>Ga0306920_100001165_pt1 | contig 32521 bp, 29 predicted proteins | sample flu12Cox44000170_FD_204666 | JGI IMG/M metagenome (GOLD analysis project Ga0306920, IMG submission 204666) | Lab enrichment of tropical soil microbial communities from Luquillo Experimental Forest, Puerto Rico - flux4day.12C.oxic.44.000.170 (v2)... | ecosystem: Environmental > Terrestrial >...
CTCGCCGAGCCGCCTGGGCGGGCCTCCAGCTCGGTGGTTCGGATATGGAGGCTGCTAGTCCGTGGGCAGGGATGTGGGCCCGCCAATCGGCGCGGACAGCGCTCAGCCCGGGCCCTTCCGCACATGCATGATGAGCGGGCGTTGAATGCTCGAATACTTATGCGCAGGCGTGTATTTCGGTAGTAATCGCAGTGATCGATCATCGGCCGTATCTCAGTGCGCTTGAGATTGACCCCCGCTCTTCGGCTCGGTAGCGTCCGTCCTGGCGGCAGATCTGCCGGCCTGCCTGTGATCGGGGGGTCCAGATGGGCAAGGAATTCGACGTTGTCGTGGTGGGAGGACGGTGCGCCGGCTCGCCGCTTGCGACGCTCTTGGCCCGCGCGGGGCTATCGGTTTCGCTGGTGGAGCAGGCGATGTTCCCGCGGGACACGCTGTCGACGCACATCTTCGAGGCGGCGGCGCTCGCCTTTCTCAAGCGGCTTGGCGTGCTAAGCGCTTTGCGGGCCACTGGGGCGCCGATCGTCAATCATGTGGACCTCCGGCAGGAGGGGTTCCAGGCGCGAGTGCCGCAACCGCAGCAGCCTGGCGATGTCGGAGGGGCGATGTCGGTACGCCGGCTGCTGCTTGACCCCATTCTGGCGGAGGCGGCCCGGACGGCGGGAGCCGAGGTATGGATGGGCGCCAAGGTGACCGCGCTGCTGCAGGACCGCGGCCGGGTGACGGTCGTGCGCGTCGCCCGCAACGGGTCAGAACAGACGCTGGAGGCCAGGCTGGTAGTGGGCGCTGACGGTCGCAACTCGACGGTGGCCAGGCTTGCGGGGTCGCGTAAGTACAATCTGACTGCGAACGAGCGGTTCTGCTACTGGTCGTTCTTTGAGGGAGCGGATCCGGGGGCTGAGCCGGCCGTGATCTTCCATCGCTGGTCAGGCAACTTCGTGATCGCGATGCCGGCGGACAGCGGGTTGTATCAGGTGCTCGCGCTGCCCGAGCTCAGCGAGTTGCCGCGCTTCCGGCAGAGTCTGGAGGAAAGCTACTTGGAGTACGTGCGCCGCTGCGACCCGGTGGCTCACGCGCTGGCGGACGCACGGCGGGTCGGCAAGCTGTTCGGAGTGCTGCGCTGGGAGGGGTTCTTCCGCGAGGCGACGGGTCCGGGCTGGGTCCTGGCCGGCGACGCCGGCCATTTCAAGGATCCCTCGCCGGGCCAGGGCATCCAGGACGCGTTCCGGCAGGTCGAGTTCCTGGAGCCGGCGATCCTCGGCGCGATCGGCAGGTCGCCGTCCGAGCTGGACGAGGCGCTCGCGGGCTGGGCGCGCTGGCGCGATGACGACGCGGGCGGGCACTACTGGCTCGCCGCCGACCTCGGCAAGGCGGGCCCGGCGCCTGCGGTGCTGCCGGAGATCGCCCAGCGTTTGTACGAGCGGGGCCAGCTGGACGCGTTCCTGGACCTGTTCAACCACCGCTCGGCCCCCTCGAAGGTGCTGACGCCTTCGCGGCTGGCGGGCGCGACGGCCCGCCTGCTGGCGCGTGGCGGATGCGACCGGCGAGCGGTGCTGGGCGAGGTGGGCGTCCTCGTCGCCGAGGACGCCCGGCGCAAGCGCCTGGCCCGGCATCCGCACTATGTCGCCCTCGAGACGTCCGCGGACGCCGGCCCGACCGAGGTCGACGGCGATGATGCCGGGGTGAGCGTTTCTACCGTCGAGGTTTCAGTCCGCGGCGTCCGGTGCCCGGTGCTGACGGCGGGGCCGCCGGACGGCGCGGAGGCGGTCGTGTTCGTGCACGGCAATCCTGGCCCGGCCGATGACTGGCGCGACCTGCTTTCTCGTGCGGGCGAGCTTGGTCGGGCGATCGCGCCGGACATGCCCGGCTACGGCCGCGCTGGCAAGCCGAAGGATTTCTGCTACTCGGTGGACGGCTACGCCGAGTACCTGGCGGCGCTGCTCGACCAGCTCGGCATCACCCGTGCGCACATCGTCGCGCACGACTTCGGCGGCCCGTGGGCACTGGCGTGGGCCGCGCGCCATCCTGACGCCCTGGCCAGCGCCACGCTGATCAACACCGGCGCGCTGATCGGCTACCAGTGGCACCACTACGCCCGGATCTGGCGGACGCCCGTCGCCGGCGAGATCTTCCAGGCAACGGCCAGCCGCCCGGGGTTCCGGATGCTGCTCGGGCGGGAGAACCCGCGGCTGACCCGCGACCAGATCGACCGGATCTACGACGCATCCCGGCCCTGGGCCACCAAGCGCGCCGTGCTGAAGCTCTACCGCGCGACCCAGGCAGCCGCCCTCGCCGCCCCGGCTGCCGCGCTGCGGCCGCTGGACCGTCCCGCGCTGGTCATCTGGGGGACCAAGGATGCCTACCTGCCCAGCAAACAGGCCGAGCGCCAGCGCCAGGCGTTCCCGTCGGCCCACGTCGAACTGCTCGACGGCCATGGCCACTGGGTAATGCTGGAGGACCCCAGACGCGTCGCCTCCCTGGTGATCCCGTTCCTGCGGCGGCAGCTGCCGGGCGCCGCTACCACGACCGGATCACCCGCCAGCCCGCCGCCGGGTTCGTGATCGGGGGCCGCCGCCCATCCAGCCGCATACCTGCGTTCCGTTCTGAACGGCAGGTCGCCGCGCGGTTACCTGGAGCTCTCCGCGCCGTCCGCTGCATTGCAGTCCCGGTGGCGGCCCGGCGGGCAGTCGGCCAAGCCATATGATCATCCGTTGCCGCGCTTGGGGAGAACATCCGCTCCTGCCGCATACAACGCGCTGGTTAGATCGCGTGCGGCGATGCAGTGGCTGCGCTCAGCCCGACGGGCACGTCGTAGGGGAACTCGGCAGCTCGACAGTATTCGGCTGGCCGTGCCTGGCCCTGGGAGCGGAATGGGAGCGGCGATCTGCGGCCAGACGCGGTCGGACGCCGTGATCGTGGCCGCTTCACATGCTCTGAAGTGCAGCAACATCGACAAGTAGCGACCTTGTTGGCTTGAGCGCTCAGTTCGCATAGAAGCGATCAGAGGTCCAAGAAGGTAGCGATCAGCGTTGAGCTGGTGCTCGGGCGGTTTGAGTGCAGCGAGCGCCCGTGATGCCGCACGTGATCGCGAACCAGGCCTGCGGGCGCCCGTCTTGTCCGGCCGCGCTCCCGGCCGACGCGACGTACCTCAACGCGGCATGAGCGAGTATTGCCGGTGTCAGGCCGATATGTATATTCCAGCCAGTTGCACAAACCCCAGTCGACGCTCTGACGCCGCAAGATATAGGGCTACTTTGGAGCAGGAGCCCCAAATATGGGGGTGGAAATAACCCTCGCGCCGTTTGTGCGACAGGCTGATTCATGCAGGCCAGGCGGCTGATCATCATGCGGATATCGCTGGCGCGACGTCATTCTGGATGTGCACCGAGCCTCCAATATGGTGCGTTCGCGAGCGCCACTCCCGCGGGGCGGCGATGGCGGGCATACCCAGGCATTGTGCTGAGCTCGAAGGACGGAGTGATCTTTGATCACCGGAATGATGAGGAGAGTGGATCTGAGCATCCTTCTTCTGTGAAGGCGAATCGGCTGTGCCACGCTCCGGTCTGGTGCCGGCTGCGGCATTGTCCCGAAGGGCGTCTTGAGCCGCCACGCGGGCGGTTAGCGTGGTTCGCCGGCCGGGTGGGCGGCGAGACCGGCGAGGGCGGCTTTGACCTGCCGGGCCAGAGGCACCGCGTGGCGATCCTCGTAGATCCGCAGTGCGGCGTGAAGGCTGGCTTCGGCCTGGTCGCGGTCACCGGCGAGCTGGTTCACTTCGGCTTTGGCTACCAGAAGGCTGGCCTTGAGCCACATGTAAAAGGTTGGCGAGATCAGTGCCTCTGCCTCGGTTATGAGCTGGCGGGCGGCGGGGAACCGGCGGTGCCGGGCGAGCAGCTTGGCCCGGGTTGCCCGCCACAGGGCCTGGGTCAAGATGTCGTCGGGAGGGCTGATTGTCTTGGCTTCTTCGGTCATCTGCTGCGCATCATCGAGGCGCCCTTGCAGGTACAGGGCTTCGGCGAGCAAGGCGGCGAGGGTGCTGCAATGCCCGCGTTCGCCCATCGCGCGGAATGCCTCATACCCTTCCCGCCAGCAGCGCTCCGCCGCGGCAGGGTCGCCGGCGGCCAACTCGATAAGACCGGCCCGCTGGGTCTCCGGGCCAGGGCGAGCCTCGCCCCGGAGGCGGTGAGCAGTGACCGGCAGCGCGCCGACGCCGCGCGCGCTTCGGCGAGGCGGCCGGCGTAGGCATACAGCAGCGACAGCGGCGGGAGCAGGCGGGCCTCGGCCGGCTCCTCGCCGCGCAGGTCTTGAAGCAATTGCTCGGCGCGGGCGATCGCGGCATCGGCTGGGATGGGCAGCTGGGTAAAGCTCATTATGAGCCGGTAGCTGGCCTGGATCCGGGCGCCATGATTGCCGGCCTGGCGCGCGTAGAAGATGGCGCGCTCAAGGCTCTGGGCTGCTGCTGGATCACCCAGCCAGAGCTCAAGCGTGCCGGTCTGCAGCCATCCTTCGGCCAGGCCTGCCGGATCACCGGCGGATTCGAGCACGGTGGTGGCTGCCCGGCATTCCTCCAGCGCCTCGGCGATGGTTCCGTCTCGCAGGTCGTACATTTCCGTGAGCAGGACGCAGATCCGGGCCCGCAGGACGGGCGCACCCGCCGCCGCGGCAACCTCGGCGCCCTCGGCCAGCACGGCATACGCCTGGTTCAGGTCACCGGCCTCATACAGCAGAGTGCCCAGGACCCGCAGCAGCTCCGCCCGCAGCCGCTGGTCGGTAACAGGGCGGGTGAGCGCACGTTCCAGCCAGCCGCGGCCCTCTTGAAGGAGCCCCCGGGCGAGCCAGAAACCGCCCAGCGCCAGCGCGAGCCGCGGCCCGGACTCATCGTGTCTCGACAGCGACCATTGCAGCGCGCCGCGGAAGTTGTCGAGATCACGCGCCAGCACCCCCGGCTGATGTTCGGCCTGGGCCAGGCCAAGGAACGCCAGCGCGTGCCGTTGCCGGGCAGCCTGGATGCCGCCGACCGCGGCCAGCCGGGCCACCGCGTACTGGCGCACCGTCTCCAGCAGCCGGTAGCGCGTCCCGTCCCCGCCGGCGCGACCGACACCAGCGATTTGCCGGCCAGCCGATCGATCACCTCCAGCGCCGCCGCCTGATCCCCTCCGGCACACACCCCGGCCAGCTGGGCCAGCCCGAAGCTGCCGGCGAACACCGACAGCTCATCGAAAACCTCACGCTCCTCGCCGGTCAGCAAGTTATAGCTGCAATCCATCGCGGCCTGCAGCCCCTGGTGACGCGAGCCGGGGGCTGGCCGGCGATAAGACAAGAAGGCAAACCGGTCCGCCAGGTGCGCCTCAATCTCCTCGGCCGACAGCGTGCCCATCCGCGCGGCAGCCAACTCGATCGCCAGCGGCAACCCATCCAGCTTCCGGCAGATCCGCCCCGCCACCACCGCCGGCGCCACCTCCGCGGTGCCGCCGCGCGCGGCCGACCCGCGGTCCAGAAAAAGCCGCACCGCCGCCGCCTGGGCCGTGGCCCGCACATCAGTGACCTCGTCGGGCACCGCCAGCGGCCGCACCAGGTAGATGACCTCCCCGGCCATCCCTAGCGGCTCGCGGCTGGTCGCCAGTATCCGCAACCCGGGCGCGCCACGCAGCAGCGCGCCCGCCACCTGCGCGCACGCGTCCAGCAAATGCTCGCAATTGTCCAGCACCAGCAACAGCTCCGCCGACCGCAGCCGGTGACCCAGCGCCTCCAGCACCGACAGGCCGCCTTCCTGGCGCACTCCCAGTGCCGCCATCGCTGCCACCGCCACCAGCCCGGGATCGCTGATGCCGGCCAGGTCCGCCAGCCACACCCCGTCACCGAACCGCCCCAGCACCCGGATCCCGCCCTCGAGGGCCAGCCGGGTCTTGCCGGCTCCGCCGGTGCCGGTCAGCGTGACCAGCCGCGCCGTACCCAGCAGCCGCTCCAGCTCGGCGATGTCGTGGTCACGGCCCAAGAAGCTGGTCAGCGGAGCGGGCAGGTTATGCCGCGCCGGCGACGGCAGCTTTTGCCGGGCCGCCAGCACATCGCCAGCCGGGGCGCGGCCGCGGGCCGCCGCGACGAACAGCCCGCGTGCGGGGTCGGCCAGGCCCAGCGCGTCGGCCAGCAACCGGGCGGTGTCCTGGTGGGCGGTCCGGTGAGCACCCCGCTCCAGGTCACTGACCGTCCGCAGGCCCAGCCCCACCGCCTCCGCCAGTTCCTCCTGCGTCAGCCCAGCCTCAGCCCGCAACTGCCCCAGCAACCCGGCAAACGACGATGCTGGCTGACTGGCCACCGCCCACCCCTCGCTGCCGTCCCTCCCGCGGCCACAGCTAGCACGACACGCGAAGACCCGGACTCAGCGTACGCGGCCGCAAACGGCCTGACCATGACCGCGCTCAGACGCCGGGAGTCAGGTCCTTCGCCGGCTGGGCTCATTCACCAGCGCCAGATCAGGCATCAAAGCGCAGCCCCTCACGCGGGCTGCTCCACGGTTTGTGCCTATATCGCGTGGGCGGACGCGCGTGGTAAACACCGCTGCCCTCAGAGAAAGTCAAGAAAGCACTGCGGAGCTGCCCAGTGCAGATCAGTCCAGAAAGGAACCCGGACCATGTTCACCAACCCCACCATCACCACCGCCCTCGCACAGCACCGCCGCCGTGAGATGCTCGCAGAGGCCGACGCCGCCCGCGCCGCCCGCCAGAGCCGTTCCGCCGGATCCCGGGCGCCGCGCCGACGTGGCGTCCTGCGCCTCGCGGGCATGACGCCTGTCACCGCCCTGATCATCGTCGTGACCGTGATTGTGGCCTTGCGCGCTGGCGCTCCGGCCGCGACCGCCTTCGCACTGGCCGCTGCGGCCGGCGCTGGCGGTGCGGGGGGATGACAGGTAATCCTGCGGGACGGGGCGATGATTCCGGCCTCGTCGGCAACACCCCCGTGGCGCTCGTCCGCGAGCGCCGAGAACCGACATCGCCAGCAACCGGGTGTCGATCGTGGCGAACGCACACCAGGCAGCCAGTCGGAACCGCGGCGACCGCTTGACCGGCTCCCGCAGCCAGTGCTGGGCCGATGGTGGCGACGCTGGCCGTGCCGCGGCCGCGGCGAGCCGGGACGCCCAGCCGGGCGACATCCTGCCCCGGGCAGCAAGACCCGGCGGCTGTCCGGGGCGGGAGTTCCCAGGCCTGGCCAGCTCACCATGCAACCCGTCACCGGAAATGGTGTGTTCGCTTCGCTGTCATACCACGTCCAAGGAGTTCCGTTATGAATGTCGTCGATATTGTCATCCTCGCTAGCTGGCTAGCCTTCTGGCTCTACTGGGTCGCAGCGTCCGTGGGCGTCAAGGCTGGCCAGTCAAGATGGACCGGGTTCGCGGGCCTGCGGGTCGGCGTCATCCTGGTCATTCTTCTCTCGCTGCGGGTTAAGGTTCCCAAAGGGCACGCGATCACGAGCGACCCGTGGTTGCAGAGCATCGGGCTGGCCGTCTTCTTGCTGGGGTTGGCGCTGGCTGTTTGGGCCAGGCTATATCTCGGCCGGAACTGGGGAATGCCAATGTCTCAGAAAGTCGATCCGGGGCTAGTCACAGCCGGTCCGTACAGGTACATTCGCCACCCCATCTACTCGGGCATTATCCTTGCGATGATCGGCACGGCCATTGCGTCACCCTGTATTCGCTGGTGACGGTCGTATTGCTTGGGGCGTACTTTCTTTACAGCGCCATTATGGAGGAACGCTCCATCGCCCGCCTCTTCCCCGAGTCGTATCCCGTGTACAAGCGGTCAACCAAGATGCTGATCCCCTTCGTCTTCTGAGCTTCCGCGCGAACAGCCGTGCGAGCCAGGCTAGCCCGACAGCCACGCCTTGGGCATCCAGTCGTCCCAGCGGTGCACGGAGCCCTCGCCCGCTACGCGCTCAGCCTTCGGGCGCACCCGCAGCGCCTGACCCCGGGCGATCAAATCCGCGGCCACCGCCTGCGCGATCGCCACCAGTCCCTCCCGCCTCACCTCATTAGGATGCCGCCAAGCCCAGCGGCCAACCCACCGCCACCAGCCCAGAACCAATCCGGCATCAACCACCAATCGAGACCCTCGATGCCGACCAGAACCCGCGCCCTCATCACCGGCGCCGCCACCGCCACCGCCGTCGCCCTGGCGGCTACGCGTGTATAAAGGCACGCCCCATCGTTCACTACTGGGACAGGCAGGCCAGGCCCGACTGTATGAATATGCAGACAGGCCGTCGTCAGTAACGCCCGCACATGCCGCGAGGAGCGTGAGCTGCCCAGGGCATGACAGCGATGTGAGGAGTTGCGCTGGCATGGGCTCGGCTGGCCGTTGCCGGGCAGCGCCGCGGCCAGCCTTCCGCGGATTGCGCCACTGGCGGGGCTTGTTGGTTACGTTGCAGGTGGCTGGGCCCGCAGCGTCTTGTTCACGTAGGCCTCGACCGCCTGGCGGGCGGACGGGGAGCTCCACATCCGGTGCACCTGGCTGTCGGTCGCGCGCTGGGCTGCGATCCGCTCCAGTACCGGACCGCGGACCTGCCCCCGGGTGTGCGCCAGCGGTTCGGCTGGCAGCGCCGCGAGTTCCGCGGCGACCTCTTCCGCCCGGCCCAGCACCTGCGTCTCGGACACAGCCTCATCGACCAGGCCAAGGCTCACCGCCTCGGCCGCGTGGTAGGTCCGGCCGAAGCAGGCCAGTTCGGTCAGCGCGGGGGTTCCCACGGCGAAGCGCAAAATCTCCAGCGCGGTAACCGGGAACGGGACGCCCACCAGCAGTTCGGTGACGCCAATGCGTCCGTGGCCGGCGTTCATCACCCGCCAGTCGCAGGCGCAGGCCAGGACGCAGCCGCCAGCGATCGCGTGCCCGTTCACCGCGGCGACCACCGGCACCGGGCAGTCGAACACCGCCAGGAAGGCCTCGCTGAGCGCGGGCAGGAACTCATCGAGATAGCCCGGGCCGGCATCGCGCAGCCGCAGCAGGTCGACACCCGCCGAGAAGATGGAACCACGGCCGGTCAGGACCGCAGCCCGGCAGCCACGGCCCGCGAGCTCGCCGAACTCCGCGGTCAGGCTCCGGCACAACGCCGTGTCCAGCGCGTTTGCCTTGCCGTGCCCCATCTGGACCACGGCCACCTGTCCCCGCACCTCGACGCTGATCATCGCTGCTGGCTCAGTGCCCATCCAGATCCTCCCCGGCCCCGCCCGTCCGCACCCAGCCAACCAGGTTTAGGTCACAGCCAGGACGCGCCGCAATGACCTGCCGTTCGCGGCTGCAGGCCCTGGTTGCGCCGTGGGGCGAACCCGAGTTCTCGTACCGCCTGGAATGAGCCCCGGGTAAACCGAATAACGTTCAGGCGCAGGTATTCGCGCCTTCTTGCTTAGCGCGCGGCGGAGGCAGAATCCGGATGGCCGCGTGGGACAGAGCGCAGGTTACTCGCTGGATCATCTGGCGGTCAGATTCCGCGAGGCCGCCTGTGCGGCCAGTTCGGCGCGGGTGGTGATGGCGAGCTTGGCGAAGATGTGGGACAGGTGCACCTTGACGGTGCTGGGGGCGATGAACAACCGCCGGGCGATGGCGTCGTTGCGCAGGCCCTCGCCGACCAGGCGGACGACCTCCAGTTCGGCTGGGGTCAGGCTGGCCCAGCCCGCGGCGGGCCGCCTGCGGCCGCCGCCCTTGCGGGCGGCATAGGCGACCGCGTCGTCGAGGGTGAGTCCCTGGCCTTCTTTCTGTGCCTGGATGAACCGGTCGTCGCCAAGCACGTTCCGGGCCTGGCCGGCGGCACGTGCCGCCGCGTCGCGGTTGGCGGTGAATCCGGGGGCCAGGTACTGCAGCGGCTGCCGGGCCGCGTCGGCGGCGGCCAGCAGCCGGGCGGCGTCGGTGAAGCGCTCGCGGGCCGCGGCGAGCGCGCCGAGTAGCTCGATGCCGTCGCAGGCGTCCATCCGGTCACCGCTGCGGTGCCATTGCAGGGTGGCCTCGCGGACCAGGTGCTCGGCGTCGGCGAGTTCGCCCCGGTGCCAGGCCATGATGCCCTCGGCGTAGCGCAGCGCGGCGGCGGTGATCGCCTGCTGGCGGTCTCCGAGTTCGGCGCGTGCCTCGGCCACAGCGGCGGCCGCCGTTGATTCATCCCCGGCCATGGCGGCCACGCACGCCAGGGCCGCCAGGGCGGTAGGAACCATGAAGACGATCCCGACGCGGCGCCCGCCGTAGGCCGCCCGGCGGAGCGCGCCGACGGCGGCGGCGATATCGCACCTGGCCGCAGCGACGCGGGCCTCCGCTAGCGGGCCGAGGAACTCCGCTAGCCTGACCGAGCCGCTTCTTCCCGCGGCCCAGCACAACCCGACTTCGGTTTCGGCCGCGTCGAGCTGGCCCAGGATGGCGAACAACCACGCCCGCAAGGCGCGCACGATCGTCTCGGTGAAGCGGTCCGGATGCGCCTCTGTCAGGTTCGCGGCCTCGTCAACCGCGGCCACGGTGGCGGGCTGGATGCCCGCTCCAGAGATCACGGGGAGCGACCAGGCGGTCAGCGCGAGGGCGAGCCCTTCCTGGCCCGCCGCCGTCCTGGCGAGCTCGACCGCGAGCCGGCCATGCCGGTCCTCCTCGGCCAGGTCGCCAGCAAGGAAGGCCGCGTTGGCTAGCAGGATCTGGGCCCGCGCCGCGAGCGCCGGATCGGCCGGGCCGGCCAGCACCCGGCTCGCTTCGATCTCGGCGACGACCCGGTCCGCGTCGCCCGCGGACCAGGCCAGGCCGGCCAGCAGGTTACGGCCCCAGGCTTCCAGCTGCGGCTCCCCGGCTTGCGCGGCACCGGCTACGCCCTCGGCGGCCAGCGGGGCCGCCCGCTGATTGTCCCCCAGGTGGTACGCCGACCAGGCGGCGCCGAGCAGCACCCGGGCCTGGATGCCGGGATCCGCCGCGGCCGGGACGCCGGCCGCGGTGGTCAGGAACTGGCCTGCTTCGCTGTAGCGGCCGGTGGCGATCCACCACCGGGCGAGCCGGGCGGCCAGTTCCCGTCCCGCCTCCGGTTCGGCGCCGCCGAGGGCCCAGGACAACGCGGCGCGGATGCTGGCCTGTCCGGCGGAAAGCCGGCTGGACCAGTCCTGCCGCTCGGCGCCCGGCCGGGCCGCCTCTGCCGACCGGGCTACCTCCAGCGCCCACCCCAGCAGCCGGGCATGCACCGCCGTTTCCTCGCCGGAGGCGGCCAGCCGCCCAGCGGCGAACTGGCGGACGGTCTCCAGCAGCGAGTAGCGGATCGCCGGGCCGGCCTCGATCTGCACGAGCGATTTGCCGGCCAGGCTGGCCAGCAGCCCGGCGATCGCCTGCGGCGCCAGCGGCTTGCCACCGGCGACCCGTTCGGCCATGTCAAGGTCGAATCCGCCGCGCAGCACCGACAGCCGGGCCAGCAGCCGCCGTTCGGCCTCACCGAGCAGGTCATAGCTCCAGGACACCAGGGCCTCCAGGGAGCGGTGCCGTCCCGGGCGGGCGGCGCCGCCGGACAGCAGGCCCGGGTGGCCCTCCAGCCGGGCCGCGAGCTGCGCAGGCCCAAGCGCCGGGCACCGGGCCGCGGCCAGCTCGATGGCCAGCGGCATGCCATCCAGCCGGGAGCACACCTCGGCGATCGCGGCCGAGTTGCCCGCGGTCAGCGCGAACGCGGGGCTCGCCGCGCGGGCCCGGGCCACCAACAGGCCGCCGGCCTCGGACCCGGCGACCGCCCGGACCGACCCGTCCTCGGGCAGGCCTAGCGGCGGCACGGGGAAGACGAACTCGCCGGGCACGTCCAGGCGTTCCCTGCTGGTGGCCAGGATGCGCATCCGGCGGCACCGGCCGGCCAGCATAGTCACCGCCTGGCCGGCCGATCCCAGCACGTGCTCGCAGTTGTCCAGCACGATCAGCAGCTCACAGTCGGCCAGCGCCTGCACGACGCCCGTCATCGGGTTCGCGGCATCTCGTTCCGGAACTCCCAGCGCCTCGGCCATGGCCGCGGGAACGAGCGCGGAATCGGTGAGGGAGGCCAGATCGACCAGCCGCGCGCCGTCACCGAACCGGTCGGCCGCGAGCGTCGCTGCCCGCAGCGCCAGCCTGGTCTTGCCGCACCCTCCGGGGCCGGTCAATGTCACCACGCGGGCGGAGCGCAGGCCCTCCAGGATCTCGGCGATCTGCGGTCCGCGTCCCACCAGCGAGCTCACCTCGACGGGCAGCCCAGCGTGCCGCTCCAGCTCGCGTTTCGTCTGCCCCCCGGCGCGCATCAGTTCTCCTGCTACCTGGCCGCGCACCTCCTACGACCGGCACGGGCGAGAGATACATCCTTCGGCGGATGCTGGCGGCAACCGGAACCGCGAGTCTTTCCTCACCGGCACATCACCGATCAGGCAGGACCCGATGAACCAAACCCTCGCCTCAGCCGACACTGCCCACTATTACCAGCGGCCGGCGCAGCTGTCCACGCTGCCGACCGCCCGCCGGGTCCCCGTCTCGGCGGGCCGACCGCAAACGCGCCAGTGGTACCTGATCCCGGCCGGGCTGCGTGCCCGCCCGGCCCCCGACCCGACAGTGGTCGGGTTGGACCTTAGGGCGCGTGCACAGGTGATCGATGCCCGCACCGTACTCAAATCACATCGAAGGGAACCCAAAGATGACTGACGATGCGCTCACCAAGACACTGGAACAGATGACTGCCGCCGGTGCAGCCATGCAGAACGGCGACCCGGACCCCGTGATCAACTCCTGGGCGGACTCCGATGACATAACCCTCTTCGGGGCGTGGGGACCCATCGAAAAGGGGCACAAGGCTGTCACCGACACCATGCGCTGGGTCGGAAGCCGCTTCACCGGAGCCGATGTCGTAGACGTGGAGCATGCCGTCGTGGCCTCCAGCGGAGACCTCGCCTACACAGTCGGCTTCGAGCGCACTCACGTCAGCGTCGACGGCGGCCCGATGCGCGACATGGTGATTCGGGCCACCCACATCTACCGGAGCATCGACGGCGACTGGAAGCTCGTGCACCGGCACGCCGACTTCCCTCCTCCAGATCAACGAACTACCTCCGCCAGAGCGACCAATGCCCCAGCCAGAGAGGCCAGTTAGGGCGGCTGTGCTGAATGCGTGCGCAAATGGGCTTGGCCCGACGCGCTGGCGCTGGTCATGACGCTGGGGGAAGGTCCGTGAAACCGGGACCTCATCTCGTCGCGTTCATGGTGTCCTGAGCCCCAGGTAGTGCCGGGCCCAGGTCCGCGCTAGCCGAGCGACATGCCGTGTTGTTCGAGCGCCTCCTGGAGGAGACGCAACGCTTTCGGCCCGACGCCGTGCAGCTTCTTCAGCTCAGCGACCGGGACGTCTGCGAGCTGGCTGAGGCGGGTATACCCGGCCGCGGTCAGCGCGCGGGTTGCCGGTGCCCCTATGTTCCCGGGAAGGCCCGCATCGGGCGAGGTCATGACCTGGATGGTACTGGGCCCGGTCCCCAGCCCGGGCGCGGCCGGATCCGGTAAAGACCGCATACGATCAGCCGCCGACGAGACCGGGCCATAGATGGCAGGATTCTTCTGCATCCTAGGATTCTGCCTATGCATGCGGTGGTGGCTCTTGCCCTGCCGGCTGTGGAGGCCTTCGATCTGGCGATCCCGGCTCAGGTCTTCGCCGATCCGGGTCTCCCGCGGCGGTATGAGTTCACCGTTTGCGCGCCTGCGGCCGGGCTGGTGCGGTCCACCGCGGGATTTTCGGTACAGGCGGAGCATGGCCTGGAGGCGCTGGCCGCCGCGGACACCGTGGTGGTGCCGGGCTACCTGCCGCTGGAGGATCCCGGCGAGGGGGTGTGCTCGGCGTTGCGTCAGGCCGCTGCCCGCGGGGCCCGGATGGTCTCGGTGTGCACCGGCGCCTTCGCCCTGGCCGCAGCGGGCCTGCTTGATCACCGCCGGGCCGCCACGCACTGGCAGTACGCCGGCCTGCTCGCCGACCGGTATCCGGTGAAAGTCGACCCGGACGTGCTGTGGGCGGACGAGGGGGAGGTGCTGACCAGCGCCGGGCTGGCCGCGGGGATCGACTTGTGCGTGGAGCTGGTGCGCGCCGACCACGGCAGCGAGGCCGCGGTCAGCGTGGCCCGGCGGCTGGTCGTGGCGCCGCACCGCGACGGCGGGCAGGCCCAGTGGCTCGAGCGTCCGCTCCCTGCGCCGGGTGAGGGCCTGGCGGCCACCTGCCAGTGGGCGCTGGAGCACCTGGCCGATCCGCTGAGCATCGCCGACCTGGCCCGGCACGCGGGCTGGGCGCCACGCACCCTCGCCCGGCACTTCGCCGCCCAGACCGGCATGGCGCCCTTGCGCTGGCTCACCGCCGCCCGGATCCGCGAGGCCAGGCGCCTGCTGGAAGCCACCGACCTGCCCGTCGAGGTCATCGCCGCCCGCTGCGGCCTGGGTACCGCTGCCAATCTGCGCGTGCATCTGGCCCGCGACGCCGGCGCCACCCCCACCGCCTACCGCGCCGCGTACCAGGGCCGCCCGCCGGGCGCTCGCGAGGCAGGATCCTGACCACATCCGGCAGTCCTCCCACTGGCCGCCGCCCCGCTCGCGTTTGACCATGGGGCGAGTGCACCGGTGGCGAACGCAGCCCGTTCCGGTGCAGGCACACCCGCAGGCCGCCGGCGCGCTCCGGGCGCCAGGCGGTCCTGGCCCCGGAAGGCTCAGCCATGTCGAACATCGCCCCGCTTCTAGACCGCAACCGGGCCTTCGCCAGCCATCCCGGCGCACGCCAGGGCATGCCCCGGCTCCCGTTCATCCCGAACCTGAACCTGTACATCGTCACCTGCATCGACGGCCGGGTCGACCCGGCGCAGGTCCTCGGCGTCAAGCTCGGCGAGGCCCTCGTCCAGCGCAACATCGGCGGCCGGATCACCCCGGCCGTCATCCGCGACATCGCCTACGCCGGCGACCTGGTCGACGCCAAGGCCGCGGAAGGCCCGTACTTCGAGGTCGCGATCATCCACCACACCGACTGCGGCTCGACCCTGCTCGCCGACGACGAACTGCGCCACGGGTTCGCCCAGCGCATCGGCACCGACGAGCGGACCCTGGCCGACACGCCCGTCCTGGACCCGGCACGCACCGTGCAGACCGATGTGGAGAGGGTGCTGTGGGCGGAGGAGATCCCGCAGAATGTCCACGTTTCCGGGCACGTCTACGACGTCCACACCGGCCTGGTGACCGCCGTCGTCGACGCGAAAGCCAAGAAGTGAGCGGCCGGGGAGAGCAATTCGATGTCACCGACGCCAGCACGGCGCACGAGCAGTACCGGTCGGGGGCGCGGGTTCACTGGAGCGATGACCGCATCAGCCATAGTGTGGCTCTATGTGTCAGAGCCCTGATCAGGAACCTCGGCCGCATCCAAGCCGCGCGGCCTTCTTCTCCAACTGGGCCACGTACGACGCCTCATTCGCAGCGAAGATGCGGATGGCTGCATCCAACACCTTGATCAAGCTGCGCAGGCACCAGAATTGCTGTGGCAATAACGGCCAGCCCGGCTGTTGAATGCCGGCTGATCCGCCCCGTGCGGGCGGAACTGCTGCAAGTGACCATCCGCATCGCAACGACGGGCCCAACCACGATCAATCCAGCTGAAGGATGGCCGACCGGGGTTGCTGAGAAGGGAGCCGGCTGATGGCGGTCAGCTTCGCACAAGACATCAGGCCGTTGTTCACCGACATGGACATCGCGCACATGAAGAACTTCGGCGTCTTGCTGGATGACTTCGACTACATGCGCGATCCGGACCACGCCCAGAACGTCCTGAACGCGGTCAGCGCCGGGAGAATGCCGCCAAGCAGCAGCGGCGAACCATCCTGGTCGCCCGAAAGCGTGCAGCTCTTCCAGGCCTGGATAACCGCCGGACACGAGGCCTAGCCGAAGGCACGCACCGCGCCGCCGCCCAGCTGGATGACCAGCGCTTTCTCTACCTGTGCCCGTCGCTGCAGGCCTTCTTACAGTTGCCCCCCGCTGGACCAGGCCTGGAAGGATGGCCGACATGACATTGCCTGCCCTCCCCGAAGAGTCCTTCCAGCGCGTGCTCTGCGTCGTCGCGCACCCCGACGACATGGAGTACGGCACGTCCGCGGCCGTCGCCCGCTGGACCGCGCGCGGCATCGAGGTCGGTTATCTCCTGCTTACCCGCGGCGAGGCCGGCATGCCGAACCCTCCCGAACAGACGGCACGCCTGCGCGTCGCCGAGCAGCAGGCCGCCTGCGCCGTCGTCGGCGTCAAGCACCTGACCGTCCTGGAACATCCGGACGGCGTGCTTGTCTACGGCCTCGACCTTCGCCGCGACATCTGCCGGGAGATCCGCCGGTTCAAGCCCGACGTCGTACTGCGCGCCGGTTACGAAATCGAGACGCCCTATGGCTTCGACCAGGCCGACCACCGCGCGGCCGGGCTCGCGACGCTCGACGCGGTGCGCGACGCGGGCAACCGGTGGGTTTTCCCGGAGCAGGTCGACGACGAGGACCTCGAACCGCACGCCGTGCGCTGGCTCATCGTCCCCGGGTTCGCCGGCTCTGGCGCGACCCACGGCGTCGAGGTCACAGGTGAGCCGCTGCGCCGCGGCATCGCCTCGCTCGAGGCGCACGCCGCGTACCTGGCCGCCCTCCCGGGCCACCCCGCCCCCGGAGACATCATCCCGAAGTTCACCGCGATGAGCGGCAAGGCCATGGGCGTCGACCACGCCGTTCTGTTCCGCGCCCACGATCTGCAGGCACCACCGGAGTTCTTCACTGAAGCCATGCAGGACTGACTTGGGCGGCCGCGTCAGGGTGGCCCTGTATCTGGCCGAGGGGTCGGCCGCTCCGTATCGGTGAAGGGGGCGGGCTGGGCGTGCCTGCGTGGCGCGCCTCGCCCGCAAGCCGGCGCCGGGCGGGGGCGGTGCTGCCCGGTGGCCGCGCGGGCGGCCGTGCCGGGAAGCGCTGGCCGGGCCGGCAGATCAATAAGGGGGCGGCGGGCTGGGCACCTGGCCTGGCACCGCACCTAGTAGGGGGTGCAGACGATGGAGACGTGTGATCGGTGCGGGCCGGCGACCGGCGCGGCCTACCGGGTGGAGCGGATCGGTGAGCTTTACTTGTGCGGGCAGTGCGCGTGCCGGCAGTGGCGAGCGCTATCGGTTCAGGGCTGGACTTTCTGGCCTTTGGGCGTGCATGCGCTCGCGCCGCAGGCCAGTGCCGCGCCAGGCTGGGGCCTGGTCGAGGATGCGGCCTAGCCGTTCACCGCGGGCGCGGTCGCCGCGCCCGGTGGTCGGCCTGCCGGTCATGCTCGCCCGCCTTGGGGCGGCTGGCGTGATCGGTACCGTCGGCCCCACGAGCCGATGAGTGTTCGCTCTCATCGGGGGGGTATTCCGGTGATCCGGGCATGCCGGTGTAAGCCGTCCTCACGGTGACTCCCGGGCCAGCGCGGAGGCTTCCAGTGGGTGCCCTTCGGGTGGTTCAATCAGGGCGTATTTGCTCTGGCTTCGGAGCGGTATGGCCGACGCTGCCCTGCCGCAGTGGGATCAGTGGCGGTGGACGGCCCGGCGGGAAGCCTGGGGGAGGGCTGGTGGGGGGTGTTTCCCGTGCCCGCCGCTGGGGGGCGTTCCGCTCGCTGGCGGGCAACAAGGCGCTGGCGCGCGTGGTGGGCGGCTACGTGCTGTTCACTCTGGCCGAGTACTCGGTGTGGCTGGCGATGCTGGTGTACGCCTACCGGCATGGCGGCGCCGCGGTCGCCGGGCTGGTGGCGGTGGCGCAATTGGTGCCGGCGGCGATCCTGGCGCCGATGGCGGCGGCCGTGGCGGACCGGCGCTCCCCGGTGTATCTCCTGGTTGGCGGTTACCTAGTACAGGCGGCGGGGATGGCCGCGACGGCGGTGGCGGTGATCGCGGGCGTGCCGCTGGCGGCGTATGCGGCCGCGGTGGTGGCGTCCGCGGCGGTGACCACGACCCGCCCGGCGCAGTCCACGCTGATCCCGTCGGTTTCGGTGACCCCGGATCAGCTGACGGCGGCCAACGTGGCCGTGAGCTGGGTGGAGGCCGCCGGGATTGCGGCGGCCGGGCTGCTGGCCGGGGCGCTGATCTCGGTCGCGGGTATAGCCAGCGTGTTCGCGGTGGGCGCCGGCCTGGGCCTGGCCGCCGCGCTGCTGGTCTTCCGGCTCCGGGTGCCGCCGCTGGCATCCTCGCCCGATCGGGTCCCGGCGGTGCTGGCTGACCTCGGCGCGAGCGTCCGGCTGACGGCCCGCCAGCCGCGGCTGCGGCTGATGCTGGCCCTGCTGACCGCCGAGGCGGTGGTAGTAGGCGCGCTGGACCTGCTGTTCGTGATCTTGGCCATCAGCGTGCTGGACCGCCCGCCAGCCTGGGCGGGGTATCTCAACTCCGCCTACGGAGCGGGCGCGGTACTGGCCGTCGTGGCGAGCGCGATGCTGGTGGGCCGGCGCCTGGGGCTGCCGATCCTGGGCGCGGCGCTGCTGCTCAGCGGCGCACTGGCGGTGCTGGCGTTCGGGCTTGGCCTGGCCGCGACCGTGGCCCTGCTGATCGTGGTGGGAGCCAGCCGCGCCCTGCTGGACGTCGCCAGCCGCACCCTGATGCAGCGCTCGGTGCCCGCTCAGCTGCTGGGCCGGATATTCGGGGTGCTGGAAGGGCTCACGATGGCCGGGCTCGCGGTGGGTGCGCTGCTGGTGCCGGCGCTGGTGCACCTGGGAGGCAGCCGGCTCGCGCTGCTCGGGGTCGCGGCCGTGCTGCCGCTGGCGGCCGCGGTGGGCGGGCACGGGCTATTCGGCCTGGACTCCGGGACACCCGTGCCGGTGGTGGAGATCGCTCTGCTGCGCTCAATCCCGTTGTTCGCCGAACTGCCGGCGCCCGCCCTCGAGGGCCTGGCGGGCGCCCTCACCCAGGCCACGGTGCCGGCCGGCACGGTGCTGATCCGCCAGGGCGATCCGGGGGACACCTACTATGCGATCGCCGCCGGCGAACTCGACGTCCGGCAGGACGGGCATCTCCTGCACCGGTGCGGACGCGGCGAGGGAGTGGGGGAGATCGCCCTGCTGCGCGCCATCCCGCGCGTAGCCACCGTGGTGGCGCACACCGCCGCCACCGTCTACGCGCTGGACCGGGAGCCCTTCCTGACCGCGGTCCTCGGCCATGCCCCCACCCAGCGCCAAGCCGACCGCATCGTCGACGCCATGCTCGCCACCGGCGCCGCGCCGGCCGACGGCGACACAGGTGGATAATGGTTCAGCACTAGTCCGCGGGAGGCATGACGTGACAGATCGCCGCAACGGGCGGGAGCTCTCGGTTGCGGTCCGGACGGAGTCGGCCACGCCCGGCACTGGCCAGCCCGCGCCCGAACTGGGCTGAGGATCGCTGCGATGCGTGCCGAGGACGCGGATCTGCCGCTACTGGCCCACGATGACCCGGCCTTTGCCGGCGAACGGTTCCACGAGGTCCTCGACGATCTCGCGAGCCGCAGCTGGCTGGTCCGTTCTGACCTGGGCTACCTGGTGCTCGGCCGCGAGCCGGGCATGGCGCTGCTCAAGGACCGGCGGCTGTCGTTCCCCGCGGTCGAATTGCTGGAGCTGCAGGGGGTGACCGACGGGATCATCTACGAGGGCACGACGAAGGGCCTGATGGCGCAGTCGGGCCAGCCGCATGCCCGGCTGCGCCGGCTGGTGAGCGCGGCCTTCACGCCGCGCCAGGTCGAGCGGCTGCGCCCTCGCCTGCGCGCGTACCTGGCTCAGCTGTGGCAGGACATCGCCCAGGAGGGCAGATGCGACGTCGTCACAGCCCTGGCCCGGCCGCTCCCGTCAATGGCCATCGCCGAGCTGTTCGGCGTCCCCGGCGATGCCGCGCTGCTGGCCCGGTGGTCGGGCAGCTTGCAGGCGGTGTTCGACATGGATATGACGGCCAAGCGCGCTGAGATCGAGGCAGCCAGCGAGGACGTCCGGGACTACGTGCTCGACCTTGTGGCCAGGCGGCGGCAGCAGCCAGGCGAGGACCTCATCTCAGCGCTGGCCCATCACGAGCAAGGTGGTGACCGGCTCAGCGATGACGAGATCGTCACCCTGGCGAGCTCGGTGATCGCTGGCGGCACCGATACCACCGAGTCGCAGCTGGCCCATGGCCTGCGGCTGTTCGCCGGCCATCCCGACCAGTGGAATCGGCTGGGGGACGACCCGGCTCTGGCGGAGCAGGCCTGCCAGGAAGTTCTGCGTTTCGAGCCCATCGCGCCGTTCACGGCCAGGCTGGTGCGGGAGGAACTGGAACTCGGGGGGATCGTCTTCCCGGTGGGGACAGTCATCTTTATCTGCGCGGCGACCGCTAACCGTGACCCGCTGACGTACGCAGATCCGGGCCGTTTCGACATCATGGCCGACCGGGGCGGCGCGCAGGTGGTTACCTTCGGCTTCGGCGCGCACTTCTGCGCCGGAGCGCACCTGGCCAGGGCCGAGATCATCGAAGCGCTGGCCTTCCTGGCTCCTCGCATGCGCCACCTCAAGCCCGACGGCGAGCCTGTCTTCGGCACGCCGACCGGGATCTACACGATGCGCAGCCTGCCGGTTCGCTTTACCCCGCAGGAGCCGGCTGAGCCGCCGCCGCTGACCCCTGCACCCGGCTAGCCAGCCGGCCGGTGCTCCCGCCTACCCGGCGCTCCGATCCAGGAGGAGATGGCGAACGTCATCACCCAGTTCGCGAAGCACAGGGACCAGGCCAGCGGGCTCGAAGCGCACGGAATCCAGCTCGCTGATGGCGGCCCACCGGAATCTGTGGCCGGGCTCGGTCCCGCCATCTAGCGCCCGAACCGCCGGCGCATCCCAGGAAACGGCTGGCTCAGCAGCGCCGGGACAACGCCAGGCACAGCAGGTAGCCAGGACCCGGCCGTTGCGGCCGGCCGATCAACAGCCCCATGGCGCCGCGAGAGACGCCGCCGTCGATAATGGCCATCGATGGTCGAGCCGGTGATACTGGAGCTGGCGATAAACGGCGCAACCCCCCGTCGCCGCAACCGGCACGTGCCCCGCACGCCCGCCGAGATCGCCGAGGCGCCCTGGCGGGAATCGAGTCGGGCGCCTCGATCGTGCACAACCACAACGACGAGCCGATGTTCACCGCCGACGGGGTGCACGCCGTCGAGCCGTACCTGGCGGCGTGGCGTCCGGTGCTGGAACGCCACCCGGACGCGCTGCTGTACCCGACGATGGCCGCGGGAGCGCCGGGAATCCCAGTGGCACGGCGGTGGGCGCACGTGGCGGAACTGGCCCGCCGGGGGATGGGCGGGATGACCCTGGTGGACCCCGGGTCGGTGAACCTCGGTCTGACCAGCGCCGGCGCTGTCGCCGCGGACGCCGCCGTCGGCCCGTACGCCAACTCGCTCGCGGATGTCGAGTACATGTTCGCTCGCAGCGGCGAGCTGGGGGCCGCGCCTAGTATCTCGGTCTTCGAGCCGGGGTTCCTGCGGACCACCCTGGCCTGGCAGCGCAGCGGCCGGCTTCCGCCCGGGGCGATGGTCAAGCTGTACTTCGGCGGCGAGATGGAGTTCGGGCTCCGGCCGACCGCGGCTGCCCTGGAGGCCTACCTGGAGTTGCTGGAGCCGTCCGGGCTGCCCTGGTCGGTGGCGGTGCTCGGCGGCGACGTGGTGAGGTGCGGGCTGGCCGAGCTGGCCATCCGCCGCGGCGGGCACGTCCGGGTCGGGCTGGAGGACTACGCGGGCCCGGGGGAGCCGTCCAACCTCGACCTGCTGCGCGCCGCGGTCGCCATCGTCGAGGGTCTCGGGCGCGCCCCGGCCACGATCGCGCAGGCCTGCCGGATCCTCGGCGTCCCGGTCAGCCGGCGGCGCGTTTGAGAATGTCGGCGGGGAAGGCGCCGGCCGCGATGCACCGCTCGCTCCAGTCAGCCAGCCGGGCGCACACCTCGTCCAGCCGGCCGCCCAGCGCGGCGACGATCGCCTGCTCCGCGGCGTCGGTGCGGTCCTCGATGCCTGCCCTGGCGGCGCGGCCCGCGTCGGTCAGCGCGCCGTCCCGCAGCCAGCCGCGGGCCTCCAGCCCGTCCACCGCGGCATCCATCGCCGCCTGCGGCCAGCCGCGGGTGGCGGTGTAGGACAGCAGCGGCATGCCGATCCAGCACTCGGTCAGCACGTTCATCTCGACCGGCCCGAGCACGGCCGCGTTCGCCACCGCGACGTGCGAGTCGCCGCGGTGCTCGCGTACCAGGTCGCAGGCCCACCACAGGCGCTGGAAGGGATCGCCGGGCCGGCCGCGCCCGCGCAGCCCGCTGAACAGCGGACGCCCGGTACCGTCGGCGCCTTCCACGGCGTCGGCGAGCAGGTCGGCCACCTCGGCCGGATCGTCGCCCGCGAGCACCTCGGCCAGGCTGGCGGCGGTGGCGGTGTCCCTGACCGCCAGCAGCCGCTCCCGCGGCGCGGCCGACCGGGCGGCCTCATAGAGCCCGGCCACCAGGCCGGGCTCGAACCAGGCGAACGCCGCCGCGACGACCTGCGGTGCCGGCTCGCCCAGGCTCGCCGCGCGACCGCCGACGTAGCCGGTGAGGAAGTCCAGGCCGAGGGCGGCCAGGCGTTCGTTGGTGTGGCGGTTCCACAGCGCGTGCATGGCGAGCGGCTCGCACGCATCCCGCAGCCTGCGGGCGGGGGCGCCGGCGCGGACTGCCTCCGGCAGCGGAGTGCCCGCGGGGCGCGGGCGGCAAAACGTCGCGACGGCGTCGGCGTAGTCCACTTCTCAGTCCTCCGGCACGTTGGGTAGGCGGGCGGGTGGGAGCCTATCCCGGCGTCATCGGGTGCGTCACGGGCCCGCCCCGCGGGCCGCCGCGGCCGCCGCAAACCCCGCTGAGCCAGGATCCGGCCGCGCTGCGCGCCAGGATGGCTGGCGTGGGCGGGCTCGGCCAGGATGTGTGACCGGTTGAGATAGTTCCGGGCTGATGCCATCCTCAGGCCATGCAGCCGCCGTCGGAGGCGAACGGCCCGCGCCTGATCAGCGACGAGGAAGTCCAGCGCTTCCGGCTGGACAAGGTCGCGCCGCACAACGCCCCGATCACCCTGGCTGACTACGATCCGGGCTGGCCGGCGCTTTTCGCCCGTGAGGCTGCTCGCATCCGCGCCGCGCTCGGCGGCCGCGCCGTCCAGGTGGAGCACGTCGGGTCGACCTCGGTGCCGGGGCTGGCCGCCAAGCCCATCATCGACATCCTGCTCGTGGTGCCCGATTCATCGGACGAGCAAGCCTACGTCCTAGCGCTGGACGCGGCCGGCTACGTGCTGCGAGTCCGCGAGCCGGGCTGGTTCGAGCACCGCATGTTCAAAGGCCCGGACACCGATATCAACCTGCACGTGTTCACCGCCGGTGCGGCGGAGATCGACCGGATGCTGCTGTTCCGGGACTGGCTGCGGGCCAGCGACGCCGACCGTGACGCCTACCTGCAGGTCAAGCGTGACCTGGCCCAGCAGACCTGGCGGCACGTACAGCACTACGCCGACGCCAAGACCGCCATCGTGGAACAGATCATCGCTCGCGCGACAGGCCACGCCCGCTGACGACACGGGCGGTGACCGGGTCAGGGCGGGAAGTCTTCCGGGTGGAGAATGGCCGAGACCGGCCGCCGGCCGGCTTGGAGGCCAGGCATGAAGATCGCAGTCATCGGGACCGGGCGCATCGGCGGCACCCTCGGCCAGCGCTGGCAAGCCGCTGGCCACGACGTAACGTACGCCTCCCGGAAGGGCTCCGGGACCGGGCCAGGTGGTGCCCCCGTCACGCCGGTCGACGACGCCCTCACCGGCGCCGAGGTGGTGCTGCTCGCCGTGCCGGGTCCGGCCATGGCCGAGGTGGTAGCGGCCCACGGCACGGCGCTGGGCGGCAAGGTCGTGATCGACGCCGCGAACCGCATCGGCCAGCCAGACGTCAACAGCCAGGCCGAGATCGCGGCCGCCGCACCCGATGCCCGGTACGTACGCGCGTTCAACACCTTGGGCTGGGAGAACTTCGCCGATCCGCCCCCGGGCGCGGCGCTGTTCTTCGCCGCCGACCCCGGCGCGCGCCCGGCGGCCGAGGAACTCATCACCGCGGTCGGGCTGGAGCCGGTCTTCGCCGGCGACGCCAGCGCGGCCGGAACGGTCGACGCGCTGCTGGTCCTGTGGTTCGCACTGGTCCAGCACAACGACGGGAACCGCCGGGTGGCGCTCCAGATCACGCGATAACCGACGCCAACGGTCCCGGCGCGGGGGCTGGTTACCGGTAGCGGAAGCCGTCGAGGAAACGGCGGAAGACGCCGCCTTCGCGGGGAAGGGCCGGAGCAGACACGGGCGCGGCGGTGCGCTGGCGGGCGACGGGCTGGTCGTAGTCGGTACGGGCGATCGCGTCAACGATCCGGGACTCGTCGAAGTCCTCGGAACCTTCGATCCGGGGCACGTAGCCGACGAGCATGCCGTCCCGCATGACCTGGGCTTCCAGGCCGGCCGTGCCGTCGGTGTCCCACTCGGCTTCCCGTCCGCCGGGCAGCGGCACGCGGACGCCGAACTGGCCGACGCCGCCGCGGAGCAGGTGAGCGTTGACGCCGCGGTCACGAAGGGAGTCGACCACCCGGCGGGCCCGGAATTCGTCCATGCCTGGAAAGTAGCTGGCGTTCCTGAATGATTGCTGAACGTTCGCAAGGCGACACCTGGAGGCTCCGCATCGCGCGGCCAGGCCCGCACATAACCTCCGCAGGCGTCGCCCGGGGCCTTACCCCAGGCGTGCGCGTTGCGCGCCAAGGTTGTTGACTGGTCACGTGACAGAGCTTCCCCTGGTGCGAGCGGCACGGATCCCGGTGACAGACACCTACCACGGCGTCGGCGTGACGGAGGACTACCGGTGGCTGGAGGACGCGTCCTCCGAGGACACGATCGCCTGGACGAAGGCCCAGCAACAGCGCACCCGTGCCTACTTCGACGGGATCCCCTGGCGAGACGCGTTGCGGGCCCGTGTCGAGCAGCTGCTGAAGGCCGAGAGGACAACGTACATGCGGCTGGTGTCCGGCGGGAGCACCTTCTTCGCGCTGAAGGTGCAGACACCGCGGCAGCGGCCGTTCCTGGTGGCCCTGACCGACCTTGACGACCCGGCGACCGAGCGTGTCGTGGTGGATCCGGATGCCATCGACCCGTCCGGTGAGACCGCCATCGACTTCTTCGTTCCATCCCCAGACGGCCAGCTGGTCGCGGTCTCGCTGTCGGAGCATGGCACCGAGGACGGGTCGCTCTATGTCTATGACGCGAGCACCGGGAAGGTCGTCGACGAGCCGATCCCGCATGTGAATCTGATGGGTGGTTCAGTGGCCTGGCGTCACGACGGCGCCGGGTTCTGGTACACCCGCTGCGCCGATCCCGCGGGCTTTCGGCAGCAGGTGTGGTTCCGCGAGTTTGGCGACGCAACGGACCAGATTGATCTCGCTGGCGGCTTCGCCGACGAGCGGATCGCGGAGCACAATCTGTCCGCCTCGCCCGACGGCCGTTGGGTGATGGACCGGGTACAGAAGGGTGACGGTGGCGAGTGGCAGGTCTTTCTCCGTAGCCAAGGCCTCGGCGGCTCGTGGTGGCAGGTGGCAGGCATCCCCGACGAGTGCGTGTATGCCGTGCTCGGCACGGACGCGCTGTACCTGATTTCCCGCCGGGACGCCCCGCACGGCCAGGTGCTCCGCCTGCCGGTGACCGACGGCGCCACGGTCGCCGACGCCCAGGAGATCGTGCCGGCCAGCGACTTGGTCATCGAGCACCTTGCGGTAACTCGCGACACCGTCTGGGTGGTGGACATCGACGGCGGGCCGCAGCAGGTGCGCACCTTCGACACCGACGGGAAGCCGCTGGCCCGGGCGGAGATCCCGCCGATGAGCTCGGTGTCGTCCTACTCGGGTCGCCTCTCGGCGCTGGGACAGGACCAGATCGCGTGGCCGCGGGAGTCCTTCACCGAGCCGGCGACCTGGTGGGTGGCCACCGGCGGCGAAGCACCCCGCCCGACCGCGCTGAGGACCACGACCCCTGCCGACCTGTCCGAGTACGAGGTGACCCGCGAGTTCGCGACGTCGAGGGACGGCACGCGTGTCCCCCTCAACGTGATCACCGCACCCGGCACCCCGCGAGACGGGACCGCGCCGGCGCTGCTGACCGCGTACGGGGGTTACGGCATCTCGCTGGTGCCGCGGTTCGATCCCGAGCTGCTGCTGTGGCTGGAGCAGGGCGGTGTTTACGTGGTGGCCAACATCCGCGGCGGCGGCGAGTTCGGCGAGCAGTGGCACCACGCCGGACGGCTCGCCACCAAGCAGAACTGCTTCGACGACTTCATCGCCTGCGCGGACTATCTGCACGACAGCCAGATCACCAGCCGCGAGCGGCTGGCGATCATGGGCGGTTCCAACGGAGGGCTGCTCATGGGTGCCGTTCTCACCCAGCGGCCAGACATCGCCCGCGCCGTCATCGCGGCGGTGCCGGTGATGGACTCGCTGCGAGCCGAGACCACCACCAACGGGAGGTTCAATATCCCCGAGTTCGGCACCGTCGAGGATCCGGAGTTGTTCACGGCGCTGCGCGCCTACTCGCCCTACCACAACGTCACCGGCGGGACCGCCTACCCAGCCGTGTTGCTGACCGCCGGAGAGAACGACACCCGGGTCGATGCCTGGCACGCGAAGAAAATGACGGCCCGACTCCAGGAGGCGACCTCATCGGACCGGCCGGTGCTGCTGCGGCTGGAATCCACCGGCCACCTGGCCGGGTCACTCGACCAGTCCATCGACGAGACAACAGACCAGCACGCTTTCCTGTTCGGCCAGCTGGGCCTCGGCTACCGCCGCGTCGCCTCTGCGTGACCGGCTCAGTAGCCAGGCTGCCTGGCCGCGCTCATCTCCTGCCGTCTTTACCGTCCAAGCCACGCGCGCGAGCATCAGGTGAACCGGGCGGGCCGTTATCCGGCCGGGTCAGTGCTGATGTGGCTGGCCGCAGCGAGTCGACTCCGGCGCCGGCTACCGACCCGTTGCCCTGGGGTAGCCCGGCGGCGACGCGGTTGATCCGGTTCCAGACCCGGGGATCGGACCAGTAGCCGGAGTGGCCCTTTGCCGAGGGCGGTGGCTGCCCGTAGACGTAGTAGCAATGCTCCGGGTCGAGGAGGCCGGTGTCGACCCGGTAGCCGCTGGCCGCGAACAGGTCCGGCGCGACCGGCCCGCCGATGGGGTCGGTGGGGTAGTAGAAGTTGCGCCAGTCATTCACGCGCCCCGTCCCGGCCCGCGCCAGCGGCTTGAGCAGCTCGGGTCCGACGTACGCGGGGAAGCTCCAGCCGTAGAGCTTGCAGACCGGGGAGCCGAACGTGATCAGTGCCGGGTGGTCACCTTCGGGCCGGCACCCGGGCTGGACGAGCGCTGCGGTGGCGAGCACGGCACCCTGGCTGTGCGCGACCAGCACGACCTGGCCCCCGTTATCGTGCAGCCACCACAACCGGCGCTGCAGCTCGGGCACGGCTCGTTCGGAGTAGCACGGGGGCGAGAGCGGGTGATAGGACCGCGGCCAGAAGGTGCCGACGTCCCACAAGATCCCGATCGTGCGCCGCCGGGTGGGGTCGTTCCACGCCGAGTACAGGAAGGCCATCAGCGCGGGCAGCGTCAGGCCGGCGATGGCAATTCCGATGTTGCGGATGACGACCGGCGGCTGGATGTGCAACTGCCAGACGCACCAGGCCATGGCCAGCTGAGCGACGATGATGCCCCACAGCAGCCAGGTGGCGTCGTGCGGCGCGCGGCCGAAGAACTGGGTCCGCGCGGTCTGCTTCTCCCAGTTCTGGCTATTGCCCGGATCGTCGGTCTGGTCGCCGGGCGGGGGGAACGGGGCCAGGCCCGACCAGTACCAGTATTCCCGCGGTCCGGTCAGCGGGGTCCTGAAGGCCGTGGCTTGCTTTCGGTATTTGTCGGCCGTGTCGCCGGTCAGCTGGCTGGCCCGCAGCCAGCGCACGCCCTCGATGACACCGAACGCGAGGACGGCCAGCACGGCGGCCCACACGATGAGCGGTATCCCGGAAGTGATCTCATACGGGAGATAGATCTTGCCGGGCACCCCGGACAAGGCATCGGCTGCGTCGCTGGTCACCGGGCCCACCAGGTGGGCCACCCAGATCTCCGCGCCGAGCAAGACGGTATTCAGCACGCTGAACGCCAGCATCAGCGTGACCCAGGGGCCACCGATCAGGGTTCCCTTGGTGCCGGGCAGGCCGAGCAGCATCGAGATCAGGGCGACCGCCACGATCACCGCGATGGCCAGCGTCGTCCAGCCGGTCACGCTGGCCATCCCCGGCAGGTCCGCCGCCCGGCTGACCTGCCCGCCGGGCTGCAGCCAGGCGAACACGCCGGCGGCGATCAGCGCGGCGATCGCGGGAGCAAGCAGGTACCAGACCCGGCCACCCAGCCGCTCGGCCACCGCCGTGCTAGCCGGCGGTCTACCGGCGGTCCCGTACGCGGGCGGCGTGCTGAGCGCGTCCAGGCAGATGTAGCCGGCCCCAAGCGCGACCGCGGCCGCGCCCAGGCCCACGGCGGCCCACCCCGCGGCGGCGGCATGCGACGGTGCCGGGGTGAGCGCCTTGGTGGTGACGGCGAGCGTGATCGCCAGGAATCCCCCGATCACCGCGACATGCACCCCGGTGAGCAGGCGGACACTGTTCTCGCCATCCCAGAACCTGTCGTCCGCCAAGCCGTCCCTGAGCGCGGCGGCCGTGACCATCTTGGACGTGCCTTTGGGCTCGTCATTAACGCGGTACGGCGGCGGCACGGCCTCGTACCGCCACGACCTTCTGGCCAGCACGACCAGCGCCAGCACGAACAGCACCGGCACCAGGACTCCGATCATGACCTGCTGGGCGGGATGACCGGCGATGAAATGCCAGCTCAGCGGCGCCAGCCACCACTGGTGGCCGGCCAGGCCGGCCCGCACCGCCTGGTAGGCGAGCACGTCGGCGCTGATCAGCACCGCGACCAGGACCGCGTTCACCGTCAGCGCCAGCCCGCCCAGACCGCCGGCCAGCCGGTGCAGCCGGAACCGCCAGGCCGACCTCCGGGTGCTGGCCGAGCACATCCAGCCCGCCAGGTTGCCCAGCAGGAACGGCAGCAGCGCCAGCCACAGCACCCGCACCTTGCTGCGCGACGTCAGGCCGCCCCACGAATACACCTCCACGTGCCGGTCCGCATCCCGGCACGCGTCCCGGTCCCCGGCACTCGCGCGGTGATCCGAGGAGCGGTAAAAGCCCGCGATCGCGTCGCCGCTGGCCCGCTCCGGGGCCAGATCGGCCAGGATGGCATCGGGAGGCGACCCGCCGACCCCGTGCACCCGGACTTCGGTCACCCCGCCGCACTCGGCCTCGGCCGGAAGCTGCACGCTGGGCAGTTTCGTGGAATGCCTGGGAACGGGCATATCGGACCTCCACCTCCACCATGGCAACGATCGCAAAGATGAAGAGGGCCGATCCTCCGCGGCTGATACGCTCCCGCCCGCGCGACGGCCGCGGCCAGGCAGGGCCGCGTACCCCTGGATCAAACACCCATCAGAACACGATCAAGTGCCGCCCGACCTGCAGGTCCCCAGTGAGGCTTGCCGCCCGGAAGACCCCGATCCCCGTTCTGCCCCATGAGCATCAGGAAGAGGCTCTTCATAGCGGCCAGCCCGCGGGCGCGCCGGATCGCCGCCACGTCTGCATCCGCGTACATGTCGAAGAACCGTGCGGCCGTGCCCGCGGGTAGCACCACCCACGCGGCGGCGAGGTCCCACGCTGGATCGCCGGCGAACATGTCACCGAAGTCGACGATGCCCGAGAGCGTTCCGTCCGAGACGACGACGTTCGCGGGATGGAGGTCGCCGTGCACCCACACCGGCGGGCCCTCCCACGCCTGGGCCGCAACGGCGTCGTCCCAGACGGCCCGGACGTCGGCAGCAATGTCGTCGGGGGCAACGGCCTGGAAGAAGTGCTCGAAGCCGTCCGTGCAGTTCCTGGGGTGCGCACCGCGGTCCGTAGGGATCGGCGCCTCGGCGGGCGCCTCCACATGGAGCGCCTGGAGGAAACCCGCCAGAGTGTCGGCCGCGTGGGCGCCGCGGCTGATCGAGCCGTGGTCAAGCGGCTCGCCGGGAACCCATGTCATCACGGTCCAGTGCTTGGGGAAGCGCTCGGACGGTTCGCCGAACCGCACCGGGGTCGGCACCGGGAGCGGCAGGAGCGGGGCCAGCACAGGTAGCCATCGCCGCTCCTTGAGCTGGAACTCCGGGGTAGGGTCCATGCGCTGCATGCGCACGGCCAACTCGTCACCGAGACGCCACATTTGGTTGCCCCAGCCGCCCGCCACCGCACGGATGGCCAGCCCGGCCAGGTCTGGATGTTGCTCCTGCAGCAGGTCGCGGACCAGGTCTGCGGTGATCTCGACCTCGGTGTCGGTCATACGAAGTCACAGTACTGAGGCGGCAGGCGGAGCGGCTCGCGCGGCCGTGGCAGAGATCTGTCCCTGCTGTTAGCCTTCGATCGCGGCGTGTCCAGCTCGGCTCATAGCTGGGCAGTCCACTCGATGACTAGCCGTGGCGCCGGGGCCGGGTGATCTTTTCCCTTGGGCGCAACCCCCTATACAGGTGCCGGATTACCGGGCGCCAAGGAGTTCTGAGATGCGCAAGCTGATAGCCCGCGTGTTCGACTACTCGCTCGACGGCGTGGTCGCCACCGAGGACACCGAGTTCTTCCAGTTCTGCCGCGACCTGCCGGACGACCCCGCGGAAGAAGCCGTAGGGCGCGAGTTTTATGCGGGCGCGGACCTGCACATCATGGGCCGGGGTGCCTACCAGAGCATGGCCAGCTACTTCCCGACCGCCACCGACGACGACCCCAACGCCGAGCCACTCAACTCCGGCCGCAAGGTCGTGTTCTCCCGCACGCTCAAGGCCGCCGACTGGGCCAACACCACCATCGCCCGCGGCGACCTCGCCGAAGAGGTCGACAAGCTCCGCCGAGGCGGCGACGGTTACATCGTCGTCCACGGCGGGATCAGCCTGTGGCGCTCGCTCGCACGGCTCGACCTGATCGACGTGTACCGCATCACCATGGTCCCCTACCTGGCAGGCGAGGGCACCCGGCTGTTCGAGGACGCCGGCCAGTCCCGCCAGCTCGAATTCGTCTCCAGCATCCCCTTCAGCAGCGGACTCCAGCTCGACTACCTGCGGCGCCGCTAACCAACGACGTCGGCCGCGATGCGGGTGTTCAGCACCCGGTCAGCGGTGATGCCCGCGCGCTCGGCTCGTTCGCAGCCGTTGTCGAGCCAGTCGAGCTGGCCGGGCGCGTGCGCGTCGGTGTCGATGGCGAACAGGCAGCCCGCGTCGGCGGCCAGCTGGAGCAGGTCATCGGGCGGGTCCTGGCGCTCCGGGCGGCAGTTGATCTCCACCGCGACGCCGTGCTCCCGGCACGCGGCAAACACCGAGCCCGCGTCAAACTGCGACTCCGGCCGCCTGCGGCTTCCCATCGTCATCCGGCCGGTGCAGTGCCCGAGCACGTCGACATGCGGGCTGGCCACGGCCGCCAGCATGCGCTCGGTCATCGGCCCGGACGGCATCCGGAGCTTGGAGTGCACGCTGGCCACGACGACGTCCAGCCGGGCGAGCAGGTCCTCGCGCTGATCCAGGCCGCCGTCTTCGAGGATGTCGACCTCGATCCCGCTGAGGATCCGGAACGGCGCCAGGTCGGCGTTCAGCTTCTCGATCAGCGCGAGCTGCGCCACCAGCCGCTCGGCCGACAGCCCGTTAGCCACGGTCAGGCGGGGCGAGTGATCGGTCAGCGCGATCCATCCATGGCCGAGCGCCTGGGCGGCCTCGGCCATCTCCCGCGGCGGGCTGCCGCCGTCGGACCAGTCCGAGTGCGTATGGCAGTCGCCGCGCAGCGCGGCCCGCATCGCGGTGTGCGGTGGCGGCTGGTAGGCGGCCTCCAGCCGGACCAGGTAGTCCGGCCGCTCGCCCGCCGCGGCCTGAGCGATCGCGCCGGCGGTCGCTGGCCCGATGCCGGGCAGGTCCTGCAGCGTGCCGTCGGCGATACGCCGGGCCAGCTCGGCGGCCGGCGTCGCCGCCAGCACCGCGGCGGCCCGGCGAAACGCCTGAACCCGGTACGTGGGGGCGCCAGCCCGCTCCAGCTCGAAGGCGATCCGCCGCAACGCCCCTTCCGGATCCATCCCTCATGGATACACCAGGTGCGCCTGCCGGAGGGCTGCCTCACCGGCGGAGGTGGTGCCGGCACACCTGCGCGATGACCCGGCCGGCCTGCACAATGGCGCCATGACAATCGCCTGGTATACGGCGCGAGCGACCTGGCGGTCGTGCTGGCGGATAGCGCTGGCGGTCGCGCTCATCGGCGGGCTGCTCGGCAGCGTCGCCCTCGGCGCGCTGGCCGGCGCGCGGCTGATGGCGGCGCGGATCGCGCCGGCCGCCACCTTCCGGGCCGAATAGCTGGTGCGCAGAGCCGCTGCCGCTGGGTCTGGCCTTACTCGCGGCCGCGCTCGTCCA
>Ga0306920_100001166_pt1 | contig 32520 bp, 28 predicted proteins | sample flu12Cox44000170_FD_204666 | JGI IMG/M metagenome (GOLD analysis project Ga0306920, IMG submission 204666) | Lab enrichment of tropical soil microbial communities from Luquillo Experimental Forest, Puerto Rico - flux4day.12C.oxic.44.000.170 (v2)... | ecosystem: Environmental > Terrestrial >...
TGCCCGCCGGAACTCCGCGCGCACCGCTCTATCCCGCGCTGATGGCGCTGGGCTACGCGATCGGCGGGGTCGGGAACTACGAGGCGGTGCGGATCATCCAGCTCGTGCTGGGGCTTGCGATCATCGTACTCGCCGGCTGGCTGGGCGCGCGCATGGGCGCCTCCCGCGCCGGACTGGTCGCCGCCGCGCTAATCGCGTTCTCGCCGACCATGATCTTCACCAGCACGATGCTCTACCCCACCGTGCTCTTCACGATGCTGCTGCTGATCGCCACGGCGCTGGCGCGCGACCTGGACCAGTCGCCGTCGCCGCCGCGCGCGGCCGCCCTGGGGGCGGCGATGGGGCTGTTGTGGCTCACCGACCGCATCGCGGTGATCCCGATCGCGGTGCTGCTCGGGTGGCTCGGGTACGGGCTCAAGCGTCGCGAGCGGCGGGCGGCGCTAGCCGTGTCGATGCTGATCGCGCTGCTGGTCGCCGCCCCGGCGCGCTGGGTGCGGAACCCGAAGCCGCCCCCCGGGGCGTCGCTCGAGGTCACCATGCCCTTCCTGGCCAAGGCGGAGTTCGTTCTGTGGGTGGCGCGCCACGACACGGTCTCGGTCGGGGAGCACCGGGTGGTCGACCCCGACACCTCGTTCCAGGCGCTGTCGCTGCGGGATTTCCTCGCCCGTGAGGGACGCTATCTACGCGAGCAGCCCGCCGCCTACGCTCACGACTACGGGTTCGAGTTCGTGCACTTCTTCCAGCCCATGCCCGACCGTCTGAAGACCGTGAACGCCTTCACCCGCATGGGCGCGCGCTGGGTGGTCGCGATCTTCTTCCTCCCGGTGCTGGTGTTTGCGGCCTTCGGGCTGCTCGCCGGGTCGGTGTCGCGCCGCGATCGCGCGCTGCTCGCGCTGTTGCCGCTCGCCACCGCCGCCATCTATGCCCTGTTCTTCACCCAGACCCGCTACCGTGTGCCGGTCGAGCCGCAGCTCACCCTGCTCGCGGGACTGGGGGTGATGCGCGTGTTCGAGTGGTTCGCCCCGCGTGCTATGCTCGCGCCCGTTCCCGCCCCGCACCCTGCGGGGTCCTCCGAAAGGCGCCCGGCATGAGCCGCATCTGGACGGGGTGAGCCCGAACTCGAGTCGGCGGGTCGCGGAGTGGCGCATCCTCCTCGGCCTCGCCGTCGCGGCTCCGTTCCTGCTCACCTGCTGGGTGCACGGCGATGGCATCGGCTACGTCGCCTACCTGCGCTCGGCGGTGATCGATCGCGATCTCGACCTGCGCGACGAGTTCGAGCACCTCGCGAGCCACATCGAGTCGGACGCCAGCGGCCTGCCGGCGCGGCTGCTGCGCCGCAGCAGCCACCGGCCCGGCATCGACTCCACCTTTCAGGTGCCGAAGACCGATCCAGTCACCGGGCGCGTGACCTCGAGCTACAGCATCGGCCCGGCGCTGGCCTGGGCGCCGGCCTACCTGATCGCCCACGCGGTCACCCGGGCGCGCGGCGTCCCCGATCGCTCCGCCGACGGCTACGGTGGGCTCTACTACCTGGCGATCGCGCTCAGCACGCTGGGGCTCGGGGCCGCCTCACTGCTGCTCTCGTTTCGCATCGCGAGCGCCGTCGCGCCGCCGGGCGCGGCGTTCTGGTCGGTGTTCGCGATGGCCTGGGCGACCCCGCTGGTCTACTACCTGTACCTGGCCCCGAGCTACGGCCACGCGCTCGGCGCCTGCGCGGCCGCGGCCTTCCTGCTCCACTGGTGGACCACGCGCCATGCCGATCGCCCGCTGGTGTCGTTCCGCTCCGGCCTGCTCGCCGGGCTCATGTTCCTGGCGCGCTGGAACGACCTCCTGCTCGCGCTCCCCGCCCTGGTGGCCGAGGTGCTGCACTGGGCCCGCCGGCGCGGGCCGGAGGCCACGCCGCCGCGACGGATGCTCAGTTGCGCGGGAGCGGGGCTGCTGGGGGTGGCGCTCGCCGCCAGCCCGCAGCTCTTGATCTGGCAGTACTTCCACGGCCGGCCCTGGATCCGGTATCCGACGCCCTACATCGGGTTCACGCCCGAAGGCCTGTGGGGCACGTTGCTGTCGGCGCGCCACGGGCTGCTGGTGTGGACACCGGTCGCGCTGCTCGCGATCGCCGGTCTGGTCGTGCTGGCGCGCCGCGAACGCGAGCTCGGCCTGGTGTGCCTCGCCTCGCTGGCGCTGCTCGTCATCTCGAACTCGATGGTGCGCGACTGGTGGGGCGGCGCATCGTTCGGCATGCGCCGGCTGGTGAGCGGCACGCCGTGCCTCGCGGTCGGGCTCGCGGTGTTCCTCGACCGCGCCCGCGCGGCCCTGGCGCGATGGCGGGCGCGCGCCGGGAGCGCCGCGCCGGGCCGGGCCGCGCCCGGCGCCGCGGCGTGGTCCGCCCCCGCGATCGCGCTCGCGTTCTCCGTCTGGAACCTGCTGCTGCTCGCCCAGTACGCGCTGGGCATGATCAGCCACTCGGGACCGGTGCCGCTCGCGACCATCGCCGCCAACCAGCCGCGGGTGGTGGCGCGCCTGCTCGAGCTCGCGGGCGAGGTGGCGCGTTGAGCGCCCCCTCCGCGCGCACGCCGTGGAGCCGCGGCGCGCTCGCGGCGCTGGTGCTCGGCATCGCGATCCGCTTCCTGCTCCCCGGCCAGCAGAGCTTCTGGGACGACGAGATCAACTCGGTCACGACCGTGAGCGGACCCGACGCCGGCCCGCTGGCCGCGATGGTGTTCAACAACGCGCACGGCCCGCTCTATCTGCTGCTGCTGCGCGGCTGGATCCGCGCCTTCGGCAGCGCCGAGGGCCCGGTGCGCATGCTCTCGGCCCTGCTCGGCTCGATCGGGCTCGTGCTCTTCTACCGGCTGGCGCGCCGGCGGCTCGGCGAGCCGGTCGCGGTTGTGGCCCTGGTCCTGCTCGCGCTCTCGGGTTATCACCTGTGGTACAGCCAGGAGGCCAGGAACTACGCGCTGCTGTTCGACGCCGGCCTGCTCGCGGTGCCGGCGTTCCTCGACGAGCTCGAGCGCCGCCGCCGCTCGACCTTCGTGCTCGCGCTGCTCACGACCCTCGTCACCTGTCTCGCCAACCTCTCCGGCTTCTTCCTGGTCGCGCTCGAGGGGGCCTACGCGCTCACCATCGGACGCCGCGCCGGCTACCCGGTCCGGCGCTTCATCCTGCTCGCCGCGCTCACCGTGCTCCTGCTCTCCCCCTGGATCGCCGCCGGCGTCCGTGGCGCGGGGCCGCTCCATCTCGGCCGCCCCGGCGCCGGGAGCGGGGTGCCGGCCGCGGTGGGGGAGTCGCCGCCCGGGCTGCTCAGCATTCCGTACACCTTCTACGACTTCAGCCTCGGGCGATCGCTGGGGCCCGACGTCGACGAGCTCAAGCGCTACCGCGCCGCCGCCCTGCTGCCCCACCTGTGGTACCTGGTGCCGGCCGGCGCGCTGTTCGCGCTGCTGGCCCTCCATGGCTGGCGGCGGGCGCTACCGCCGGCTCGCGCGGTGCTCACGCCCTGGGCGGTCGTGCCGGTGCTGGCGATGGCGGCGGTTTCGGCGCTCAACCTCAAGGCTCCGAACTCGCGTTACGCCCTGCTCGCCTTTCCGCCCTATCTCCTGCTGCTCGCGATCGGGGTGAGCGCGATCCCGGCCCGCGCCCTGCGGTGGGGGGCGATGGGCGGGCTGCTGCTGTTCTCGCTCGCCTCCGACGTCCGCTACTTTCGCGATCCGCGCTGCTGGCGGCCCGACGCCCGCTCGGCCGGCCGGCTGATCGATCGCGCCGCGCGCCCGGGCGATCTGGTGGTGGTCTATGCGCTGCAGGACCCGGTGCGATACTATTGTGCGCGCCCGTTGCCGTTCGTGGCGCCGCTGGCGAAGGATACCCGCGACGAGGGTGCGATCCGCGAGTGGCTGCGCACCAGCTCGGACGGCAGGCAGCGGGTGTGGCTGGTCCAGTGCGAGAGCTGGTGGGTCGATCGGCAGGACCGTCTGCTCGAAGCGTGCCGGGGATCCATGACGCTGGACGGCGAGTGGCATTTCACCAAGCTCCCGGTCTACCTGTTCTCGAGGCGCGGGGGCAATACGACGGGCGGCGGCGGAGCAGCGGGCCCCCGTTAGGCCGGCTCGAGCCCATGGCCGCCGATCGACCGGGCCCTCCGGCAACCATCCATCCTTCACCCCAGTGGCGCGTCACCTCCCCCCCGGCGTGCCGGACAGGAAACGGAACCCCGGAATGACCGACGCGCCCGCCGTTCAGCCCCCCGAGGGAGCGCGGCCGCGATCCGCAGTCGCCACGGGCGCGGAAGTGATCGAGCGGCGATCCGGCGGCGGGCGGCGCGCGACCGTTCTCGGGCGCGCGCGGGACCTCGCGGCACGCAGGCCCTGGCTCCTGGTCGCCGCGATCTGCGGCCTGGCGCTGCTGGCGCGGGTGATCTATGTCCTCACGCTGGGGCCGGCGATCGCGTGGTATGACGGCGAGCACTATTCGCGGCTCGCGGCCGGCCTGGTCCAGACCGGCCGCTACGACAACGAACGCGGCCACCCTTCGGCGTTCTGGCCGCCGGGCTATCCGTTCCTGCTCGCCGCGGTCTACCGGTTCTTCGGAGTCAACGTCACCGCGGTCCGCCTGGCTCAATGCCTGATCGGCGCCGCCGGGGTCGGCATGGTCCAGCGCATCGCCCGGCGGGTGGTCGATCCGGCGAGCACCTGGCTCGCCGCGCTGGCGGCCGCCCTCTACCCGCTGTTCATCTACTCGGCGGGGGCGTTCTTCCCGGTGACCCTGCTGATTGCCCTGATGGCGGGGGTGGTGCTGTTCGTGCTGCTGGCGCTCGAGCGCCGTTCGGCCGTCGCCGCGCTGACCGCCGGCGCGCTGGCCGGCTGGGAGGGGCTCACCAACGGCTCGACGCTGCTCGCGCTCCTCCTGGTGGCGCCGTGGATGGCATGGGCGATCGCACCGGTGCCGGGGGCCGCTCCCGGAGACGATGGAGGCTGGGGAGGAGCGGCGCCACGCGCCGGCCGCCGGGGTGGCGTCGGGCTCGCGCTCCTCTATCTGCTGCCGCTGACGCTCATCGTCGGCGGCTGGACGCTGCGCAATCAGCTGGTGCTGGGGCGCCCCGTCATCGTCTCGTGCAACGCCGGCTACAACGTGTGGCTCGGCAACTATCCCGGGGTGCAGGCCTCGACCGGGAATCGCATGGATCAGCCGGGAATGAACGAGGAGGCGGCGCGGATCTGGAGCCAGACGGGCGGAGAGGCGGTGCGCGACCGTGCGTTCTCGCGCCGCGCCCTGGCCTACATCCGCGCCGATCTGCCGCGTTTCCTCAGGCTCTCGCTCCAGAAGGGGCTCGGCCTGTGGGCGCTCTACGCGGAGCCGATGACCGAGAACCGTCCGCGCATGCGGCTCGAGAAGCTCGCCAGCATTCTCTCCTACGGTGTGCTCCTGCCCTTCGCGCTGGCGTGGCTGTTCCTCACCCTGCGCCGCAATCGGATCTCGGCGCTGATCCTGATCCTGTTCCTCTCCTTCACCCTGGTGCACGCGGTGAGCCTGTCCAAGGTGCGCTACCGGCTGCCGCTCGATTCGTTCGTGATCATCTACGGCGTGGGGGGAGCGATCGCGCTGCTGCGGACGCTGGCACGGCGGGCGGCACGATCCCGGCCGGCGGGCGCGCCGGCCGCCAACGCCGGCTAGATCGACGACTGCGAGCGGACCCGCTCCTCGGCGATGCGCTCGAAGAACTCGGTGGCCTCGGCGGCGGAGCGCGGCTCCAGCAGCTCGCGGCGGGTGAACTCGTCGGCGTCCGGGAAGCCGCTCGCGCGCATCGCCTGTACGGCGCGCTCGAGATCGTAGGGCGTGCGCCGAAGCTCGACGTCCGGTCCCAGCGCCGCCCAGTAGGCTCCGGGACGGCCCTCGTACGGCAAGCCGACGCTACCCGCATTGACCAGTCGCCGCTCGCCGATGTGCCGATCGAACTGGACGTGCGTGTGCCCGCACACCACGACGCGCTCGCGGACCTCGGTCAGCACCTCGAGCACCCGGTCATCGGGGGTGTGGCGGGTGACGATCTCGTCGTCGCTGCGGGGCGTGCCGTGACAGAACAGGACCGCGCCGAGGCCGTCGATCTCGAGCGCCAGCGTGGGCGGGATGGCGCCCAGCAGCGCGCGCTGGTCCGGTGTGATCTGCTCCACCGCCCAGCGCAGGCGCCCCTCCCACGCGCCGCCCGGCTGGGGCCGGCCGTCCGGCGCCGCGGCCATGTCGCGATCGCAGTTGCCGCGAACGAACCGCACCCAGGGCCCGCGCGCGCTCAGCAGCTCCAGCGTTTCGCGCGGCATCGGCCCGAGCGCGACATCGCCGCCCACGACGATGGCGTCGAAGCCGCCGGCATCGACCTCGGACAGCGTCGCCTCGAGGGCCGGAAGATTCCCGTGAATGTCGTACAGCGCGGCCACCCTCATGCGTTCGCTCCTCTGCGGACCGCTGGCGCCTTTGGGGTCCGCTGATCCTAGCAGCGGACCCGCCGAAGCCGATGGATTCAGGCAACATTTTCGCGCTTCACCCTGCGGGCTTCGCCGTAGGGCCGGTGACGCTCGACGGCATGGAATCCGGCCCGCACGTCCGAGTCGCCGTGACTTGACGCCGCGCTCGGCGGTGCGGTAAGCGACCGGAATGAAGCCCGACCGCCCCAGCGCCACCGCCTATCGCGTGGCCATGCAGCGCGCCGCACACCAGATCCTCGACCGCCCACGGGTGCTCGACGACCCGATCGCGCTGCGCATCGTCGGCGCCGGCGCCGAGGCGCGGATCCGCGCCGACCCACGCCGCTTCGAGTCCTCTTACGGCCGCGCGCTGCGCTGGTTCCTGGTCGCGCGCAGCCGCTGCGCCGAGGACACGCTGTCCGAGCGCGTCGCCGCCGGTGTGCGGCAGTACGTCGTGCTGGGCGCGGGGTTCGACACCTTCGCCTTCCGGAATCCCTACCCGCCGGGGACCCTGCGGGTGTTCGAGGTCGACCATCCCGCGACCCAGGGCGGGAAGCGCCGGCGGCTCGCCGCCGCCGGGATCGCGGAGCCCGCCTCGCTCACGTTCGTGCCGGTCGACTTCGAGACCCAGGCCCTTCCCGACCGGCTGGCGGCGTGCGGGTTCGATGCCGGCGCGCCGGCCTGCTTCTCGTGGCTCGGCGTCACCATGTACCTGAGCCGCGAGGCGGTGATGTCGACCCTGGCCTTCGTCGCCGCGCGCCCACGCGGAAGCGGCATCACCTTCGACTACATGATTCCGCCCTCGTCGTTGCCGCTGCTGCGGCGCATCGGCTTCCACCTGCTGGCCCACCGTCTCAGGATGGCGGGCGAGCCATGGCGCACCTGGTTCGAGCCCGCCGCCTTCGCCGCGGAGCTGCGCGGGCTCGGCTTCACCAGCCTCGAGGAGCTGGACTACGGGGCGCTGCGTGCGCGCTACTTCGCCGACGGCGCCGCGCCGATCGGCGGGCGCAGCGTCGGGCACGTGATGACCGCGCGGCGCTGAGGCCGTGCCCGATCCCGCGGCGCGGCGAGCCTAGCCCTTCGCGGCCCGGACGTAGCGGTGGGCCTCCTTCGCGAGCTCGATCCAGGGCGGCGCCTTCACCCCGGCGACCAGCCACTCCTTCATGACGCGCCCGTCGCGGCGCGGGTCGAACCGCTCCCCCTGCCCGAGCCCCACCAGCTCGTCCACGCGCTCCCGGGGGAGCTTGGCGACGAAGCGGCCGCGCACCATCATCGCGAAGATCCTGCCGTTCACCTTGAGTCCCAGCGATGCCATCATCATTCCGGTCGTGATCTGCCGATCCCCGGCGAACGCCGCGATGACCGGCGCGAAACGCGGGTCGACGTCGCCGGGTGTGGCGGCCTTCGCGGCACTGCCCCTCGCGGCCTTCGAGCGCTTCTTCATTGCGCCACAACCTCCCCCAGCTCCCGGAGCCGGCGTTGGATGAACCGGCGCTCGGGCTCCTGCTGCGTCAGCTCGAGCGCCCTTCGGTAGGCGCCGGCCGCCTCGTCGCGGCGGCCGAGCCGCCGGTAGAGATCGGCGCGCGCGCTGTGCACGTGCAGGTAGTCGGAAAGCTCGCCGCGGCCGAGGATCGGCTCGATCAGCGCCAGCCCCGCGGCCGGCCCGTCACGCATCGCGACCGCCACCGCGCGGTTGAGCTCGACCACCGGCGAGGGGTCGAGCGCGAGCAGCGCGTCGTAGAGCCCCACGATCTGGCCCCAGTCGGTCGCCGCTGCGTCCGGCGCCTCGGCGTGCACCGCCGCGATGGCGGCCTGGATCGCGTAACGCCCCACCGGGCGCCCGCGCAGCGCGCGCCCGACCAGCGTCACGCCCTCGGCGATCAGCGCCCGGTCCCAGCGCGTGCGGTCCTGCTCGTCGAGCAGCACCAGCTCGCCATCCGGCGTGGCGCGGGTCGCGCGCCGCGACTCGTGGAGCAGCATGAGGGCGAGCAGCCCGATCGCCTCGGACTCGGGCAGCAGCTCGACCAGCAGGCGCCCGAGCCGGATCGCCTCGGCGGTGAGATCGTGACGGGTGAGCGCGGCGCCGGACGAGGCGGAATAGCCCTCGTTGAACACCAGGTAGATGACGTGGAGCACCGCGTCGAGCCGCGCCGGCAGCTCGGCCCGGGCCGGCACCTCGTAGGGGATGCGGGCGTCGCGGATCTTCGCCTTGGCGCGCACGATCCGCTGCGCCAGCGCGGCGGGCCGGGCGAGGAACGCGCGGGCGATCTCCTCGGTGGTGAGCCCGCACACCGTGCGCAGGGTGAGCGCGATCCGGGCCTCGGCCCCGAGCGCCGGGTGACAGCAGGTGAAGATCAGGCGCAGGCGGTCGTCGGCCACACCGTCGTCGAATCCCGGCGCCCCGGGCGAATCGAGCTCGAGGCGGCGCGCGAGCTCGGCCAGCGAGGCGTCGTGGCGGACGCGGCGCCGGATCACGTCGATCGCCTTGAAGCGCCCGGTCGACACCAGCCAGGCACGCGGGTTCGCCGGCGTCCCGTCGCGCGGCCAGCGCTCCAGCGCGGCGCTGAAGGCGTCGTGGAGCGCCTCCTCGGCGAGGTCGAAGTCACCGAGCAGACGGATCAGGGTGGCGAGGACGCGGCGCGAGTCGGCGCGGTAGACGGCGTCCACCGTCTCGCGCGCGCGCCCGGCCGCGTCATCGCTCGCCACGGCGCCCCCGAGCCTAGCGCGGGACGCGCGCCGGGATCTCCATGACCGGACGCACCTCGATGCTCCCGTGGCGCGCGCCGGGGATGCGGGCGGCGATCTGGAGCGCCTCGTTCAGGTCCCGGGCCTCGATCAGGTAGTAGCCGCCCAGCTGCTCCTTGGTCTCGGCGAACGGACCGTCGGTGGTCGCGACCTTGCCATTGCGGACCCGCACGGTGGTCGCGGTGCGGGTGGGCTGGAGCGGGTTCCCGCCGATGTAGTTGCCGCTCTTCTTGATCCCGTCCGTGAACTCGAAGTACTCGGCCATCACCTTCTCCGCCTCGGGCTTCGACATCCGCTCCGACTGGGTCTCGTCACCGTAGATCAGGCACAGGTAGTTCATGACCCGCCTCCGTCGATTGGGGTGTGCTGCAGAACCATGGACACCAGCTAGTCGTTCGAACCGGCCCGAAATCGACAGCGGCCATGAAAAACATCAAGATCGAGGCAGAGCGTAAGCTCGTCCGGGCCTCGGCGGCAACGGTGCCGGTGGCCGGGCGACCGAACCCCCACCCCGGAGGCAGGACCCATGGCCAGGACGAGATTCAGGATCCGCTGGTTGGAGGCGCCCGAGGAGCACGACTACCCGGCGGCGCTGTCGTACCTCAAGCTGAGCTACCCGGCCAAGATGGCCAAGCAGCTGGTGAGCAAGCTCGAGGGCGCCCGGGTCACGGAGTTCAAGGCCAAGGACATCTTCCGCTCCTCCGGCCTGTCGCTGCTCGGGATCAGCAACTCGCACGTCGAGAAGGACCAGCGCAAGATCGCCACCGGCACCGCGCTCTCGCCCGTGCTCCTGGTCCGCGATCCGGCGCGCGGCGCGGTCATCATCGCCGACGGCTACCACCGGCTGTGCGCGGTCTACTCCCACGACGAGGACGCGATCATTCCCTGCAAGATCGTGTGACCGGCGGCGCCGCTGGCGGAGCGGCGGGGCGGGGATCGGAAGGGGGGCGGTCCGCGCGGGCCGCCCCCGCCCCCTCATCCGGCGACCTCGACCGGGACCGGCACCGGCTCGAAGCCGGCCGGGCCCGGCTCGGCCGCCGCCTCGGCATCCCGCTCGTGGACCCGCGCCACCAGCATGTAGATCGAGGGCACCACGACCAGGGTGAAGAAGGTGCCGATGATCATGCCGCTCACCAGCATGATGCCGATGCTGTTGCGTGCTCCCGCCCCCGGCCCGCGGGCGAAGATCAGCGGCAGGTGACCGAACACCGTGGCCGCGGTGGTCATCAGAATCGGCCGCAGCCGGGTGCCGGCGGCCTGGATCACCGCCCGCAGCTTGTCGAGGCCGGTCTCCTGCAGGTGGTTCGCGAACTGGACGATCAGGATCCCGTTCTTCGCCACCAGCCCCACCAGCGTGATCAGGCCGACCTGGCTGTAGATGTTGAGCGTCGTGAGACCGATGAACGAGAAGAACAGCGCGCCGCAGATCGCGAGCGGGGCCGAGCCGGCCAGGATGACGAACGGATCGCGGAAGCTCTCGAACTGGGCGGCCAGCACCAGGAAGATCAGGATCGCCGAGAGCAGGAACACCCCGACGAACGAGCCGCCCTCGGTGCGCAGCTGGCGCGACTCGCCGGCGTAGTCGATCGTGAACCCGGGCGGCAGGATCTTGCGCGCCTCGGTCTCGAGGTAGCCGAGCGCCCGGTCCAGCGACACCCCCGGCGGGATCACTCCCTGGATGCGCACCGCGTTGAGCTGCTGGAAGCGCTTGAGCTCGCGCGGCTCCGTCGAGGTCTGGAGGGTCGCAAAGGTCGAGAGCGGCACCAGCTGGCCGTGGGTGCCGGTGACGTAGATGTCCTTCAGCTGATCCGGGGTCAGCCGCTCGCTGCGCTTGACCTGCGGGATCACCTTGTAGCTGCGACCCTGGATGCTGAACCGGTTGACGTAGTTGCCGCCCAGCAACGTCGAGAGGTCACGGCCCGCCTGGCTCATCTCGACGCCTTGGGAGCGCAGTTGGTCGCGGTTGAACACCACGCGCGCCTGCGGCTGGTCGAACTTGACGTCGGCATCGGCATACATGAACAGCCCGCTTGCGAACGCCTTCTGGACCAGCTGGTTCGCGAAGACCGCCAGCTCCTGCGGCTCGGCGGTCGAGGCGATCACGAGGTCGACCGGAAAGTTGCCTCCGCCCGGCAGCGGCGGCGGGGTGAGGGTGATGACGCGGATCCCCGGAATCCGCGACATGCCGGCCGCCGCCTCGAGCTGGAGCTGGGCGATGTTCTTCTTCCGCTCGCTCCACGGCTTGGTGACCATGCCACCGAACCCCCCGGTCGGGAAGGTGATCTGAAACACGTTCTTGGCTTCGGGCATCGAGCGGTAGACGTCGTTGACCGCGGTGGCGTAGAGCTGGGTCTGGTCGAGCGTCGAGTTAGGGGAGGCCTGCAGGACCCCGAACACCACGCTCTGGTCCTCGCTCGGCGCCAGCTCGCGCTGCGAGAACATGTAGAACGGGACGATCAGCAGCAGGACGAACGCCCACGCCACGTAGACCACCGGCCGCGACGCCAGGGTCCCGGTGAGCGTGCGGGTGTAGAACTCGCGCACCGCGTCGAAGCGGCGATTGATCCACCCCGCGAAGCCGCGCTCCGCGTCCCCGGGCCGCAGCAGCTTCGATCCCATCATCGGCGACAGGGTCAGCGCCACCACGCCCGACACGATGACCGCGCCGGCGAGGGTGAAGGCGAACTCGCGGAACAGCGAGCCGGTGAGCCCGCCCTGGATCGCGACCGGGGTGTAGACCGCCGCCAGCGTGATGGTCATCGAGATGATCGGCCCGGTCAGCTCGCGCGCCGCGTCGAGGGCGGCCTGGAGCGGGCGCGCCCCGGCGCGCAGGTGGCGTTCGACGTTCTCGACCATCACGATCGCGTCGTCCACCACCAGCCCGACCGACAGCACGATGGCGAGCAGGGTGAGCAGGTTGATGGTGAAGCCGGCCACCAGCATCAGGAACACCGCCCCGATCAGCGAGATCGGAATGGCGACGATCGGGATGATGACGGCACGGAACGAGCCCAGGAACAGGAAGATGACGAGGATGACGATCAGCAGGGTCTCGGACAGGGTCTTCAGCACCTCGCGGATCGCATCCGAGATGTACTCGGTGGCGTCGTAGGGGATTCCCACCTTCATGCCGACCGGCAGCCGCGCCTGGATCTCGGGGATCACGGCGCGCACCCGGCGGATGACGTCGAGCGAGTTGGCGTTCGGCAGCACCCAGATACCCATGAACGTGGCGCTCTTGCCGTCGAAGCGCACGTCCTGCTCGTAGTTCTCGGCGCCCAGGACGACGTCGGCGATGTCCCCGAGGCGCACGATGTCGCCGCCGTGCTCCTTGACCACCAGCCGCCGGAACTCCTCGACGGTCTGGAGGTCGGTGTTGGCGACCAGGTTCACCGACACCATCGAGCCCTTGGTGCTGCCGAGGGCCGACAGGTAGTTGTTCGAGGCCAGGGCGTCGCGGACCTCCGAGGCGGAGATCCCCATCGCCGCCATCTTCTCGGGCTTGAGCCAGATCCGCATCGCGAACGTCCGCCCGCCCAGGATGTCGGCGCGCTGGACCCCCTGGACCGCGCTCAGGCGCGGCTGCACCACCCGGGTGAGGTAATCGGTGATCTGGTTCTGGTCGAGCGCGTCCGACGAGAACCCGATGTACATCGACGCGAACTGGTTGTCAGCGGTCTGCACGTCGATGACCGGCGCCTCGGCCTCGGGGGGGAGGTCGTTGCGCACCTGCGCGACCTTGCTCTGGATCTGGGTGAGCGCCGCGTTGATGTCGTAGTTGAGCTTGAGGTGCACGGTGATCGTGCTCGCGCCCTGCGCGCTCGACGACTCCAGGTAGTCGATGCCGTCGGCACTGGCGATCACCCGCTCCAGCGGGGTGGTGATGAAGCCCTTGACCAGGTCGGCGTTGGCCCCCACGTAGGTGGTGGTCACCTGGACCACCGCGATGTCACTGCGCGGGTACTGGCGGACGCTCAGTGAACGGATCGCCTGGAGGCCGGCGATCAGGATGACCAGATTGACGACCATCGCCAGCACCGGCCGTCGCACGAACAGATCGGTGAAGCGCATCAGCTGTCCTCCGGCTTGGGGCTGGGGTTGTTCGAGGGACGAACCTTGTTGTTGACGAACACGGCCGCTCCGTTGCGCAGCTTGAACACGCCCGAGGTCACGATCTCCTCGCCCGGCTGGACCCCGGAGATCACCGCGACCTGATCGCCCCGGCCGGCGCCCAGCTTGACGAAGCGCTGCTGGACGCCGCGGTAGGCCTTGCCGCCGGGGCCCTTGAGCTCGGTGACGACGAACACCGAGTTGCCGTAGGGGGCGTAGCTGATCGCCGAGGCGGGGAGCGCGATCACCGGATCGCTGGTGCCGAGGTTGACCTCGACGTCGACGAACATGCCGGGGCGCAGCGCGCCGCGGGGATTCGCGAACGTGGCCTGGATCTGGACGTTGCGCGTGGTCGGGTCGACCTCGGAGTTGATCGCCGTGACCCGGCCCACCGGCCGCACCGCCAGGCTCTCGGCGCTCACCTGCACCTCGTTGCCGACCGACAGCGCGGCGACGCTCTGCTGCGGCACGGTGAAGTTCACGTACACCGGGTCCATCGATTCCAGCGGCACCACTGGATCCCCGCCGGCCAGGTACTGACCGAGGTTGATGCGGCGGATGCCGAGCGTCCCGGTGAAGGGCGCCCGGATCTGCTTGCGCTGGATGACCGCGAGGATCTCATCGACGCGCGCCTCGGCCTGCTTCGACTCGGCCGTGGTCTGGTCGAACTCGGCCTGGGAGATGACCTGCTTCTCGAGCAGCCGGGTGGCGCGATCCGCGTTGAGCCGCGCCAGCTCCTGCTGGGCCTGGGCGGCCGCGAGCTGCGCATCCTCCTGGCGGGTGTCGAGCAGCACCAGCACCTCACCGGCGTGCACCGTGCGACCGGACTCGAAGCCGATGCTCTCGACGATGCCCGGCAGGTCGGCGCTCACCGTCACCCCGTGGACCGCCACCACGGTGCCGATCGGCCGCAGCGTCGCCGGCCAGCGCTCGCGGCTGGCGACGATCGTCGTCACCGCCTCGGGGGGCGGCTGCCACGACGCGCCCTGGGCGATCGCCGCCTTGATCTGCAGGAACTTGTAGGACCCGACCGCGGCCACGAACCCCGCCATGGCCAGGAGCAAAATCAGCATGCGCTTTCTCATCTCGTGCCTCCTAGGCTTGCCGCGTCGATGCCGCGGTCTTCGGCCAGGGATCCGGTGGCGCGCGCCACCTCGGTGCGCGCGGTGAGGAAATCGGTGCGGGCGGCGATCTCGTCGAGCTGCGCCGCCGACAGGTCGTTCTGGCGCGTCAGCACCAGGAAGTTGGTCGACTGCCCGGCGCGGTAGCGGTCCTGCTCGGCGGCGAGCTGGATCTCGGCGGCCTCGCGCGCCATACGCGTCGCCTCGATCCGGCGTGTCGCGGTCTCGAGCGCGGCCGCGGCGTCGAGCACCTCGACCCGGATCGCCTTGCGCGCCCGGGCCAGCTCGGACTCGGCGTCGAGCTCGAGGTGGCGCGCCGACTCGGTCTCGCCCCGCGCCGCGCGGTTGCCGACCGGGAACCCGAGGACCAGGCCGGCGCGGAAGGCGTCGAAGCCGTCGTTTCCGAGCGAGTGCAGGGCGTTCGCCAGATCGCCGCCCAGCCCGGGGGGCGCCCCACCCGCGCCGACCGGGTTGGCGCTGCCGGCGAGCCCGTAGCGGTCGTAGGACACCACCGCGTCGAGCGCGGGACGTTCGGCGTCGCGCGCATGGGTGGTCTCGGCGCGCCGCCGCTCCACCTGCGCCTGGTAGCTCCCGATCTCGGGCCGGCCGGCGAGCGCACGGTGCACCCAGGCCTCGCGGTCGATCGCCACGCTGTCCGTCGCTCCGGTGTCGACGGGAGCGATCGTGACGCCCCAGGGCGCCGCGTCGTCGTCCGCGAGGATCAGCAGCTTGAGCCGGTGGTCCGCCCGGGCCAGATCCTCGTGGGCCGCGAACAGCTCGGCCTGGCGGCGCCCCAGCTCGGCCCGCGGCTGCGCCAGCTCCGTCCCGGGCGCGGAGCCGCTCGCGACCCGGGTGCGGGTCTCCTCGAGCTGCTCCGCGGCGAGCCGCACCGCCTCCTCACGCACTCCGACTTCCTGGCGGGCGGACACCAGCCCCCAGTACGACTTCTCGACCGCCGCCAGCGTCTCGTTGAGCGTACGCCGGAACGAGGACTCCGCTCCGCGCCGGTCCGCGGTGGTCACCGCCATCGTGAGGTGCGCGGCGTCCATCATGCGGTCGCGCAGCAGCGGCTGCCGCAGCTCGGCGCCCAGCTGCGCCCCGTAGGCCGGGGACAGCAGGGTGAAGGCTCCATCGCTGGTCTGGCGCGACCCGTTGGCGCGCAGCGACAGCACGCCGCCGGTCGAGAGCAGCTGGTGCACCGTCATGCCGGCCTGCGTCGAGCGCACGTCGGGCGCCAGCGAGCCCGTCAGCACCGAGTTCACGGGCTGGGTCGAGCGCTGCGACGCTCCGCTCAGCTCGAGCGCCGGATCGTAGGCGCCGCGCGCGCCATACTCCATTTCGCCCGCCGCCGCGAGGGATTCACGGCTGCCGATCAGGGTCTCGTTCGATTTCAGCGCCATCTCGAGCGCCTGCTGGAGTGTCAGCGAGCGCTCGTCCGCGGCCGCCGGCGCGGCGAACCACGTCGCGGTCAGCAGCAGCATCGCCCGCAGGTTCGACCTGGAGCTCCTCACACGTCACCTCCATCCACGAACGCCCTCTGCAGGCGTCCATCGATCACGTTCGCGAAGTGAGCCAGGGCGTCGGGGTCGAGCCGCAACAGCGAGTGCTGCTCACAGTCGGTCAGATCCATCCCCTTCGCGATCATCTCGGTGAGCGCCGCCCGCGGATTGCGCCGGAACCGCAGGCGCAGACCCTCGTCGGTCGCCAGCGCCCCGATGACCCGCTCGACACACGGCTGGCTCATGTTCATTCCCCTGTTTGACGATTGGGACGCGACGAAATCGACATCGCTCAGAACTCCTGTCCGCGGCCGGACGATCCACCTCCGCCCGGCCGGTCCTTAGGGAGGGCCGGCGCGGGCGGGAAAAAGGTCAGAAGCGGTAGGCCAGGCCCGCGGTGACGCGTTCCATCCAGATCGTGTCCGCCGTACCGGAGCTGGAAAGACCGGGGGCGTCCTTGGCGGGGAACGCCGCCAGCGAGCGGAAGTCCCCGCGCAGCCCCCAGTGCGCATTCAGCCCGACCATCACGCCCGCGCCCATATCGATCGCGAAGGCGGTCTGGGACGAGCTGAGTTGCGGCACGCGATCCTGGCCGGTGGTGGAGAGGAACGTGACCGCTCCGAGCCCGCCGGTCAGATAGGGCGTCCAGCCCGACAGGGGCCAGCTCACCCGGGCATTGGCCAGGTAGGACAGGATGTCGGGCGACTTGCGGTCCTGCGTTCCGGACGCACCGAGATCCACGCTCTGCTTGACCGGGATCACCCACGCGAACTCGCCTTCCGCGGCGAGGTTGGGCGAGAAGTGATAGGCCAGTGCCCCGACGACGGGGACGTTCACGAAATGGTCCGGCAGGGCGGTGTCGTTCTGATCGAGGGCCTGGGCCCCGCCCATGACTGAAAGCTCCGAGTGGGAGACGAACCCACTCTCCTGCGCGATCGCTCCCTGCGCGCCCTCGAGCATGACCGCCGCCGCCAACGCTGCAACGATGTTCCAAGGACTCATGGCACTCCTCCTCGCGCAACCCTTTCTCTCGCGGCCGACACGGCCCCTCGCGGCGCCCTCGACACATCTCAAGGGTCGTGCCAGCGCACTTCGCGAGTGCGGGGAGGCGGAAATCTACCGATTTCAGCGGGATTTTATCCGCGCGGGGCCATCGGGGATCCGGGGCGTCGAGCGCCGGCGAGTGTCGATGAATCGACAGTGTGTCGCTCGGTCGGCGGTTCGCGTCGGCGACTCGGCGAGGGAGCGCGCGGCGACCGGCGCGAGTCGGGCGCGGGAGTCCAGACGCAGGAATCCCGACTCAGGAATCCGAACTCAGGAATTCCGACTCAGGAGCCTAGTCGAGCCCGTGCTTCTCGAGGCGGGTGTAGAGCTGGGCGCGGGTCAGGCCGAGCAGGCGCGCGGCCTTCGCCTTGTTGCCCCGGGTCTGGCCGAGCGCCTGCTGGACCAGGGCGCGCTCCACCGCTCCGAGATCGACTCCGTCGCGGGGCAGCGAGGCGATGGAGTTCCCGTTCGCGGGGGCCGCGGCGAGCGGTCCGTGCGCGAGCGTCAACGGCGCGGGAAGGTGGTCGTGGGTGATCAGGCCGCCGTCGCACAGCAGGATCGCGCGCTCGATCGCGTTGCGCAGCTCGCGCACGTTCCCGGGCCACGAGTAGGCCAGCAGCCACTCGCGCGCGTCGTGGGAGATCCCGGCCGCCGGCCTGCCCATGGTGTGCCCCAGGTCGTCGAGGAACGATTCGGCCAGCGGCATGATGTCCTGAGGCCGCTCGCGCAGCGGTGGAATGTGGACGTTGAAGACGTTCAGCCGATAGAACAGGTCCTCACGGAATTGCCCGCGGGCGATCGCCGCGGCCAGGTCACGGTTGGTGGCGGCGACCACCCGCACGTCGGCCTTGAGCGTGCGCGTGCCGCCCAGGCGCTGGAACTCGCGCTGCTCGAGGACGCGCAGGAACTTGGCCTGAACGATGGGGCTCATCTCGGCGATCTCGTCCAGGAAGAGCGTGCCGCCGGCGGCCTGCTCGAGGCGGCCGATCTTGGTGGCCGCGGCGCCCGTGAACGCGCCCTTCTCGTGACCGAACAGCTCGGACTCGAGCAGCTGCTCGGGGAGCGCCGCGCAGTTGATGGCGATGAACGGCTTGCCGGCCCGCGGGGAGCCGAGATGGATCAGGTTCGAGATCACTTCCTTCCCGGTCCCCGACTCGCCGGTGATGAGGACGGTGGTCTCGGCCGGAGCGACGCGCCCCACCTGGGCCAGCACCTCGCGCCATGGACGCGAGTTGCCGATGGCGCGTCCCGTCCCCCGGGCCTCCAGCTCCCGCTCTAACGTCTCGACCGTGGCCGCCAGCCGGTCGGCGCGTTCCCGGGCCTCGATCGCGATCCGCGCCTCCTCGGCCAGGCGCTGATGCGAGAGCATCAAGGCGATCCGATCGGCGAGCCGGCTCGCCACCTCGACGTCGTCGACGTCGTAGCGTGCGGGTTCGCGATGGAGGAAGGCGACGCCCCCGCGCGCCTCGCCGTCCAGCTTCACCGGCACGCGCAGCCAGGACCTCATCCCCGATTCCACCATCAGCCGGCCGCGCTCACTGAACGGCGGGGTCAGCTCGGACGGGATGTCGCGCAGCAGCTCGAAGTCCCGCACGCGATTGGCGGTCTCCTGCTCGTTCAGCGTCACGTGCTCGGGGATCGACGGCAGGTCGTGCTCTCCGGCGACCGCGAGCACGCGGACCGTGCGCGCCGCCAGGTCGAACTGCGAGAGCACCAGCATGTGATGAGGCAGCACCGCCTGGGCGGCGGCCGACACGCGCGGGATCACCGAGCGGATGTCGAGACTCTCCGCCAGCGGGGCGACGACGGCCTCCAACTGGTCGAGCCGCTGCCGGCGGCGGCGCTCGCTGTCCCAGATCCGCCAGTGCTCGACCGCGATGCCCAGCAGGGCCGCGATCGGCCGCAGGATCTCCTGGTGCTCGTCGGTGAACGCAAACGGCTCGCTGGAGCTCACCCACACGCCCCCCACGAACGAGCGGCCGCTGTGGAACGGCTCCCACATCGTCGAGCGCACGCCCTCGGCGAGGATGTGGCGGTCGCCTTCGAAGTCCGGGTCGAGCTCGTCCGGGGCGTCGTTGACGCGCGCGATCGCGCCCGGCCGCGGCCGGATGCGCGGCGACCACATGCTGAGGGAGCAGGGCCGCATGCAGCCGGGATCGGTACAGGGGGCGGACCCGGTCTGGATCTGGCCATCCTTCCAGGTCGCCCACATGCCGAAGGTCGTCGCCATGCGAACCACCGTGCCGTCGAGGATGCGGATGACCCCCATGTGGTCGATCGGGATCACCCGCCGCACCGCTGTGGCGATGCGGCCGAAAATGTCCTGGAGCTCGAGCGTCTCCGACGTGGCCTCCGCGATCTCGGAGAGCACCTCGGCGACGGTCTGATGGTCGATCGATACGACCGCGGGCTTCATCGTGGACACATTCGATGCCGGTCCGGCCGGACGAGTGCAGGAGAATTTCGCCCCCGGCTCACTTTGTCGCATTAGGGTCCCGGAGCGCCGGCGATCCCGGGCCCGCTGCCTTCAACGCCGCGGGCTCAGAACGTGATCTTCCAGCCCAGCGTCGAGGTCAGGATGAGCGCCCGGGTCTCCAGGCTGCCCAGCGGGATGCGGTCCGGGCGGTTGACGAACGCTTCGATCGGCCGACTGCCGAACGCCACCTCTTGACCCAGCGCGAAGGTCGAGCGGAAGGCCATGAAGGTGACGCCCGCCGCCACGTGATTGAGATCCCAGGCCGTGACCGAGGCCGAAGGCGGGCTGTCGGGCGAACGCCCGGTCCGATCGGTGTGATAGCTGGCGTACCCCGCGAACGTCGGGCCGAACTCCTTCTCGATCCCGAGGCCCCAGTTGAACACGCTCTTCAGCTCGTCCGTGACCGCGGTCGTGGCGGTCGAGTCGCCGGTCGGAGTCTGGATCACAAATGACTGGGCTTCGAGCACGGTATAACGATCGACCTTGGCCCACCATTCCGCGGCGCCGTGGAGACGCAGCGAGCCCCAGCCGTAGGACAGGCCTGCGCCCACGCCAGCCGGCGAGTGATAGTGTGCGGGTACGCCCTCCTGGTAGGTCGCCCCGATGACGTTCCCGACCATGCCGCTCTGATCGGTGAGGTTCACGCTCTGCCGATAGCCGCCGCCGCCGAACAGCCCCAGCCCCGGGGTGGTCACCGTGATGCCATAGGTCAGGGAATCCCGCGCGCCGCTCAGTCCGATGCGCGCCAGCAGCCGCCAGTGCAGGTAGTCGAAATCGCGCTCGTTCTGGAGGACGGCCTGCTGGCCCACGGCGTTCTCGCCCATCGCGAACAGCGACGCCCTGGTGTGCTGGCTCCTCACCGCCAGCTCCGGCGTTACGCCGATGCCGAGCGACGGCGCCAGGTTGTGGGACCAGGTCAACCCGAACCAGTTGTCGCTCACGGTCTGGTGGTAATCGATCTCGAAGGCGGCGAACGTGGCGTTGGGAAGCGGCGAAGCGGATTCCGCACCGACCGTGAGACGTTCCTGCATCTCGAGGTCGACCGCCTGGCGGGTGAGGTACGAGTAGGCCAGCCGGTCATGTTTGAGCACCGGTATCTCACCGGCGAGCAGCGACGGCACGGTGGTGAGGGTCGAGGTCACGAGGTCGTGCCGGGGTCCCGATCCGTTCGCGACGCTCACGCGCAGGAACTGGAGCGCGGTGCCGGAGAGCAGGAACTCGGAGCGCGGCGCAAGGGCCAGACCCCCGGGATTGTAATAGACCGCGCTGATGTCCGAGGGGCTGCCGGTGACCACGCCCCCCAGCAGCTGCGCGCGCGTGCCATACGAGGAGGACCAGTAGTTGCTGTCCTGGGACCGCGCACCGCTCGCGGCCAGCATTCCGAGCCCCGCGACCCCGACGATCAGCCATTTCGGTGAGCGCACCGGCGCACTCTATCACGTGCTGCAAGATCGCGGACGCAACGTGCTAGGCTCGCGCGGCTCCGGGCATTCGAGTTCGTGCGGAGGCACCATGGCCTCGAGGGGTCCCCGTCCCATCGTCGCCGCGCTGTGCGGCGTGCTGGGCATCCTGTTGATCCTCGCCGCCGTCCTGCTCGGCTACGCCACCCGCTCGGTGTTCAACGATCGGGCGTTCTCCGAGCGCATCGCGGCGAGCCTCGAGGATCCGCGCGTCGCCAACTACGTCGCCGAGCGGATCGCCGACGCCGCGATCCGCGCCAAGCCCGATCTGGTGGGCCTGCGGCCGGTCCTGGTCGGGCTCGCGAGGACCGTGGTGGCGTCCAGCCCGTTCCGCGCCGCGGTGCGTCGCAGCGCACGCACCCTGCACCGCGCGATCATGTCGGGGACCGGGACCGAGATCGTGCTGGGGGTCCAGGACCTCGGCGCCATGCTCCAGAGCATGGCGGCGACCCAGCCGGCGCTGGCGCAGAAGATCCCGCCCCAGCTCTCGGCGGCGCTGGGGCAGATCCAGTCGCTCCCCGCGGGGGCGCGCGCGATACGCCTGGTGCGGTTCGCGAACCGCATGCGCGTCGCGACCCTCGCGCTGCTGCTCGTCGGTCTCGCGCTGTGCGCCGCGGGGGTGTGGCTGTCGGGCGACAAGCGCCACGCGATCCTGCGCATCGGCGTCTGGCTCACGGCGCTCGGTCTCCTGCTCGCCATCACGGCGCGCTTCGGCGGCGCCGCGGTCGCGCTGTTCGTCCACCCGGCCGCCACGGGATCGGCGCTTCACGGGCTGGCGGGCGCGTTTCTGGGCGGGCTCATCTTGTGGGGGGCGGGCCTGGGGTTCGCGGGGCTGGTGCTGGCCGCCGCGGCGGCCTCGCTGCTCGAGCGCGTGCCGCTCCAGCACTGGGGCGAGCGCGCGCTGGCATGGTTGTTCGGTCCGCAGCCGCGGATGCGGTGGCGGTTCGTGCGCGGCCTGCTCGGTGTGGCGGTCGGCGCGGCCGTGCTGTGGCGGCCGCTCCCGGCGCTGACGGTGCTGGGCTGGTGCGCGGCCCTGGTGCTGGCGTTCGCCGGGCTGCGCGAGGCGTTCGTGGCCGCGCTCCACCTGCTGCCCGAGATCCAGGCCAAAGCGGCGCAGGCGGGCGGCGCGAAGCACCCCGCGTCACGCTGGGCGGTCCCGGTGCTGAGCACAGTGGTCGCGGCGATGCTCGTGGTGACCGGGTGGGCCGTCTTCCGCTCGGCCTCGGGGCCGCCCGAGGAGCAGGAGATCACCGCCTGCAACGGCTCGCGGCTCCTGTGCGACCGCAGGCTCGATCAGGTGGTGTTCCCGGCCACCCACAACTCGATGGGCGGCGCCGACCTGCCGGGCTGGATGTTCCCCAACCAGAGCGCCGGCATCCCGCGCCAGCTCGAGGACGGGATTCGTGCCTTCCTGATCGACCTCCACTACGGCACGCCCTATGGCGACAAGGTGAAGACCGAGCTCGACAACGAGCAGAACGCGATGGCGAAATACGAGTCCGCGGTCGGCAAGGAAGGGATGGACGCGGCCCTGCGCATCCGCGACCGGCTGGTCGGCGAGAAGAAGGGCGAGCGCGACGTCTACTTGTGCCACGGCTTCTGCGAGCTGGGCGCCACGCGACTGGTTCCGGTGCTGCGTGAGGTGCGGGAGTTCCTGGTCCGGAATCCGGGCGAGGTCCTGATCTTCGATCTCCAGGACGAGAGTGTGACCCCTCAGGACGTCGAGCGCTGCTTCCGGGAGAGCGGACTGATCGATTTCGTCTACCGCGGCTCGGCGCGGCCGCCCTGGCCCACGATGCGCGAGCTGGTCGACACCGACCAGCGGGTGCTGGTGATGGCCGAGAACCACTGGCAGGGCGTCGACTGGGATCACTCGACGTTCGAGGTGATGCAGGAGACCCCCTACGAGTTCCACGATCCGTCCCAGTTCTCGAATCGCCCCAATCGCGGCGGCGCCTCGGGCTCGCTGATGCTGCTCAACCACTGGATCGAGACCACGCCGATGCCGAAGCCCAGCAACGCCCAGATCGTGAACGCGCACGACGTCCTGATGGCCCGCATCCGCGCCTTCGGCCGCGAGCGCGGCCGCTTCCCCAACGTGGTGGCGGTGGACTTCTACGGCGTCGGCGACCTGATCCCGGTGGTGCGGGAGCTGAACGCCGGGATCGGCGCCGGACCGCCGCGGCGCTAGTCGTTCACGTCGGCGAGGCGGCAGATGAACCCCCAGCCGCCGCCGAGCTCGCTCACCGCCAGCGTGAGGTCGTTGCCGCCCCTGCGGAGCGGAAGGAAGACGGCGTCGTTCTCGGGGTTGACGATACCGAGGAAGCCGGGGTCGCGAAAGTTCTGGGCGCTGCGGCCGCGGAACAGAATCCGCCCGTTGAGGAACACGCTGACGTCGTCGCTGTAGCCGATGGTGAGCATCTTCACCCGGTATTGAAGATCGGCGTGTACCGCATGGCGTCGGGATAGCCCGACTTGTGCGCGCGGAGATAGACCCATTCGGCATTGGCGCCATCGTCGGCGATCCGGAACTGGAGGCCGAAGAACCCGCGGTCGGCGGTGGTCGCGACGTCCACATCGATGACGCCGTCCCGCAATGTCACGTCCTTGAGAATCGCCGCGCCGCCGTCGAGGTGCAGGCAGCGGCGGCCCTGAAACTCGGCGGGCCCGGCCTGGCCTTCGAGACTCCAGTGCAGCGTGTCGGGGGGAACCGCCAGCGCGTTCGGCATCGCGGCATGCGCCGCCGCGGCGAAGCCGAGCGCGAGGGCGCAGAGGGCCAGACGACCAGCCATCGCGTGCCTCCTGTGGGGTGCGCCCGGTCACACTGAACCTGCGGCGCGCGAGCCGCCGCCGGCCAGGCCGCAACGACGAATGCGGCAATCCGCGCGCCGATTGCCACCCCGGAAGGGGCGGGGATACTCTGTCGCCCGTTCATGGCCCCGCACGCGAGCCGTCTCACGCTACCCGGGCGAAAGGACATCATGAGAGCAGCGCGATGGCTCGGGATCGGCGGCGGGCTCAGTGATCTCGAAGCGCTGACGTTCGCGGCGGTCGGGATGGCCGGGCCCTTCAGGTTCCTGATCGATGAGGTGAGGTTCGAGCCTTGAGCGCTCCCGGCGTGGGCTTCGCGCGCGTCGTGTTCGTGGCCGCGGGGCTGACGGGCATCCTCGAGCTCCTGCCGCTCTATTTCTACGGGGCCACGCTCGATCGCACCCGGCCGCTCACCTATCCCGAGTTCTATTACGGGTTCGTGGGCGTGGCGCTGGCCTGGCAGGTCGCGTTCGTCATCGTCTCGCGCGATCCCGTGCGCTACCGGCCCCTGATGCCGGCCATCTTCCTGGAGAAGCTGCTCTATCCGGTGTCCGCGCTCCTTCTCTACTCCCGCGGCCGGCTGGACTTTGAGCCGATGCTGGACGGCGCCGCGCTCGACCTGATCTGGCTCGCGCTGCTGGTGGCCGCGTGGCTGAGACTGGGCCGGGGTGCAGCATCACGGCCTGCAGTCTCCGCGGAGCGATGACCATGTCGCACGCCCGGTCCGAACCGCCCGCCGCAGCCGCCCCGGAGCCCGGCGCGGCCTGGCTTTACCGGGCGTTCTTCGCGACCCAGACCGTCGGAGCCCTGGTGTTCTTCTCGAACGGCATCCCACTCTACCGCGAGGTCCTCGCCGATCCTTCGAAGCATCAGGCGGGAGCGTCGAGCATGATCTGGGTCCTCGCCGCCATCGTTCTGATCCAGGTTGGCTTCTGGGTCTGCCATCGCCTCGAGCCACGGATGTTCCGGTTCACCAGCGTTCTGCTCAGCCAGATCATGCTGTTCTTCGGCCGCATGGCATTCGTGTTCGCGTCGACTATATTCGGGTTCGTGTTCATCGCGAACAAGCCCAACTACCGTGCGTATGGGATCCGCTACCTGGTGATCCTGGCCGGCCTGTTCTCGCTGTACTGTTACACGCAGGAGCTGGAGCGGGTGGCCAGGACCTTCCACCCCGGGGAACGCCGATGACCATCGTGGAGACGACATGAAGATCAACCCCCGCATCGTGGTCCCGGTCGTCCTGGTGGTGATCGGCGCGGCCGCGGCGATCGTCGTGACCCGGCGCGGTCGCGGCGACCAGGTCAGCGCCTCCGGCACGGTCGAGGCCACCGAGGCCCAGCTCGGCTTCATGGTGCCGGGGCGCGTCGAGACGGTACGCTTCCACGAAGGCGACCGGGTCGCGCAGGGGGAGGTGATGGCCGCGCTCGACACCGCCGAGGCCGTGGCCCGCCTCGATCAGGCGGCCCGCCAGGTCGACGCGGCGCGCGCCACCCTGACCGAGCTGGAGCACGGCTCGCGGCCCGAGGAGATCCAGCAGGCGCGCGCCGCGCGCGACGCCGCGCAGCAGCGGCTCACCGACGCCCAGCAGGACTTCGACCGCAACCAGCAGCTGATGAGGGACAATCTGGTCAGCCAGCAGAGCTTCGACAAGTCGAAGACCACCCTCGACGTGGCGCGCAGCGAGTCCCAGCAGGCCGAGCAGGCCTACCGGCTGGTCGTCAAGGGCCCGCGCCCCGAGCGCATCACGGCGCAGCGCGCCGAGGTGGCGACCGCGAACGCCGCGCTCGCGGGGGCGCGCGCCCAGCTCTCCAACATGGTGATCCGCGCCCCGTTCGCCGGGGTCGTGACGGTGCGCCACCACGAGCCGGGCGAGATCGTGCCGGCCGGCTCGGCGGTGCTGTCGCTGATGAACCGCGACGACCGCTGGGTGCGCATCTACGTGAGCGAGGCGCGGGTGGGGACGGTGCGCACCGGCCAGAAGGCCGAGATCACCTGCGACACGTTTCCGGGCCACCACTACGCCGGCGAAGTCATCTACATCAGCAGCGAGGCCGAGTTCACCCCCAAGAACGTGCAGACCAAGGAGGAGCGCGTGAAGCTGGTGTACGCGGTCAAGGTGCGGGTGACCGACGATCCACGCTTCGACCTCAAGCCGGGCATGCCCGCCGACGTGCGCCTCGAGAAGCCGGCGTGAGCGATCCGCAGCCCCCGATCGTCGAGCTGGAGCGGCTGACACGACGCTTCGGCGCACTCGTGGCGGTCGATGCCCTGACGCTGGCGGTGGGGCGCGGTGAGCTGTTCGGGCTGGTGGGCCCCGACGGGGCCGGCAAGACCACCACGCTGCGCATGCTGGCCGGGGTGCTGAAGGCGAGCGACGGCGACGCCCGCCTCGAGGGCGTGAGCGTGGTGCGGGATCCCGAGCGGGTGAAGCACTCGATCGCCTACATGTCGCAGCGCTTCGGCCTCTACACCGACCTCACCGTGGCCGAGAATCTCGAGTTCTACGCCGACCTGTACCGCGTGCCGCGCGCGCACCGTCCGGAGCGGCTTGAGCGCCTCTACCACTTTTCGGCGCTGGGTCCGTTCCAGAGCCGGCTGGCCGGCCAGCTCTCCGGGGGCATGAAGCAGAAACTCGCGCTGTCGTGCTGCCTGGTGCACGAGCCCACCATCCTGCTGCTCGACGAGCCCACCTTCGGCGTCGATCCCATCTCGCGCCGCGACCTGTGGCTGATCGTGCACGAGATGGTGGCGCACGGCACCACGGTGGTGGTGAGCACCTCGTACCTCGACGAGGCCGAACGCTTCGACCGCCTGGTCATGCTGCACCGCGGCCGGCAGCTCGCCATCGACACCGCCGAGGCGATGCAGCGCGGACTCCCGTACGCGATGATCGCGCTGCCGGTCGACCGGGTGCGCGAGGCCCACGCGGCGGCCGCGCGCGTCCCCGGCGTTCACCGCGCCGCGGTGTTCGGGGAACACCTGCACCTCTCGGTCGACGACCCCGCGGCCGACGGCGCGCGCGTGGTGGGCGCCCTGCGCGCCGCCGGCTTCGAGGTGGGCGAGGTGCGGCGCATCGTGCCGACCCTCGAGGACGTGTTCATCGAGCGCATCGCGGAGGCGGGGTGAACGACCGGGAGGGTCAGCCGACCGTGGTCGTCGAGGACCTGACCCGCCGCTTCGGCGCGTTCACGGCCGTGGATCAGGTGTCGTTCACCGCCCGCGCCGGCGAGGTGTTCGGCTTCCTGGGCCCCAACGGGGCCGGCAAGACCACCACCATCAAGATGCTCACCGGCCTGCTGCTTCCCACCTCGGGGCGCGGCAGCGTCGCGGGCTTCGACCTGCGGCGCGATCCCGAGCAGATCAAGCGCCGCATCGGCTACATGTCCCAGCAGTTCTCGCTCTATGGCGACCTCACCGTCGACGAGAACATCGCCTTCTTCGCCGGACTCTACGCCGTGCCGCGCGAGCGCCGCCCGGCGCGCCGCGACTGGGTGCTTGAGATGGCCGGCCTGACCGGGAGCCAGGACCGCCTGACCCGCGAGCTGTCGCTGGGCTGGAAGCAGCGCCTGGCGCTCGGCACCGCGGTGCTGCACGAGCCGCCGATCCTGTTCCTCGACGAGCCCACCTCGGGCGTCGACCCGATCTCGCGCCGCGCCTTCTGGGATCTGATCTATACCCTCGCCAGCCAGGGCACCACGGTGTTCGTGAGCACCCACTACATGGAGGAGGCCGAGTACTGCCACCGGCTGGCGCTCATGAACCGCGGCCGCATCATCGCCCTCGACCGCCCCGCCGCGCTGCGCGCCGCGATGCCGGCGCCGCTGCTCGAGATCGACGCCGCCGACGGCCCGGCGGCCGCCGAGGCGCTGGGGCGCGAGCCGGGCGTGATCGAGGCCGGCCTCTTCGGTCGCTTCGTGCACGTGCTGGTCCAGGACGCCGCCGTGGCGCGCGACGCGCTGCCGCGGGCGCTGGCGGCACGCGGTGTCACGGTGCGCGCGGTGCGCGAGATCGAGCCCTCGCTCGAGGACGTGTTCGTGGCGCTGGTCCACGCCTCGGGCGGCGTGCTGGGGTCCTGACGGTGATCGACTTCACCCGCCTGATGGCGGTGGTGCGCAAGGAGATCCGCCAGTTCCGGCGCGATACGCGCAGCCTGGTGCTGGCGTTCGTGCTGCCGCTGGTCCTGCTGGTGTTCTTCGGCTACGCCATCACCTGGGACGTGGACGACATCCGCATGGCGGTGGTCGATCAGGACCACGGCTCGCGGGCGCGCGAGCTGGTCGACGCGTTCCACGCCGCCGGGCGCTTCACGCTGGTGGCGCGCCTGCCGCGCACCGCGGACATCGGCCCGCTGCTCGACCGCGGCGCGGTGCGGATGGTGCTGGTGATTCCGCCCACCTTCGGCTCCGACCTGGGCGCCGGCCGCGTCGCCCGCGTGCAGGCGATCGTCGACGGCAGCGACGCCAACACCGCCACCATCGCGATCGGCTACACCCAGGCGCTGATCCAGCAGTTCAGCAGCAACCTGCTGCTCGAGACCCACGCCGCGAGCCTGCCGGTCGACGCCCGCCCGCGGGTGTGGTTCAACGAGGAGCTGTCGAGCCGCAACATGATCGTGCCGGGGCTGGTGGTGCTGATCATGATGATCATTGCCGGCCTCATCACCTCGCTCACCATCGCCCGCGAGTGGGAGCGCGGCACCATGGAGCAGCTGGCCTCGACGCCGGTCACCCGGCTCGAGGTGGTGCTGGGCAAGCTGCTGCCGTACCTGGTCATCGCCGCCGCCGACGTCGCGGTGACCTCGGCGGTCGGGGTGCTGCTGTTCCACGTGCCGTTCCGCGGCAATTGGCTGTTCCTGGTCGTGCCCACGTTCCTGTTCCTGACCGGCACCCTGGGGCTGGGGCTCGCCATCTCGGCGGTGTCGCGCACCCAGCTGCTCGCCACCCAGATCGGCATGCTCGCGACCTTCCTGCCCGGCATGCTGCTCTCCGGCTTCATGTTCCCGATCGACGTCATGCCGCTGCCGCTGCGCGCCCTCACCTTCTTCGTGCCGGCGCGCTACTTCCTGGTGGTGGTGCGGGGCGTGTTCCTCAAGGGCGTGGGGCCGGCGGTGCTGTGGCCCGAGGCCGCCCTGATGCTGCTCTACGCCGTCATCACCATCGGGCTGGCCGGCCGGGCCTTCCGCAAGGAGCTGGCGTGAGCCTCACCGCCAAGTGGGAACGGGTGCGCGAGCTGGTGCGCAAGGAGCTGCTCGAGGTGTTCCGCGATCCGCGCCTGGTGCGCATGGTGCTGGTCGCCCCGGTCATCCAGCTGCTGGTGTTCGGCTACGCGGTGTCGACCGACGTGCGGCGCACCCCGACCTTCGTGGTGGACCAGGACAACACCCAGCTGTCGCGCGATCTGGCCGACACCTTCTTCTCCTCCGGCTACTTCCATCGCGTCGGCCTCTCCGACCGGCCGCGCGACCTGACCGATGCCATCGATCGCGGCCGCGCGCTGGTGGGGCTCGAGATCCCGCGCGGCTTCGCCCGGGACGCGGCGCGCGGCACGGGCGTGGTGCAGGTGGTGCTCGACGGCACCAGCTCCAACACCGCCACCATCGCCATGGGCTACGCCCAGCGCATCGTCCAGAACTGGGCGCAGCAGCACGCCGGCGCCACGCTCACGCCGCCGGTCGAGCTGCGCGAGCGGGCCTGGTTCAACCCCGACCTGAGCAGCCGCGACTACAACGTTCCGGCGGTGATGGGCAACGTGCTGCTGGTCCTGAGCCTGATGCTGACCTCGCTGGCCGTGGTGCGCGAGCGCGAGCTGGGGACCCTCGAGCAGCTGATGGTGAGCCCGCTCACTCCCGGCGAGCTGATCGTCGGCAAGACGGTGCCGTTCGCCCTGCTGTGCATCGCCGACCTGGTGGTCATCGCGACCGTGGCGCTGCTGTGGTTCCAGGTGCCGTTTCGCGGCAGCCTCGCGCTGCTGCTGCTGGCCGGCATGCTGTACCTGATCTCGACCCTGGGCCTGGGGCTCCTGATCTCGACCTTCTCGAACACCCAGCAGGAGGCGGTGCTCACCAGCTTCCTGTTCATCATGCCGCTCATGCTGCTTTCGGGGCTGATGTTCCCGATCACCAGCATGCCGCTCGGCTTCCAGTGGCTGACGCTGCTGAACCCGGTGCGCCATTTCCTCGAGATCGTACGCGCGGTGTTCCTCAAAGGCGCCGGCCTCGGGGCCCTGTGGCGCTCCTATCTGGCGCTCACGCTGATCGGCGCGAGCGTGCTGCTGCTCGCCGCGCGCCGCTTCCACAAGACCGCGGGATGAGCGTGGGGTCCCGCTGTCCGCCGCGCCGCCGGTGAGGAACCGCAGTTCCGGCTTCGTGGGGCGCCTCGGCATCGAGTAGGATGGCGCGGGTTCGTTCGGGCGACGAGGGGACCGTCATGGATCGGCGATGCGTGAAGGGGATGCTCCTGATCGGATTCATGTCCTGCGCAGCGGTCGTCGACGCCCAGGTGTACAGCGACAAGGTCGTGGGACAGAAGAACGCCGCGCTGGCCGACAGCCTCAAGCACTCCGTGTATCCCTACGCCCTTCCGATCTGGGGCGACAAGGCCACCAAGCGCGGGTTCAACCTGCCGTACTCCGCGGGCCTCAGCCTCCAGTACTACGGGCAGCGCTCGGACCTCATACTCGACAACGTGCAGGTCGGCTTCAACAGCGGCCCCATGTACAACCTCGACGGCCTGATCCGCTTCGACAAGGCAAAGTCGTCGAGCGACGGCATCTCGCTGCGGCCCGACATCTGGCTGTTCCCGTTCCTGAACGTCTACGGCATCCTCGGCCGCTCCTCGGCCTCCACCGACGTGGGCTACAGCCTCTACCTTCCCGATTCCGCCGGGAACGAGGAGAAGGTGCTGTCGCTCGAGACCAAGGTCGATTTCACCGCCAACACCTTCGGCCTCGGCCTGACACCCACCATCGGCGTCGGCGGCGGCTGGCTCGCCCTCGACATGAACTTCACCTGGACTGACGTTCCGCAGCTCGACAAGCCCGCCCAGGCCTTCGTGTTCGACCCGCGCATGGGCAAGTCCTTCACGCTCAGGAATCCAGACGAGAACATCAACGTCTGGGTGGGCGGGTTTCGCCTCGCGATCGATACCGGCACCTCGGGATCGATTCCGCTCGCCGACGCGCTGCCGATCGGCCAGTGGCAGGCCGGCGTAGACCAGGCCAAGATGCAGGTCGAGAAGCTCAACGGAGAGATCGACGCGTGGTGGAACGGGCTGTCGCCCCCGCAGCAGGCCGATCCCGTGAACAAGGCGAAATACGCGGCCTCGAAGGCGGCGCTGGATCGTGCCGGCGCCTTCCTGGATTCCGCGGACCACGCGCTGAGCACCGCCGAGTCGTCCACGGTGGACTACTCCATCGACAAGCGCCCGAAGGATATGTGGAACTTTCTCGTCGGTGGCCAGTACCAGCTCAGCAAGAGCTGGATGTTCCGCTTCGAAGCCGGCTTCCTCACCTCGCGCACCCACGTCATCACGGGCGTTCAATACCGCTTCGGTCTGTAGACCGTAGAGGCCGTGCCGCGATCTCGCCGCCCGCCAGGCTACTGGGCGCCCCCCGTAAGACCCGCTTCCCCTAAGGGGCGGCGCGTTCCGCCGGCGCTTTTTTCTTGGCTCCACACGCGCCCCGGGGTACGGATGGCACACGGCGTGCACGTTGTTCTGCATGGTGGTCGCGGACCGCGCTCGCCCCCGCGGCGCCGATGAAGGCCGGCCGAGCGGCGCCGCCTGTCGTGGCTAGAGAGAGAGAACGCTGGACGGGGAGTTGGCGCATGACGGAAAGCCGCCGATCCCGGACCCGGACTGCCGGCCACCATGCGCGCCGCAGTGCGGGCCGGACTCGCACGAAGCCGCCCGATCCCGGGGCCGGCCCCGGGACGTCGGCGTTCGCGGCGGGTGAGCGGCTCGCGAATCGCTACCGGATCCAGCGGCTTCTGGGGCGCGGCGGCATGGGCGTGGTCTACGAGGCCGTCGACGAGGAGCTCTCGATCCCGGTCGCGCTCAAGACCCTGGGACTCGACCTCGTCGGCGATCGCGAGGCGTTGCTGCGTCTGAAGCGCGAGGTGCTGCTCGCGCGCTCGGTGGCCCACCCCAACGTGTGCCGGGTCTACGACCTCGGCCGCCACGATGGGCGTGGCGGCCCGGTATGGTTCCTGAGCATGGAGCTGCTGCGCGGCGAGACCCTGCGGGAGCGGATGAGATCGCGTGGGCGGCTCGCCGCCGCGGAGGTCCTGCCGCTCGCGGAGCAGATGGCCGCGGCGCTCGGGGCGGCCCACCGCGCCGGCGTGGTCCACCGCGACTTCAACAGCGCCAACGTCATGCTGGTCCACGCCGCGGAAGCCGATCGCGTGGTGGTGACCGACTTCGGCATCGCGCGCGCGCTGGTCGCGAGCGCCGCGGGGCCGGAGACGGCGCTGACCGGGACCGGGCTCATCGGCACCTTCGCCTCGATGGCCCCGGAACAGCTGCGCGGCGAGCCGGTGGGCCCGGCCGCGGACATCTACGCGCTGGGACTGGTGCTCTACGAGATGGTCACGGGGACGGTGCCATTCCCCGGATCGGTCGTGGAGGCGGCGTCCCGCCGCCTGAACGAGGACGCGCCGCCGCCGCGCCGCGTCGCGCGCGATCTGGAGCCGCGGTGGGAGGCGGTGATCCTTCGCTGTCTCGCGCGCGAGCCGAACCGCCGCTTCGCTCGCGCGGAGGACGTGGCCGACACGCTGGCCGGCCGCGCGACCCTCACCAGCGGACG
>Ga0306920_100001167_pt1 | contig 32480 bp, 34 predicted proteins | sample flu12Cox44000170_FD_204666 | JGI IMG/M metagenome (GOLD analysis project Ga0306920, IMG submission 204666) | Lab enrichment of tropical soil microbial communities from Luquillo Experimental Forest, Puerto Rico - flux4day.12C.oxic.44.000.170 (v2)... | ecosystem: Environmental > Terrestrial >...
GTGTTGGCAAGGACGATCTTGTCCATCCGCTCCGGCGCGTTTGCGCCCAGCCATTGGCCGACCATGCCGCCCATCGACAGGCCGCACCAATGCACCCTGTCGATGTTGAGATCATCGAGGATTGCGAGCACGTCGCGGCCGAACCGCTCCATCGAATACGGGCCGGGCGGCACCGCCGATTTGCCGTGGCCGCGACGGTCGTAGCGGATGACGCGGAAGACCTGCGTGAGCGCTTTCATCTGCGGCTCCCACATGTGCATGGTCGTGCCCAGCGAGTTGGACAGCATCAGGGTCGGCCCGGAGGAGCGGCCTTCGACGGATACATTGATAAGACAACCGTCGGCGTCGATCATGGGCATCGGAAGATTTCTCCAGCATCTATTTCTTGTCGAGCGAGGCGAGCAGCCGATCGATCAGGGCCTGGGAAGCCCCCTGATAGTTCAAGGGTTCCATCAGCTTCGCCATCCTGTCGGCGCCAAGCTGTGCAGTCACCTCGTCATTGCCCACCAGCACCTCGCGCAAATGCTTTCTCTCTGCGATCGCCCGCTTGCTGGCGGCTTCGACCAGGTGATGCGCCTGGCTCTTTCCGATCTTCTCGGCGAGCGCAAATGCTACCGCCTCCGCCATGATCAGTCCGTCGGTCAAGTCGAGATTGGCGCGCATGCGCGCAACGTCAACCTCCAGCCCTTCGGCGATCTCGACGATCGCGGCAAGCGCTCCCGACGTGACAAGCAGCAGGGTCGGCAGCGTCGGCCATTCCGCGTGCCAGGCGCCGGCGCTGCGTTCATGTTCCTGGATCTGGGCAGCGAAAATAGTAGCTGCAAGATTGGGCGCTATCGTCGCCGCCGCCAGTGCGCTGGCGGCAGCCACTGGATTGCGCTTGTGAGGCATGGTGGAAGATCCGCCGCGCCCCTCGCCCGAGGGCTCGAAGGCTTCGGACACATCGGTCTGCATCATCAATGAGACGTCGCGCGCGATCTTGCCGCAGGTGCCCGAAACGATGGCGAGCACGGAGGCTGCCTCCGCGATGCGGTCGCGGTGGCTGTGCCAGGGGGCCTCGGGCAGCGGCAGCTTGAGCTCTTTCGCGAGCCGCTCTGCGACCGCAAGCCCCTTGTCGCCGAGGGCGGCAAGCGTGCCCGCAGCACCCCCGAACTGCAGGGCAAGGGTGTCCTGCGACAGGCGGGTAAGGCGCAGACGGGACCGATGCAGGGCAGCGGCATATTCGGCAAGCTTCAGCCCGAACGGCATCGGCAGCGCATGCTGCAGCCAGGTGCGGGCCACGACTGCGGTGTTGCGATGCTTTTGCGCCAATGCGGCAAAAGCCCTGGTCGCACGGTCGAGATCGGCGGCCAATGCGTCGATGCCGGCGCGCAATGTCAGCATCGCGGCGGTATCGATCACATCCTGGCTGGTCGCGCCCCAATGCACATAGCGCGCAGCCTCGGGATTGGACCGGGCGACCTCTGCGGTCAATGCCCGCACCAGCGGGATTGCGAGATTGCCGGAGCGGGGTGCTGCCTCTGCAAGAGCGGCGAGGTCAAAGGAGGAGACCTTGCAGGCTTTTGCAATGGGCTCGGCTGCGGCCTTGGGGATGACGCCAGTGGCAGCTTCGACGCGCGCCAACGCCGCCTCGAAATCGAGCATGCGCTGGAGCACCGTTGCGTCGTCGCAGATGGCACGCATCTGGCCGCTCGAGAGCATGGGAGCAAGCAGGGGGGAGAGGGACGTGCTCATGGTGCGCGCGACCTAACCATTTCTTGCCTGCCACTGCCAATCCTTTCAGCGCCCGTGCAGGCGTGGAGGGCAACCGATCAGGTCTGGCGCATGCCGGATAGCCATTTCAGCCTTTCCTTTGGGCGTTGCCTGTCCTACTTGGAGAGTAACAAACCGAGCATCCCGGGAGGTTCTCATGGCCATGACAATGAACGGGGAAGTCCAGCTGCCAGCGCCGCGCCAAGTCGTGTGGGCCAAGCTGAACGATCCAGACGTGCTGAAGGCGTCCATTCCCGGTTGCGAGGAGCTGGAAAAGACCGACGAACACAGCTTTCGCGCGGTCGCCAAGATGAAGGTCGGGCCGGTCTCGGCGCGCTTCAAGGGCAAGGTCACCTTGAGTGATATCGATCCACCCAACGGCTACAAGATCTCGGGCGAAGGTGAGGGCGGCGTGGCAGGCTTTGCCAAGGGAGGCGCAACGGTCGGGCTTGCCGACAAGGACGGCGGCACGCTGCTCTCCTACAATGTCGAGGCCCAGATCGGCGGCAAGCTGGCACAGCTCGGCCAGCGTCTGATCAACGGCGCGGCAAAGAAACTGGCCGACGAGTTCTTCGCGAATTTCGCCAAGGCCGTTGAGGGGTAATATTTCAGCTCAGTGTGGTGGTTCGGAAGTTCTGTTCATTTTACCGCGAGTCCGTCAAGAGAACTTCCGAACCAAAACCACACTGGAATCATAGATTTCTGGTGTCCTTTCGAATCCGAAGTTCGCAAAAGAGCCAGCCGCAAAATGATGCGAACTTCGGATTCGGGACACCAGCCTAAAGTCCTCACAAGCCATGCGGGGGGCGAGGTTGCTCATTACCGGACGGCCCCATATTATGGGATTTGACCGGTTTTTGAGCCTGCGCGGCGGTGCAATGCTGGGGCGCGGATGAAGAGAGTGTGATGGCCAAAATTTCCCTGATCGTGAACGGTAATCCCGTAACCGCCAATGTTGACGCCCGCACCCTCCTGGTGCAGCTCCTGCGGGAACATTTGCAACTTACCGGCACCCATGTCGGCTGCGATACCTCACAGTGCGGCGCCTGTGTGATCCATCTCGACGGCAAAGCCGTGAAGTCCTGCACTACGCTCGCGGTGATGGCGGACGGCCATGAGGTGAAGACGATCGAAGGGCTTGCCGCGGACGGCGCGCCGCTGCACCCGATGCAGGAGGCCTTCCGCGAGCATCACGGTCTGCAATGCGGCTTCTGTACGCCCGGCATGATCATGACGGCGGTCGACCTGGTCCACCGGCGGGGTCATGAGCTCTCTGATGAAGTGATCCGTGAAGAGCTGGAGGGCAATCTGTGCCGCTGCACGGGCTATCAGAACATCGTCCTTTCGATTGCCGCCGGCGCCAAGGCGATGGCGAAATCCAACCTCGCTTAACCGACAGCACGAACGACCCCGCGGTCAGGAAATCCTCATGTACGAATTCAAATATCATCGTCCGGCGACCGTGCGGCAGGCGGCCAATCTGCTCGTCAAGAACGAAGACGCCAAGCTGATTGCCGGTGGCCACACGCTGGTCCCCGTCATGAAGCAGCGGCTGGCGAACCCCTCGCACCTTGTCGACCTCTCTCATATCGAAGGTTTGAATGCGATCGAGATGAAGGGCCGCTCGCTCGTGATCGGCGCGACCGCGAGCCACGCCGAGGTGGCAAGCTCCGCCGTGGTCGGCGAGGCGATCCCGGCGCTGGCCCAACTTGCGGGCCAGATCGGTGACCCCGCCGTTCGCCATCGCGGCACCATCGGCGGCTCGCTAGCCAACAACGATCCGACCGCCGATTATCCGGCGGCCGTGCTGGCGCTGGGCGCCACCATCGTCACCAACAAGCGCCGCCTCAAGCCGGAGGAGTTCTTTCGCGGCCTGTTCTCGACCGCGCTGGAGAGCGACGAGATCATCACCAAGGTGATGTTTCCGCTGCCCAAGAAGGCGGCCTATGTCAAATTCCGCAACCAGGCGTCGCGTTACGCGCTGGTCGGCGTGTTTGTCGCCAAGCGTCCGTCCGACGTGCGCGTTGCCGTGACCGGCGCCGGCGCCAACGGCGTGTTCCGTCTGACCTCATTCGAGGAGGCGTTGAAGAAGCGCTTTTCGCACAAGGTACTGGATGGGCTGGCCGTGCCTGCTGAAGGGCTGAACAGCGATTTGCACGGTGGCGCCGAATATCGCGCGCATTTGATCGCGGTGCTGGCCCGCCGCGCCGTCGAAGCAGCGACCGCCAAAGCGTAACATCGCCTGTCCGCTCGTGGTCCGATCAAGACTGGCTGTTCCATGACTGCACTGCCACTACCCACATCCGTGGATGCGATGCTCGAATTGCTGACGTCGCGCGGCTACCTTGCCGAGCGGTCGCTTGCAACCGTGACCTATCTGTCGCTGCGCATGGGCCGTCCCTTGTTCCTGGAAGGCGAGGCAGGCGTCGGCAAGACCGAGATCGCGAAAGTGCTGTCGGCGGCGTTGGGTCGGAAGCTGATCCGCCTGCAATGCTACGAGGGCCTTGATGCGGCTTCCGCCGTCTACGAGTGGAACAGCGCGGCCCAGATGATCGCCATCCGTCTGGCGGAGGCCGCCGGTGAACAGGATCGCGAGCAACTGTCCTCGGACATCTTCGCCGACCGCTTTCTGATCAAGCGGCCGCTGTTGCAGGCGCTTGAACCGGATGTCGGCGGTAGCCCGGTGCTTCTGATCGACGAGCTCGACCGCGCCGATGAGGCCTTCGAGGCCTATCTTCTGGAAATCCTCTCCGACTTCCAGATCACGATTCCCGATTTCGGTACCGTCAAGGCGCCGAAGCCGCCGATCGTGATCATCACCTCGAACCGGACCCGCGAAATTCATGACGCGCTGAAACGTCGCTGTCTTTATCACTGGGTCGATTACCCCTCGGCCGAGCGCGAGCTTGCGATCGTAAGGAACCGAGTGCCGGGCATCTCGGCAAAGCTGTCGCAGCAGGTGGTGCGCTTCGTACAGGCCCTGCGCGAGCAGGACTTCTACAAGTCGCCCGGCGTGGCCGAGACCATCGATTGGGCAACCGCACTTTCCGAGCTCGACGCACGCTCGCTGACGCCGCAAGTGGTCGGCGACACCCTGGGCGCGCTGCTCAAATATCAGGACGATATCGTAAGGCTGCAGGGCGATGGCCTGCAGAAGGTGGTGAAGGAAGCAACAAGCGACATTTGATTTTGTCATTCAGGCGAGATGCGGATCGAACCTGCAATGATGCTGGATATGGGATGCCGACCACCATCAATCATCTTGCGCCTCCAACAGGCAATATCGCCGACAATGTCGTAGGCTTTGCCCGCGCACTGCGCGCGGCCGGCGTGCCGGTCGGGTCGGGCGCGGTGATCGACGCGATGAACGCGCTGCAGGTGATCGATATCGGCAACCGTGGCGATGTCTTCACCACGCTGGAGGCGATCTTCGTCAAGCGACGCGATCATGCGCTGATCTTCGCGCAGGCCTTCGCCTTGTTCTTTCGCGCCGCGCAGGAATGGCAGCACCTCCTGGACTCGGTGCCGCTGCCGGACCATGCCCGCAAGCCGCCGCCGCCGGCCTCCCGCCGCGTCCAGGAGGCGTTCTCGCAAGGCTCGACCATGGAGCAGCCGCAGGCCGAGGAGCAGGAGGTGAGGCTCTCGGTATCCGACAGGGAAGTCCTGCAGAAGAAGGATTTTGCGCAAATGAGCGCCGCCGAGATCGCTCAGGCCACGCGCGCTATCGAAAAGATGAGGCTGCCGCAGGCCGAGCTTGAGACCCGACGCTATCAGCCGGACGCGCGCGGGCTCAAGCTCGACATGCGCCGCACCCTTCGCGCCAGCCTGCGTACCGGCGGCGAAATCATCGATATCCGAAGGCTGGGGCGGATCGAAAAGCCGGCGCCGATTGTGGCGCTGCTCGACATATCGGGTTCGATGAGCGAGTACACGCGCCTGTTCCTGCATTTCCTGCATGCGATCATGGATGCCCGCAAGCGCGTCTCGGTATTCCTGTTCGGCACGCGGTTGACCAACGTGACGCGGGCCTTGCGGCAACGCGATGCCGATGAGGCGCTGGCGAGTTGTTCGAAGACGGTGGAAGACTGGGCCGGCGGCACCCGTATCGCGACCTCGCTGCACACCTTCAACAAGATGTGGGCGCGCCGCGTGCTCGGGCAGGGCGCCATCGTGCTCCTGATTTCCGACGGACTGGAGCGCGAGGCCGACAACCGCCTCGCCTTCGAGATCGACCGGCTGCACCGCTCCTGCCGGAGGCTGATCTGGCTCAACCCGCTGCTGCGTTTCGACGGCTTCGAGCCCAAGGCCCACGGCATCAAATTGATGCTGCCGCACGTTGACGAATTCCGTCCCGTGCATAATCTAGCTTCAATAGAAGGGCTGATCACGGCGCTATCCTCGCCGCTGCCGCCGCATCACCGCAGCGTGATCCGCTCCGTAGCTTGAAATGAGGCGCTCATGCTCAATCGCGATGAGGATATTCTGAAGGCGGCCGAGGACTGGCAGAAGCAAGGCCACGGGGTTGCGCTCGCAACCGTAGTGGAGACCTGGGGCTCCGCGCCGCGGCCGGCGGGTTCCAGCCTCGTCATCAATGATGACGGCACCTTCCTGGGCTCGGTGTCCGGCGGTTGTGTCGAGGGTGCGGTCGTGACCGAGGCGCTCGATGTCATCGCCTCCGGCAAGCCGAAAATGCTGGAGTTCGGCGTTGCCGACGAGACCGCCTGGAACGTCGGGCTGTCGTGCGGCGGCACCATCCGCGTCTTCGTCGAGAAGGTTGCCTAGCAGTGAGGCTCGAGACGCTGAAAGAGCTCAACACTGAGCGCGCCGCGCGGCGGCCCGTCATCGTGGTCACCGATGTCGCCAATGGCGAACAGCGGTTGGTCAAGGCAAAAGATTTCGCCGTGGACCCGATCGGCGCCGAGCTCTCAAAACAATTGCGCATGGGCAAGAGCGGCACGGTGGAAGTTGCCGGCAAGAAGCTGTTTCTCAACGTCTATGCGCCGACGGCAAAGCTGGTCATCATCGGCGCGGTCCATATCAGCCAGGCCCTGGTGCCGATCGCGCGCGCACTCGATTACGACGTCACGGTGGTCGACCCGCGCACGGCTTTTGCCAGTCCCGAGCGGTTTCCCGATGTGCCGCTGATTGCCGAATGGCCGGATGTGGCGCTGCCGCCGCTCAACATCGATCACTACACGGCCTTTGTCGCGCTGACGCACGATCCCAAGATCGACGATCCGGCGTTGCTGCACGCTTTCCAGCGCAACTGCTTCTATATCGGCGCGTTGGGTTCGCGCAAAACCCACGCCAAGCGCGCCGAGCGCCTGCGCGCGCTGGGCGCAAGGGATTCCGATATCGCCCATATTCATGCGCCGATCGGGCTTGTGATCGGCGCGGTCTCGCCTTCGGAAATCGCGGTCGCGATCATGGCGGAGATTACCGCCGAGCTTCGCCTGCCTCCGAAAGAGAAGGACGCGGCGGCATGAAATTCGGACCTGTCAGTCCGGCGGACGCGATTGGCGGGGTGACCGTCCATACCCTGCGGCAGGGATCGCTGGTGCTGAAGAAGGGCACCATGATCGGACCGGCCGAGGTCGCAGCACTCGAGGCGGCCGGTGTCAGGGAAATCGTGGTGGTGCGACTGGAGGAGGGCGACGTCTCCGAAGATGCCGCCGCCGCCAGCATCGCGCAAGCCGTTGCCGACGATGGCGTCACAGTCGAGCGCGCCTTTACGGGACGCGCCAATATGTTCGCCGCGCGTCCCGGCGTGCTGGTGATCGATCGCGAGGCCGTCGACCGTGTCAATGGCGTCGATGAAGCGATCACGCTTGCAACGCTGTCGGCCTTCAAGCCGGTGGTCGAAGGCGAGATGATCGCAACCGTAAAACTCATCCCGTTTGGTGTCGAGGCGGGGCTGCGCGATGACGCGGTGAAAGCAGCGGGCCGGGGAGCGCTGCGCGTTGCGCCTTACGTCATCAAGCGCGTCGGAGTGGTCTCGACCATGCTGCCGGGACTGGTGCCAAAAGTCATCGACAAGACCTTGCGGGTCACCGCCGAGCGGTTGGCTCCGGCCGGTGCGCGCATCATTGCCGAGCGGCGCGTGCCGCACGAGGAGGCCACGCTCGCTGCCGCGATCAAGGAATTGCTCGCCCTCGGCGCGGAGCTTGTCGTCGTGTTCGGCGCCTCCGCCATCGCCGACCGGCGCGACGTGATCCCGGCCGCGATCAGCGGAATTGGCGGCACGATCGAACATTTCGGCATGCCGGTCGATCCCGGCAATCTGCTTTTGATTGGCAACGCCCGCGGCGTACCGGTGCTGGGCGCGCCGGGTTGCGCGCGCTCGCCCGTGGAGAACGGCTTCGACTGGGTGCTGATGCGTCTGCTCGCCGGGCTGAAGGTCACCCGCGCCGAATTGATGGGCATGGGCGTCGGCGGTCTTTTGATGGAAATCGTCACCCGTCCGCAGCCGCGCGCCAAGCCGGAAGCCGGCGATAGCCGCAGCGTGACAGCCGTCATTTTGGCCGCCGGGCGCTCGACCCGGATGGGAGGCCCGAACAAGCTGCTTGCCGAGCTGTCCGACAAAAAGCTGGTGCGGATCGCGGCCGAGCAGGCATTGGCCTCAAAGGCCACGGAGGTGGTCGTCGTCACCGGCCATCAGGCCGACCTTGTCGCGCAGGCGCTCAGCGGGCTGAACGTCAAGCTCGTGTTCAATCCCGATTTCGCCGGCGGGCTCGCCAGCTCCGTCAAGGCTGGAGTTGCCGCGGTGCCGGAGACCGCCGACGGGGCGCTGATCTGTCTTGGCGACATGCCGTTGATCGATGCCGGCCTGATCGACCGCCTAATCGATGCCTTTGCGCCCGATCGCGGCAATCTGATCGTGCTGCCCGTCGCCGAGGGCAGGCGCGGCAATCCCGTGTTGTGGTCGCGACGTTTCTTCGGCGAGTTGATGACGCTGGAGGGCGATGTGGGCGCGCGGCACCTGATCGCAAAACACGGCGAAGCGGTCGCGGAGGTGCCCGTCGAAGGTGACAGCGCGTTCCTGGATATCGACACGCCGCAAGCGCTCGAAACCGCGCGGCGCGGCTGATTTTCGTGTGCCGGAGTTTTCATGCAATTCGACACCAAGATCGCGGTCGTGGTCCGGAGCGACCTTGAAGTCTGGCAGAAGTTGAACGTGGCATCGTTCCTGTGTGGCGGCATCGCCGCGGCGTTTCGCGAATGCGTCGGGGAGCCATACGAGGACGGCTCCGGCACCAGATATCTGCCGCTGATCGGCCAACCCATCCTGATCTACGGCGCCGATCGATCCGCGCTGTCGCGGGCACTCGATCGCGCGCTCGCGCGCAATGTGCAACCCGCGCTCTACACCGAAGAGATGTTCAGGACCACGCATGACGCCGCCAACCGCGCGGCGGTGAGGGCGGTAGGACGCACCGATCTCAATCTGGTGGGGCTTGCCATGCGCGCCGAACGCAAGGTGATCGACAAGATCGTCGATGGTCTGAAGTTTCACCGCTAACGCCGTCTCGTGTCCCGGACGCGGTCCGGGGCCTGTACGCGACCTCTGATCAGCCGAGGCATTTGCCGGTCTCACCGTGTTGTGAGCCGGCGTATGTTGACAATGACTGACCAGTCAGTCATATTTCGTACTAAGCGAAATCCGGAAGAAGGGGAAGGAGCATGCCTCAGGCAGCACTGCCGGGAGCGCCGGCTTCAAGCCGCGCCGAGCGCGCGGCGGAACGGCGGGCTGCGATCGTAGCCGCGGCGCTCGACGAGTTCATTGCCCGCGGCTTCACGGCAACGCGCCTTGACGACGTCGCCAAACGCGCCGGCGTCGCCAAGGGCACTATCTATCTGCACTTCAAGGACAAGGAGACGCTGTTTGAGGAACTGGTTCGCACCGCAATCGTTCCGGTAGTGGATCGCATGACGACGCCGCCGCCAATTGGCGGATCCGTCCGCGAGGCGCTGGAGGCATTTGCGAAAACCTTCCTGCGGGAGGTGGTGGCCACGCGGCGCGCCGATATCATTCGTCTGATCGTTGCCGAGGGCCCGCGTTTTCCGGCGATCGCCGATTTCTACTACCGCGAGGTGATTTCGCGTGGGCTCGCCGCCATGCGGGGGCTGATCGAGATCGGGATTGCCCGCGGCGAGATTCGTCTGGACGAGCTCAAGAACTTTCCGCAAATCGTGGTGGCGCCCGCAATCGTCGCAATCGTCTGGAAAAGCCTGTTCGAACGGCACGCGCCGCTGGATGCCAACGAAATGCTTCGCGTTCACCTCGATCTGATTTTTGGCGCACGGAGCAAGCCATGATCCTTGCCAGGACCGCGTTGCTGGCCACCCTTGCGCTGACCGCCGTGCTCGGCGGCTGCGACGACAAGCGCGATCCCGGCTTCCAGGGGTGGGTCGAAGCCGACATGATCTTCGTCAGCCCCGACGAATCCGGACGGGTCACGACGCTCAATGTCCGGGAGGGTGACGAGGTCAAAACCGGCGATCTGCTCTACTCGGTGGACGACGACCTGCAAAAGGCCGACCTCAATCAGAACAAAGCCACGCTTGCCAATGCGCAGCAGGCCTATGACCGTGCGGCCGCCTTGAGCAAGACCGGCTCCGGTACACAGGCAACGCTCGATGCGGCGGTTTCGGCGCTGCGGGTGGCTGAGGCGCGCGTCAATACGTCGGAGACAAGGCTCGCGCGCCGCAACGGCTATGCGCCGGTCTCCGGCACCGTGCAGCAGATCTATTTCCGGATAGGCGAGACGGTGCCCGCGCAGCGGCCTGTGCTATCGATCCTGCCGCCGGGCAACATGAAAATTCGCTTCTTCGTGCACGAGGACGAACTGCCGAGGCTTGCGATCGGCGATGAGGTACGGGTGACCTGCGACAATTGCGCTGCCGATCTCACCGCGAAAATCTATTTTATTGCGACCTCGGCCGAATATACCCCGCCGGTCATCTATAGCCTCGACGAGCGCAGCAAGCTCGTCTACCTGATTCAGGCCCGCCCGTCGCGACCGGACGTGCTTCGCGTCGGGCAGCCCGTCAGCGTCTACCTCGAACCCAAGACCCCCGTTGCCGACAAGAGATGAACAACAACGCGACATCTGCGGTTGCGATCGACGTCAAGGGCCTGTCGAAATCCTTCGATGGCCGCGAGGTGGTCCATGACCTGTCGATGCGGGTGAAGCGCGGGACCATCTACGGCTTTCTCGGGCCGAACGGCTCCGGCAAGACCACAACCATCCGTATGCTCTGCGGCCTGCTGACGCCGGACAGCGGCGAGGGGACCTGTCTGGGCTACGACATCCGCCGCGAGGCTCACAGGATCAAGCGCCGGGTCGGCTACATGACCCAGCGCTTCAGCCTGTATCAGGACCTCTCGGTGCGCGAGAATCTGGAGTTCGTGGCGCGGCTCTACGGCATTCCCGATGCGCGCGGCTCGGCGCGCGAGATGATCAGGCGGCTCGGACTGGAGGGGCGCGAGGATCAGCTGGCGGGCGAATTGTCGGGTGGCTGGAAGCAGCGGCTCGCGCTCGGAGCCTGCACGCTGCCGAATCCCCAGCTCCTGTTGCTGGACGAGCCGACCGCCGGCGTCGATCCGAAGGCGCGGCGCGATTTCTGGAACGAAATTCATGCGCTCGCCGGGCAAGGACTGACCGTGCTGGTCTCGACCCACTACATGGACGAAGCCGAGCGTTGTCACGAGATCGCCTATATCGCCTTCGGGCACCTGCTCGCGCACGGCACCGTCGAGGAGGTGGTGGAGAGGTCCGCGCTGACGACCTATACCGTCACCGGCGATGATCTTCAGACGCTGTCGGAGGCTCTCGCGGGAAGACCCGGCATCGACATGGTGGCGCCGTTCGGCAACTCGCTTCACGTATCCGGCCGCGACCGGGCGGCGCTTGAGGCCTCGATCGCGCCCTGGCGCGACCACGCCGGGCTGAGCTGGCAGCATGGAGAACCCTCGCTGGAAGACGTGTTCATCGATCTGATGTCGCGCTCAAGGGACAATTTCCAATGAGCATGGCGCTTGCCAATACAAGGCAGAACGAAACCAGCGAGCCTCGCTTCGGCTTCTGGCGTCGCTCCTATGCCATGGTGGTGAAGGAGTTCATCCAGCTCAAGCGCGACCGGGTCTCGTTCGGGATGATCGTGATGATTCCGGTGATGCAGCTCCTCCTGTTTGGCTATGCGATCAACACGACCCCGCGTAATCTTCCGACTGCGGTGCTGTTGCAGGAGGATTCCGATCTCGGCAGGTCCGTGTTGAAGGCGCTGGAGAATACCTCCTATTTCCGCTTTGTCCGCAGGGTGCACGACGTCAAGGAATTCGACGATTTGATGCTGTCGGGCCAGGTGCTGTTTGGCGTCGAGATTCCACGCGGCTTTGAGCGCGCGGTGCGGCGGGGCGAACGTCCTGCGCTGCTGGTTGCGGCCGATGCCACCGATCCGATCGCGGCGTCATCAGCGATATCCTCGCTCAGCGTCGTGGTGCAGACAGCGCTCGCGCACGATCTCTTCACAGGCGATCCACCGTCGCTGCCGTTCGAGATCAGGGCACACGCGCGCTATAACCCGGCGGCCGCCTCGAGACTCAACATCGTTCCAGGCCTGGTCGGCACCATCCTGACAATGACCATGCTGATCTTCACCGCACTGTCGGTGACGCGGGAGATCGAGCGCGGCACGATGGAGAGCCTTTTGTCCATGCCGATCAACCCCGTCGAAGTCATGTTCGGCAAGATCACGCCTTATGTAATGGTGGGTTTTCTCCAGGCGAGCATCATCGTCGGTATCGGCGTCTTCGTTTTCGGCGTACCGATCCTTGGCAACATGCTGCTGCTGGCCCTGCTGACGACGCTGTTCATCACCACGAACCTGTCGATCGGCTATACCTTCTCGACGCTGGCGCAGAATCAGCTCCAGGCCATGCAACTGTCGATCATGTTCTTCCTGCCCAGCATCCTGCTGTCAGGTTTCCTGTTTCCTTTCCTGGGAATGCCCCTCTGGGCGCAATATGTCGGAGAAGGTCTGCCGCTCACGCATTTTCTGCGGATCGTTCGCGCCATCATGTTGAAGGGTTCGACCTTGCAGAACCTGCAATATGACGCGCTTGCCCTGTTCGCCCTGATGCTGGTGGCGATGACGATAGCGGTGACGCGCTTCCGTCGTACCCTCGATTGAGGCAATATCGCCTGCGTGAGGAGCGCGATGTCAGGGCAAGAGTTGCGAAGTCGGGGTGCAATGCAACTGGCAACATCGAGAGACTTCGATCATGCGTTGATGCGCGAGGTGATGCGGACCGAGCTGATCCGCATCAAGGTGCTTGCCGCGACGGTGACGCTTATTGTCATCGTGGTATGCGCCTTTTACCTGATCGACCCGCCCGCTCTGGAACACATCTGGCGCGGTCGGCTCAAGCCGCACCATTTCCTCTTCGTCCTCACTCCCTTCATCGCCTTCGAGCTTTGGGTTTACACGGCGGTGAGCCGATATCTCAAACTCGACCGCGACTTGCCGGTTTTCAGGCGTTACCTCGGCGTGCTGATCGAAACCTCGATGCCGACGGTCGCGCTCGCGCTGCACATGGACAGCATGGGCTCGATGCGGGCGCTCGGATTCGTGATCCCGCTGGTCTATTTCATCTTCATTATTCTTTCGACCCTGCGACTGGATTTCTGGCTCTCGACCTTCACGGGGTTCGTCGCGGCCTCACAGCTATTCGCGATGGCGATGTTCTATCGTCCGGCGATCGATGCCGATCCGGCTCCCGATGTCTGGTTTCATGGCGCGCGCAGCCTCATCGTCCTGGTCTGCGGCATTCTTGCCGGCACCGTCGGCGCCCAGCTCAGGCGCCAGTTCGCCGCCAGCATCCAGGCGGTGACGGCACGCGACCGCGTCACCAACCTGTTCGGCCAGCATGTCTCGCCGCAGGTTGCCGAACGGCTGCTGCTCGATGGCGCCAGCACGCAAAGCGATATTCGCCGGGTTGCCGTGATGTTCGTCGACTTTCGCAGCTTTACCGCGGCCTCGCGTTCGCGTTCTCCGCAGGAGGTCGTCGACCGCCTTGACGGCGCGTTTGCGGTGCTGGTGGAAATCCTTGACCGCCATGGCGGCATCGTGAACAAGTTCCTCGGCGACGGATTTCTGGCACTGTTCGGCGCGCCCTTCGATGCCGAGGATCCCCCGCATCGCGCGGTCGCGGCCGCGCGCGACATGCTTGCCGCGATGAAAGGGATCAATCAGGGCAGCAACTGGCCGCTGCGTATCGGCATTGGCATTCACTTCGGCGAAGTGGTGGCCGGCAACATTGGCTCGCCGCGGCGAAAGGAATATACCGTCATCGGCGACACCGTGAACTTTGCGTCGCGTATCGAGGCGTTGAACAAGGAGTTCAATTCGCAGCTCCTGATCTCGGCCGCGGTGCGCGATGCGCTCGGAGACGACGGTGCGGATGCGGTTCCGCTCGGCGAAATTCCGATTCGTGGATACGAACGGCCGATGAAGCTATGGCAATTGGGTTAGGAAGGACGAACTTCGGAAAGTGGGCACGAGTATGCAGCGACGTTATGTGACCGTGGATGTCTTTACCGATCGCGCTTTCGGCGGCAATCAGCTCGCCGTGGTGCTTGACGCGCAGGGCCTGTCGACCGCGCAGATGCAGGCGATTGCGGTGGAGTTCAACTATGCGGAGACGACCTTTGTGCTGCCGCCGCGCGATGCCGCCAACGATGCGCAGGTCCGCATCTTCACGGTGACGTCGGAACTCCCGTTCGCGGGCCATCCCAATGTCGGCACCGCCTTTGTGCTGGCGAAGGAGGCGGCAAAACCGCCGGCCCGACTGAAGTTCGAGGAGGGCGCAGGCTTGGTGCCGCTCGAAATCCTCACGCAGGGCGGAAAGGTCGTTGGCGCTGAGCTCACGGCGCCGCAACCCCTGAAGCGGATGACTGAGGCCAGCGCGGAACAGGCGGCCGCCTGCATCTCGCTGTCAGCCGCGGATATCAGGATCGACCGGCAGGCGCCGCAAATCATCTCGGTGGGAATGCCCTTCCTGGTGACGGAACTTACCTCGCGCGAGGCCCTGCGGAAGGCGAAGCCCAACGCTGACGCTTTCGCTCGTGTTTTCCCTGTCGATGGTGCCTTCGCAATCTACTTCTACACGCGCGACGTGCCGCCGGGCGAAAAGCCCTGCGATCTGCAGGCCAGAATGTTCTTTCCGGCTCTGAGTGGCCTGACCGAGGACCCCGCCACCGGGAGTGCCACCGTCGCGCTTGCGGCGCTGCTTGCCGACCTCGATCCCGCCAGAGATGGCGAACTGCGTTTGCGCATCGGGCAGGGGTTCGACATGGGACGTCCCAGCGTGCTGCTCACGCGCGTGGTCAAGCAGGGCGGCAAGATCATCACCGCCCATGTCGGAGGCGGCTGCGTGACCATGATGGAGGGGACTTTCCGTTTGCAGGGCGAGGGGTGACTCTCGTCATTGCGAAGCAATCCGGTTACCCCTGTGCGTCATGGCCGGGCTTGTCCCGGCCATGACGGCTGTTATGCGGACGTAACCGTCTCACACCTGCGCCGCCGCCAAATTCTCCACTTTCACATGATCCCGCTCCTCGATGATCTCCGCGATCCATTGCCGGTGGCAATGGCTGTGATCGCGTTCATAGCAGAGCAGGCAGATCGGGCCTGATTTCTTCACCAGCAACGACAATTGGTCGAGCTCTTCCTTCGCCACTGGCGTCTTCAGATGCCTGGCATAGATCTTGTGAAGCAGGTCGTATTTTCCGCCGCGCGCGGCCAGCCGTCCCTCTTTGGGCGTGCCGAGCCCCGAGAGATGCAGGTAAGCGATGCCGCGCGCATCGAGGCTCGCGGCAAGCTGGTTCTTGGAAAAGCCGGGCCGGCGCGACGAAGTGACGGCGCGCACATCGACCAGAAGCTTCACGCCGGCATGTTGCAATTCGTCCAGCACCGCCTTTTGCGGCGTCTGCTCATAACCGATTGTGAAAAGACGCTTCGCCTTGGCCATGGGTTCCCGCTCAAAAACGTTATCGTCCGACGCGCCCGATCAGCTCCATCGCACCAGCGGGCGCACGCACCTTGCCTTCATGGATGACATAGGCAAAGACGTCGCGCGGCGTCTTTTTTGCGACCACCTTGTCAACGCGCGGCAGGTCGGCCGGTTCACCGCCTTCAGCCCACAGCCGCAGGCGGCCGGCCCAGGCATCCAGCTGCTTCGGTGGGTAGCAGGTCTTGATTTCGTCATTGCCCTTTTGCAGGCGGGCGTAGACGAAGTCGCCGACCACGTCCGAAATTGCTGGATAGGTGCCGTGTTCGGCGAACACGACCGGCGTTTCGAACTTTCGGAGCAGCGCGGCGAATGCCGGCACGCAGAAGCTCGCGTGTCGCACCTCCACGACATGGCGCAGCGCGCGCCCGTCGAGCTTGCGTGGCAAGAGTTCCAGGAATTTTCCGAAATCCGCCTCGTCGAACTTCTTCGTCGGAGCGAATTGCCAGAGCACGGGACCCAGGCGGTCGCCGAGCTCGAGCACGCCGGTGTTGTAGAAATGCTTGATCGAATCGCCTGCTTCCGCCAGCACGCGGCGGTTGGTGGCAAAGCGCGGGCCCTTGACCGAGAAGACAAATCCATCGGGCACCTCGCTCGCCCATTTGCGGAAGCTCTCAGGCTTTTGCGAGCCGTAGTAGGTGCCGTTGATCTCGATCGAGGTCAGTTTCGAGGCGGCATATTGCAGCTCTTTCGATTGTGCGAGCTTGTCGGGGTAGAACACCCCTCGCCACGGGGCAAAGGTCCAGCCGCCGACGCCGATATAAATATGTCCGGTCTTGTTCGAGGAGGGGGCCTTGGTCACGGCTATGTCTCACGTTCCGAACGGTGGAAGCCATTCGCCACAAGACTAGCGCATGATCCGGACAAGTGGATACCGGTTTTCCGAAAAAGATCATGCGCCCTCCTCTGGATGAGGTCGTGATTGGCTATTGCCCCTCTTCAAGTGCAGGATAGGGTGTGATGGAACGGGAGATCGACATGCGGTTAGTAATGGTGCTCGTACTTTTCTTCGTCGCCTCAGACGCACAGGCCGGCGAGGTCGAGGAGGCACATCGCCAGGCGCTGCAGGGACGCGATTCCTATTGGAATTGCCTGGCGCGGGAATACACGCAGGATCGCATCAAGAGCATGTCGGCAGCGGATTTCACGGCCAATATCGCCAGTGCCTGTCCCTCCGAGCGACAGAATTTCCGGGTGACGCTGCTGGATTATCTCAACACGCAATATCCAGACGTGGGCTCTGACGCCCATCTGACCACGGCCAACCACGCAATCGAGCTTGCTCAAAAGGACGTTGTCACCGCCTTTGTCCGACGCAAGGCCGCGCCGAACTAGATTCGCCGGAACGACAGCCATCGACGTTGGCTATTTCCGCGAGCCGAATTTCCGTGATATCCATCGCTTACGGATCGAGTTGAAGGAAACGCCAATGACGTCGGAGTCGGTTGCGGGCCTTTTGGGTGGAATCGTTGCATTGGTCGTGCTGGTGATGGCGATCATGTACGGGCCACTCGGCCAGTTCGGCAAGCCAGCCAAGCCGGCCACCGTCACCCAGCCGGCGGCGCCCGCCGCGCCCGTGCCACGGGGGCCGGTGATCAAGGAAGTACCGAATTAGGGCCAACCCCTTGCGGAAGGCTCAAGGCGTACCTATTTAGGCGTGAACGGCGACGTCGATACTCCCTCGAGATCCGGCGCCGGGACGGCCACGAAATAGCAAGGCTGCGCCGGATGTACGCGTTGTTCGTGGTCGTTGACATTTTTGCGCCCGTTTTGGCCGGTTTTCCCCGCCTATCGGTCCCTGTTCCGGAACTTCGCCTTGGCACGATGGGGGGTGGCGGATATACGCTTGCCCCATGAACGAGGCTATCAGACAGGGTGCCGAAAACCCGCTGCAAGCGGTGTATTTGCCGGAAATTTCAGTTGTCGTCCCCACTTTCAATGAGCGCGGCAACGTCACCCAGCTTTATCAAAAGCTGGAAGCAACGCTTGTGGGGATCGGCTGGGAAGTCATTTTCGTCGACGACAATTCTCCAGACGGCACCTGGGAGGCGGTTCGTTCGCTAGCGCGAGCCGACCGCCGCGTCCGCTGCATCCGCCGGATCGGGCGGCGCGGCCTGTCGGGGGCTTGCATCGAAGGCATCCTGGCCTCGAGCGCACCCTTTGCGGCTGTCATCGACGCGGATTTGCAGCATGACGAGACGCAGCTGCCAAAGATGCTGACGCTGTTGCGGAGCGGGCAGGCGGATCTTGTGATCGGCAGCCGTTACATCGAGGGCGGCAGCGCCGAAAGTTTCGATCGCACCCGCGCCGGCGCGAGCGCACTTGCAACCGAAGTCGCCAAACGCGCGCTGCAGGTCGCAATCGCCGATCCCATGAGCGGCTTCTTCATGATCCGGCGCGACCGTTTCGAGCAACTCGCGCCCGAGCTTTCGACCCAGGGCTTCAAGATCCTGCTCGACATCGTCGCGACCTCGCAAGGGAAACTGAAGACGGTCGAAATTCCCTACGCCTTCGGCAGGCGGCTGCATGGCGAGAGCAAGCTCGACTCCATGGTGGCGCTGGATTTTCTGGGACTGGTGCTGGCGAAGTTCACCAACGACGCGATATCGCTGCGCTTCCTTCTGTTTGCAATGGTGGGAGGCACCGGCCTGGTTGTGCATCTGGGTACATTGTTCGTCGCGTTGCGCCTGTTCGATCTGCCTTTCGCAAAGGCGCAGGCCGCCGGTGCCTTCGTCGCGATGACCTCCAATTTCGTCCTGAACAATTTCCTGACTTATCGCGACCAGCGGCTGAAGGGGTTTGCGATCCTGCGCGGGCTTCTGGCGTTCTATATTGTGTGCAGCGTCGGCCTGTTCGCCAATGTCGGTGTTGCGTTCTCGGTCTACGATAAGCAACCGATCTGGTGGCTTGCGGGCGCGGCTGGCGCGCTGATGGGCGTCGTATGGAACTACGCGATGTCGGGACTGTTCGTCTGGCGCAGGCGATAACGTCACGATGAGCCAGACCGACGCCGGGCTCATCCGCAACACGTCTCTGGCGGTTCTCGGGATGGTGGCGTTGCGGCTGGCGGCAGCAGCCTGGACGCCGCTGACCTTCGACGAAGCCTATTACTGGATATGGTCGAAAAATCTTGCCGGCGGCTATTACGATCATCCGCCGATGGTCGCGCTCGTTGTTCGCGCCGGGACGCTGATTGCGGGCGATACCGAGTTCGGTGTGCGGCTGGTGTCGATCCTGCTGGGGCTGCCGATGAGTTTTGCGGTCTATCGCTCGGCGGCGATCCTGTTCGGAGGCACGCGCGTTGCGGCAACCGCTGCCGTCCTGCTCAACGTCACGCTGATGGTGGCGGTTGGCACGCTGATCGTCACCCCGGATTCTCCGCTCCTGGTGGCCTCGAGCTTCGTGCTGTTTTTCCTTGCCAAGGTGCTGGAAAGCGGACGCGGGGTTTGGTGGCTGGCGGCAGGGGCTGCGGTCGGCTGCGCGCTGCTGTCGAAATACACCGCGCTTCTTTTCGGACCCGCGATTCTGATCTGGCTTCTGGTTGTACCGAAGCAGCGGCGCTGGCTGCTCACGCTCTGGCCTTATCTCGGCGCGCTCGTTGCCTTCGCCTTGTTTGCCCCGGTGGTGTACTGGAACTCGCAACATCATTGGGTTTCGTTCCTGAAGCAGATCGGCCACCGGGTCGCCTTCGAGGATTTTCGTCCCCTCTTCATCGCCGAGCTGGTACCGACCCAGATCGCATTTGCAACGCCGCTGGTCTTCATCCTGGGCTCGATGGGGCTGCACGCCCTGTTTCGTCGCAAGGCAGGTGCGCTTCCCTCGCGGGTGCTGATCGACGTGATGTTCTGGACGATCACGCTCTACTTCCTCTGGCATTCGTTGCATGCTCGCGTCGAAGCGAACTGGTTCGCGCCAGTCTATCCCGCACTCGCCATCGCGGCTGCGGTTGCCGCGCACCTCGTGCGGTGGGAAACGCGTCTGCAGCGCGTTGCCGATTTCTGCCTGCGTTGGGCTCCGTACGTCGGCATCCTGATGTTTGTGCTTCTTGTCGTGCAGGCCAATACCGGCGTGCTCACAAATTATCGGCGCGACGCAACGGTACGAAGCGTCGGCGTCGGCTGGCGCGAACTGGCCGCAGCAATCGAGGAGGTCCGCAATCGCGTCGGCGCGACCTGTGTGCTCGCGCCCGATTACGGCACCACGAGCTGGCTTGCCTTTTATCTGCCGCGCGGAACCTGCGTGGCCCAACAGATCCAGCGCTTCCGCTGGGTCAACATGCCCGAGCCAGAAACGGCGATGCTTGCGGGCCCGCTGCTTTATGTCGACGAGATGCGACCCACAGGGCTGCCCAGCCTGAAGGGCAGCTTCGCGCGAATTGACCGGATCGCAGAATTGCCGCGCAAGCGTGGTCCGCTCACGATAGAAACCTACGCGCTCGATCTGCTGGTCGCGCCGAAAGGCGACGTGCTCGACCGTTCGCCGCCGCCCGAATTGCGGTGATTCGTTGCACGCGAGCCGTTTGGCCCGCATGTTGCCATTGAATTGACGTTTTCGGTCACTTCTTCCACAGCCAGGGAAGGCATTTTGTCTCGAAATGACGCAGGGTTAGCCATGCCTCACATCCGCCCGCACTTAATCCGCATTTAACTAAAAGTCGCCTTAATGACGGCCCGCCCCTCTGCGAGATGCTGAAGCAGTCCAACGGCATCGAGAGGAAAAAGTGGAAACGTCCTGGGCGCGACTGGATGAGCAAGACTAGCTTGGCGTTAGCGGCACGAAACCGCAAAAAATCCTCTGGCAAGGCGATTTCCCACACTCTGCTCGGCGGAGCTGCGGCGGCATGTCTCGTGCTAGGCTGCGGCTGGACCGTTTACACCCACATCATCGCGGCGAGCGTCTATCCGACTATCGACGGCGCGGGTTATGGCGAACCCGTAGAGAGGCGCCCGAAGCTTGCGGCGCGCAGCGCCATGCAGGCCGTCAGCGAAGCGTTTGCGGCGTTTCCCGAGGCGCAAGTCGTCCCCAAGTCGGACTCGGTGGCGTCGATCTCGTCAAGCATGTTTAACGAAAGGTTTGCGGCGTCGACGCCGCAGGGCGTGGAGTCGCGCGCTGCCGAGGCGCCGGCTCCACCCGGGCTCGATGCGCCGAAAGTCGCCGAAGCAAAGGGACCCGTGGATACGCCGAAACTTGCTGAAGCAAAGAGGTCCATGGATGCGCCGAAGCTCTCCGCGGCGCCCAAGCCGAAGCAAACCGCGGCAACCCAGGTGGCGTTGAACGCTCCGGCGGCGCCCGACACCGAGCCCGCAAAAGCGTCAGGCTTTTCGATCCGCGACATGGCCGAGCGTGCAAAGGCGGCGGTGATGTCGATTGCATCGAACGAGAGGACCTCGATCACCGAAAAGCTGTGGGGCAAGGAGCCGTCGTCGCATGGCTCGCTGTTGTCGTACGCTTCCGCGGATGCCAGCTTCACCGGCGGCATCGGCCGGGCGCAGAACCCGCAGCCCGGCGGTTCGCCGCCGTATGATCTCGACACCGCCGTCTACGATATCTCGGCCCACACGGTCTATCTGCCGGATGGCACCAGGCTCGAGGCGCACTCCGGCAAGGGGGCGAAAATCGACGATCCGAAGTCCGCATCGATCCGGATGCAAGGCGTGACACCGCCACACATGTATGAGCTGACGCCGCGCGAATCGCTGTTTCACGGAGTTGCAGCATTGCGGCTCAACCCGATCGGCGGCGAGGATAGCATCTACGGCCGCAGCGGTTTGCTCGCTCATACCTACATGCTCGGTCCCAACGGCGATTCCAACGGCTGCGTCTCGTTCAAGGACTACAACGCCTTCCTCAACGCCTATCGCAATCAGGGCATCAAGAAGCTCGCTGTCGTCGCCAGAATTGAGTAGCCGGCGAGAAGCCTCGCTTGCGACCTGCGCCTGGTGTGAATCCCGAAGAAGCCACAAGAAATTGAGAGTGCCGGCGGCCGGTCTTTATCGTTTTGGCTTTTTGTCATGATGCCAGAACGCTACATTGCCTGCACGGTGAGCCCGATTTCCGGCCGACATTGACCGACCAACGTCATTGTGAGGCCGGTTGGCCGCCTGGTCGTCTCTTCCGGGGAATTTCATGACACAGTCACAAGGTGGCGGCGGTCGACCACCGCTGGCAGCGGTTTGGTTCAGCCCGCGACAAACCATCGAGCACATTGTCGCGACGCGACCGACGCACCTGGTGTGGGTGCTCGCGATCCTTGGCACGATCGCCACCATCTACAGCCAGATTGTCAGAATCGGCGCTTCCGTCCCGTTTGCCGATTGGCGGTTTTGGCTGGCGCCCATCGTGGTCGGCGCTGTGGCCGGCATCGTCTTGCTCTATCTGTCCGCGCTGATCCTGGACTGGATCGGCAGGCTTTTGGGTGGGCGGGCGTCAGCGCGCGCGTTGCGCGCGGTCCTCGCCTGGAGCGCGCTGCCGAACATCCTGGGGTTTTTGATCGCTCTGATTATCATCGCCTTGAACGGCAATGCAGTGATCGTGAGGGCTCTTCTGGTGGCGTTCGGGCTTTGGGGGTCGGTCGTTTTCTTGCTGATGCTCGCGCGCGTTCAACATTTCGGGTTCTGGCGCACGATCGCCGCCTACGTTCTGAACTTGATCGTTCTGCTGGTCATGGTGGTCTTTTCCCGCTCCTTCCTCTATCAACCCTTCAACATCCCGGCGGCGTCGATGGCGCCGACATTTCTGGTGGGCGACTATTTCTTTGCTGCAAAATTCGCCTATGGCTACAGTCGCTTTTCGCTGCCATTTTCCCCGCCGCTGCCCTCGGGGCAAGTGTTGGCCACCCTGCCGGAGCGGGGCGATGTCGTCGTGTTCCGCTTGCCAAAGGATACCGCGACCGATTTCATCAAGCGCGTCGTGGGGCTGCCGGGCGATCGTATTCAGATCAAGCAGGGGCTGCTCTATATCAACGATGTACCGGTCAGCCGCGAACCGCTACCGGACTATGACGCGGCAGGTCTGTGCGGACCGGAATCCTCCGGCGCCGTGAAGCGCTGGCGCGAAACGCTGCCGAACGGCGCAAGCTATGAGACGCTGGATTGCGTCGAGAATGGCTTCTACGACAACACCAAGGTCTATACTGTCCCGTCCGGCCACCTCTTCGTGCTCGGCGATAACCGCGACAATTCGACCGACAGCCGCGCCTTGTCGGCGCTAGGCTATGTGCCGGTCGAAAACCTGGTTGGCCGCGCCAGCCTGGTCTTTTTCTCCCGCGCGGAAGGCTCGGGCGAGGTCCGGATAGAGCGGCTGGGGGTGGTGGTGCGCTGACCTTCCCGCGAAATGCGCGCCGAAATATCGGCAAAACAAAACCCCGGCATCGCTGCCGGGGTTTTGCATTCCTGTTGCCGTTGAGCGAGGCTACTCGATCAGAAGTCCATGCCGCCCATACCGCCGCCCGGGGGCATACCGGCCGCGGGCGCCTGCTTCTTCGGCAGCTCGGCGACCATGGCTTCGGTCGTGATCAGGAGCCCGGCAACGGAAGCCGCATTCTGGATCGCGCAGCGGACAACCTTGGTCGGGTCGATGATGCCCTTGGTGACCAGGTTGCCGTATTCGCCGGACTGGCCGTCGAAGCCGAAGGCGTACTGATCCTTCTCGATGATCTTGCCGACGATGACGGAGCCGTCCTCGCCCGCATTGATCGCGATCTGGCGCGCCGGCGCCGACAGTGCCTTGCGCACGATCTCGACGCCGGTCTTCTGGTCGTCGTTCTTGGTGCGGATGGACCTGAGGTGCTCGGAGGCGCGCAGCAGAGCGACGCCGCCGCCCGGCAGGATACCTTCCTCGACGGCCGCGCGGGTCGCATGCATCGCGTCATCAACGCGATCCTTGCGCTCCTTGACCTCGACCTCGGTCGCGCCGCCGACGCGGATCACCGCAACGCCGCCCGCGAGCTTGGCCAGACGCTCTTGCAGCTTCTCACGGTCGTAGTCCGAGGTGGTCTCCTCGATCTGCGCCTTGATCTGCGCCACGCGCGCCTCGATGTCGGCCTTCTTGCCGGCGCCGTTGACGATCGTGGTGTTCTCCTTGTCGATCATCACCTTCTTGGCGCGGCCAAGCATCGAGAGGGTGACGTTCTCGAGCTTGATACCGAGGTCCTCCGAGATCGCCTGGCCGCCGGTCAGGACCGCGATGTCCTGCAGCATGGCCTTGCGACGATCGCCGAAGCCCGGCGCCTTGACGGCGGCGACCTTCAACCCGCCACGCAGGCGGTTGACGACGAGGGTAGCCAGCGCCTCGCCTTCGACGTCCTCGGCGACGATCAGCAGCGGCTTGCCGGTCTGCACCACCGCTTCGAGCAGCGGTAGCAACTCATTCAGCGAGGAGAGCTTCTTTTCGTTGATCAGGATGTAGGGATCCTCCATCTCAACGCGCATCTTGTCGGCGTTGGTGACGAAGTAGGGCGAGATGTAGCCGCGGTCGAACTGCATGCCCTCGACCACGTCAAGCTCGGTCTCGAGCGATTTCGCTTCCTCAACCGTGATGACACCCTCGTTGCCGACCTTCTTCATGGCATCTGCGAGGAACTTGCCGATCTCGGCGTCGCCATTGGCCGAGATGGTGCCGACCTGGGCGATCTCCTCGTTGGAGGTGACCTTCTTGGAGTTCTTCTCGAGGTCCGAGACGACGGCTTCGACCGCAAGGTCGATGCCGCGCTTGAGGTCCATCGGATTCATGCCGGCGGCAACCGCTTTGGCACCCTCGCGGACGATTGCCGCGGCAAGCACGGTAGCGGTGGTGGTGCCGTCGCCGGCCGCATCCGACGACTTGGAAGCGACCTCGCGCACCATCTGCGCGCCCATGTTCTCGAACTTGTCCTCGAGTTCGATTTCCTTGGCGACGGTAACGCCGTCCTTGGTGATACGAGGCGCGCCGAACGATTTGTCGAGAACGACGTTGCGGCCTTTGGGGCCGAGCGTGACCTTGACGGCATTGTTGAGAATGTCCACGCCGCGCAGAATGCGGTCGCGGGCCTCGATGCCGAATTTGACTTCTTTGGCTGACATGTCTGGATTTTCCCTGAGTTGAATTTGGTCTCACCCTTTGCGGCGGCGCCCGCAGGCGCTCCTCGGGGCGAGCGTTTGAGACGAATGGATCAGGCGGCCTTCTTCTTGCTGGCGGTGTCAGTGAGAACGCCCATGATGTCGCTCTCTTTCATGATCAACAGCTCCTGGCCGTCGATCTTGACTTCAGTGCCCGACCACTTGCCGAACAGAACGCGGTCGCCGACCTGAATGTCGATCGGGATCAGCTTGCCGCTCTCATCACGACCACCCGGACCCACGGCGATGACTTCGCCCTGGGAGGGCTTTTCCTTGGCCGTGTCGGGAATGATGATGCCGCCTGCGGTCTTCTCTTCGGCGTCGATGCGCTTAACCACGACGCGGTCGTGAAGCGGACGGAATTTCATGCAGTCCTCCTAAGGTACTGGAATTGTTTGAGAGTTTATGTGTGCTAGCAATCACTGCCAGCGAGTGCCAGCGGTGAATGGGTTCGATTTAGGGCAGAGTTTTGCGGTGGGCAAGGGTCTTTAGCAGAAAAATTGGCAGTCCGATCAGTCGTCTGCCAGATTTAACGTACATCCTTAATTTCCAGGACGGGAGCGCCAAGCGCCTATTAGCAGGTGCGGTAAGCTGCTGCTAGCGCGCGAATTTTAATCAACCAGTAACTATTTGAGCTTGTGATGGTTGGGTTGTGTGCGTCACATTTCTCTCATGTGAGCGCATCTCCGCCGGGGTGGCTCCGGCAGGCGGCTACCCACTGATATGCGCTCCAGCAATGGAGGCGGGCATGGTGTCGCGGGTTGGGGTTGTTTCCGAAGATTTCCGGAAACAGGCGCTGGGTTACGGGTTGACGACTGCGGAAATCCTTTACCGAATGCCGGATCATCCGTCGCTGCTGCAGACCTATGTCTGGCAGAACTACGATCTGTTTCCGAGATTTCCGGCGTTGAGCGATTTCCTGCGCTTCTGGCAGGAGAAACTTGAAGGCCCGTTGTTCAGGGTCACCGTTGCTCACTCCAGGTTGATCAAGCCCGCAGAGTTGCGCCACGTGGACGGTGTATTCCGCCTGCACTGATTAACTCACCTGCGCAACGCGATGTGTGTTAGCTTTCCTGACGGAAACGAAGGGAGAGCACCGATGGCCAAGAAGAAATCCAAGAGGCCTGCCTCGCGCGCGGCGGGCCGCAAGGCCGCTCAGAAAAAATCGCCGGCGCGAAGAGCCGCCGCCAGGCCGAGCGCGCGCAAGAAGCTCGCAAGCAAGGGCAGAGCGCCAGCACCGGCCAAGCGCACGCGGCCGAAGCAGCGCATTGCCGTCAGCCATCACCGCGACGAGGATTTCAAGACCGACGGGCTGCGCGCCTATGCGACATACCGCGATCTCGGCATCGCCGACGCCACCGGTGGCCTGGCGCGCGCCCATGTGATTCGCCTGATCGGGCCGTGCAACCCGGCCGAAGTCTCCAAGCTGCATTTCCACGACGTCGACTTCCAGATGGTCTACGTGCTCAAGGGCTGGGTGAAGACCTACATGGATGGGCACGGCGAGACCTTGATGAAGGAAGGCAGCGCCTGGACCCAGCCGCCGCGCATCCGGCACATGGTCCTGGACTACTCCGATGACGTCGAACTCCTCGAGGTTATCCTGCCCGCGGATTTCAGGACGGTCGAACTGACCGCGTGAAGCGCGGTCATCGCGGCTCGCGATAACACTTCGTCGTCACGTGATCACGCCGACGATCGCGCCCATCAGGCAGGTCGTCAGCGTACCCGAGGCGATCGATTTCAGCCCCAGCGCATTGATTTCGTGGCGTCGCTCAGGCGCCATGGTGCCGAGGCCGCCGATCATGATGCCGAGGCTGCCGAAATTGGCAAAACCGCACATCGCATAGAGCATGATCAGCCTTGAGCGCGGATCGAGCGCGTCAGGCGCAAGTCTGGACAGATCGACATAAGCAATCAACTCGTTCAGCACGGTCTTGGTGCCCATCAGACTGCCCGCGGTCACTGCCTGCGCCCAGGGAAGTCCCATCAGCCAGCACACCGGCGCCATGACGTAGCCGAGCATGCGCTGCAACGAGATGGCTGCACCACCGACATCGGGTAGCAGCCCGAGCACCGCGTTGACGAGATGCACCAGGGCCACCAGCACGATCAGCATCGCGATGATGTTGAGCAGGAGCTCAAGCCCCGCGGTAGTGCCCTTGACGATGGCATCCATGGTGCTGGATGCTTTCATGTCCGGATCATCCAGCGAGCCGCCGGTCAGGCGTTTCGAGGTTTCGGGTACCATGATCAGGCTGACAAGGATGGCGGCGGGAGCTCCCAGCACCGAGGCGATCACGAAGTGTGCCGCCGCATCCGGAATAAGCGGTGCAAGCAGTGTGGCGTAGAGCACGAGCACGGTCCCGGCAATTCCCGCCATGCCGCCGGTCATGACCAGGAACAATTCGCTGCGCGTCATCTGATTGAGGTATGGCCGGACGAACAGCGGCGCCTCGACCATGCCGAGAAAGATGTTAGCGGCGGTGGAAAGCCCAACCGCGCCGCCGACGCCGAGTGTTCGTTCCAGACACCACGCCATGCCGCGCACGATCGGCGGCAGCACCCGCCAGTAGAACAAGAGCGTGGTGAGCACGCTCATGACCAGCACGATCGGCAGCGCCTGGAAGGCCAGAACGAAATCCGCGCCTGGGGTCCTGACATCGAACGGCAGCGGTCCGCCGCCAAGATAGCCGAACACGAACGACGTGCCGGCGCGCGAGGCAGCTGCAATGGCGCCGACGGCGTCGTTGATGGCGCCGAAGGCATGCGCGACCACCGGCAGCTTGATCAACACGACGGCGGTCAGAAGCGTCACGGCAAGGCCGACAGCCGCCTGCCGGAGCGACACCGCGCGGCGGTTCTCGCCGAAGGCCCACGCAATCAGCAGCAGCGCGATGATGCCGAGCGCCGATTGTAAATGAGGCATGATCGCAGCCGGTATCGTTGCAAGACGCGCAAGTAGCTCCCGTAAGTTATCCGCGACCGACGAACGGCATCTTCGATGCCATGACAGTCATGAACAGCACGTTGGCGTCGAGCGGGAGCGTTGCCATGTAGGCCACCGCATCGCCGACGGCCTTGGCATCCATCCGCGGCTCCGGAATCTTTCGCCCGTCGGGCTGCAGCACGCCGTCCACCATGCGCTCGGTCATCGGGGTCGCGGCGTTGCCGATGTCGACCTGGCCGACCGCGATGTCATAGGCGCGACCGTCGAGGTTGGTGGCCCTGGTGAGGCCAGTGATGGCGTGCTTGGTCGAGGTATAGGCTGCCGAGAACGGCCGCGGCGCGTGCGCGGAGATCGAGCCGTTGTTGATGATGCGTCCGCCGCGCGGGGTCTGTTCCTTCATAATACGAAATGCATGCTGCGTGCAGAGGAACGGTCCGGTGAGATTGGTGTTCACGACCGCCTGCCATTGCGCAAGACTCAAATCCTCGAAATTCACCGGCGGCGCGCCCATCCCCGCATTGTTGAAAAGCACGTCCAGCCGGCCATAGGTTTGCATCACCTTGGCAAACAGAGCGGCGATCGAGTTGGCGTCGGTCATGTCGGCCGAAACCGGCAGGCTCCTGCCGGCATTGTCGCCGAGCTTCTGCGTCTCCTGCAGCATTTCCATGCGGCGGCCCGCCAGCACGACGGTGAAACCGGCCTTCATCAGCGCGAGCGACGCCGCGCGCCCCACACCCGTTCCGGCCCCGGTCACCAGCGCGATCCTGTTTGCTACCTCGCTCATCGTATCCTCACCCTTGTCGTTTTTCTGTCGATTGACGTTTGGCGTCCGCCTCCTGCTTGTAAGGCGGTCTTGGAATATTTTGATGCGCCGCGCGCAGCGCAGCCGACCAGCGCGAGCGCAGATCGTGGAAATAGGGCTCGCCGGCCTCGATGCGGTGATTGAGATCGGCCTCGAAGGTATCGGAGCGCACCACCAGCACGTCGATCGGAAGACCAACGCCGAGATTTGATCGCATGGTCGAATCCATCGAGATCAGGCCGGTCTTGAGGGCTTCATACAATTCGACGTCGAAGTGCATCGCGCGATCGAGTACCGGCTTGCCGTATTTATGCTCGCCGATCTGCAAGTAGGGCGTATCGGTGGTGCATTCGATGAAATTGCCGGCGGTATAGACCATGAATAGGCGCATGCGAGACCCCTTGATCTGGCCGCCGAACAGGAAGGAGACATCGAAGCTCACGTCCTCCGATTTCAACGCGGGGCCCTCGGTGGCGTGCACCATCCGGATCGCCCGGCCGATGCGCTGCGCTGCCTGGAACATGGTTGGCGCATTCATCAGCGTTTCGATCTGGCCGGTCTGCGGGTCTTCGAGGCCCTCGGTCAGGGTCGAGAGCACCGACTGGCTGATGGCGAGATTGCCCGCACTGGCGATCCCCACGATGCGTTCGCCGGGCTTTGAAAAGATATGGAGCTTGCGAAAGGTCGAGACGTTGTCGAGACCGGCATTGGTGCGGGTGTCTGCGATCATGACCAGTCCGTCCCGCACCAAAATTCCGCAGCAATAGGTCATTTCCCGTCCCCGAACGCAATTCTGCGCGCGCGAGAAAACTACTAGCGAATTTCGCATTTCGCAATTCACTCTAACCCCAATTGCCAGTGGTCTGGCCCTCCTCTCATGGGGTAAGAGGTCATGGGGATTCCTAAGCGGGGCCGGGGCATGAAGAAGAAGCTGTTCGTCGCAGGCGGCCTGGTGGCTGCCTTTTTGCAAATTCTCTGCAATGCCGGTGCCGTCGCCGGTCCCATGGAAGATGGGGTGGCGGCCTATAATCGCGGCGACTACGTCCCGGCGATCCACCTGTTCCGGCCGCTGGCGCAAGGCGGCAATGCCGGGGCACAGAGCCGGCTTGGTGCGATGTATCGGAGGGGGCAGGGTGTTGCGAAAAACTTACCGCGGGCCTTCATGTGGCTGAGCCTTGCCTCCGCGCGCGGCGACCTCGCCGCGAAGGCCGAATTGCACGAGATGTCGCGCTCCATGACGGCCGAGGAGCTTCGCAGGCGCGCGAGATGATGCAGGCCTGCGAAGCCTCGGACTACCGCAGTTGCGCATATTGATTCGCTCAGGCACCTCCTCGCTTTGCTCGCAATGACGGCGGCCTAGGACTGCGACTGCCACTGACCGGGCCGCCCGACCTGCTCGACCCTGACCGTGACCGTCAGCGTCTCGGCACCCCCGCCATAACGGGTGCCGCGGACCGGTGCGGCACCGAGATAGTCGAGGCCAAGAGCGACGCGAACGTGGGCATCGGTGGTGCAGATGCAGTTGGCGGGATCGAAACCGACCCAGCCGAGACTGGGCACATGGGCCTCTGCCCAGGCGTGACCGGCCTCTTGGTGCGCCGTGCCGTCCGAGCGCAAGAAGTGCCCGGCGACGAAGCGCGCCGGCACGCCGCCCGAGCGCGCGCAGGCAATGAAGATATGCGCGTAGTCCTGACAGACCCCGCGCTTGAGACCGAACGCCTCCACCGCCGAGGTGCCGCTGTTGGTTGGATCTTCGTCGAAGGTCATGTGCTCGCTGAGCTGCGTCATCAGCGCGTGCAGGAAGCCAAGCGCGTCATCCTCGGATTCGGCCCGCAGCTCGCGCGCGAACGCCGCCATCGCCGGGTTGACGGCGGTCAGCTGCGTCGAACGCAGGAACAGGCCCGGCGGAAAGCGCTCGCGGGTACCGCGCAGAACGCCGCCGGTATCGTGAGTCTCGATCAGGCCGCCGACCGTGATGGTGAGATCCTCGATCGGTCCATGGGTCATGACATGCGTGACGTTGCCGAAGGCGTCTTCATGCACGTCCAGCCGCGAGTCGGTCGAGACATCGATTTGCCATTCGGCGACATACTGGCCGTCATGGCTGCCGGGCGTCATCCGCAGGATCTGGATGACGCCTGTCGCTGCCGGCTCGTAGCGGTAGGTGGTGGAGTGGGAAATTCGCAGGCGCATGGCGGTTCCATCAGGTCAGATATTGCTTGGTGATGATTTCGCCGAGCCGCGAATTGTCCGCGATGAACTCCTGGATGAACTCGTGCACGCCATGCTGGAAGATATCGTCCATCTGACTGTGTTCGAGGCGGTTACGGATGCCGCGGGCATGGCGCTGCGCCGCGCCCTGGCGGCCGTAGGCGACGCCGATCTGGTCGAGATTGCGTACAAGGTTTCCGTAGCAGCTTGCGAGCGATCGCGGCAGGCTGTCGTTGAGGATGAGCAGGTCTGCGATCAACCATGGTTTGAGCGTTTCGCGATAGACCCAGTGATAGGCCGTGAGTGCCGAGACCGAGCGCAGGATCGAACTCCATTGGTAGAAGTCGAGCGGCCCGCCGACATGTTCTTCCTCGGGCAACAACACGTGGTATTTGACGTCGAGGATACGCGCGGTGTTGTCGGCGCGCTCGAGGTGCACCCCGAGGCGCGAAAACCAGTAGGCGTCGTTGCGCAGCATGGTCCGATAGGCCGAACCGTCGAACCTGAGCGAGGTCTCCTGCACAAAGCGCAGGAATCGCGCCAACTCCTCGCGGCTCGTCGTTCCCTTGCTCCAGACTTCCTGAAGCTCGAGCCAGGCGCTGTTGATGGTGTCCCACATCTCGCTGGTGAGCGCCGTGCGCACCGAGCGGGAATTGAGGCGGGCGGCCTCGATGCAGTTCCTGATCGATGAGGGATTGGAGGACGAAAACGACAGATACTCGACGACGTTGGATTCGGAAGCTTCATTGTAGGCGTCGTAGAAGCTTTCGCTGACGCCGGCGGTGAAGAGCGCCGATTCCCATTCATTGGTCTTGCCGATGTAGGCGGCGGGGAGCGCGGTCACGCGCAAGGTCGCATCGATCGTGCGGGCGATATATTCCGCTCGCTCGACATAGCGGGCGAGCCAATAAAGGTTTTCGGCGGTTCGAGACAGCATGCGGGGCTTCGATCCCTACTCGTCCAGAATCCAGGTGTCCTTCGTGCCGCCGCCCTGGCTCGAATTGACCACCAGCGAGCCTTCTTTCAGCGCCACGCGCGTCAGGCCGCCCGGTACAATGGTGACGCGATTGCTCCCGGTCAGCACGAACGGCCGTAAATCGACATGGCGGGGGGCAAGCCCGGAAGCGGTACAGGTCGGGCAGGTCGACAGCGCCAGCGTCGGTTGCGCGATGAAGCCTTCCGGTTCGCGTTTCAGCTTGTCGCGGAACGCTTCGATTGTGGCCTTGGTCGAGGCGGGCCCGATCAGCATGCCATATCCACCCGAGCCGTGTACTTCCTTGACGACAAGTTCGCCGAGATTGTCGAGCACGTAGGCGAGGTGCTTCGGCTCGCGGCAGCGCCAGGTCGGCACGTTTTTCAGGATCGGCTCTTCGCCGAGATAGAATTTCACGATGTCGGGCATATAGGAATAGACCGCCTTGTCGTCGGAAATCCCGGTTCCGACCGCATTGGCAAGCGTGATGTTGCCGGCAGCGTAGGCCGACATCAGACCGGGGACGCCGAGCGCCGAATCGGGGCGGAAGGTCAGGGGATCGAGGAAGTCGTCGTCGATCCGGCGGTAGATGACGTCGACCCGCTTCAGTCCCTCGGTGGTGCGCA
>Ga0306920_100001168_pt1 | contig 32456 bp, 33 predicted proteins | sample flu12Cox44000170_FD_204666 | JGI IMG/M metagenome (GOLD analysis project Ga0306920, IMG submission 204666) | Lab enrichment of tropical soil microbial communities from Luquillo Experimental Forest, Puerto Rico - flux4day.12C.oxic.44.000.170 (v2)... | ecosystem: Environmental > Terrestrial >...
GCCGGCGGCCCGCGGGGCCCAGCCGCCCCCCGGCCCGCCGCCAGGTTAGCCCCGTGCCGCCGGGTCAGCCCCCGTACTGCAGGATCACCGAAACGATGCCGAGGCTCGGGTGCCCGGCCGTGTGGGTGAAGCCCCCGCCCAGCAACTGGGCGGTGCCCGGAATGCGGGCGACGGACACCACGTCGATCCGGTTGGCTCCGCCGGGCAGCGCAGCATCGGTGAGCTTGCCGTCCCGGTAGTGCAGCATGAAGGACTTCTGGCCGGCGAAGCCGGGCATCGGGATCCACAGGCCGCCGCGACCGTCGGAGGTGGCCTGCTGCAGCGGGAACGTGCCGATCCCGAAGGAGCCTTCCGCGACCTTGCGCCAGGCGTGGCCGTTGTAGTGCAGGATGACGGTCGGCCCGCCCTCATCCTCGGGGTTGCCGCTGCCGATGGCGTAGACACTGCCCGGCGACTCCGCGACGATGCCCACCACCGCCGGGTCGTTGAGCGCCTGCTTCGCGGGCAGCAGGCTCTTCACCGAGGTGCGCACCCACGTGCTGCCGTTCCAGTGCGCGACCTTGGTCCCGGCGAAGGCCCAGACGTCGTGGGCGGACAGCCCGCTGCCGCCCTCCAGGCCGTGGCCCGAGCTCACCTTGGACCACACGTGGCCGTTGTAGTGCCAGGAGCCCAGCCCGCCGCCGGGGAAGACGGGCTCGCCAAAGACCCAGACGTCGCTCCGGGACAGCACCACCGCCCCGCCGATCTCGTTCCCGAACGACCGCATGACCGACCACCGGCTGCCGTTCCAGCGCAGCGCCCGGGCCCTGGTCTCACCGTCGGTGAAGGCCCACACGTTCGTGGGTGAGGATGCGCCGGCCGCGACGACAGCCTCGTCGCTGTGGCCCGGGAACGCGACCCGGGTCCAGGACGGCCCGCTGCGCCTCCAGGCGGTCGGCCCGGAGACCCCGTTGAAGGCCCACCCGCCGGTCTTGCCGGCCGCGACGACCGCCGTGAACACGCCGGTGTTACCGCTGTGCACCCGCTTGACGATGTGCCAGGTCGGGCTGGCCGACGTCGCGGCCATCGCCGGCGCCGTGGCCGTCACCACGCCGGTTACCGCCAGCGCCGCGGCGATCCCGGCCGCCGCGGCTCGAGCCTTGCAGCCCCGCCGGCGCTCCCGCGGCCCCTCGTCCTCACCCGCCCAGGCGTCTTCTCTTGTTGCCCTGCCCGACATGTGACCCTCGCGTGTCCCCCAAGCGCGTATGTATCGCGCGGTCCTTCCTAAGACACGCCAGGGCCCAGGCTGGCCGGGCCTCAGTTATTACGGGTTGGTAACTCTTGGTGGGGGCGCCTGGCTCACCACGCGGCGGCGATCAGGCCGGAGTCGTTCGGCAGCGGGGTGAGCACGCCGTGGTCGATCCGGGCGAGGTCCGGGCAGACGGCCAGCGTGTGCTGGCCGGCCGGGTCGGCGCCGAGCACCTGGCAGCCGGCGACCGCGGTTCCCTCCTGGACCTGCCCGGCGTAACGGGCGGCGTAGTGGGCGAAGACCTGGGTGACGGCGCCGGTGGCCGCGGAGAGCGCGACCAGGCGCATGTGCGCGGTGCCGCTCGTCCCCGTGGGCGGCACCTGGAACACGGCCGCGATGATCGGGGCGTCCGCGGGGCCGGCCGAGGCCGCCTGGATGTAGCCGACCGGGCCGCCGCCGGTCACCAGCACCTGGGAGGCGAGCAGGTCGCGCCCGGGAGCGGCGGTGTCGAGCCTGCGGACCTGGCTGCGACCGGTGAAGAACCATTGCGTCCCGGTGATCTGGTCCTGCCAGACGAAGGTCAGGTACCGGCCGCCGCCGGTCCAGGCCGGATCCCACGGCACCGCCTTGTCCCCGGGAGCGGTCCAGGTCTGCGTCGGCCCCCCGGCCAGCGAGTACACGACGATCTCGCCCCGCGGGTTGACCACGTTGGGGTGCTGGTTGACCTGCAGCGCGACGGCGAGCTTGGTCCCGTCCGGGGAGACGGCTATGCCGTCGACGACGTCGGGCGAGCCGGGCGGCAGCAGCACGAGGGGGAGCCGGGTCAGCGTCGTCGAGCGACCGTCGGCCGAGACGCGCAGCAGGTACAGGACAATCCGGGCGTGCGTGGCGTCCTTGGCCGCCGCGTCGATCACGAAGGCCCGGCCCGACCGGTCGGCGCTGATGCCCATGCCGTTGCCGAGGAAACCGGCCTTGACCTGGCTGAGTACCTGCCCGGTCTGCGACGCGTGGACCTGCGCGTAGATGCGGCCGGACTGACCCGGCGACGAGAGCGTGACGTAGAAGCGGGGCATGCCCCGGTCCGCGGTGGCCAGCGCCCCTGCGGCTGGCCGGCGGACCGGTGCCGGCGAGCCGGCCGCCAGGGTCAGGCCGGTCACCAGGCCGGCTACGGCCAGGCCGGCCGCGACCGGCGCGATCACGCGCCGCGCGCGCCCGCCCCGCGGCCGCCGCCCGCCGGGGCCTCCCGGCCCGGGCGCCCGGGGCGGATCGGTCCACGCGCCGGCCAGGATCCGGTCGTGCGTCTCCTGCCGGTGCGGGTCCCGCTGGCTGCCCGAGAGGACGTCACCGGGAACCGGGTTGCCCGGCGCCATGATCGACCGCACCCGGTCGACCGTGTCCTGGCCGTACTTCATCGTGCCTCCTGACCGACGGCCCGGGCGGGCGGGACCGGCTGGGCGGCGGGCGTCTCGCCCGGGCTATCGCCCGCTCCGAGCGCCCGTTCCAGCCGCCGCCGGGCCCGGTGCAGCCGGACGGCCATCGCCGACCGGGAACAGCCCAGGGCCAGCGCGGCCTCGGCCAGGTCAAGCTCCTCCCAGCCGACCAGCCTGAGCGCTTCCTGATCGGTTGCGGTCAGGGTGGCCAGGGCTCGCTCCAGCCGGGCTCGCTGGGTAACCTCGCCGGCCGTGTCCGGGGCATGGCCGTCCCGGTGCTGCTGGCTGAGCTTGGCCGTGACCCGCTCCGCGCGGCGCCGGGAGCGTTCGGCGTTGGCCAGCACCCGGCGGGCCACGCCGTAGAGCCACGGCCGGGCCTGCCCCCCGTCCGCCGGGACCGCGTCCAGCCGGCGCCAGGCGACCAGGAACGTCTCCGCCACGACGTCCCGCGCGGTTTCCGGGTCCGTCCGCCGCCAGGCGTAGTTCAGGACCGCGTCATACTGCGCCCGGTAAAGCTCGCTGAACCGCTCCGCACGATCCACCGGATGGCCTCTCGCAGGGCTGCCTCAAGGGTTCACCCTGCATATGTCCGGCACGGGCCGGTTCATTACACCGGGCGGGTCAGCGCCGGGACCGCCGGGCCGGCGGCGTGCAGCCGACCGCGGCCTCGCTGGTCAGCATGAGGAACGTGAGCGTCTCTTCCAGGTAGAGGCGGACCTCGGTGTCGGTGTGCGAGAGGTACCCGATGGCCAGGTCCTCGCCGAGGTGCAGGCTGAAGTCGCCGCCGCGGGTGGTCAGCACGAAGGCCCCGCTGATCGCGGGGGCCCAGATGATCTCGCCGGTCAGCAGCCGCCTGATGTGCTCGATCACCGGGTAGCCATGATCGCTGGTCTCGCTGACGGCGGTGTAGGCGTCGGCGCTGAGCACCGCCGAGTACGGGCCATCGACGCCGGCCACCCTCAGCTGGCTGAGCGCGTGGGCGAACGCCATGGGGTACTCCGTGACGTCCCCGGGCAGGGCCACCGGCGGGTTGCTCGAGCCCTGGCGGATGCCGTCGATGCCGGCCGCCGCGTAGCCCTCGAAGATCGCCCCGTCCTCGGCGAACGCGATCTGCTTGGCGGCGTCCTTGACCGGCTGCCAGTCGGCGTCCTGCGCGCCCCGGGCCACGTCGTCGATCTCCTGGCGGCTCAGGGTGAACGGCGCGCGCAGTTCGACCAGCGGCGCGACCTGCCGCTGCCGGGCCAGCACCCCGTCGCCCGGCGGGTCGATGTCCTGCACCCGGCCGTGTCCCACCGCGGAGTAGTCCAGGCCGGAAGGCCCGGCCACGTCCACCACGCGCCGGCCGGCCAGGTGACGCTTGAACGTGCGGGCGGCCTCCTGCTCGATCTGCGCCCAGGCCTCGTCGGAGATCGGGGCGAGCTCGCGGTGCAGGTTATTCATCGTGGGATGCTCCCCTCAGGCTGCCGATGTTTAGTGAGCCGCCCCGCTCTGGCCCGGCCACGTCAGGTCTGTCCGCGGACGCGTCGGCCTCCGTGCCGTCGCCGTCGCCGTCGCCGTCGTCGGCCAGGCCTTCCAGCAGCGGAGCCGGGGGCACGAAGAACAACCCGCCGGTCACCGCGGTGCTGACGTCGAGGATCCGGTCGTAGTTGCCTTCCGGCCGGCCGATGAACATGTTCTGCAGCATCAGCTCGATCGTGGCGGGCGTGCGAGAGTAGCCGATGAAGTAGGTCCCGTACTCGGCCGTCCCCACGTGGCCGAACGGCATGTTGTCGCGGACGATCTTGATTTCCCGGCCGTTCTCGGTGATCGTGTTCAGCGCGCTGTGCGCCGAGGTGGGCTTCACCGAGTCGTCCAGCTCGATGTCGGCCAGCTTCGTCCGCCCGATGACGTTCTCCTGCTGCTCGGTCGTGAGCGCGTTCCAGGCGTCCAGGTCGTGCAGGTATTTCTGCACGATCACGTAGCTGCCGCCGGCGAAGGCCGGATCTTCGCCACCGATGATCACCGAGTCGTACGCCAGCTGCCCGTCGGGGTTCTCCGTCCCGTCCACGAAGCCGAGCAGGTCGCGGTGCTCGAAGTAGCGGAAGCCGTGCACCTCGTCGGCCACGGTCACCGCGTCGCCCAGCCGCGCCATGATCTGGGTGGCCAGCTCGAAGCACAGGTCCATGCGGGCGGACCGGATATGGAACAGCAGGTCTCCGGGAGTGGCCGGGGCGACCCGGCCGCCGGCCCGCAGCTCGACGAACGGGTGCAGCCCGGCCGGTCTCGTCCCGCCGGCCAGCCGGTCCCACGCCGCCGCGGAGATGCCAGCCACGCAGGTCAGGTAGTCCTCGGTGCCGCGGAACCCCACGGCGCGGACCAGGGCGGCGAGGTCCCCGCACAGCCCGCGGGCCGTATCGGCGTGGTCGGGTCCCGGCTTTATCACCACGACCAGGAAGATGGCGGCGCCGGTCAGCGGCGACAGGATCGCCTGTGGCTCAGGGGCGACCGGTCCGGCCGCATCGGTGGTCACTCGACTATCTTGCACCAGCCTGGTTCCAGCCGTCGGCCAGACCCTGGGTCGCGGCCGTGGCCCGCAGCAGTGCCTCGGCGTCGTCGACCGCTCCGGCCAGCCGGCCGGCGTCCGGAGTCAGGCCGGCCAGGATGCCATCCACGCCGCGCAGCCCGGCCCGGTCGAGCAGCATCTTCTCGTTGGTTACCCACTGCCCGCCCGCGGCCAGCACGGCGTGCGCCGCCTGGCAGGCGGCCACCGCGATCGTGCCCGCGGTCTCGGTCAGCCGGCCGCGCGCGGCGTAGGCGCCGCGGGCGTAGCCCAGCGTGGCCAGCGCGTCGCCCCACCACCGCGGCGGGGCGGCCGCGCGCAGCGCGTCCGGGTAGGCCGGGCGCGGCAGGTCCCCGCTCAGCACCCGGTTGAGCGCGATCTCCGCGACCACCACGTAGGTCGGCACCCCGGCCAGGTAGAACATCAGCCGCTCGATGCCGAACCGGCCCGCGCGGGCCTGCGCCAGGTGATGCTCGACATCATCGAGGTCGCGGTAGTGCACGTCGACCTTGCGCCCGTCGACCTGCAGCCACGCGCCCCCGTTGAAGACGCCGCCGCCCCAGCCGCCGATCTCGAAGACGGTCCCGGACCAGCCCAGGGCGCGCAGGTCGTCGGGGGAGAAGGCACCGCGGTAGTACACCGCGAAGTCCCAGTCGCTGTCCGCCCGGTTCGTCCCCGCCGCCCGGGAGCCGCCGAGGGTAACCGCCCGCACGCCGGGCAGGCCCGCCAGCTGACCGGCGACATAGTCACAGAACGGGCCGTCGGGTCGCACACCAGCCACGATAACGGCCGGGTTCCCCGCCGCCATAAGGCGTTTCCTGGGCAGGCTCGGCCCGGGACGGCTCGTTATGGATCTCAAATGCGGGTGTTCAGCCGGCCGTCCAGTTGCGTGGCCACGCCCCCCCAGCCTTGCCGGTGGCCGTCGGCGACCTCGGCCGGGAGCAGCGAGTGGCGGATGGTCATGAGCGTGTGGCCGTCGCCGTGCGGGCGCAGGACGACCGTCACCACGCTTTCGTGGTCCGGCTCGGGCCAGTCGGAGCACTTCCAGGTGAAGCTGAGCTGGTGCGGCCGGTTCAGGTCCAGGTATGTCCCGGTGACCTGGAGCTGGAAACCCTGGTCGTCGATGTCGATCCGCAGGCGGCCGCCGACCCTCGGCTCAAGGTCGATCTTGGTGGGCCGGGCGGGGCGCGGGCACATCCACTCGGCCATTCCCTCGGCGTCCAGCCATTCGTCGTAGACCACGTCCGGCGGCGCCGGGAGCACCCGCTGCACGACCGCCGTGGCGGGCTCGCGGTCGCCGGTCACCGGTCGTGATCCCGGCGGGCGAGGCGGGCGGCGAGCGCGTCGGCGCGGTCGGACCAGAACGCGGTCTGCTCCCCGATCCAGGTTTCGGCGAGCCGCAGGCGGTCGGGCTGCACGGACAGCCAGTGCTCCCGGCCGCGCACCTCGCGCCGGATCAGGCCCGCCGCCTCCAGCACGCCGACGTGCCGGGACACGCCGGCGAACGACATCGGCAGCGGCCGGGCCAGGTCGCTGATCCGGGCGTCGCCGGCGCGCAGCGCGACCAGCAGGGCCCGCCGGGTAGGGTCGGCCAATGCGGCGTACGTCCGGTCCAGGACCTGATCTTCAACCATCTTGTTGACCTTACTCGGTGATCGTGATATTCAACATAACTGTTGAATAATGCGTCCGGCAAACAGGGAGATGCGCACGGTGGATGAGCACCCGGTGGTACCGGCCGAAGACTGGATCAGCGCCCGCAAGGCGCTGCTGGCCAAGGAGAAGGAGTTCACGCGGCTGCGCGACGAGCTGGCCCGGCAGCGGCGTGACCTGCCGTGGGAGGCGGTGACCAAGGAGTACTTCTTCGAGGGAGCGGACGGGACCCGGAGCCTGCCGCAGCTGTTCGACGGGCGGGGCCAGCTGATCGTCTACCACTTCATGTTCCCGCCCGAGTGGGACGACGGCTGCCCGCACTGCTCGTTCTGGGCCGACAACTTCAACGGCACCATGGAGCACCTGCACGCCCGCGACGTGACCATGGTCGCCGTGTCCCGGGCGCCGTTCCCCAAGCTGGCCGGGTACGCCAAGCGGATGGGCTGGAGCTTCCCGTGGTTCTCCTCATCCGGCACCGACTTCAACCACGACTTCGGTGTCGCATTCACCCCCGAGGAGCTGGCCAGCGGCACGGCCGTGTACAACTACGGCTCGCCAGAGCCCGGGTTCGCGGACCGGGAGGGCGTCAGCGTCTTCTACGCCGGCGACGACGGGCAGGTGTTCCATACCTACTCGGCGTACGCCCGCGGCATCGACATGCTGAACGGTGCCTACCACTACATCGACCTGGTACCGAAGGGCCGTGACGAGGCCGGCCACGACAATCCCCAATTCTGGGTGCGCCGCCACGACGAATACGGGAGCTGACCGCGACCCGTCAGGTGTTCACCGCCGCTGGCGGCGGTGATCGGCTGGCGGTCATGCGGCGTTTACGCCGCGGCGCAAGCCTGTCGGTATGACCCATAATGACGCATCCCTGACCCGCCGGCAGGTACTGGCCAGGGCGGGCGGCACCGGCCTGCTGGTCGCGGCGGGCCCGATCTCCGTCCTGGGATCGGCGCGCCCCGCGTCGGCGGCGTCCGCCTCCGCCGACGGCACTCCGGAGCAGATTCATCTCACCTGGGGCGCGGATCCGGCGACGAGCGTCACCGTGTCCTGGGCGTCTCCCGCTCCGTCCGTCCGGCCGCGGGTGATACTCCGCCCGGGGCCCGCCGGGCGCCCGGGCCGCATTGTCCCCGCCACGGCGCGCACGTACACCGACGGCCTCAACGGCGAGACCGTCTGGACCTACCACGCCGAGATCACCGGGCTCGCGTCGGGCGGCAGCTACTCGTACACCGTGACCGCGGACAACGACAGCGCGGAGCCGTTCACGTCCAGCTTCACCACCGCGCCTCGCGGCCGGGCGCCGTTCCGGTTCACCAGCTTCGGCGACCTGGCCACCCCGAACACGCAGTGGGTGCTCTCCTACGGCCAGAGCGCCTACGCGGTCGCGGCCGTCGAATCGTTCCGGCCCCTGTTCCACCTGCTCAACGGCGACCTGTGCTACGCCAACCTCAACCCGGCCGTCCAGCCCGAGGTGTGGCGGGACTTCGGCAACAACAACCAGGCCTCGGCGGCCAGCCGCGCCTGGATGCCGTGCCTGGGCAACCACGAGGTGGAGTTCGACAACGGGCCGCAGGGGTTCACCTCCTACCTGACCCGCTACCGGCTGCCGGACAACGACGTGCCCGGGTTCCGCGGGCGCTGGTACTCCTTCCAGGTCGGCTCGGTGCTGTTCGTCTCGCTCGACGCCGACGACGTGATCTACCAGGACGCGGCGGCGTTCGTGGCCGGCCCCGTCGCGCTCACGCCCGCCGCCAGCACCGGCAACCCGCCCATCGAGCCGGGCACGTCGTTCTACATCCGGGGGTACTCGGGCGGCGCGCAGACCGCCTGGCTCAAGCGGACGCTCGCCGCCGCCCGCCGGGACCCGTCGATCGACTGGATCATCGTCCAGATGCACCAGATCGCGTGCTCGTCGTCGGCCACCGGCAACGGCTCGGACCTCGGGATCAGGCAGGCCTGGCTGCCGCTGTTCGACCGGTACCACGTCGACCTGGTCCTCAACGGCCACGACCACGACTACGAGCGGTCGTTCCCCTGCCGGGGCTTCGACGCCGTGGCGGGCACGGAGGTGGCGACGGGCGCGCCGGTGCAGACGATGCGGCCGCACCCGGTGACCACCAAGGACAGCGGCGTGTTCGACACCAGCCAGGGGACGGTGCATCTCGTTCTGGGCTGCGGCGGGACCGACGCCAACCTCGACGATTACGGCGTGGACACCGCGGACGGGATGCGCCAGGCCAAGGTGTTCACCAAGCCGAACCGGCCGGTCGCGACCTCGACGCCGGGCATCTTCACCCGGCCCGCCGCGGACGCCGTGGAGGACGCCCCGTGGTCGGCGAAGCGGGACCCCTCGACCGGCTACGGGATCGCGGTGTTCGACGTAGACCCGGGCGCACGAGGCGGGATGACCAGCATCAAGGTCACGCACTACCACGCGCTGGGGGCCGACCCGGTCAACCCGGCGACCGGCGCGGCCGGCGCGCCCACGCCCGACTACACCGAGTTCGAGACGTTCACCCTGGTGCGGCCCCGCTCGGACCGCTCCGGCCACGGCGCCGGCGTGCCGGAGCGCGTGGGCACCCGCGGCGGCGGCTGAACGCGGGCTGGGACTAGCCTGTGTATATGCTCTGAGCGGCGCGGATGGTCGGCTCGCGTTGAACCAGGCGGATTGCGCGATCGTGAACACAGGTATGAACGTGAGCATGGACGTGGGCACGAACAACAGGTCGCACCGGTCGCAGCGGTCATGGCAGTTGCTCGCGCTCCGGCTGGCCGGGGCCGGGCTGCTGGTGGTGACGGGCGCGATTCACCTCGACCTGTACCTGACCGGTTACCGAACGATCCCGACGATCGGCTGGCTGTTCCTGCTGCAGGTGATCGCCGCTTTCGTCCTCGCCGCGGGTGTCCTGCTCGGCAGCAGGCTCGCCGCCGCGGCGGGTGCCCTGTTCGCCCTGAGCACCCTGGGCGGCTACCTGCTGTCAGTCTGGGTCGGCCTGTTCAACTTCCGCGAGGTCCGCACCACCGCCGGGATCGTCGCCGGGGTGATCGAGGTCGCGGCGTTTGCGCTGCTGGCCCTGCTGGCCCTGGCTCCAGGGTCGCAGCACGCGCAGCGCGGCCCGATGATCACCAGGCTGCGGGCCGACCGGCACGCGGTCCTGGCCGGGATCGCTGGCGTGTCGGTCGTCGCCCTGGTGCTGCTGGGCACGGCCCTCGCCGGGGCGGGTACCGCTCCCAGCGCCGCCTCGTCGGGCTCGGCCGCCACGGCGTCGGGCGCGACGCTGAAGGCGGCCCAGGTCAAGGGCGTGACCGTGGTCACCAACGCCAAGGGCTTCACGCTGTACTTGTTCGCGCCGGACACCCCGACCAAGTCGGTCTGCAACGGGGCGTGCGCCTCGTACTGGCCGCCGGTGCTGGGCGCCCAGAAGGCGGGCCCGGGCGTCACCGGCAAGCTCGGCACGATCAAGCGAGCCGACGGCTCGATCCAGGCCACCTACAACGGGCACCCGCTGTACCTCTACATCGGCGACAGCGGGCCCGGCCAGAACAACGGCAACAACATCAACCTGAACGGCGGCTTCTGGTACGAGGTGAAGGCCTCCGGCTGAGCCTGCTCCAGTCTGGAACGCTCCCGGGCTGGGCCATCCAATCTCACCCCATGAGCCCGCCCGCCCAGATCGGCGATGATCATGGTCGGGCTGGTCAGTGAAGAATTTCGCATCGCGCTCGCCATCTCTCCAGAACTGTCGTACCCGCCCGCTACTATCGAACTAAAGATCGATAAATCAGAGTTCGAAGGGGATTCACGGCAAGATGTGCTTATCCGGCCAGTCGCCCAAGCCCGACACCATCGCCGATGCGCTGGCGATGGCCGAGGCCGGGCTGGCCCACCTCGCGAGCGCGGACGCAGCCTCGCTCACAACCGCAGAGCAAGCTGACTGCCTGCGCGTACTCGAGCGGCTGGAGTCACGGCACACCGCTGCCCGGGCTGGCGTGCTGACGGCGTTCCAGGCCCAGGGCGGGTACGAGGACGACGGGCAGGGCTCGGCGAGGTCGTGGCTACGATGGCAGACCCGGATCACCGGCGGCGCCGCCGCCGGGGCGCTGGGCTGGATGCGGCGCTTGACTGCCCACCGGACGGTACGGGACGCGCTGGCCTCGGGGGAGATTTCGCCGTCCTGGGCGCGGCAGGTTTGTGAGTGGACCGATCTGCTGCCAGCAGACGATCGGGATGACGCCGACCGGATCCTGCTCGGAGCGGCGGCGGGTGGGGCGGACCTGCTGGACCTGGCCGGGCTGGCCGAGGAGATGCGCCGCCGGCGTGCGTTGCCTGACGGCGACGATGGGGACGATGGCTTCGCTGACCGGGGGCTGCGGCTGGGCACGACGTTCCGCGGCGCGGGCAAGCTAGTCGGCGACCTGACGCCGGGATGCGCTGCGGCACTGTCGGCAGTCCTGGACTCGCTGGGGAAGAAGGCTGGCCCCGAAGACATGCGCACCAACCGGCAGCGTCATCACGACGCGCTGGAGGAAGCCTGCCGGCGGCTGATCGCGTCCGGCGGCCTGCCCGACCGGGCCGGCCAGCCCACCCAGATCATGCTGCACATGAGCCTGGATCAGCTCCGGGGCCTGCCCGGCGCGGCTCGGGCGGAGGCGGCCTGGCCGGGCCCGGCGGCCGGCCCGGGTGATGACTGCGACGCCACCGTCGTGCCGGTCGTGACCGGCCGGGTCGACCCGGCCGTGCTGGACCGGCTCGCCGCCGCACTGCTGCGCGGCTCCTCCGCCTGGCCCGCCCGGCCCGGTGCCGCGGACCATCCGGGTGAGGCGGCGCAGGATGACGCGGGCGCGGCGCGGCGTGGACGGGCTTCCCGGACGGCACGGGAGCTCGTGATAGCGGCCGCGGCGGACCTGCTGTCCGGGCCGGGCGGCCTGGCCGGGTGGCTGCGTACCGGGCTGCTCGGCGGCCCGTCCGCGGCGCCCAGCCTGCCGCTGGACATCGGCGCGGCCGTCGAGACCATCCCCGCGCACTTGCGCCGGGCCGTGACCGCCCGGGACCGGCACTGCCGCTTCCCCGGCTGCGCCCAGCCTCCCGCCTCCTGCCATCCGCACCACATCATCCCGCGCGCCGAAGGCGGCTCGACCAGCCTGGGCAACCTGCTCCTGCTGTGCACGTTCCACCACCTGATCGCGGTGCACCGGTGGGGCTGGGGCGTCACCTTGCACCCCGACGGAACGGTCACAGCCACCAGCCCTGACCGCAGCCGGGTGCTGCACAGCCATGGGCCACCGTCCCAGGCCGCCTAGTGGTCAGGGTTAGGCCTTGGCGGCTGCGGTCCCGCACTCCGGGCAGCGGAAGGGGCGGGACATCGCGGCCAGGCGCATCACTCCGGTGATGATGAAGGGAAACCGGAGCCTGGGCATCCTCCGCGTGCCGTCGACGAGGCCGTGAGCCTGGCAGCGGCTGCGCCGGGTCTGGACTGAGTCCTGATTGCTGGTAGCGGTCATGGCGCGCTCCTCCTGGGCGTGATGGACGGGATACCGGGCGGTTACCTGGACTGGGGTGTCCAGCGAAATCTGCGGATGGCGATGAGGAGCCCGGCTGCTCCCCAGGCGGCCATGATCAGCAAGTCGGGGCCCGCGAATCCGGAGCCGGACGAGTAGGGGTCGTAGGCGGCCAGCAGGGCGAGCTCGAAGTGGCGGATGGGGAAGAACCCGGCGATCTGCAGCAGCCAGTGCGGCAGGAGCGCGGAGGCCACGAATATGCCGGAGATGAAGTACAGCGGAAGGGTCACCGCAGCGATGATGGGCTGCGCGGAGTCCGCGCTGCGGATGAGCGAGGTGAGGGCGAACCCGAGACAGCCGAAGCTCGCGGCCCCGACCAGCACCGTGACGACCAGGGCCAGGACGTGGCCGGCCGGGATGCGGGCACTGTAGGCAAACCAGCCGATCGCGACAAGCACGCCGGTCATGACCAGCGACACGGCGGCCGCGGTCAGCGCGCGTGAGCTGATCAGGACGCCGGCGGAGACCGGGGTGGCGCGGCGGCGCTTGAGGATCCCCGATTCGCGCTGGGCGGTGACCGAGACGGCGAGGTTGCTGACCGCCGCGGAGATCACCCCCAGCGCGATGATCCCGGGCACGTAGTACACCGAGGTGTGGATCAGCCCGCCGGGCACCGGCACGGTCTTGCTCTGGAACACGGTGGCGAAGATGAACAGGAACGCGACGGGCAGAGCGAGGGTGAAGAACCTGGCCTGGCCGTTGCGGAAGAACGCCAGCAGGTCGTAACGGAGCTGGTGGGCGGTCAGCGTGGCGGGCCGGGGCACGGCCGCCGGCTGAGTCGTAGCGCGGGCTGTGAGCCGGGTCATGGTGCGGTCTCCGGGTCGGTTTCGCCGGTGAGCTGGAGATAGGCGTCTTCGAGAGTGGGGCGGCGGACCTCCAGGTCGCGCAGGTCGTGTCCGGCCTGATCCGCCCAATCGGCGAGGATGCGCAGCATCGGCAGCGGAGAGGGCGCGGGCAGGGTGACCGTGCGGCCTGGCGGTCCGGAGACGGTGCGGCGGGCCGGCTCCGGGAGATCTTCGGTGGTGAGGCCGGCCGGGAGGGTGAAGGTGATGGCGGGCGTGGCCTGGCGCGCGATCAGGCTGCCGGGAGGTCCCTGGGAGACCAGGGCGCCTGCGGTGATAACCGCGACGCGGTCGGCGAGGCGTTCGGCCTCTTCCATGTAATGCGTGGTGAGGACGATCGTGGTACCGGTGTTCTTCAGCGCCGCGATCGTGTCCCAGGCGTCGCGGCGCGCGGCGGGGTCGAACCCAGTGGTCGGCTCGTCGAGGAACAGCACTTGCGGCCGTCCGGTGAGCGCCAGGGCCAGGTCCAGCTTCCGCCGCTGGCCGCCGGAGAGCTGGGTGGCCCGCAGCCCGGCCTGGGCGTCCAGCCCGGTGAGCTCGAGCAGGTCGCCGGCCGGCCAGGGGTGGGAGTAGTAGCCGCCGTACAGGCCTAGGCATTCGGCCACGCTCAGGTCAGGTTCCGGCCCGGTTTCTTGCAGCATGACGCCAATGCGGGCCCGCCAGCTGCGGCTGGCCAGCCAGGGATCGGCGCCCAGCACGCTGACCTGGCCGCCGGTACGGCACCGATAGCCTTCGAGGATTTCGACCGTGGTGGTCTTGCCGGCGCCGTTGGGGCCGAGCAGGGCGAACAGCTCGCCGCGGAACACCTCGAAGCTGAGCCCGGTGAGAGCCTCGCGCTCTGCGTAGTGCATTCGCAGATCGCTGACGCTGATGGCGGCTTCACCCTGGGGCGGTCCGGCAGGCGCCAGGGAAGAGCCGGCTGGGTGCTCGGTCATGCCGGCGACGCTACGGATCGCCGCGGGCGCTGCCATCGTGCCCGGATCGGATTCACGGCTTCGACCCCGGTATCGGGGGCCATGCGGCGCCGGTATCGCCCCGATGGCAACCCGGGCACGATGTCGCTATCGCGTGGCGGGCTCTACGATTCGCTCGTGGAGGCGCCCGACAGCACCATGACCGGGCTGCGGCTGGCCATTGCCGCGCTGGCGGTGGCCGCGGCCGGGCTGGTCGTCTGGCAAAAGCACCTGCTGACCCAGCCCGGACCCGGCCTGCTGCTGGTGGCGGTGTGCGCAGCCCCGTTCATCGTCGGCTCCCGCTGGCCGCAGCTGCTGCGCCCGGGCTGGCCCCTGGCGGCCGCGATGCTGGCCGTCGCCGGATGTGCCACGGCACTGCTGGCCTACCGGCCCGCCGAGGGCGATGCGGCGGTGTTGTTCTTCATCGCGCTGGCCGCCTGTGTCGCCGCCAGTACCGGCCCGCGAGTCAGCATCCCCGCAGGATTGCTCGCGATCGCCTTGCCCGTGGCGGTGAACCTGGCTGGTGGATCGCGCACCTCTGCTTCGGCCGCGATCGGCATCGCGTTCGCGTGGGTGGCCGGGACAGCCATCCGCGCGCAGGCCCGTACCGCCGCCGAATTGGTCGCGATGCAGGCCGAGGCCGCGCAGCACCAGATCGCCGAGGAACGCCAGCAGCTAGCCCGCGAATTCCATGACCTGGTGGCCCACACCTTGTCGGTGACCATGCTGCATATGACCGCGGTCCGGATGTCGCTCGAGGACGGGGAGAGCGCGGAGGCGCTTGAGTCGCTGGCCGAGGCGCAGCAGGCCGGCCGGGAGGCCATGAGGGAGATGCGGCAGACGGTCACGCTGCTGGGCAGCTCGCCGTCGGCCGGCCCCGCGGCTGCGCTGCCGCACATCCGGGATCTGCCCGAGCTGGTGGCCGGGTTCGCTGCCGCAGGGCTGCGCGTCGACCTGGACGCGGGTGGAGATCTGGCCGCGGTGCCCGGTGACGTGGGCCTGGCCGCTTACCGGATCGCGCAGGAATCGCTGACCAACGCGGCCAAGCACGCGCCGGGTTCGCGCGCTCAGGTGACGGTGCGGCTGGCCGACGGCCAGCTGTGCCTGGTGGTCACCAACGAGATCGCTGCGCTCGGGCCGCCGCCGCTATCGCCGCGGCCAGAACCCGGGCACGGGATCGCGGGCATGACCCAGCGGGCCATGCTCGCGAGCGGCAGCTTGTCAGCCGGGCCAGATGGCGGGCGCTGGCGGGTCGAAGCCATCCTGCCGGTCGGGGATCGCCGGTGATCCGGGTCCTGCTGGTCGATGATCAGCCCCTGGTCCGGGCCGGGCTGAGGCGGATTCTGCGCCCGCGCGCCGGTTTCGAGGTGGTCGGCGAGTGCGACGACGGCGATCAGGTCGAGGAAGCGGTCACCGCTACCCGGCCCGATGTCGTGGTGATGGACATGCGGATGAAGCGGGTAGACGGCGCCGAGGCCACCCGGCGGCTGCGCGCTCGGGAGGGGAGCCCGCCGGTGCTGGTGCTGACCACCTTCGACGAGGATGAGGTGCTGTCGGCCGCGCTGCGCGCCGGGGCCAGCGGGTTCCAGCTCAAGGACGCTCCCGGCGCCGAACTGCTCAAGGCGGTCAGAGCCGTGGCCGAGGGCGGGTCCTACCTCGACCTGGCCGTCACCCATCGGGTGCTGTCCGCATTCCGCGCGCACGCGAGCCCCGCGCTGCGGCCCCCCGACCCATCGCTGACCCCGCGCGAACTTGAGGTACTCAAGCTGGTCGGCCGGGGCCTGGCCAACAGTGAGATCGCCCGCGAGCTTTACATCAGCGAGGTGACGGTCAAGGCCCATCTCGGCCACGTACTGACCAAGCTAGGCCTACGGGACCGGGCCGCGGCCATCGTCTACGCGTTCGACACCGGCTTGGCCAGCCCAGGCCGCTGATGGCTGGCCGTCCTCCTGGGCCTGCTCAGGAAACGAGCAGGGGCAGCAGATAGCGGATCCGGGTTTGCAGTTCCCTGGCCGTGGCCCGGAACGCGTCGAGGTCCGGCGGGTGCGCCCGCGCCGGGTCGGGGATGCTCCAGTGCACGGCCGCCGGTGAGGCGGGCAGCTCACCGCAGTTCTCCCGGGCGCGGTCGCACAGCGTGATCACGCGCGTGAAGGTGTCACCCGCCCATGCGTCCAGGCGCGTCGCCTGGTGGCCGCTGATGTCCACGCCGTGCTCGGCCAGGGCGGCGACGGCGAGCGGGTGCAGCGGGCGGGGGGTGACGCCCGCGCTGCGGGCGGTGACCCGGCCCGCGCCCAGGTGGTTCAGCCAGCCCGCGGCCATTGGTGACCGCGCGCTGTTACCGCTGCAGATGAACAGGACCGTTGCCGAAGCCGGGGACCCGCTTCCCGGTCGGGGCGGATCGGCCGCGCGGCGCGCGGCGTCCGGCACCAGTGCGGGACCGATGAGGGCGGGGTGGATCCCCCAGGCCAACCCGGCCACGGCCTGCCCGAGGGCGTCCAGATCGAGGGCGTGGTAGCTGTCCCGGCCATCGGCCGTGCTGCGCCGCGCGCTGACCAGGCCCGCGTCGCGCAGCCGCGTCAGGTGGTACGAGACCAGGCTGGGCGCCTGCCCGGTGCTGGACACAAGCTCGCTGGTCCGCAGGTCACCCGGGACGAGCAGACGCACGATCGTCCAGCGCAGGTCGTGCGCGAGCACGCCCAGCACCTCGGGGGACGACGCCATGGCCATGAGCTCATTATGACAAACTGAATTGAATAGTTTTCTTCTCCTTGGCTGACCGGAGGGAAGATAACGATGCAGGCCGCTGATCCCGACGGGGGACGCAGCGAGCCGCCGGCATCGCCCGGACCGGACGTCTCGCTGCTGACGATCGCCCGCGAATGGGGCCGGATCGGCTGCATCGGGTTCGGCGGCCCCCCGGCGCACATCGCGCTGCTGCGGGCGCTGTGCGTGGACCGTCGCGGCTGGATCTCGGCGCAGGAGTTCGAGGACGGCATCGCGGCCACCAACATCCTGCCCGGGCCGGCCTCGACCCAGCTCGCGATCTACTGCGCGTGGCGGCTGCGCGGCCCTCGGGGCGCGCTGGTCGGCGGCGCGTGCTTCATCGTCCCCGGGCTGATCGTGATCCTGGCCCTGTCGGCGGTGTTCCTCGCCGCGCACCCGCCGCTGTGGATCAGCGGTGCGGCCGGCGGCGCTAACGCGGCGGTTCCTGTGGTGGCGATCAGCGCGGCCATCGCTCTCATTCCGGCTAGCTGGCGCCGGGTCGGCGCGGCACGCACCGCCCGGGCCAGGTGGGCCTGTTACCTGGTGGTCGGCGGCGTGGCCGCCGCGCTGGTCGGGCCGTTCCTGGTGCTGGTCCTGGTCGGCTGCGGCCTGGTGGAGATGCTGGTCCGCCACCCGCCCCGGCTGCGTTCCGGCCAGCCGGGACTCCTGCTGCCGGCGCTGGCCCCGCCGGCGGTAGCCGCCGGCGGCCTGCTGTCGCTGGCCTGGGTGGCGTTCAAGGTGGGCGCGCTGTCCTTCGGCGGCGGCTTCGTCATCATCCCGCTGATGCAGCACGACGCCGTCCACACCTACCACTGGATGAGCAACGCCCAGTTCCTCAGCGCGGTCGCGCTCGGGCAGGTAACTCCGGGGCCGGTGGTGCAGACCGTGGCCGTGGTGGGTTACGCGGCCGCGGGGGTCGGCGGCGGGCTGCTCGCCTCGTTCGTGGCGTTCACCCCGTCGTTCGTGTTCGTGCTGGTCGGCGGATCCCGGTTCGACTGGCTGCGGCGCAACCTCAGCATTCAGGCGTTCCTGACCGGCGCCGGGCCCGCGGCCATCGGCGCGATCGCCGGCGCCACCATCCCACTGGCCCTCGCGCTGTCGCACCTGTGGCAGGCCGGGGTGCTCGTCCTGGCGGCGTTGTGGCTGCTGGCGCTGCGCCGCGGGGTGGTCACGGCGATCGTCGGCGCCGGCGCGCTCGGCGTCATCGCCGCCCTGGCCGGTGCCCCCGTCACCTGATCGCGGCTAGCGCTAGACGTCCCTGATGCGGGACCATCGCGGCATGACCATTTCCTGCTCGGCCGGGGTCGGGCGACATGCATGACGTCGGCGTGGTCCTGCATCCCGAGCGGGATTCTGCCGAGGCGGTGACCGCCATCCTCGACTGGGCCAAGCAGAGGTCCATCGAGGTTCTCGGCATCGACTCCGAGATCAAAAGGCTGCGCTGCGCCGCAACCGCCGTCACCCCCGCTGAGCTGGGGAGGCGCTCGGACCTCATCGTGAGCCTCGGCGGCGACGGCACGATGCTGCGCGCCATGCGGCTGGTCGACCGGCAGCGCGCTCCGGTCCTCGGGGTCAACCTGGGCAAGCTCGGGTTCCTGGCCGAGATCGACGTGCCGGACCTGCCCGACGCGCTCTCGGCGGTCGACGCTCATGAGTACACGATCGAGCCCCGGCTCGCGGTCGACGCCCTTCTTGGCGATCAGATCATGACCGCGTTCAACGACATCGCGGTCGTCCGCCAGCCCGGGCAGAGCGGCGCTCGGGTCGCCATCCGGGTGGACGACCAGCCGTTCGTCAGCTACGCGGCCGACGCGCTGGTGGTGGCGACCCCGACCGGATCCACCGCGTACAGCTTCTCGGCGGGCGGCCCGATCGTGAGCCCGTCGGTCGAGGCCCTGCTGGTCACCCCGGCCGCGCCGCACTCCGCCTACAACCGCGGGCTCGTGCTGTCCGTGAACGACACCCTGGCGCTGGACATCCTGCCGGGCAGCGAGCAGCTGGCCGTAGAGGTGGACGGCCAGGTCGCCGTGTACGTGGGCGCAGGCGACCGCATCGACCTGCAGCCCCGGCCGGCTGCCGCCCGGGTCGTCCGCCTGGGCCGGACGACGTTCTACGAGCGCGCCCGGCGCAAGCTGCGCCTGACCGACTCCGCGGAAATCTTCCCGAACTACTGAGCCTTTTCATCCGTCGACCTCAGGCCCAGAGTGGCGCACGAGCCGTGATCGGCCCGGGTCAGCGGCCTGCCCACGTCTCGGCCAGCGGGGCCACGTAGGGCCTGCCCTCGCGCCAGGCGGCCACCTGGTCCGGCCGGCCGAATTCCTCCAGGTAGTCCTCGACCCGGCGCTTGACGTGGTCCCAGACGAGGATGCCCTCGTCGGGGGGCCCGGACCCGGCAAAGGGCGCCAGCGGCCCGACGACCGTGTCCAGGCTCGGGTAGCAGAAGACGGCGGTCGAACGCCTGGTGTCCGTCCCGCCGGCGATCACCCGGTGCCGTCCCGGCCGCAGCCGCCCGCTGGTCCAGCGGGTCAGCAGCGTCCCGGAGAGCACCTGAAGCGCGCCGGGAACGATCGGCACCGGCTGCCAGCTGCCGTCGGGGGCCTGGACCTGCAGCCCCTCGTAAGCACCGGCCTGGCCGAGCACGGTCACCGCCGAATCGTCGGCGTGCTCGAGCAGCAGCAGCTTGTCGTCGTCCGCGCCGTCCGCATCGTCCGCGCCGTCCGGGTCGTCGGGATAGGACCAGGTCGGGTAGTCGTTGACGGTCAGCCTCACGTGCGGCGGGGACCCGAGCCGGAACGTGCCCGCGGGGACTTCCTCGACCCGGGCGTAGAGCTCAAGCATCCGCTCGGCGAGGCGCCGGCAGGCGTCGAGGTAGCTGAACGTCACCGTGCGCAGCCGCGGGTCGTCGGCCGGCCACACGTTCGGGTGGGCGTACAGGACGAGGTACTCCTCGCTGACCCCGCCGGCCCTGGCGTCCTGCGGGGTGTCGAACTGCGCCACGTTGTAGCGCTCGAGTTCCAGCCGGCCGAGGTCGTCCGGCCACTGCCGCCAGCCGCGGTAGGGATGGCCGGCGGGGCTAGCCAGCTTGGCCTTCTCATCCCGGGGCAGGGCCAGCAGCCGCCCGGCCCGCTGGCCGAACTCGTCGATCAGGGCGGGGTCGACGCCGTGGTTCGTGACCTGGACGATCCCGACCTGCTCCACGGCGGCCCGGACCGCGTCGAGTACACCGGCCGGCGGGCTGCCGCCGAGCACGGCCTCGAGATCAATCACGGGAATCTGGTACATGCGTTCTCCCGGCTCTGGTCGGCGCAGGGCGGAAAGGGCAACCGTGTCCAGGCTAACCGCGTCCGGCGGCGTGATCCGACCCGCCGGCGCCCAGTCCGGCCAGCGCGGGCACGAGCAGCCGGTCATCGACACCGGTGATCCGCATGATCCTGGTGACCGGCCGGGAGGGGTTGGTGAACTCGAGCCGGCCGCCCGCTTGCTCCGCGTGCCGGGCGATCCGGATCAGCGCGCCGAGCCCGCACGCGTCGCAGAAGGCCAGGCCGGACAGGTCCGCGCTGATCGGCGCGTCGTGACGGTCGATGATGTCACAGACATAACGCACCGTCCGGTCGGCCGTGGCCAGGTCCAGGTCACCGTCGATGGCGACCACGATGAGCCCGTCCGGACCGGTGTGGCAGGAAAGCTGGATCATCTCGTCCTGACGGTCCGTACCGTCGGCCATGGCCGACGTGGCCGCTGCCCATGCGGCAGTCGCACCGTTCTCGGTGCGTGCCCGGCCGCGGCGGATCGCCATCACTCCTCCTTGTCCTGGCCCGGATAGGCTGCTCCCGCTGTGCCTGGCAACGCAGGGTGGATAGCTCCCGATACCAGAAAAGCAAATCAATCTGGGAATTTACCAGTCGAAGCTTCTGTAACAGCTGAAGCTCCGGCCCCGCGTCACACAAGTCACCCCGGCCCCGAGCGCGAACGGCGCTTCATGGCAGTTTCCAGTCGATAGGGTCAGCGCCCTGTTTGTCAAGCAGCTTATTGGCGCGGCTGAACGGCCGTGAGCCGAAGAAACCCCGGTCCGCGGAGTTCGGGCTCGGGTGAGCCGACTCGATGCACGGCACGCCGTCCAGCAGCGGCACCAGGCTACGGGCATCGCGACCCCACAAGATCGCGACAAGCGGGGTGCCGCGGCCGGCCAGGGCGCGGATCGCTTGATCGGTGACTTCTTCCCAGCCCTGGCCGCGGTGCGAGCCCGGGCGGCCCGGCTGCACGGTCAGGACCCGGTTCAGGAGCATCACGCCGCGTTCGCTCCACGGGCTGAGATCACCGTTGGCCGGGGCCGGGTAGCCGAGATCGTCGTGATATTCGCGGAAGATGTTGACTAGACTCGCGGGCAGCCGCTTGACCTCAGGCGCCACCGAGAAGGCCAGCCCCACCGGATGCCCGGGCGTCGGATACGGATCCTGGCCCACGATCAGCACCCGCACGGCGGCGAATGGCTGCTGGAAGGCCCGCAGCACCTGATCGCCCGCGGGCAGGTAGCGCCGGCCCGCCGCGACTTCCGCCCGCAGGAAGTCGCCCATGGCCTCGATGCGCCCGGCGACCGGCTCCAGGGCAGCCGCCCAGCCTTCGTCGACGATCTCCCGCAACGGCCGTCCTGCCATGAAGGACCACTTTAGGGGACGGGACCGACAAGCGGATCCGGGGCGGGTGTGGGGACCGCGGCAGGGCGGGTATAAGCCCAGGCGGGGGACAAGTCCAACGGCGGGCCGCGGGTCTTCGTGTAGGCGCGCGGCCCGCCTACACTCCGCTTGGAGGAGGTCTTATGGACGATGTCGGCGACCGGTTCCTCGACTTAGTGCACGACCTCGAGGAGGTCACTCGCTCCCTCACCCCCGAGCAGGCGCACGCAGAGTTCGACGAGACCACGCTGCAGGTGTTCTGGAAGAGATGGCCCGGCGTATCGGCCTGGGCCGGCTCGCTGTGGCGAATGCTCTCGGAGGAGATGGCGGGGCCGGCCACGCCGCACCGGGATCCGGAGCTCGACGAGGTCGGGGACAGCGGCTGAATGGCCACGCTCAAGGACCTGATGAACACCAGCGTGGTGACCGCGAGCCCGGACACGACGGTAACCGAGGCGGCGGCCGGGATGGTGCGCGCCCGGGTCGGATCGGTGGTCGTCCTGCAGGGGTCGTTCCTGGCCGGAATCCTTACCGAGCGGGACGTGCTGCGCGCCGCCGCCTCCGGCGAGGACCTCTCGGTGTCGCTGGTGTCGGCCTGGATGTCACCGGATCCGCAGGCCGCGAGCCTGGACATGCCGGCTGAAGAAGCCGCACAGGTCATGCTGCTGAATGGGTTCCGGCACCTGCCGGTGGTCAACGGCCGCGAGGTATGCGGGGTCGTGAGCATCCGCGACCTGTTCGCCGCCAAGATCCGCCGTCCCGCACCCGGTTAGCCCAGGGCGGCCCGGTCAGGGCTGGCGGCCGAGCAGGGGGCCGAACGAGCGCTCCATATGCCCGGCCAGCGCGTCGAGATCCCATGGCCCGGTCCCGAAGATCCGGGCGACCGGCTCCGGGTTGTTGTAGAGCGAGACCTCATACCCGCGCGTGTGCACGATCCGCCCGTTGATCCACCCGGACTGCTCGCTGGCCAGGTAGGCGACGACCGGCGCCACATTGTCCGGTGAGCGCTCGGCATCCGAGGCCGTCGCGGTGCGCCGGCGCTCGGCGGGCACCGAATCGGTCATGCGGGTGGCGGCACCGGGCGAGACGACGTTGGCGGTGACCCCGTACTTGCCCAGCGCGTTGGCGCAGGAGTAGGTAAAGCCCACGATCCCCATCTTGGCGGCAGCGTAGTTCGGCTGGCCGGCCGCGCCGTGCAGCCCGGAGACCGAGGTGAAGTTGATGAGGCGGTTCTGCGCGGACTCGTCGCGCAGCGAGCGCCAGTGCGCCGCGGCGAACTTGGTGGTGTTGAACGTGCCCTTGAGGTGGACCCGGATCACGTCATCCCACTCCGCCTCGGTCATGCTGAAGACCATCCGGTCCCGCAGGATGCCCGCCACGTTGACCAGCACGTCTAGGCGCCCGAACTCCTCGATGGCGGAGCGGATCAGGTCCTGCGCCGCGCCGTGATCGGAGACATCGGCGGCGTTGGCGACCGCCTTGCCGCCCGCCGCACCGATCTCCGCCACGACCTGCTGGGCCGGGCTGGCGTCGGTCCCCGACCCGTCCAGGGCCGCGCCGAGGTCGTTGACGACCACGCAGCCCCCCTGCCGGGCCAGCAGCAGCGCCACCGACCTGCCTATCCCGCGCCCGGCACCGGTCACGATCGCGACCCGGCCGTCCAGTCGTACCATCGCGGCTCACCAGCCTCTCACCGGAGCCCTGCGGCGGACTATCCAGAAGCTCCGCGGCAGCCGATCCGGAAAAGCCCCGCAGCAACCGATCCCGAAGAATTTTAGAATCTGGTTCGGGTGGCGGTGCTGTCAAGGGCCCGCGCCCGGGCCGGGCCGTGCTCCCGGATGGCACGATGGAGACCGGGGCGACACGGCACGGGCAGGCACGGCGCAACGGATAGGGAGCCATGGAGAAACAGCCGCGGGGCAGGCCAGCCAGCGGCGGATGGCGGTGGGGACGCACCGCGCACACGCAGCGCGCGCTGCTCGACGCCGCTCGGGAGGTGTTCACCTCCCGCGGCTTTTCCGAGGCCAGCATCGCCGAGGTCGTGGAGCGGGCCGGGTCCAGCGTCGGCAGCCTGTATCACCACTTCGGCGGGAAGAGCGAGCTGTTCCTCGCCCTCTGGCAGGAGCACCAGCTGGCGCACGAGCAGGCCGCGAGCGAGGCGGTCGCCGCGGCCAGGAAGGCTGGCGTCACCGACCCGGGCGAGCTGTTCACGGCCGGCGCCCGCGCCTTCCTGCAGGGCAGCTGGCAGCGCCGCGACCTGGCGCTGCTGTTCCTGTCGGGGGACGGGCCGCCCGGGTTCGAGGTGATGCAGCGCCAGCGCAGTCACGAATGGGTCAGCCAGAACGACGCCCTCCTGCACCTGCCGGACACCGCGCTGGACCGGCTCTACGCGTCCGTCCTCACCTCGCTGATCGGCGAGGGCGCCCGCGAGGTGGCGACATCGGCCAGCCGCCGCCAGGCCGACAAGATCATTGACGCCGTGCTGGAGTACGCGCGGAGGCTGATGGCCAGCGGTCCCTGGAACCCCGGCGGTTCGCCGGACGAGCTGTCGGCCTCGCCCGGTCGCCCTTGACATCGCGGGCCGGGCGATATGTCATCGAACCTGGAATCCCATTCTAAGATTCAACGCTCCTCGCGCTTGGCGGCGGCAGCCCGAGCGAGCCAAAGGGCGCGGCGCCGTCTGGACTGAGGAGCGAGGGCGCGAGGAACGAGCGGCCGAGCGACGAGGGAAGACGGCGCGTAAAGCGCCCGGAGGCGAGCGAGGAGAAAGAAGAGTGGACCTTGACCTCGGCCCGGAGATCGCGCGGTTCCGCGCCGAGATGCGGGACTGGATCGCGGCGGAGGCGCCGGACGGCCTGGCCGGGCTGGCCGACTGGAACATGGCGGTCACCGCGGGCGGCTACCGCCGCGAGGAACTCGCCGCGGCCATGGAGCAGCCCGCCTACGTGGCCTGGGAGCGCAAGCTCGCCGCGGCCCGGCTGATCTGCCCGCAATGGCCCGAGGAATATGGCGGCCAGGGCATGGACGCGGTCCGCCTCGCGGTGCTGAACGAGGAGTTCCACCGGGCCGGCCTGCCCCGGGTGCTGCGCGGCATGGGCGAGGCCCTGGTCGGCCCGTCGGTGATCGTGCACGGCACGCCGGAGCAGCGCGCGCACTTCCTGCCCCGGATCATCTCCGGTGCGGACGTGTACTGTCAGGGCTTCTCCGAGCCTGGCCACGGCAGCGACCTGGCCGCGGTGGAGACCCGCGGCGTGGTCGACGGCGACGAGATCGTGGTCACCGGGCAGAAGGTGTGGACCTCGGGAGCGTCGCGGGCCACGATGATGTTCGTCCTGTGCCGGACCGACCAGGACGTGGAGAAGCACGCCGGGTTGTCGTACGTGCTGATCCCGTTCACCGGCCCCGGCGTGGAGTACCGGCCGATCCGGCAGATGTCCGGGGCGTCGGAGTTCTGCGAGGACTTCCTGGACGGCGTGCGGGCGCCGCTGTTCAACGTGATCGGCGGGCTGAATAACGGCTGGCGGGTGGCGATGACCACGCTCGGTCACGAGCGCGGCGGCCGGGCCACCGTCCAGCACCTGGGCTTCGAGCGGGAGTTCTGGGAGCTGGCCGACACCGCGCGCAAGTACGGGAAGGCCGCCGATCCCCTGATCCGCCAGCAGCTGGCCCAGGCCTACACCGGCGTGCAGCTCATGCGCTTCAGCGGGCTGCGCACCCTGGCCGAGATGGCCGAGGGCCGCCCGCCCGGCCCGGAGGCGTCGGTGGCCAAACTGTTCTGGAGCGAGTACCACAAACGGCTCGGCGAGATCGCGATGGCGATCACGGGCGCCGACGGGCTGCTGCGCCCGGAGGGCGCGGGCTACCCGACCACCGGCTGGCAGAACGTGTTCCTGTCCAGCCGCGCCGGGACCATCTACTCGGGCACCAGCGAGATCCAGCGCACGATCATCGGCGAACGCGGGCTCGGGCTGCCGAAGGAGCCACGGGCGTCGCGAGCCGAAGGGCGCGGCGGCGTCTGGACTGAGGAGCGAGGGAGCCTGCGACCGGAGCGACGAGGGAAGACGGCGCGTTAAAGCGCCCGGAGGCGAGCGATGGAAAACGGCGCGGGCTGAGCCGGATGCCAGCCACCGACGCGGACCTGATCCGCCCGCTGGTCACGCCGGAGCGGCTCAGGGAGTTCTTCGCGCCCCGCAGCGTCGCCGTGGTCGGCGCCTCGGACGCCTCGGGATGGGCCCGCTTCGTCGTCGCGAGCAGCCGCGCCGCCGGGTTCACCGGCCCGCTGATCGGCGTCCATCCGGCGCACCGGACCGTCTTCGGCCGCCCCGCGGTACGTAGCCTCAGGGACCTGGACGAGCCGGTGGACGTCGCGTTCATCATGGTGCCGACCGAGGCGGTGGAGACCGTTCTCGACGACGCGGCGGCTGCGGGGGTGCGCCACGCGGTCGTTCTCGCCGCGGGCTACCGGGAGCTGGGCGAGTCCGGGCAGGCCCTGGAACAGCGGATGATCGCCCGCGCGGCGGCGGGCGGGATCACCGTGCTCGGCCCCAACTGCCTCGGATTCCTGAACGCCCACGCCTGCGTCGCCCCGTTCGCGCTGACGGTGCCGCCGCCGCTGCTCGCCGGGCCCGTGGGCATCGCGCTGCAGAGCGGGGCGCTGGCCAGCGTCGTGCTCGCGTTCGCGCACGCCCACGCGATCGGCGTGAGCACCCTCGCGACCATGGGCAACGAGGCGATGATCGGCGCTACCGACGTCCTGGAGTATCTCGTCGAGGACGACGCCACCAGGGTGATCTGCCTGTTCCTGGAGCAGATCAGCGACCCGGCCCGGTTCGCCCGGGCGGCGCAGCGGGCCGACCGGGCGGGCAAGCCGATCGTGGTGCTCAAGGCGGGGGCCAGCCCGGCCGGGCGTCAGGTCGCCCTGGCCCACACCGGCGCGGTGGCCGGCGACGACGCGGTGGTCGGCGCGGTGCTGCGGCAGCTGAACGTGATCCGCGTGACCAGCATCGAGGAGCTGTTGTCCACCGCCGCGCTGCTTGGCTACAACCGGTGGCCCGCAGGCCGGCGCATGGGCGTGGTGACCGCCTCCGGCGGCGCCTGCGACCTCATCGCCGACCGCGCGGCCGCGGAGGGGATCGAGATCCCCGGGTTCGCCCCGCAGACGGCGGCCGCGATCGAGCCCCTGGTCCCGCCGTTCGCCGCGGTGCGCAACCCGCTGGACGTCACCGGTTACTTCCTGGCCAACCGGCGAACGTCGGCGCTCACCCCGGTCGACTACGCGCTGGACGCCGTGGTGGCCGATCCCGGCCTGGACTTTGTCCTGTTCACCGGGCTGAACCTGCTGCATTCCCGGCCGGACGACGAGGCGGCCGCCGCGGTGCTCGCGCGGCGCGCCGCCTGGCTCGGCGAGCGCATCGCGTCCGCCCCGATCCCGGTCATCACGGCCGCCCACACCTGCGTGGACGTCAGCGAGTACGGCCGGGAGGTGCTGGACCAGGGCGGCGTCCACATGGTCGGCGGCATCGACCTCGGCATGACCGCGCTCGGCCATGCCCTGCGCTGGCTGGAGAACCGGGGCCGGGCGCGCGGCATGGCCATCGCGGGCGGGCCGGGCGGGCCCGCGGACGGCGGCGCGCCCTGGTCGGAGGCGGCGGCGCGTGACCTGCTCGCCGGATCCGGCATCCCGGTCGTGCCCGGCGAGCTGGTCCGCTCGGCGGATGCCGCGGCGGCCGCGGCGCACCGGCTCGGGCGGCCGGTCGTGCTGAAGGTCTGCTCCGCGCAGATCATCCACAAATCCGACATCGGCGGGGTGGCGGTCGGGCCGCGCACCGAGGCGGAGGTCCGCGCGGCCTACGCGCGGGTCCTCGCGGCCGGCCAGGCCGTCCCCGGGGCCCAGATCGACGGCGTCCTGGTCAGCCCGATGCGCTCCGGCGGCGTGGAGCTGATCGCCGGAGTGACCGTGGATCCCACCTTCGGCCCGGTTCTCGCGGTCGGCCTGGGCGGTGTCTGGGTCGAGGTGCTCAACGACACCAGCCTGCGGGTGCTGCCGGTGGATCCCGGCGAGGTGAAGCGGATGCTCGCCGAGCTGCGCGGCAGCACGCTGCTGCGCGGCGCCCGGGGCCGCCGGCCAGCGGACCTGGACACGCTGGCGGAGGTGATCTGCCTGCTGGGCGACGCGGCCACGGCGCTCGACGGCTCGCTGCGCGCGCTGGAGGTCAACCCGCTGTGGGTCGACGGGAACCAGGTCGAGGCGCTCGACGTGCTCATCGTCACCGACGATCCCCCCGGCAGATCGGAGTCGCGACCATGAACCTGGGCGTCAGCGCTGAACAGCGGGAGCTGCGCGATTCGGTGCGGCGGTTCCTGGCCGACCGGGCGCCCATGTCCCGGGTGCGCGAGCTCATGGAGACCCCGGACGGGACCGACCGGCAGGTCTGGCAGCAGGCCGGAGCCCAGCTCGGCCTGCCCGGGATCGCGATCCCGGAGGCGTACGGCGGCGCCGGGTTCACCTTTGCCGAGCAGGCCATCGTGCTCGAGGAGCTCGGCGCCGCGCTGTACGGCGGGCCTTACCTGGCCAGCGCGGTGCTCGCCGCTACCGCGCTGCTGGCCGCCTCCGATGAGGCGGCCCGGCGCGAGCTGCTGCCGGGCATCGCCTCCGGCCAGACCGTGGCCACGTTGGCTTTCACCGAAGACGACGGGTCCTGGGACCCCGAGGCGATCCGGCTCGCCGCGACCCGAGGCGAAGGCAGCCCGGATAGCCCCTGGATGCTCGACGGGCACAAGAGCTTCGTCCTGGACGGCCACACCGCGGACCTGATCCTGGTGGTGGCCGCGGCCGGCCCCGGGCTGTCGCTGTTCGCGGTCGACCCGGGGGCGGCCGGCCTGGATCGCCGGGTGCTGCCCACGCTGGACCAGACCCGCAAGCTCGCCCGGCTGGAGTTCGACGCGGTGCCCGGCCGGCTGATCGGCGCCCCGGGCGAGGCAGGCGGGGTGCTGGGCCGGACGCTGGACGTCGCGGCCATCGCCCTGGCCGCCGAGCAGCTCGGCGGCGCCCAGCGGGCCCTGGACATGGCCGTCGGCTACGCAATGACCCGGCACCAGTTCGGGCGGCCGATCGGCAGCTTCCAGGCGATCAAGCACCGCTGCGCCGACCTGCTGCTCGAGGTCGAGTCGCTGCGCTCGGCGGTCGCCTACGCGGCCGCCGCGGTGGCCGAGAACTCCGCCGAGGTCCCCGTGGTCGCCGCGCTGGCCAAGGCCTATGCCTCGGACGTCTACTTCCACGTGGCGGCCGAGAACATCCAGATCCACGGCGGCATCGGCTTCACCTGGGAACACGACGCCCACCTGTACTTCAAGCGGGCCAAGTCCAGCGAGCTGTTGCTCGGCGACGCCAGCTATCACCGCGAGCACCTGGCCGAGCGCATTGGCCTGTGAGCCCTGGCGACGGGGCGGAAAACCCCTGGCGGCAGGCGCCGGCCTGTGGCAGCCTGAGCGCAGGTTGTTCGGCGAGATATGGAGGGGAGGTGCGATCGATCATGACGACCGGATCTCGCGCCTCCGCTCTCGGCTGACCGACGCCGACCGCCGGTGGCGCCTGGTAACCAAGGAGCCTCCGCATGACCCTCCGGATCAGGACCATCACGTTCGACTGCGCGGACCCGTACCTGCTGGCCGGGTTCTGGTCGCAGCTCACCGGCTACCGCGAGGACCCGGGGAACCCCAACTTTCCCGATGATCCCGAAGGCCTGCTGGTCGCGCCCGACGGCTCGGCCAGCCTGCTGTTCATCAAGGTGCCCGAAGGCAAGATCGCTAAAAACCGCGTCCACCTGGACCTGGCGCCGCCCGCCGTCCCGCCCGACGCCCCGGTCGAGGTCACCGCCGAGGTCAGGGACGCGGATGTGGAGCGCGCCGTGGCCCTCGGCGCGACCATGGTCGAGGACCACCGCAGGCCGGATCACACCGGCTGGGTGGTCCTCGCCGACCCCGAGGGCAACGAGTTCTGCATCGAGCGCGGCATCCCGGGCGGCTGACCTGGCCTACGGCGCCGCGACGCCCAGCTCCCGCAGGATGTCCTGGGAGTAGGCGATCCGGCCGGTCAGGCTTTTCGGCTCGGCGTGGCAGAGCGCCAGCGCGGCCTCGGCCATCACCGTGGGCGGCTCCGCGTTCGGGTCGTCCTCGGTGGTCAGGTGGTGGAAGATCGTGCCGGGCGTGGGCACGACCAGGGTGGGCGACAACGCGTTCACCGCGATGTTGTCCTCGTACAACTCGGCGGCCAGGCCGGTCGAGAACCGCTCCAGCGCCGCCTTGCACATGCCGTAGACGGTGGAGCTGCCGGCGAACCGGCCCGGCGGCAGCGACGGGTGGCGGGCGGCGATCGACGAGATGTTCAGGATCCAGCCGCGGCCGCGCTCCAGCATTCCCGGCAGCACCAGCTGGGCCAGCTGGAACGGCGCCTCGACCTGTACCGCGAACATGAGCTGGTAGCGGCGCGCGGCGAAGTCCGCGACCGGGGTGAAGTAGCTCACCGCGGCGTTGCTGACCAGGATGTCCGGCGTGCCCAGCTGCCGGGTGGTCTCCGCGACCAGGCGCTGCCGGTCCTCCGGCTTGGACAGGTCGGTGGGGATCGCCACGGCGGTTCCGCCGCCGTCATTGATCGCTGCCACCGTGTCGCCGATCGTCCCGGGTAGCGGCGACTGCCCCGGCTCCGTGGTCCGGGCGGCCACCGCCACGGCGGCGCCCTCCGCGCCGAACCGCTTGGCCATCGCCGCGCCGATGCCCCTGCTCGCGCCGGTCACGATGGCGATCTTCCCGTCGAGGACTCCCACGTGCACCACTCCCTCGGTTGACACGGCGCGGACAGCACCCAAAGAATAATTTTGGAACCAAATTCTAGTAGCCCCGGGATGCGCCGACGCGGCCACGCGAAACGCAGGAGGCCAGTATGCCCCTCGACCACAGTCTCGTCGGCGTGCCCAGCGAGCCGCAGGAACGCTCGTGGACGTCCAAGGACGCGCTGTTGTACGCGATCGGGGTCGGGGCCGGCCTGGGGGACCCGCTGGCCGAACTCGAGTTCACCACCGAGAACTCCGAGGGCGTGAATCAGCAGGTGCTGCCGACCTACGCGGTGCTGGTGGCGCAGGCCCGGGCCAGCCGCAGCCTGGGTGACTTCGACCGGGCCCTGCTCGTGCACGCCGAGCAGGCGTTCGAGCTGCACCGCCCGCTGCCGGTGGAGGGCACCGTGCGTACCGTCGCCACCGTGACCGGCATCTACGACAAGGGCTCGGGGGCGCTGGTGGCCAGCGAGAACGTGGCCGTGGACGCGGCGACCGGCGCGAAGCTCGTGACCTCGCGAAGCGGCGCGTTCATCAGGGGGGAGGGCGGATTCGGCGGCGAGCGCGGCCCGAGCGGCCGCTGGCAGCGGCCCGAGCGCCCGCCCGACCACCAGGTGGTGCAGCCCACCCGGCCGGAGCAGGCGCTGCTGTACCGGCTGTCCGGCGACCGGAACCCGCTGCACGCGGACCCGAAGTTTGCGGCCCGGGGCGGGTTCAGCCGCCCGATCCTGCACGGCCTGTGCACCTACGGGTTCACCGGGCGGGCGCTGCTGCACACGCTGTGCGGGTCGGACCCGGCCCGGTTCGGCTCGATGTCCGGGCGGTTCAGCCGCCCGGTGCTGCCTGGCGACACGCTGGTGGTGTCGATCTGGCGAGAGGACGGCGACAGCGCGCTGTTCCAGACCGCCACCGAGGACGGGACCGTGGTCATCGACCACGGCCGGATGCGGCTGCGGGCGCCGGGGGACGGGGCCGCGGGAGACCAGGCCGGGCCGGGCTCGGCCGTGGAGGCGTGATGGCGGCACCGGCCGCCGCGATCGCCGGCATCCACGAGTTCGAGAAGCGAGCGGCCGGCGGCCTGAGCCCGCTGCAGATCAAGGCCGAGTGCGCGGCGCGGGCGCTGGAGGATGCCGGGCTCACCTGGGCGGACGTCGACGCCGTGTACGACGCCAGCGAGGCGGGCCGGATGCAGGGCCTCACGATCGCCGAGTACTTCGGCGTCACCCCCCGGGTCCTCGACACCACGGCGGTCGGCGGCAGCTCCTACGAGTTCCACGCCGCGCACGCCGCCCGGGACATCGCGGCGGGCAAGGCGAACGTCGCCCTGCTCACCTACGGGTCCACGGCGCACAGCGACCGCCGGGCCATCGGCACCGGCTGGCGCGGCGGGTCCGAGGCGCAGCCGGCCGCCAACATGGAGCGCCCGTACGGGCTGACCCTGGTCGGCAACTACGCGATGGTGGCCCGGCGGCACATGGCGCAGTACGGCACCACGCCCGAGCAGCTGGCCGAGATCGCGGTCACCACCCGGCGGCACGCCATGCGCAACCCGCAGGCGGTCGCCGGGCTGGCCGACATCGGCATCCGGGACGTCCGCGAGATCACCGTGGCCGACGTGCTCGGCTCGCGGCTGATCGCCGACCCGCTGCACCTGCTGGAGTGCTGCATCGTCTCCGACGGCGGCGGGGCGGTGGTGATCGTGTCGCCGGCCGTGGCGGCGGGCATCCGCACCCGGCCCGCCTGGATCCTCGGCACCGGCGAGGCGGTCGGGTACCCGGCCAGCGGGGCCGACATCACCAGTACCGCAGCGGCGCGTTCGGGACCGGAGGCGTTCGGCCAGGCGGGCCTGCGGCCCGAGGAGATCGACATCGCGATGATCTACGACTCGTTCACGATCACGGTCCTGGCCATCCTGGAGGACCTCGGGTTCGCCAAGAAGGGCGAGGGCGGGCCGTTCGCGGCGGGCGGCCGCCTGGCGT
>Ga0306920_100001169_pt1 | contig 32440 bp, 32 predicted proteins | sample flu12Cox44000170_FD_204666 | JGI IMG/M metagenome (GOLD analysis project Ga0306920, IMG submission 204666) | Lab enrichment of tropical soil microbial communities from Luquillo Experimental Forest, Puerto Rico - flux4day.12C.oxic.44.000.170 (v2)... | ecosystem: Environmental > Terrestrial >...
CGCCAAAATCTTGCCCGACCGTAGTTACGGACCGTAGAAAATTTCGCCTTGCGCTGCTGAGTTGTTGACCTGCGAAAAGCTGACGCCTCCACGCGCCGTGATTCTTCTTTTACCGCCTCGCGCGGTTACCAGCGGTGATGAGTCGGAGTCAGTCATGAACGCGCCGGGCCGAGGATTCCCGGTTGGAACGACACGAAAAGTCCCTAGGCCGGCTTGATCATGTCGCGGGCGTCAACACCGTACGTGGCGTGAATCGCTCCAAACAGAACGATGCTCAAACAACCAATGCGCATGGGTTCTAACGAGACGGCGCTCAACCACCGCTGGCGGAACCGAGCTTTGCCGCGGAGTCCAGGGTTGGGGTCATGTGAAAGCTACCCATCGCAACGGCCAGCGGTTGACTGGAGCATTTGGTTAGGCGGATGTCATTTGTCCGACTCCGTCGCCTGTTCAATGTTAAAAACAACACCGAATGGATCCTGAATGTAGCATCGCGGGATAGCAGGGTTTTCTTCTATTACTGTGCAGCCTGCGGCGAGCAACCGGCTTTTTGCTGCCTCCATATCCGGCACAAGAAAATCAAAGACCGGTCCAGGCCGATTTCCCTCTTCGACGTAAAGACAAAATGCACCGGTTTCAAAGCCGACCAGATTTGGAGTGCGCTGGGATATGGAAAATCCCAATGTTTTTTCGTAGAACTCAGTCGCTTCAGCCAAATGATTGGTCTGAATAATAACATCGCGCGATGACCGAAACTTTTTTTTCATAGTATTCGTGTGAAAAACATGCTTCAAGGTCTAACGAGACGGAGATAAGCCACGGCAGGGTGTCTTAGCAAACATGCTGGCGATCATTTGATGAGGGGCCGTTGGCTTAATCGGCTGGTTAGGCGTTGCCCCGAATATCGTCAATCAAGCTGGCCAGACTGCCAACCTCGTCAGCGGGCACGGTTTGGGCGAGAAACCTTTGAAACTCCGGTGAATATGCATGCCGGCGATTGGGCCACCATACCTCACGCACACCTTCGCTATGGTAGTATTTTCGAAGAAGAGTTTCCCATCCGACCCACTGTGTCCGATCCAGGATTTTTGACTTCTGCTGATACCAAGCGTTCTCCAGCAACTTGAAAAAGGAAAACAAAAAAAGTGCGCCACGATTCGTTCCTCGCGACTGGCTGAGTCCCAACTCGCGGTCGCTTTGGCTATGGCCAACCCAAGAGCGGGGTTTTCCATCGCCGGAACATTGATTGAGGTAATCGCTGCGGCTAGCGAATCCACTGCGAGCGCTTTCTGGGACTTGGTGTTCTGTCGGATCGTGACGGTCAATCCCACCAATGTAAATAGCACTGCCAGTGCGCTGACGACCTGCGCGATCGAAACGAACAGCTGTAAGTTCATAGTATCAGCCAATTTTGAAGCCTAACTAGACCAAGATGAGCGACGGCGGGTGATGGCGCGCGGTGCTCGGAGTGGCAGTGTGGAAGTCATCTCAAAAGTGGAGCGGACAGCGGTCCGCCGTTCGCTCCATCGCATGGTTAGGCGTCAGCGGCCTTGCGGATCACGTCGAGCACGGAGTCCGGCTGGGAAAGCATGGGCACGTGGCTGCTGTCGAGCTCAAAGGTGGTTGCGCCCATGCGCTTGGCCATGGCCCGCTCCAGGTCGGGATGCACGGTCTGGTCCTTTTTGGCGACGATGTACCAGCTCGGCTTCGACTTCCAGCCAGTTCCCCCGACTTTCGCCTCGAACAGATCGGGTTTCGGCGCGCCCTGGGTCGCCCAAACGAGCTTCTGCTCCTGCTCCGAAAGGTCGCCGCAGAAATACTTTGTGCCCTCCGGACGCAGCCAGATACGTCCGTCGACGACTTCTATGTGGGAAAAAACGTCGGTCTTCGGGAACTTGGACTGCTGCGTCTGAGACGTTTCATCGGCGTCCGGTGCGAGCGCGGCGATGTAAACCAGCCCGACAACACGATCGTCAGTTCCGGCGCCGGTAATGACACTTCCGCCGTAGGAGTGGCCGACGAGGATAACGGGGCTGCTCACCCGGCCTATCGTTGCTTTCGCCAAGGCAACGTCCTCTGCCGTTGTGTTGAGGCCGTGCTGCGTCGCAATACATTCATACCCCTCCGTCTGAAGGGGAACGATCAGCTTACTGAAGCACGAGCCATCGGCCCAGAGCCCATGGCAGAATACAATACTTTTTCTTGTCTTTGGCATATTTGTCTCCTTTGTTTTTTTGGTTCGACATACTTGTTTACTTTGAAATTGTTCGCGCGTGTTTGATAAACGCCTAACGAGACAGAGATAAGCCACGCGAGGGCATCGCGGCAAACTCACTGAGGTTTTCTTGCAAAGGGCGCGTTGGCTTCATCGATTTGGTTAGATGCGGTGGTTGTGTTAAGGAGCTTTAGGAGTCTTGAGCTCCACAATGAGCGCTCGAACTTCCGTTGTGCCGATGTTCTCGCCACTGTGCGTGATGGGTTCTCCCCAAAAGACATCCCCCGCCTTGCGATCGTATACGCGAACGGTGCCATCGGCGTTGGTATTCCGAACCCGATAATCCGTGAGCGCGTAGAGGACATACTGTGGGTGTGTATGCTGCTTTTCGCGCTCGCCGGGTTTCAGCCGGAGTTCTAAGACACGCACTCGCTCGTTCTCGAGCTTAACCTGAAGGCCGCTAACCGGCGCTGGCTCAGCCTGCCCAAATGCCACCCGGATTGTCCACAACGCCAAGCCGCCAACAGCAGTGGCCAAGCCAAGCCGGATAAATCGCTTCATAAGGTCCTCCCTAAAATCTCACTACGCCGTCTAACGAGAATTCGAACCAATTATTGGGTCTTTCAAGAGAAAGGCCCAAATTTTGGGTCTAATCCGGTCATAATTGTTTCAACAAATTTTTCCACCGCGCCCACGCTTCGTCGCGCGCTTTCCGGTCGCCTTCACGCATCTGCGGATTAGTCGGTTCACCGGAGCGCATGAAGCCGTGGCCTGCTCCTTTGTAAATCACCGGTTCGAATTTTTTCCCGGCGGCTTTCATTAATTCCTCCGCCTTCGGGATGGTCGCATTCACGCGCTCGTCGTTCTCGGCATAAAAACCGTAAACAGGGCACGCGATGTTTTTCACTTTATCGGGCGAATCCGGTGCCAAGCCGTAAAATGAATACGCCGCTTTCAGTTTTGGATTTTCATTCGCGTACATGAATGCCCATCCTCCGCCCCAGCAGAATCCGCATACCGCGAGCGTTCCATTGCACGATGGAATCTTCGTCAGCGTGTAATCAGCTGCAGCGTCGAGGTCCGCTTTCACCTGCTCCTTTGGCAACTCCGATGTTGCTTTGCGAGCAGCATCGAGGTCCTCGAATTTTTGGCCGTGCAAATCGGGCGCGATGGCAATGACGCCGTTCTCCGCCAATGCATCGCACAGACTGCGGACCCAATCTGTCAGCCCGAAAATTTCGCTGACCACCAACACCGCCGGCGCTTTGTCTTTGCGCTCGGGGTAAACAACGAACGCTTTGATTGTGCGCTGGCCAGATTTGATATCGATCCACTCCCCATGCCGGGGCGAGTTGTTTAGCCGGTCGCGACCGAAATCCTTGACCTCTTCAGCTGCAAGCATTGAGCCCGCAAGCAGCACCAACGCAAATACAAGGCGTTTCATAATCGAGCACCAAAGGTCTATCTCCGAAGCCTAGCTAGCAGGCTTAACTTTACGCAACATCACGTCGAGGCTCCAAGCGCCGGGTCCGTAAAGGAAAATGTAAAAGAAAAGAAAGCAATAAACGACCGCTAATTCGCCTTTGTTCATGATGGGTAAAAAACTGCCTTTGGCATGCATCATGAAGAAAGCCACAGCCATTTCACCGCTGGCGATGAAAGCGGCTAAGCGGGTAAACAATCCAAAAGCTATGAGAAGGCCAGCCACGATTTCAATCCAGCCACCCGTGATCATAAGCGGCGGCAAATGGCCGCCATGTTGGCCCGGCGGCGAGAACCATCCAAAATGCTTCTGTGCACCGTGACAGAAAAACATGAGACCAACGACCAGCCGCATAACGCAATAGAATGGAACTGCATACCGAGATAGTGAATTCATGACCGCTCAGGCTGAATGATCTCTGGATAACGTGTCAAGTCTGTAGCCGATTCAAATCCGTTTCTAAAGGAACTCGGTTGCCGTTACGCTGCTTTCTTTGTTGGGTGCGCTTTTTTCGCGCGCGATTTGCCTTTGCTTTTTCCTTTCGCGCCGCTCTGTTCGAGACTCTTTTGCAAAACCGATACAAGGTCGATCACCTTCGTCGGCTTCGGCGCTTTCCTCGGCTTCTCTTCGATTTCCTTGCCGCCAGCTTCGACCTTTTCTTCAATCACATCCATGAGGGCCTCCCGATAATCGTCCTTGTATTTTTCAGGCTGCCATTTCGATGTCATGCTGCCGATAAGTGATTTGGCCATGTTCATTTTCCGTTTGCCGACTTCAAGTTTTTTTGGGACATGAAGTTTCTCGGGGTCGGTCAGCTCATCGGCGAAGTGCATCAGTTCTAGAACGAGCGCACCGTCCTCCGGCTTGACACCAGCCAGGTATTGCCGGGTTTTGATGACCACCTTAGCGACGCCAATCTTGTTAGTATCTTTCAAAGCGTCCCGCAGTAGCGCATAGGCTTTGTCTCCGCCTTTCTGCGGCTCCAGATAGTACGGCTTGTAGAAGAACATCGGATCAATCTCTTCCAGATCGACGAAGTCCTGGATGTCGACAGTCTGAGTAGCTTCGAGATCAACCCTTTGAAAATCTTCCTCCCGCAACACGACGTATTTGCCCTTCTCGTATTCGTAGCCCTTGACGATCTGGTCCCAAGGAACCTCGTTGCCGTCTTTTTCAGCAACGCGTTTGTAATTGACCGGGCTTAGATCGGTCTTGCGCAGAAGACGAAACGTCAGTTCCTCCCACCGCGTAGCTGCATGCAGCGCGATCGGTATGTTGACCAGTCCGAAGCTGATGCTGCCCTTCCAAATCGCTCGTGCCATATAACGTATTTCGTGCCGCGTTCGTCGATCGCGTGCGTAAACGTCTGATTCTGTAGCGTCCGCTGTCCGCAGCCGATTTTAACGGCTGAATTCGCAATGATTGATGCGCTGAGGACAGCGCACACTACAGCAATTTTTCTCGTCAGGCCGCCAGCTCGAGATCTCGACGCGAAATGCCGCGTAATTCAAAAAGCCGAATCAGCGTTTCTTCGATCAAGTTGTTCGGACAAGATGCGCCGGCGGTGATGCCGATCACGGCGGGTCCATTTGGCAACCAAAAGTGCGAAACGACTTCACGTTTTTCGTGCAGGTTATAATGCTTGATTTCCGCCGCGGAAACGAGCCGCGAAGCATTCAGCACAAAGTATGTCGGCAACTTTTCTTCGCCCATCTCCGCGAGGTGTGATGTGTTCGAGCTGTTGTACCCGCCAACGACGAGCAACAAATCCATGCGAACATTCAGCAATTCGCGCAATGCATCCTGCCGCTCCTGAGTGGCGCCGCAGATCGTATCGAAGAAGCGGAAATTCTTCTGAGCAAGCTCGGGTCCGTCGCGATCGATCACTGCCTGTCGAATTCGGCGTTGCACTTCCTCGGTCTCACCGCGCAACATGGTTGTCTGATTCGCCACTCCTACGGTTTCCAGGTGCACGTCGGGATCAAATCCCGGCGAGTGCGCGCCTTTAAATTTCTCGAGGAACGCCTGTTTATGGCCGCCGTGCCGGATGTAATCGCAAACGTAATCTGTGTCCGCGAGAGTCAGAACCACGACGTAATGTCCGCTGCCGTCACCGAGCGCGCGCGAACTGGTGGCCTTGGTCTCTTCGTGCTCCGCCTTACCGTGAATAATCGACGTCACTGACTCACTCGCGTATTTCCGCACCCGCTTCCAAACGCTCATCACGTCGCCGCATGTGGTATCTACAATCTGGCAGCCGCGATCCTTGATCTGTTGCTGGATCGACAATTCGGTTCCAAACGCCGGCACGATGACTACGTCATTGGGGTCAAGATCGGAAATATTCGCCTCCTTATTTCTGCCGGTGAGATTCTTGATACCTAACGAGGCTATCTGATGATTGACTTCCGGGTTGTGAATAATCTCTCCCACAATGAACAAGCGACGATCCTTGAAAACCTTGCGCGCGGCATACGCCAAATCGATGGCGCGTTCGACGCCGTAGCAGAAACCAAACTGCTTCGCCAGGCGCACTGTCGTGTCTCCTACGGAAATCATTCCGCCGGCGCGACGGACCTTTTCGATGATATCGCTGCGGTAATGCGACTCGACCTGTTGCTGCACAGCCGCCATCACATCGGGCGTACGCAAGTTCACTTTCTGGCGGGCAGTTGTGCCGCTGGAAATCAGGTTCGTACTCATGGTCCGTTTGTCATTCCGAGCGTAGTCGAGGAATCCCGTGGAATTACTTTGACCCTACGCAACGGGAGGTCTCGAGTTCACTCGACATGACCAAAGATGGCAGTTTGGCTTCGCCAAACATGACACAACCAAGCGAAGGCGGCAACGCGCAGCGGGTTGCCTATTGAAGCAAAGGCCCGCTCGGTTTCTCAAAGGCCGCGTCCGAAATCATAACCGAGGGTGGAGGATCAGGCGTCCTAGAATCATCGACCCGCTGCACTTTCGGCCCGATTGTGTCGTCCTCGGGCTGCGAGTTGGCGATATCCACCGAGGTCCCGATCTGCACTAAGGCGTAAAACTTCGCCGCAGCCTCCCCCTTTAATCGAATGCAGCCGTGGGTCCGCGGCACCGGATGCACAAAGCCCTGATGAAAACCGTACGCCGGAGCGAACTCACACCAATAACCCATCGGATAACCGACGTAGCGCCCAGGCCCGCCGCCGGTCGAGGGAACTATTTGACTCCCTTGCACGCTAAATCCGTACGATCCAGAACGCTTGTGCTCCTGTTTCGAATAGATATGAAAATTGCCCTTAGGTGTTGGCTTCGAGGCCATGCCAACCGAAATGGCGGCCGACATCAGACAGCGATCGCCCTCCATTACATAGACGTTTTCCTTGGAGAGCGAAACCAAAACACGCACTTTGGATGGGTCGTTCGGCTTATACGCAGTGACGTGGTACGGTCCGCCGCCGGCGCTCACGTGCCCTCCGGTTGCGCAACCAGTGAGCAACAGGAGTAAAGAGCCGGCGCACAACAATAATAATCGGTAAACAGGTCGCATACGCGGATACTGGATAAGATCAGACAGCGTTTTGTCAACTTGCTGTCCGCTGAACCGACGTGGGAAAGCCTTCCCAGAAAACGGCGCAAACACGTGCCATTACACAATGAAGATCGCCAGAAAGGCGACTTCAATTGCAAGACTTTCATGGACGTTTCGACTGAGATGATCGCGCAATTCTTCGAGTGAACGGATCCGCCGTAGGATTTCGACAGTGCTGAATCTGCTTGCGAGTGTGGCAGTTTCTTGTCTCGCAGCTGGGATGTCGCGTTGTACGACGTCGTTGCTGGCGCGAAGGACGTCGGTCCACCAGGCGAACAACGTTTCGACCAGCGCGGCGCGCCGTTGCAGGTAAAGACTTTCCGTCAGTGCCTTGTAATATTCCTCTCGTTCTTCGAGCCAGGCGCCGTCGGTTGCATCCTTGTAACGCGTTTGCTCCCGCTTTAACGCCTCATCAGTTTCGTGTTTCACTTCCTCACGTATCGCTCGGAGCAGCTGTTGAAATTCCTGAGCAAGTCGATAGGCAAATTGAACACTCCAGGTCGTTTGGCGGGATGCTTGTTGCAGCAATCTTACGAGTTTGTCCTCCTCCTTTTTGCTCTGAGCCTCGCCCTCTGACGCAAGTGGAATGGCGATGCATCGCGAGAGAATCGTTTCAGGCAGGGCCTCGGGCAGGGTGCTTAGCAGAAGCAAGAGCGAATCCTTTGGCGGCTCTTCGAGTGTTTTGAGAAATGCGTTTGCCGCCTCGGTTTGAAGCCGGTCGGCATCCGGAATGATCGCTACTTTGCGCCGGCCGTCCGCGGCTCGCATCTGAAGCGCGTGCTCCAGCGCCCGGATCTGCGCAGTGACGATTCGGCGCGATTTCGATTCGGGGCGGGCAATGAAAACCTCGCGAGCTTTAGCTGAAAAAACATCCTTGGCCGGGGTGCCGTTAACCAAACTGGCCAGCTCCGCTGCGAGCAATTCCTTGCCGCTGCCCGGAGCCCCCGTGATCAGATACGCATGCGCAAGCCGGTTCTGCTCATGGGCCCGACGCAAATATTCAAATGCTGTGGTACGCGCAAACGCCATTTCAACTGTTCGATGTCTTTGCCAGCACAGAAAAGCGAGAGCAGAGGGTTTTCCAAATCTCTTTTTCAATCTCGTCGACAGCGCCGGAGCCATCGATTAAGACGATGCGCTTTGGCTCGCGCGTCGCGAGCTCGCGATATCCTTCGCGAACGTGCTCGTAAAATTCGGCCGGCTGTTGTTCCATCCGATCAGCTTTGCGCGGCTCATGCTGCGTTCGCGACTGAGCAGTCGCAGCATCCACGTCGAGCACGAAAGTGATGTCCGGGACGCAATTGCCAACAGCGAACGCGTTCAAACGTTCGATCATCGCGCGATCCAATTTGCGGGCCGCTCCTTGATAAACGGTCGTGGAATCGAAAAACCTATCGGCAATCACGCACGAGCCACGTTCGAGCGCGGGCTCGATTACCTCACGCACCAACTGGCTGCGACTAGCCTCGAACAGAAGTAGCTCGGTCTCAGGTGTCATGTTCGAGTTATGCGGAGCAAATTGCAAAAGGTCTCGGATACTTTCGCCGATCGGCGTGCCACCGGGTTCGCGCGTCAGGATATAATGAACGCCACATCGCCGAAAACGCGCCGCTAGTCTGTCGGCTTGGGTGGACTTTCCGCTTCCTTCTGATCCCTCGAACGTGATGAATGGCAGTCGCGGCATTTGCCGATTCTGAAACAAAGCCGCTAAAAAGTCGAACCGCTAACTGTAGCCTCCGATGTCTCAGCGGACTCGAGCAATTGTTCTGCCGAGAGAATGCAACGACCAGTGAGATTTCCGCGCGGAGCTTTTTCGGATTATCTTTCAGGCAATGAAAAGTTTTTGGCTGGTGAAACAGGAGCCGTCGTCCTATTCGTGGTCTGATTTCGTCGCCGATCGCAAGACGAGTTGGACCGGCGTGCGTAATTTTGCCGCACGAAACAATCTCCGCAAAATGCAAAAAGCCGATGCAGTCCTCTTCTATCACAGCGGCGAGGAAAAGGCTGTAGTCGGCATCGCTAAGGTGGTGCGAACCGCTTATCACGACGCGACAGCAAAAGAAGGCGACTGGTCTACTGTCGATCTTGCCCCAGTCAGACCACTGGCGCGGCTGGTTACACTTCGCGAGATCAAGGGCAATTCGCGCTTGAAAGGAATTCCGTTAGTTCGTCAGTCGCGTTTATCAGTCATGCCTCTGGCCGAACCAGAGTTTCAAGAAATCGTAAATATGGGCGGCGGTAGAAGGCATTGAGCGCGGAGGATCGACAAAAATGAACGCGCCGAGCATCGGGTGAAATATTCGGAACCCTAATAACAGTAGCGTACGATTAGCATCCAGCGGGGCGCTTAATGGGTCGGACGGTGCATCGTAACGGCCCAAGACAATAGGGTCCTTTGCGTTTTGCCTTGTTCAAAGCTGCTCGAAGACGGAAAATTTGAGAGATGGATACGATTGCTCCAACGGAGTTCCTTCCACTCGTTGCGACCGCCGACGCCGCGGCGGATTCCGTCGTCGTGTCTGTGCACGACGTCGCTCCTTGCACTCAGCAAATCACAAGCACGATCATTTCAGAATTGAGCGCGCATGGCGTGCGCATTTGTTCAATTCTCGTGGTGCCCGATTATCATCATGAGGGGTCATTCGCCAAGCACCGCGAATTCGTGACATGGCTTCGGACTCTGGAGGCGGACGGGCACGAAATCGTGATCCACGGCTATTTTCATGAACGGCCGCCTCAGATAAAAGAAACTCTGCGCGATAGATTCATGACCAGATTTTATACCCAAAACGAAGGCGAGTTTTACGATTTAAACTATGAGGAAGCACTGCGACGCATCACCACAGCACGAGATGAATTCCATGCGCTCGGACTCAAGCCACGCGGTTTCATCGCGCCGGCGTGGTTGCTGGGAAACGAAGCAGAGCAAGCCGTTCGCGATGCGCAATTGGAATACACTACACGGCTGCGCACGGTATGCGATCTCCGCTCGGAATCCACGTTTTCGGCGAGAGCGCTCGTTTACAGTGTTCACAATAATTGGCGGCGCGCGCTCAGTCGCAATTGGAACGCGGTGCTGTTTCGTTTGATGAAGACCAAGCCGCTTTTGCGGATAAGCATTCATCCGCCCGATTATTCTCAGCAGATTATTTGGAACCAGATTCTGGGCTTCATTGCGGCAACAAAAGGTGCGCGAACCGCTACGACGTATCAGGATTGGATCGCTGAACAAAGGTTAAAGCGAGGAACGTAACGTGAGCAGATGCGATTTACATATCCACTCGCGCCACAGTGCGCGGTCGGAAGAGTGGCTTTTCCGCCGCTTCGATTTTCCCGATAGCTATTCCGATCCAAAACAGTTGTATGAACAGCTGCGCAAACGTAGGATGGATTACGTCACCATTACCGATCACGATTCGATCGACGGTTGCCTGGAAGTTGCACACCTGCCTCGGACGTTCATCAGCGAGCAGGTCACCACTTTTTTCCCACACGACGGTTGCAAGCTGCACATTTTGGTGTGGGGGATTTCAGAACAGCAGCATCGCGATATCGAAAGTGTTCGCGAAAACGTTTTCGATCTGCAGCGGTACCTTCAGAACGCGCAGATCACGCACGCTGTCGCGCATCCGCTATACAGCGTGAACGGCAAATTGGGGGCAACGCATCTCGAACAGCTCATCCTTCTGTTTAAACATTTTGAGGGTATCAACGGTTTGCGGGACGCGCTTCTGAGCGATCTGACCCAAACTCTTTTCAAGCAATTAACGCCAGAGAAGATCGACGCGCTCGCAAATCGCCATGGTGTGACGCCCAGCCACACTGAGCCGTGGAAGAAAATCCTGGTAGGCGGCTCCGACGATCACGGAGGGCAGTTCGTAGCCTCCGCTTTTACCGAAACGCCTGCTGCAAAGTCTACCGAACAATTTCTGAAGTTCATCCGCAATGGTAATTGCACCCCATGCGGCCAGGGCGGAACGCCACTGATTCTGTCGCATGGCTTTTACAATATGCTGGCCTGTTTTATCCAGGATCGTTTTCACGAAAAGCTCGGCCCCGGAGGGGCGCTGCTGGAAAAAATGTTCTCGCGTTTCATGGAGGGCCGTGACCCGACCGAATTCACGCTGAAGGAGAAAACGGAATTCATCGTGCAAGGTGTTTTGTCGGGGAAAATCTTTGACTTTGCGAAACCAGCGAATGTCTCGCTCTGGAAAGAGCTTTCCGGTTATTTCGCGCGGCCGGAGGTGAAGGCAAAACTAGCCGCGCAACTGGACAAGGTGAGTGAACCGGAGCGGCGCACCTTTCTCATGGCGAATATGGTCGCTGAGCAGTTGGCGTTTCGGTTCTTCAACAAATTCGTTCAGCAAATCAGTAGCGGAAACATGGTTGAGAGCATACAGGCTCTGAGCGCCATTGCGCCGATCCTCGTTATCCTGACGCCATACATTTATGGCTTTCACAGCCAGGCACCCTCGCGCAAATGGCTGCGGGACATGTTCAAGCAGTTAACCGGCGAAGTTCCGGTTGCCTTGCAAAATCGCAAACGCGCCTGGTTTACCGACACGCTGGAAGACGTGAACGGCGTAGCGACGACGATTTGCAAAATGACCGCCGCCGGAGCCGCTGCGGGAAAGGAATTAGTCGTAGTGGCCTCACGAAGTAGCCTTCAACTTTCCGATATTCCAATCAAAAACTTCCCGCCGATCGGCGAGTTCGAGTTGCCGGAATACGAACTCCAGAAACTGAGTTTCCCGCCAATCCTGCAGATGCTGGATTACGTCCAGCGGGAACAATTCACGGAGATTATCATCAGCACGCCCGGTCCGGTTGGTTTAACCGCGCTGCTCGCGGCAAAGATGCTTAATCTCCAAACCAGCGGCATTTATCACACTGATTTCCCGCAATACATTCGGATCCTGACCGAGGACAGTTTTCTTGAAAGCGTGACATGGGGTTACATGCATTGGTTTTACGGGCAGCTCGACACCGTTTTCGTTAACTCCGAAGAGTACAGGCAAAGCTGGATTAAACGCGGATTCGACGCGGCGAGGCTGAAAATTTTGCCGCGCGGCCTCGACACTGAACTATTTCACCCGGCTCGACGCGATTCTGCTTTCTTTGAAAAATTTGGCGCGTCGAACGGCGAGGCTCGGCTACTCTACGTCGGCCGCATTTCACGAGAAAAAGACCTCGACCTTTTGGCTGACGCGTATCGCCGTCTTCGCAAAGAAGGACTGCCTGTTCAACTTTTTGTCGTCGGTCATGGTCCATATTCCGAAGCGCTCGCGAAATCTTTGCCCGAGGCGTTTTTCACCGGTTATCTCAGGGGCGCTGAATTGGCTACCGCATATGCGTCGGCGGATATCTTTGTTTTTCCCAGCACCACGGATACGTTTGGCAACGTAATCCTCGAAGCACAGGCATCCGGATTGCCGGTTGTTGTTTCTGATTCCGGTGGCCCGAAGGAATTAGTAGCGGACAAGGCAAACGGTCTGATCACCAAGTCTCACGACGTCGAAGACTTCACACGCGCGATTCGGACGCTCGTGAGTAATCGAGCGTTGCGCGACCGCATGGCGAACTCAGCTCGCGAGAGCGTTATCGACCGAAGTTGGCCACGCGCGTTCGCAAAGTTCTGGACCTCGACCGAAGTTTAGACTCCCGCCAGAACCACGTTGTAGCCACGCCCTTGTTGGCTGTCGCTCCACTCCGAAATGGAGTTCAGGGAGAACGGCGCAGGCGCTTGGCTACAAACACGCGCAAAGCGTTTAACGGTTCAACGTGATTTCTTTTTAGCGACCGCGGCCACCACCGTGACCCATTGAACCCATGCCACGAGATCCGCTCATGTGGCCCATTGAACCCATACCACGAAATGTGCCCGTGTGCCCCATTGAATGCATTCCGTGCGACCCGCTGGAGCCTCGTGTCGTGCTCTTGTTAGCGCCGTGGCCTTTGGCAACATGCATCCCGTTCTTGCCATGCATTGTTCGCGTGTTCTTCGCATGCATGGTCGCCTTACTCGAGCGGTTAGCGTTGCTCACGAGCTTGCCAAGGTTGAGCCCGTTGGCGTGCGCAATTTTACCCCAGCCCTGGCCACCTTGATGCAGCGCGACGATGTTATCGAAGCTCTGACCAGTCGCGTTCGCCAGAAGATGCGCTTTCTCCAAGCTGCCCCAGCCAAGACCAGTCGATGCCCTTTCCGCTTGCAAGGTCGCGACGGGAACTCCGGTCGCTGCCGAAATTCTGTCGACGTTGGCTGCGCGCGACGCAATCGTGCCGAACACCAGAATAAACGCTGCTATGATTATGCTTAAGCCTTTCATAGTGATTAAACTCCCTGCGAATAAATGTTTCGCTTCTGACTTGGCGGATGGTTCCCTGATGGCCGAAAAAATGCTGCGAACGGCACCAGCGCCGTCTGAGCCATCGCAGCGCGATGTCCCTACCGCCAGGGCAGCGCGTCAAGATCGACGTTGCCGCCTGTGAGAATGATACCGACGCGCTTCCCTCGGATACCGATTTTGCTTTCCATGATCCCCGCATACGGAACTGCCGCCGACGGTTCAATCACGATCTTCATCGTTTCCCAAATCGCGCGCATTGCCGAAACGATGGCTTCCTCGCTCACAGTTACGATGTCATCCACGTATTGCTGAATGATCGCAAAGTTTGGTTCTCCGATATTTGTGCGCAGGCCATCGGCAATGGTGAACTTCTTTTCAGTCACAATCCGTCGACCTGCACGAAATGATTGCGCTGCATCATCCGCATTCTCAGGCTCGACCGCGATCACTTTTATCTGCGGCCGCATCGATTTCGCGGCGATCGCCGTGCCCGACAACAGACCGCCACCGCCGACAGGACACATGATCACGTCGAGATCAGAAATATCTTCCAGCAGTTCCATTGCTGCTGTCCCCTGCCCTGCTATCACGTGTTCATTTTCGAATGAGTGAATCAACGTTGCACCGGTTTGGTTGATCACCTCTGCGCATTTGATCTCACGCGACTGCTCTGTGGGTTCGCAAAAGACAACCCGCGCACCGTAGCTTTCCACCGCGCGGATCTTCACTTTCGCCGAATTTGACGGCATCACGATGTGCGCCGGAATTCCACGTAACTTCGCCGCACGCGCCACCGCGGCACCGTAGTTACCGGAAGAATGCGTCGCCACGCCGCAGCGCGAAGTTTCATCATCAAGCGCAAAAACGGCATTAATTGCACCTCGCGCCTTGAAGGCACCGACCTTCTGAAAGTTTTCGCACTTAAAAAACAGAGACGCCCTGCACGCGTCATTCAGCCACGAATTAGTCAGGATTGGTGTGCGATGAATGTATGGGCAAATCCGTTCGTGCGCGGCGCGGATCGTATCCAGATTGAGTGAGCCAACTAGTTCGGCCATCCGAAAAAGGCGTCGATAACACCGAACGTGTCAATGAATCCATCCGCACGTGTGATGCAACCAACATCGCGTTCAGATTCAGATACGAGAATATTTCTCACTCAGCGCTCGGGCTGTGAAAATGCTCCGGACGCGGTCCGATTCCGATGAACCGGGCTGGAATTTGTCGCAGGACTGGAAACCATTTCAGCAGACGAAATACGATCGGCAATGAGCCTTTGCGACGCGAAGTTTGACCAGTAACGACGCGCCGATGAATGAAAACCTGCATCGCCTGAATGAGCCACGTCGGCCATTCCCGGCGCGCCTGCACTTTGCGCAGATCGTCTACGGAAATCGAACCGGCTCGCAATTTTTCGACCAGCAGGTTTGCCGTCGCAACGGCATCCTGAATAGCGAGATTGATACCGACGCCGCCCGCCGGTGACATAGCATGCGCGGAATCGCCGATGCAAAGCAGCCCGTCGCGGCACCAATCGCGCAGACGATTGATTTGGACCGTCAGCAATTTGATTTTTGACCAATCATCGAGCTCTGCCACGCGGTCGCGCAAAAATGCAGCGAAGCTGACAATGTCATCTTGAAATTGTCTTAACCCGCTCGTTTTGATGTCATCGAACCCGCCCTTCGGAATTACAAAGCCGCATTGCCAATAATCACCGCGATCGATTAACACGAGCAGCTTGCCCTGCTGAAAAAAACCGAACGATTGCTGGGGATCGTCCTGTTTCTTTGAAATCCTCATCCAGAGGGCGTCGATGGGGACGCCGAACTCTTGTCTCTCCAGCCCAGCACGGGCTTGAACGATCGAATGCCGTCCGTCTGCACCGATGATCAGCTCGGCGCGAATTTCCAGTTCGCCACGCGGAGTTTTCGCGCGCACGCCAGTCACGCGCTGCTGATCGAACACCAGATCAACCACTTCATGCTGCATCAGCAATTGGAAACTCGGGAATTCTTTTGCGTACGCAGAGAGGAAATTCAGAAAATCCCACTGGGGCATGAAAGCGATGAATTTGCAGCGTGTCGGCAGCTCCGTGAAATCGGCGATTGGCACAGCCTTCCCGTTAATGAACGCGCGAAGTTCTCTGACTTCCTGATGCGGCTGCTTCAGGAACTCCTCAAGCAATCCCAGTTCATACATCAACTCGAGTGTGGACGGATGAATAGTGTCGCCGCGAAAATCACGAAAGAAATCGGCATGTTTTTCCAACACGATCACGGGGACACCCGCCCGCGCGAGCAGGTATCCAGCCATGATTCCTGCTGGTCCACCGCCGGCGATGACACAGCGCGTTTGCATCTTTTCAGCCATGCGTTTTCAATCAAGTACGACCCAAATTAGAATCAAAGCAAACATGCCGCAGAGTGCACAAGATCGTGCTGCGTTTACCTACAACGCGGCAGCAGATACCTACGATGCATCGCCACTCGGCTTCTGGGACTATTTCGGACGTCGAACGATCCAACTGGTTGCACTTCCGATTGGTTCGCGAGTCCTCGATGTTTGTTGCGGAGCTGGAGCTTCTGCTTTGCCAGCTGCGGAAGCAGTCGGACCGACTGGAAATGTCATAGGAGTTGATCTTGCAAATCAGCTTTTGGAATCGGCGCGAACGAAAGCAATTCACCGGCGTCTGGGCAACATAGAATTTGAAGTTGGCCACATGCTCTCGATGCGCTTTCCAGTCGCGAGTTTTGATGCCGTCGTGTGCGTGTTCGGAATTTTCTTTGTGCCTGATATGCCAAGGGCTGTAAGCGAACTCTGGAGTCGCGTTCGACCAGGCGGCAAACTGGCTGTGACTACATGGGGACCGAATTTCTGCGAACCGGCGAATGACGCATTCTGGTGCTCGATTAAGGAAGTACGGCCTGATCTGTATAAAGGCTTTAATCCATGGGATCGAATAAACGATCCAGCTAGCCTGAGAAAGATTCTCGACGAAGGTGGGGTCGGGTCGCCAAAAAAAACTGCTGAAAATCGCCTCCACACCATTAACTCGCCTGACGATTGGTGGACAATCGTTTTAGGCTCTGGCTACCGTGGAACAATCGAAGTGTTAAACCAAGCAGAGCGACAAAAGGTCAAAGAAGCCAACCTGGCCTTTATTCGGGATGAAAAGATTTCAGCTATTGAAACAAATGTTCTCTACGCACTCGCGACGAAACCTCAAACTGCGGACTTCCAATGAAATCTGATCAGCCGCTTTTCCTCAACGAAGAACAAGTTCGAGAGCATCTGCGAATGACCGAGTTGATTCCAGCGATGGAGAATGCGCTGATTGATTTCTCTTCCGGCAAAGTGACTCAGCCGGTGCGCTCGATCATATCGATTGATCCGCCTGGCGGATTCCTCGGCTTGATGCCCGCGCTCACGCCGGATGGACTCGGATTGAAAGCAGTAACGTTCTATCCGTCAAACGCGGAGCGCGGAATCCCGACGCACATGGCCATGATTTTCCTTATCGATCCACAAACGGGAACGCCACTTGCGATAATGGACGGGCGGTTAATCACGGAGATGAGAACCGCCGCTGTATCTGCGGCGGCGACGAAACTGCTCGCATCGCCCGGTGCCAAAGTCCTCGCCATTCTCGGTAGCGGCGTGCAAGCGCGTAGCCATGTAGAAGCCCTACGCATCGTTAGGCCATTCGAGGAGATTCGCGTTTGGAGTCCTACGACTGAGCACGCAAAACGGTTCGCCAACGAAATTGGTGCCACAGTCACATCTATTGAAGAAGCAGTGCGGGACGCAGATGTCATCGTCACTGTGACCAGTTCAAAAACGCCGGTACTCAAGGGAGACTGGTTGAAAGCCGGCTGTCACGTGAACGCAATCGGCGCGTGCCGACCGGACTGGCGCGAGCTTGACGATGATACGATGCAAAAGAGCGTCGTTTTTGTCGACTCGCGCGAAGGGGCTATGAAAGAATCTGGCGATGTAATTCTTTCTGGCGCGAAGATCTACTCGGAACTGGGCGAAGCATTCGCTGGCAAGGTTCCACCGCGTGCAAACGAAACGACCATCTTCAAATCGTTAGGGATGGCAGTAGAGGATATTGCTGCAGCAACGCTCGTGTATCACAGCTACTTGGGCTTAAGGGCGGTTAATTGATTCGAGACCAATTGCCAGCCCTCGAGGCCTTTTACCCAAACAAGAGTGCTTCGGTATTCGCCGCTGATGGGTTGGCCGCTGTACTTTCCTTTGAGCATGACACGGCTCGTCGCTACTGCGCTATTTTGGTAGACGCGCACTGTAACATTCTCCTGGTGATTGATTGAGTCCAGCGCGGTGGCGCCAGACTTAATGTTCGCCAGACGCTCCGTTTTCGTGAGAACATTGCCCGCCGCGTTAACGAAAACGTAATCATCGGCCCAGATTTTCTCGAGCGTAGCGACGTCGCGCTGCAATATGGCGGTGCGATATTTTTCGATCATTTGTCTGACCTCTTGCTCGCTCGTGCTGTTCGCTGGCTCTTGCGCCGTCGGTGATTGCCCGAGTGCGAATGATAATAGAACCATGTTAATGGTCAGCTGTGAGATAAGACGTTTCATGGTTGAGCTCCTTTGCAGCTTCATAGTGAGCTTACATAGATGACGCAAGTTGTTTCGGTCGAGCCATAGACTGCTTGCAAACCAAATCCATCACGGAACAGTTGCCGGGAATGACAACTGGTCTTGCAGACCTAAATGCGAGGATCAAACAGGCCGTTGCTCACGGGCAACTGATCGAATCATCGGCAAAGAATATTCGGACACTGCTCGAAGGCGCAGGGTCAGATATCTATTTTCAATCGGTCAACGAACTTGTCGATGCCGCTGAGTGGCAGGAACTGAACGATCGATTTTACCAGACACTTGCATTCGGCACAGGTGGACTGCGCGGGCGCACCATCGGGAAAATCGTCACAACTGCGGAACGCGGGAATGCGTGCGAAGGCGAGCAAGCGGAATTCCCGTGCGTCGGCACGAATGCGATGAATTTCTTTAACATCAACCGTGCAACGCGCGGGCTTGTTGCTTACTTGCAGGACTGGAACCGGCGCGAGGGAATTTCGAATAAGCCAAAAATCGTGATCGCACATGATCCGCGATTTTTTTCGAAAGAATTCGCCGAGTTAGCGGCAAAAGTCGCAGCCGAAAATGGTTGCGACGCGTTTGTGTTTGATGGTCCGCGTTCTGTTCCGGAGCTTTCGTTTGCCGTTCGCCATTTGCACGCGAATGCGGGCATCGTAATCACCGCCAGCCACAATCCGCCTCACGACAATGGCTACAAAGCTTATTTCGAAGACGGCGCGCAGGTGATCGAACCAGTCGCCAGCGGAATTATTTCGAAAGTGAATGCTATCACCACCGAGTCATTCGCTCCGCTTCCTAAAGAGCAACAAGGAAAGGTGACAGTTATAGGAAAGAATATCGACCAGGCTTACATGCGCCGGCTCGAAACGTTGATCCTCGATCCCCGCGTAATTCGCGAAGCGAAGTCGCTGCGGATTGTTTACACGCCATTGCACGGAACCGGCAGCGTAATCATCAAACCGATGCTTACCCGCCTCGGATTCAATTTCCAAGTCGTAGCGGAGCAGGATTCGTTCGATGGACGATTTCCTACGGTGAAGTCGCCAAACCCGGAATACGGCGAAGCGCTCACCATGGCGATCAATCTTGCTGAAAAAGAGAAGGCCGACCTAGTCGCCGCGACTGATCCGGATTGCGATCGCATGGGAGTGGCGGTTCGAACGAAGGATGGCAAAATGAAGCTGCTGACCGGAAACCAAATCGGTTCGCTGCTGGCGTGGTACAGAATCAAGACGCTCTTCGACAAAGGCGTGCTGAATAAGCAAAACGCGGCGCGCGCCGTGATCATCAAAACTTTCGTCACTACCGATCTGCAAAACGCGATCGCCAATCATTACGGTGTACGATGCGTCGAGAGGTTGACTGGTTTTAAGTACATCGGCGCGAAGCTGGCAACTTACGAGCGTGCGATTCCCGAACAACTGCGACAGAGTTATGCCGATCTCGCTGAGAATGAAACACGGCGGCTTCGGCTCGCGCACTCTTCGTTTTACGTTTTCGGCGGCGAAGAAAGCTACGGTTACAGCGGCGCTGATTTCGTTCGCGACAAAGATGGGAACGGCGCAGTAATCATGTTTTGTGAAGTGGCCGCGTATGCTAAGTCGCGTGGACAAACCGTCGATCAGTTGCTTGACGAAATCTATTCGCAGTTCGGTTACTTTGCAGAGAAAACTAGTTCGCTTGTTTTCGAGGGCGCAGAGGGAGCAAACAAGATCGCCAGTCTCATGAAATCATACGCGGCCGATCCCGTCCGCGAAATAGTCGGCTTAAGGGTGGCGAACACCAAAAACTTCGAGACGGAAGCCATTAGGGACGTAGAAGGCGATCTGATTCCAAACACGAAAATGTTGATGTTCGGCTTGGAAGACGGCACGCGCATCGCGGTGCGCCCGTCGGGCACAGAACCGAAAATAAAGTATTACCTCTTTGCGCACCGGCAGCCAGAAAGCGGACCATTCACCAGCGCCGACCTCGACCGAATCAAACCGGCAGTTGAAAAACAACTGGAGGATCTTTGGAATTGGCTGCGGAAGGATGCTGAGTCGCGGCTGCGAGCGGAACCGAACGCAGTCGGATTAAAGCGATGCTAGGACGCATCGCACTCCAAAGCACTTCGTGCGAAATTCACCGCGAACGCGTCCTGAGTTTCGCGGTAGCTTTGGGAGTGCGCACGCGTCCTCGCGTCGCCTTTGGACAACATCGATGAAAAGATTAGTCACAGTGTGGCCGTGGTTGGCTGCAGTCTGTAGCGGGATTCTTTACGCGGTTTGCTTTGCGCCATTTAACCTGACGTGGTTCTGCTGGATCGCATTGACCCCGCTTATCGCCGCCATTTGGTTCTCTGGCACGGAGTCACGTCATCCGTGGCTTCGAAACCTGCTTCTCGGTTACGTCGCCGGCCTGACGTTCTTCTGGATCGTATTCTCCTGGCTCACGACGGTCACTGTTCTTGGTTGGTTTGTCCTTGAGTTTTACATGGCGTTTTATTTCGCGATCTGGGCGTGGTTTTGCCATCTGTTCCGGCCGCGAGCTGGCAAGAGCCAAACACGCGTCGCAGGCAAATGGGACGAAATGCTCGCGCGAGCTCGAATTACCGCGGTTCCCGCACAATCCCCGTGGACAAGATCGACCAGCAATCTGCGACTCGCTTTCATCCTCGCGGCGGCATGGACCACACTTGAATGGTTGCGCGGCTGGGTCTTCTCCGGGTTCGGCTGGAACGGCCTTGGCATCGCGCTACACGATAATTGGCCGCTGATTCAAATCACAGAGTTCACCGGTGTTGCCGGGTTGTCGTTCATTGTTGCGTTTGCGAACGTGATTGTGATCACAACCGCGTATCGCCTGGTCGTGGAGGCGCGCACACGCGTGGTGCGACCGCATTTTGATTTCACCATCACCATGGCGGCCATTGTGGGCGTTTTGGTCTTCGGACTCCGTGCAACGCAGGTTTCACAGCCCACAAAAACGCTCCGCGTTGCTGCGGTGCAAGCGAACGTTCCGCAAAACCAAAAATTTGATCCACAGTTCACCAGGAGAATCTTTGATCAATTCCGGCGGTTGAGCGAAATCGCGCTACGCTCAAATCCCCCACCGGATTTGTTGATTTGGCCGGAAAGCTCGATGCCCGGGTCAGTTCTGGCAGACCAGGAGAGCTACAAATTCGTCATGGACCTCGCCGCATCGTCGGAGACGGATCTTCTATTAGGAACAATCGACGTAGATAAGAGCGGTGTTTATAACGCCGCGCTGCTTATTTCCGATAGTGGCGAACGCGTGCAGGTCTATCGAAAGGTCCACCTGGTACCTTTTGGCGAATATGTTCCAGGTCGACATACAGTGCCGCTGCTTGCCCAAATTGTAGGCGATCAGGTACCCGGCGATTTCAAAGAAGGAAGAGAACATACCGTGTTCACTCTGACCAACGGCGATGTCCATGTTGCGCCGTTGATTTGTTTCGAAGACACGATTGGCGAGCTCACCAGACAATTTGTCCTTCCAAACGAGATAACCCCGGGCGCGAATCTGCTCGTAGATATGACGAACGATGCGTGGTTTGAGCGATCCGCTGGATCCCATCAACACCTGGCGAATGCAATCTTTCGCTGCGTAGAAACGCGTCGGCCGATGATCCGCGCGGCGAACACCGGCGTGACCTGTTTCATCAACCAATTTGCCCGCGTCACTCAGATGCTCCGCGACGATACGGGCAGCACGTTTACCGAGGGCGTGCTTGCTGGTGAAATCAAAGTGCCGACCGAACCAGAGCTGACCTTTTATGTCCGGCATGGCGAGCTATTCGCTAAAGCCTGCGCAGCAATCACGCTGGTTTCAATATTTGTAGTTTTCGGTGTACGTCGCTGGAAACGAGCGTAGAGCCGTTGGCCGCGGCGAACGCCTGGAGGTTGGCGGCTGACACAGCCGCCGCTACAACCAGATCGCAAGGCGCTGTGTTTCATGATAAAAAGCGCTGTGCGCGTCCAACTGCCGCTTGAGCATTTACCAGAACTTTGGCCTAACAAATTTCGCGGCGCGCGCATCGGTGCACTGGTTCATCCGGCTTCGATTTCCTCAAAGCTCGAACACGCGTCACGAATTCTGGAGCGACACAGTGGCGATTTATTTCGCCTCGCCGCTTTTTTCGGGCCGCAACACGGATTTCTTGGCCAGACGCAGGACGACATGGTGGAATGGAAGAGTTACGAGCATCCGCGTTTGCACATCCCGGTCTACAGTCTTTACGGCGACCGTCGCGAACCGACAGCAGAAATGCTGGAAGGCTTGGATGTTTTATTGGTCGATCTTCAGGATGTCGGATCGCGTTATTACACTTTTGTTTGGACGCTCTACCTTTGTATCCGCGCGTGCGAAAGATCCGGTATCGCAGTCGTTGTGTTAGATCGGCCAAACCCGATTAATGGCATGATGACTGAAGGGCCGGTGCTTGATCCGAATTACAAATCATTCGTCGGGATGCATCCCATTCCAGTTCGACACGGCCGCACCATTGGCGAACTGGCACAGCAGTTCCGTGACGAAGCATTTCCCAAGTGTGAACTGTCCGTCCTGCCGATGAAGTACTGGCAGCGCGCGATGTGGTTTGATCAAACCGGTCTGCCTTGGGTAATGCCATCACCCAACATGCCGACGCTCGCCACCGCCACGGTTTATCCCGGCATGTGTCTATTCGAAGGCACGAACATCTCCGAGGGACGCGGCACGACACGACCATTCGAAATTTTTGGTGCGCCATTTATCGATGCGGAGAAACTTTGCACGAAGCTAAATGGCTTAAATCTGCCCGGCGTTTTTTTTCGCGAGAACTATTTCCAGCCAACCTTCCAGAAATTTGCCGGTCAACTCTGCGGCGGCGCGCAAATTCACGTGATCGATCGCGGACGTTTCCAGCCGTTTCGCGTCGGGGTGGAAATTATCAAGCACCTCCGCAAGATTTATCCTGAACACTTTCAATGGAAACAACCCCCTTATGAATACGAATGGAAACGACTCCCCATCGAAATTTTGATCGGCGGTCCAATCGAATCGGTTTTTGGCGACTGATCCTCACGCTCGCCGGTTTTATTTTCATCCCGGCGAGCAATTCGCAGCTCTATGGGGATATCCCGTGGCCGGAGGTGGTGAAGCGGCTTGCGTACGAGAACGACAAACTGGCGCGGCGCCTGCAGGGACACAACGGCGAATACTTCATCGTGTGCACGCTCTATTACACACCAAAAGAATCGGGTTTCACTTCCGAGCGCGGCTTTGACGCGACGCCGGCTACGAAGCCCGGATTGCAGGGCCGAAAATATCCGCGCGATTTCCTTCGCTCCGTAAAAAAGGAAGGCTTCGGGCGAATTACTACGCCTGTTAACGGACGATATTACATCCGCTACAACGGGGGCGATTCATACGCGTTTGCCTCACATGCCACAGGCGGAGGTGGTGTTTTGGTGCCGCGTTATTCGGCGGCCATGGTGGGAGGGCACGGTGGCTTGCGTCGCGGCGCCGTTATAGAGACAACGTCCCCAGAGCTTCAGAAAATCTTCGGGAGCAACCGTTGGAAGATCATGGATACTGGCGGCGGTCTTCGGCGATGGCAGATCGATTGCTATTTCGGCGAAGATGAACCGCTCGGGCCAGGCAAGCTCCAGGGTCGTCCGCGTGCAACTACCTTTGAGTATGCATACGCCAACGCGCGAATCGTAAATTGACGTGAAGCCATTCACGGTCCGGCTTCGCTTTTACGGCGACCTTAATATCTTTCTTGGGTCAAAAGCCGGCGACGCAGTAATCGAGCGGCGGCTGGCGGAAAAGACGTCCATAAAAGACGTCATTGAGTCGTGTGGCGTTCCGCACCCAGAGGTTGACTTGATCTTGGTCGATGAGCAGACAGTCGGTTTTGATCACACGCTGGCCAACGACGCGAAAGTAGAAATTTTTTCGATCCAGAGTCGTGGCACGGTTCGTACGGATAAACGATTACAAACCATTGAGGTTTCAAGCTTTGTTGCTGATGGACACTTGGGAGGACTTACCCGCAATCTTCGCCTCCTCGGATTTGATGTCGCCTACAGCCAAAACGCTGATGACCGCCAACTGCTCGAGGTGATGGCCCGCGAAAATCGAGCCCTGTTGACGTGTGATCGGCGCCTCCTCATGCACGCGATCGTTCAACACGGATATTGCCCGCGGTCCCAAAACCCCGACGAACAAACTGTTGAAATTATCCGCCGTTTTAATCTCGCAGAATTGATAGCGCCTTTCACACGCTGCGTGCGATGTAACACACCGTTGGAAGAGGCAGCGAAGGCCGACATAATCGACAAACTCGAGCCGCTTACCAAAATTTATTACAACCAGTTTCGCCGCTGTCCTGGCTGTAAAAAGATATACTGGTCGGGGTCGCATTTTCCTAAACTGCAAACGCGGATCGAAGAAATTCGCTCACGGGTTCGAGGCCAAGCGTAGGCTTGTCATCAGCTCGGTTGAACTGGCAGACTGCCCTGCCATATGCAGCTTGCATTTTCGCCGCGCGCACAGTTTGCGGCCTTAGCTGTCGTTAATGCGATTGCGATTAGCGTTGCAAGCGCTCAAGGCCCGGCGCCGTCGCCGTTAATATCAGCGCCATCGCCGCCGCCGGCGAACGTTCCTGTTGTCGTGCCGCCGCGGAGTCCGGCGCACGAATTAACTAAAGCCGATTTCGAAACTTTTCTGGACGCATTGATTCCTTCGCAATTGCGAAATCGAACCATCGCGGGCGCTGTCGTATCGGTGGTGAAAGAGGGTCAGGTGTTATTTCAAAAAGGCTACGGCTACGCTGATGTCGAAGAGAAAAAGCCGGTGCTTCCTGATCAGACTTTGTTCCGCCCAGGTTCGATCTCGAAATTATTCACTGCCACAGCCGTGATGCAGTTGATCGAACAAGGCAAGCTCGACCTCGACCGCGATGTCAACGACTACCTCGATTTCGCAATCCCAAAAACTTATGCGGAACCTGTTACCCTCCGGCAATTGCTTACTCACACGGGCGGATTCGAGGAAACATTGAAGAATCTTTTCGTCGCACATGAGAGCGACCTCAAACCGTTGCGCACGTATCTCGTGAATGAAATGCCCGCTCGCATTTTCCCGCCGGGTAAAATTCCGTCCTATTCCAATTACGGATTCACGCTTGCCGGAGACATCGTCGAGCGCGTGAGCGGCGAAAAATTCGAGCGCTATGTCGAGAGCCACATTTTGAAACCGCTCGGGATGAACAGTTCGACATTCGATCAACCGCTGCCGCCGCAGCTCGCGCCACAAATGTCAAAAGGTTATCTCAGCGCGTCAAAAAAACCGCGCGATTTCGAATGGGTGCAAGCCGCGCCAGCCGGAGCACTCGCTACGACAGCTGCTGACATGACGCGGTTCATGCTCGCCTTTCTTCAGGACGGCAGTGTGGACGGAGTTGCTATTTTGAAACCTGAAACTGTTCGACAAATGCAGACGCGCCAATTCGAACTTAATCCGATGATTTGCGGCATTGGCATTACCTTCATGGAATACTGGATGAAACCGGTGCGCGCCGTCGGCCACGCCGGCGACACGGTGTATTTCCACAGCGATATGGTCCTTATACCGGATGCGCACGTGGGCTATTTCATCTCCTATAATAGCCTCGGTAAGAATGTGGGCGGCGGACGGGGCGAGATTTTGCGGGCCTTCATGAATCGGTACTTTCCAAATCCGGACGAGCGAAAGGTCGATGTCGATGCTGAGAGTCAAAAATCTGACGGTCGCAGAGTTAGCGGCTTTTATGATGGTACGCGCCGTGCAGACACAACATTCCTGAGAATTGTCGCGTTGCTCGATCAGTTTAGGGTCGGCAGCGATAAGGACGGCATTCTGACCGTGGAAGGAAACAAGAATCAGAGCGGCGAATTGAAGAAATGGAAAGAAATTGCCCCGCTTGTTTACAGGGAGCTCGATGGTTCGGAAAGAATCGCGTTTCGCAGTGACGCCTCCGGCGCTGTACACGAAATGCTCCCCTTCCCTGCGATTTACGAAGGCCAGCGCGTTCCGTGGTACGCGAGCAAAATCTTTATCGGTTTGGTCATTGGTGGAAATTTGCTGCTCGCGCTCCTCACGGTGTTGCTTTGGCCCGTCGCGGTCATGATTCGCAAACGATATCAGCGACCGCTCTTCAGTAAGAAAAGTGATCGCGTTCTATATTTTTTCTCGCGTATTGTTTGCCTTGCCCAAGTGCTTTTCGTCCTCGCGCCAATTCTTGCGCTTAGCCAGGGATTGGAGCACATCGTGATTCTCGGGGATGCCATCAACCCCTGGTTGCAGGCGTTCCATGTCGTTGGCTGGGTCTTGATGGCAGGTGTCGTTCTTTTGATTATTACCGCGGTTCGTTTTGCGAGACTGCCGGGGCACGGACTTTGGTTTCGCGCTCACGCAATTCTTTTGGCGATTAGCGGAATCGCATTTGGCTTGTTTGCATGGCAATACCATTTCCTCGATGCCTCGCTGAAGTTCTAATCGGCGCAGCACATAGATGAACTTCGCTCACCGAGGAATTCTATCTGCTATCGCCGTCGTTGCGTTCCGCGCTTCGATTCTTGCCTACGCCCCGCTGGGACATGAGATCATCGGCGCGATCGCGGATGAGCGCCTGGCGAACACGCCCACAGCCGCAAAGGTTTACGCGTTACTCGATGGACTAAAATTGGAAAAGGCTGCCCTGATTGCAGACGAAATTAAGGGCTGGGACAAAAAAGGCGTCGACGGCCCGAGATCGTTTCATTACTCCGCTCATCGCAACATCGACAGGCAACTGCGTGATTTCTGGCGCGCGAACCAGCCAACGCATGATCCCAGTTCGCCCGCGCCTTCGCACCATTGGTTTCACTACACTGATGTCCCGGTCATGCCAGCGCAACGATATCGTGAGGGATACGCCGGTCGGAGCAAATGGGACATCGTGCACATGATTCCGTTCTGCATCGACGTGTTACAGGGAAGAGTGCCTGAACAAAACGATCGGAAAATCACGAAACCCATTGCGGTTATTCTCCTAGCCCATTACGTCGCGGATATTCATCAGCCGCTGCACGTCGGTGCCGCCTACTTCGACAAACAAGGCCGCATGACTGATCCCGACAAGGACAAGTCAGCTTTGGCGGATGAAGGCGGAAACATGTTTACACTCGAGCTAATCGATGAGCCGCGACGTCGCCGAGGCATTCGCAAGAAGAAGTTCCATGGGTTTTGGGATTACGATGCGGTAAACTCGCTTTTCCCGCAGGTGCCCAGCAGGCTGCCCAAAAAGGAACTCGGAGCGCAAATCGAGCCTCTCAAACAGCAACTTGTGCACGACATGGCGACAAATGAACCCCGGAACTGGCAAATGCCGTCGAATGTCTCACTCGACAGTTACGCCGAAGCTTGGGCGAACGAAATCCTGCCGATCTCGCGCGAGGCGCATGCGCGTTTGGAATTTCGACATGTGAGGCCATTTCTGGATAACGACCGAATCGTTGCGACGGGCGAGGCAATCGAAAAACGGCCGCCGGGTCAAACGCTGTATCGCACGTGGGCCAGCGGGGTTGTGCGCGACGAGTTACACAAAGCCGGATGGCGTCTCGCCGATTTATTTGAGAAAATTCTTTAATTAAATATGCGAACGGTTGTCCAACGTGTAAGTCGCGCGTGTGTCACCGTGAACGGTGCCATCACTGGAGAAATCACGACGGGCCTCTTGATCTTGCTCGGAGCAGGACGCAACGACACGTCTGCCGTCGCCGCGAGTTTGGCCGAGAGAATCGCAAACCTAAGGATCTTTGAGGATGACAAGCGACAAATGAACCGCTCGCTCTTGGATGTAAAAGGCGGTGCGCTCGTCGTGTCGCAGTTTACACTCTACGGCGACGCGCGCGGGCAACGCAGGCCGAGCTTTATCGCTGCATCGCCGCCGGACCTTGCAAAGAAGGTCTACGAAGATTTCTGCGAAGTGATGCGCAGCTTGGGACTCATGGTTGCGACAGGAGTCTTCGGAGCAATGATGTCGGTGGAATTAGTAAATGAAGGTCCGGTGACCATCCTCCTGGATTCTGACAAGGCATTCTAGCCAGCCGCGGTTGCAGGTCTTGTCGCGCCGTTATCTTTGCGAGTTTAACTGTGCCTGTGCGCGTTGCAGATTATCGGCTACGCCTTTTAGCTCCGGTTTGAGACTCAGCGCCGCTTCAAATTCGGGAATGCTTTCCCGCGCTTTGCCGGAGGCGAGCAGCGCCAACCCAAGATTATTGTGAGCCTCGGCGTTGTTGGGATTCAGCCGGAGGGCTTCGTGAAGTTGCTCGATAGCGTCTGCTGTTCTACCCACCAGTGCGAGCGCGAGTCCAAAGTCAGCCCGAATGTCTGCTGCTTTGGGCGCAAGCTGTGCCGCGCGACGCATTTCCTCAAGCGCGGCTTCATCGCGCTTCTCGTTCCACAGTGCGTGGGCAAGCTGCACATGTGCTTTCGGCGTGTCCGGCTGTGAACGGATTGCGGCTTGGAAACACTCGATGGCTTCCGGCAGCCGCCCTTGGTGCCCACGAGTAACACCCAGCGCCACCAGTCCATCGTAGAAATTGGAGTCGATCTGCAAGGCCTTCTGAAAATGCGCCGCGGCCTCATCGTATCTGTCGCTAGCGCCTAAGGCGACGCCCAGATTGTGTTCGATGCGGAGATTAGGTGGAGTTACCGCAAGCGTGTGCTCGAACAAAGTAAAGCTGTCACGCCAGCGCTGGATCTGCGCATTCGTAAGAGTAGCAAGAACCAGTAGAGCCCCAGCGGTTAGTCCTGCGCAGAGCGAGGGCGCGAGTCGCCAGCTCTTGGCGATGTCCGCTAATCCAAAAACCAGTGCGATGAATAAACCGATTGACGGAATATAGAAATAGCGGTCCGCCATTATTTGTCCGCCAACCTGCACGATTCCTATAACAGGAACCAGTGTTCCCAGAAACCAAAGCCACCCCACGATGAGGTATGGCCGAGTTTTCCACTGCAAAAAACAAAATACAGTAATTCCAATCAGCAGGAACGCTCCGCCGATGATCTGCCAAGCCGCTATGCCCGCAAACGGATAATAGACCGCCAGATCATTTGGCCAGAAGGTGAGCAGCAGGTACTTCGAATACGACACAAGCGCGTTTGACAGCCGCAGCGCAATAGAGACGTCGGCAATCGTGTGCACAGCTCCGCCACGGGATTGCGCTACCAAGGTCATGATTGCTGACCCCGCCACGAGCACGAACAACGGGATCTTTTCGAGGATGAGCTTTCTCACTTTTTCTCTTTGCGCTTTGCTCTTCGCGCTTTGCCATCTTCCCAACGGCCAGTAGTCGAGCAGTAACATTATGAACGGCCATGTCACCAACATCGGTTTGGCGAGCAATCCTATTACGAGCGTTATGCCGACCCACGCGTAGCGACTGATCGAAGTGGCTTTTGCATAGCGCACATAAGCGATGAGGGACAGCAATCCGAAAAATGTGGAGAGGGTGTCTTTACGTTCAGAAGCCCACGCAACCGATTCTACATGCAACGGGTGCAGGGCAAAGAGCGCGGCGACCAGCGCGCTCGGCCAGCGGGCGGCGGTCGCCCGCAACAGAAACAAGAAGACCAGCAGCGTGTTTGCTATATGAATCAGCGCGTTGACCAGCAAGTGACGGCCAGCGTTCGTGCCAAAGAATTGGCAATCGATCATGTGTGAAATCCAAGTGAGCGGATGCCAGTTCGCCGCATGAAACGTGGTGAATGCCCAAGCGACTCCGGCGCGCGTAACACCCCGATTCACCATTGGATTTTCCCGGATATACGTGGGGTCATCGAGCGTGATGAACTGATGCCCCATCACTTGCGCGTAAATCCCAAACGTCACTGCCGCGAGACCGAGCAGGATGGCAACATCGGGGCGCCCGAAGATTTTACGGTGGCTGAACTGCGCGACATTTCGTCGGTTGGCTGCGGTAGAGCCACGAGCTTTTCTCTTTTGCGCTTTTCGTTTCGCCATGCCGTTTTGCGATACTACCAGAAGACGGACGACAGACCATCCGACCAATGGCCGAGCCTACTCGCCAACTGTAGTAAACACCTGTAGTAAATGGTATCGTTTGCCCCTTTAGCGGCGAAGAAAGGAGTGGACCCGATAGAGCAGAGAGTAACGCCTCATCGCGGCGTTGATCTGATTTCGGACGCGTTGCCGTTCGGTCGGTTGTGGTATGCCGAACCAAACGCAGTCGACAATGCAATCGGCTACGCACTGCACGCCAGCCGTTCACATCATGCTGTGATTCGCGTTTACGATGACGCTGGCAACAATCGAGGCGCATGAACACGCGGGCAATTTCAAAGAACCGTAGTATTGGAGGATTCCGAATCGCCTTCGCTCAGGGAAGCGCTCGAATGTTCGCACGCGTTTGGTCTTGACGACACCCTGCAAGCAGATCGAAGGTTTTGGCTAGTTCTTTGTTTCGCTTAATGGATAGGCGGGTTGCCGATCCAACGGGGGAACCAAATCTTTGTTTCGCAAGTGCGGAGCGGATTGGGGCGAACGATGCGCTGCATCGAGAGCATTTAATGGCTCTAGCCCGACAGCTAACCTCGTCGGCATCATTAAAGAGCAAAGGCGCTCCTCCCTGAGGTTCGCTCTTGCTGAGTGGCCTGTTTCGCCGCGCGAATCGGTCAAGGTACTGCCAGAGTTACAAATTGTGTCCGGGAATATCGAATTGATCAATCTGGAAGCGGTGGCGGAGCGAGTATCATGATCCGACAAGAGATCACGATTATTAACGAGGAGGGATTGCATGCGCGTCCTGCGGCGCAATTTGTCCTTGCTGCAAAAGCCTTTCGCTCACAGATCTGGCTCGTTAAGGGAGAAGAGCGATTTTCCGCTGCAAGCATTCTCGATGTACTGACCGCCAATTTAAACTGCGGAGAAACGGCGGTAATTGAAGCAGAGGGTCCCGACGCCGACAAAGCCGTTAAGCGATTAGTTCAATTGACGGCCGAATTTGGAAAGAGGGATTTGAACAGCACTAGAATTGCTCCCCGAAGGACGGAAGAGGATTTCTAATGCATCAGCAGGACCTAACCATAGCGCCGAATCGGCATCAGCCCGGCTCGCCTTCGCTGCTCGAAGATGCACCCGAATCCGCGCCAGCTGACCGATTGGTTGTTGTTGGCGAGGAGCAGTTCGGAGATTCGATGCCGCCCAAACTGCGGAGCCTTCTTTTACCGCTCCTGCTTGAAGTCGCTGCGTCGCCATACCTGATCGCCGACTCCGTTGGAATGTGGCACGCGGGCAAAGAGCGCTTCTGGATGCCGCGGTTCATTTTCCAGCGTACCCAGCGGACGAAGCGTCGAATCAAGGTGGGCATCTTCGCAGGCGTTCACGGCGACGAACCCGAAGCGGTCCTCGGTTTGGTAGATCTTGTCCGCAGCCTCAATGCGCGTCCCGAAGTTGGACGCGATTACCATCTCTTCATTTATCCGATGTGCAACCCAAGCGGCCTCGTTGATGCCACTCGCTGCTCCAGGTCAGGTGCGGATTTGAATCGTGAGTTTTGGCAGGACTCAGCAGAGCCGGAGGTACGTTTACTGGAGACAGACATCCGTCGCCAGAAGTTCGAAGGCATCATCTCGCTGCACACCGACGACACGAGTGACGGCGTTTATGGTTTCGCTCATTACGGCGTGGAAACGGATGATCTACTCCATGACGCTTTGGAAACGGCACACCACGCCCTTCCGCGGTGTCGCTCAACGCTGATTGACGGTTTTGCGGCGAACAACGCGATCGTGCGTGAATGTTACGCCGGTGTGCTTTCAGCTCCTCCGGATCAGCAGCCGCGGCCGTGGGAGATTATTTTGGAAACGCCCCAGCGTGCGCCGATTCATCTACAGCGACAGGCGTTCGTGCTTGCGGTAGGCATGATCCTCGCACGCTACCGAACTCAAACCTCCTGAGACCGATACGCGATTATGGACATACCACATCGGCTTCGCCAAGCTGAAAAGAAAATCACGAAGATCTTATGGCATTAAAAATTCCGGCTAATCAAATCAAAAATCTTCAGCAGATGGAAGTTGTAGTCTCGGGTCCCGACGAGGCGAACCGCCTGATTATCATCGATGGACAATTTGATACGGGGGATATCACCGCAGATA
>Ga0306920_100001170_pt1 | contig 32436 bp, 27 predicted proteins | sample flu12Cox44000170_FD_204666 | JGI IMG/M metagenome (GOLD analysis project Ga0306920, IMG submission 204666) | Lab enrichment of tropical soil microbial communities from Luquillo Experimental Forest, Puerto Rico - flux4day.12C.oxic.44.000.170 (v2)... | ecosystem: Environmental > Terrestrial >...
TTTCGGCGCGGTCGCCGCGTAGAACCCCGCGGGCCAGCGCCTCCGTCGCCTTGGGTTGATCCCCTGCGAGCGCAAAGGGGGAGACTAAGCTGAACTCAGCCATGCCTTCCCTGCAACAGCCTCCGAGGGCCGAACGATTCAGCCAGCGAAGCGTAAGGTGCCGTGAATCAGCAGCCGCTTCTTTTCTCCGGCAACTCCAATCCGCAGCTGGCCGAAGAGATCGCCAAGCGGTTGCGCCTGCACGTAGGTAAGGCGTACGTCGGAGAGTTCAGAAACGAAGAGACGCGGATCGAGATCCACGAGAACGTCCGCGGCTCCGAAGTCTTCGTCGTGCAGTCGATCTGCAAGGCGCCAAACGGCAAAGGCGTCAACGACGCGCTGATGGAGCTGCTTTTGATGATCGATGCGCTGCGCCGAGCCTCGGCGGCACGCATCACCGCAGTCATCCCGTACTATGGCTACGCGAAGCAGGATAAGAAGACCAAAGGCCGCGAGCCGATTTCGGCCAAGGTGATTGCTAACGTCCTGAAAGTTACCGGCGCACGACGCATCGTCACGATGGATCTGCATGCCGCGCAGATTCAAGGCTTCTTCGACATTCCGGTCGACAATCTAATGGCGATGCCCGTGCTTTGCAACTACTTGAAGAAAGAGGGACTCTGCGACGATAAGATCGTCGTCGTCTCACCCGATGCCGGCGGCGTGCACCGGGCCGAGCTCTTCGCCAAGCGGCTCAATAGTTCGCTGGCGATCGTCTTCAAGCGTCGGCCCGAGCCGGACGTCGCCGAGGTGACCGACATCGTCGGTGAGGTCGACGGGAGAGTTGCAGTCGTCGTGGACGACATGATCTCGACGGGCGGAACGCTCGCGAAGGCCGCGGAAGCGATCAAAGCCCGTGGTGCGACGCGCGTTTACACGGTTGCATCGCACGGCGTCTTCGCCGACGATGCCGTTGAGGTTCTCGAGGACTCCGCGATCGAGAAGGTCGTCTTCACCAACACGGTCCCGTTTGCCGGCGGAGCGGAACACCCGAAGTTCTTTCAGCTCTCGATCGCGCAGATCTTCGCCGACGCGATCAATCGAATCACGACCAATCGTTCGGTTTCGGAGCTCTTTGCAGGCGACGAGGCTCCAAGCCGAGTGCTGGAGCCTGCCGAAGCGGTCGCTGCCGTCTTAAGATAGGTCAACGGTGCCAAAAAAAGATCTGCAACTCTCGATCGAGTCCCGCGCCAATCTGGGCACGACCGGCGCGCACGCGCTGCGCGCTGCGGGTAAAGTTCCCGCCGTGCTCTATGGCCATGGCGATGCTCCCGAACATATCGCCGTTGACGGACACGCTTTCGGCGAACTGCTAACGCACGGCGGCCGCAATGCGATCATCACGCTAATCGACGGCGGGCGGAAACGTCAGACGGCACTCGTGCGCGAGATACAGCTCCACCCGGTGTCGCGGCGAGTCATTCACGCCGATCTCCAGCGGGTCTCGGCCGACGAAACGATCAACACGCGCCTGCCGATCGTTACCGTGGGAGTCGCTGACGGCGTTCGAAACTTCGGAGCGGTCATGGACGTCATCACGCACGAGCTCGAAGTTGAAGGTCCGGCAAGCCGAATTCCGGAGAATCTCGAGGTTGACGTAACCGCGCTGGGCGTGCACGAACACATGACGGCGGCCGACGTTACTCTGCCCGAGGGCTTCAAACTGCTGACCAGCCCCGAAACGATCGGGGTTTCGATCGAGCCGTCGCGCACCGCGCGCGAACTCGAAGAGGCCGCCGCTCCGGCGGCCGAAGAGGTCGCCGAACCCGAAGTCATCGGCGCCGAGCCGGCTCCTACCGAGGAGCAATAGCTGGCGGAGCCCTTCGGCGCTACGGGCAAGCGCAGCCGTAGGCTTGTCGTCGGTCTAGGCAATCCTGGAAGAGAGTATGCGCAGACGCGCCACAACGTCGGCTTCATGGTGGTCGACGAAGTTGCGCGCCGCAACGGCATCACGAGCTGGAAGAAGAAAGACGGTGCGCAACAAGCTCTAGACGTTGCGAACGGCATCGTCTACGTCAAGCCGGTGAAGTTTATGAACCTCTCGGGCACACCCGTGCGCTTGATCTCATCGTGGTATCGCATCCCGCCCGAAGACGTCCTGGTCGTAAGCGATGACATGGATTTGCCCTTTGGAAAGTTGCGCATGCGCCCGTTCGGCGGCAGCGGCGGCCACAACGGGCTGAAATCCGTGATCGCGACGATCGGCGAAGGGTTCCCGCGCCTTCGTATCGGCCTGGGCCGCCCGGAGTTCGACAGCGTCGATCACGTCTTGAGTGCATTCCGCGACGACGAGAAGCTTGCGGTGCCTTCGATTATCGCCGCCGCTGCCGACGGGGTGAAGCGTTGGCTCGACGACGGCACCGAAGCCGCGATGCAGTTCGTGAATACGTGGGCACCGCCTACCGACAACCACTCGGAACGTGATTGATCGCGGTGACGCGCGCATCGATTCCGGCCGCGGTATATAGAAAAAGCATCGCAGACTGCTCAGGGCAGACCTCGATCATCCGTTGATCGCTTACGCGAACGAGGGCGCGAACTGCCGCCGACGGATTACCCGTCACCGCGACGGCGTAGCGGTCGGCGTCGAAGTCGTACGAGCGCAGCGCGGCATTGCGGACCGGCACCGCAGCGAGATAGACGAGCGCGAGCAACGCACCTACGATAGCCAGCCGCGACAGCGGGTCGTCATCGCGCCGGAACCTAATGCGATCGGCGATTACGATGGCGATCGCTGAGAAGACGATGATGACGCCGCCTTCGATGAGCGCGACCGAAAGAAGATCGCCATGCGCCACGCGCTCGAGCGCGTAGGCGATCTGATATTCGGTCTCGGGCTCCGTGTCGCCGGCGATGAGACTCCGGCTCAGCACGATACGGCGGCTGCTTCCCGAGCCAAGCACTACGACTTGCGCGAGCGGAGAGTTGTCGAGGCTCTCCAGCACGGGAACCGGTGCAAGGTTCGCGCGCGCAAACATTCCCCGAATCTGAGCGTCGAGCGCGCTGTCGAGCGGACGGATCGCGTGCGTGCTTGGACCCTCGACGTACGGGCTCAAATACGACCAGCCGACGCTGGCCGCGAGAATGGCCACCATCGTGTAGACGTACCATTGATGGGTGCGTCCAACCAGCCAGAGAACGCTCGCAGCGATCAGGCCCGCAACGACCATCCCGAGCAGGGTGTGAAAGATCCAATAGGCCGCCCAGGTGCGCGTCAAGTCCTGCGTGAGCTGTAAGACCCTGTCGACGCGATATAAATAAAAGGAAGGAAGTAGCGCGGCAAGCCGGGCGACCAGCGCAAGCGCCGCCCCGAAAAGGAAGCGCACGCTCCATTCCGAGCCGAAGTGGCGGCGCAGCCAGTCGCGTAGCGCCGCCGCCGTTCCGGAGCTCCACAAATAGAAGAGCGCCGCTGCTTGGAAGAGCTGAATCATTATCCATCCCAGTAGCGTCCAATGGGCGCGCCGCGCCGCGGCGGCTTGACGGGCCGGATCGACAAGCGCGGTAGCCGGTTTGCTCATTAGCTGGCTCTGCGTCAGCGCGTCGACGCGCCGATCGAGCGCGTTGGGGCGCTCGATCGCGGCCGATGCTATGCCGAACGCAAGCACCAGCAGTATCAGAGCGCCGCTGACTCCGGAAAGCCAACGCGTCACTTGCAAAATTGCCGCTTACGTTTCATGCATCTTCTTTGGGAGCGGTCGCGCCGGGTTGCCGGCCACGCGCTCACCCGATGCAACGTCTCTGGTGACGACCGAGCCTGCTCCGGTCAACGCGCCGTCGCCAACCGAAACTGGGGCGACGAGCGAGGTGTTCGATCCGATCAAGACGTCGCGCCCTACGATCGTCGCATTCTTCTGTTGGCCGTCGTAGTTGCAGGTAATCGTCCCGGCGCCGATGTTGGTCGCTTCGCCGATCGTGGCGTCGCCCAAGTATGAGAGGTGGCTGACTTTCACCGCCGGCGCTAAGACGGACTTCTTTATTTCGACAAAGTTGCCGACGTGGACGCGATCGGCGAGCCGCGTGTCGCCGCGAAGGTGTGCGTATGGCCCCACCGTTACGTCGTCGCCGATCCTAGCATCCACGACGACGCTCTCGCGAATCGTTACGCGCTCGCCGAGCTTCGCATTTGAGAGGCGGCTATTCGGCCCAACCACGCAGCCGGACCCGATGCGCGAAAGCCGGGCGATTGTCGTATTCGGATAGATCACGGTGTCCGGGCCGATCTCGAGTTCAGGCTCAAGGTAGGTCGTCTCGGGATCGACGATCGTCACCCCGGCGCGCATGTAATGCACGCAGAGGCGGGCGTTCATCTCACGGCGCGTCTGCGCGAGCTCGACCCGATCGTTGATGCCGAGCACGTCCGAGTAGTTCGTCGCGAGGACCGGCCGCACGCGCTTGCCCTGGTTGACGAAATGCGCCACCGTATCGGTGAGATAATACTCGGATTGAGCGTTGTTGCTGCGCAGATGGTTAACCGCATCGCGCAGAACAGCTTCATCGAAAGCGTAGATGCCGGCGTTCATCTCAGTCACGGCAAGCTCTTCGGGTGTGGCGTCGCTGACCTCAACGATACGTTCGACGAGCGGTCCGCGGCGGATGATCCGTCCGAAATATGAGGGCAGCGGCATTCTTACGGTGACGAGCGACATTACGGCTGCATCGCCGTCGCGGGCATCGAGCGAGCCAACCATTTCGCGGAAGATCTCTTCGGTCACCAGCGGCATGTCACCGCACGCCACGACGATACGGCCGCCGGCCCGCGGTTCGAGCCGTTCGAGCGCCACGCGCACGGCATGACCGGTGCCGAGCTGCTCGACTTGAAGGACGCTCGCTACACCGAAGCGCCCGATCTCCGCTTCGAGCTCTCGATTGACGACGACGAGAATCTCCGCGATGCCCGCGGCGCGCAGCGCCCGGATGACGTACCAAAGCATCGGGCGCCCGCAAATCTCGTGCAGAACCTTCGACTGCGCGCTCTTCATGCGCTTTCCTTTGCCGGCAGCGAGCACGATTGCGCGAATCACGCCGCCGCCTTGCCTAAAAGGTCGAGCGCGTTGCGGAGACGCTCTCGCACGAGATCGCGCCCCAACAGCTCCATCGAATCGAAGAGCGGAATCGAGGTCGGGCTACCGGTGATGGCGACGTAGAACGGACGCGCGACGTCGCGCGTTTTCTTATCCAAGGCTGCAGCGATACGCTTGAGCACCTCCTCGATGCCGAAGGCATTCCAGGTAGGCAACGCATCGAGCTCGTTCAACGCCAGCGTGAAGGCCTGACGCACTTCGAGCTGGTCGAGTTTTGCGCTGTGCAGGTCTTCGGCTTTAAGCGTCAGTCGCCCCGAAAAGAGAAAAGCCAGGAGCGGCCCAAGGTCGCTCAAACGCGCGACGCGCGGCGCCGAAACCTCCGCCAGCCGTTTGAGGCGTCCGGGCGAGATCGCCCACTCTTGCACACGTTGCGCGAATGTTTCCGGATCGAGACGCTCGCGAATGTACCGGCCGTTGAGCCAATCGAGTTTTTCGACATCGAAGACTGGTCCGCCGATCGGAACATGCTCGACCTCAAAGCGATGCACGATCGCCGGCAGGTCCATCAACTCGTCTTCGCCCTCGCGGGTTGCGTTGGCGAGCAAGGCCAAAAAGTTGATGAGCGCTTCCGGCAGATATCCCATCGCTCGATAGAAGAGAATCCCGGTAGGATTACGGCGTTTGCTGAGCTTGCTCTTATCAGGATTGCGCAGCAGCGGCAAGTGCATCAGCGTGGGCGGCGTCCATCCAAAGTAGGAGTAGAGCAAGAGATGCTTTGGCGCACTGGAGACCCACTCTTCGCCGCGAAAGACGTGGGTGATCCCCATCAGATGATCGTCCACCACGTTGGCGAGGTGATATGTCGGCAGACCGTCGGACTTGATCAGCACTTGCATGTCGACGCTCTTGTAATCGAACTCGATCGGCCCTCGGCGCAGATCCTCGAGGATGCAGACGCCCTCGTCGGGCACTCGCAAGCGCACGACGTATGGCTCGCCGGCAGCTTCGCGGCGTGCAACTTCTTGGGGCGAGTACGTCAAACAGAGGCCATCGTAGCGCGAAGGCTGTCCGGCGGCGCGTTGTGCGATGCGCATCTCCTCGAGCCGCTGCGGCGTGCAGAAACACTTGAAAGCTTGACCGGCGGCGATCAGTTTCGCGGCATACTCGTGGTAGATGCTCGAGCGTTCGCTCTGGCGGTACGGGCCGTGCGGACCGCCGACGTCGGGGCCTTCGTCCCACTCGAGCCCGCACCAGCGCAGCGCCTCCAAGATCGCGCGCTCGCTCTCGGCGGTGCTGCGAACCTGGTCGGTGTCTTCAATGCGTAAAATGAATTCGCCGCCATGCTTTTTCGCAAAGCAATAGTTGACGAGCGCAACGTACGCCGTACCGACATGCGGTTCGCCCGTCGGCGACGGCGCGATACGCGTTCGAACGGGCGACATTAGCCGACCAGCGCTCTACGCTTACCGCACTCGCGCGCAACGAAGTCGATGATCTCTTGCAAGGGTGCCCCCGGAGTGAAGATCTCGCGAACGCCCAGTTCTTTGAGCCGTTTCGCATCGTCGGCCGGGATCGTCCCGCCTCCGAAAAACACGATATCTTCCGCGTGCTGCACCCGCAACTGTTCGACGACAAGCGGAAAGAGCGTCATGTGGGCGCCGGAAAGGATCGAAAGACCGATGCCATCGGCGTCTTCCTGAATCGCCGTCTGGACGATCTGCTCGGGCGTTTGGAAAAGACCGGTATAGACGACTTCCATGCCGGCATCGCGCAGCGCACGCGCGATTACTTTGGCTCCGCGATCGTGTCCGTCCAGGCCGGCCTTAGCGATGACGATTCGTAGCGGTCGTTCCACGTTCGATTCCGGATTCTGCTCCAGTGCTGCGGCGGCGGCTCAAATATAGCGCTTCCTCGAGCTTGCGCACAACTTGCTTGAGCGTGCGTCGCATGCGATAAAGTTCGATATCGGTTCGGCACCGAATTCCGTGCTTATGCCGCATTAGATAACGGCAGTCTCCGTATAGCGTCCGAAGACCTGCGCCATTGCCTCGACAATTTCACCTTCCGTGCAGTAGGCGTTAACGCAATCGATCAGATGCGGCATGAGATTGTCCTTAGGGTCCCCGCACGCCGCTTGGAGCCGCTCGAGCACCAGCGGCACCTCAGAAGCGTCGCGTTCCTTGCGAAGCTCCGCGACTGCGCGCGCCTGTCCGCGCTCCGTCGCCTCGGTGATTTTCAAAAGGTCGATCTCACCCTCATCCTCGTCTTTTGCAAAGGCGTTGACCCCGACGATGATGCGATCTCTACGCTCGATCGAGCGCTGATACCGGTAACTCGCTTCGGCGATCTCGCGTTGGAAAAATCCGGCCTCGATTGCTTCGATAACGCCGCCGTACGCCGCAATCTGCGCGAAATATGCCTCGGCCTGCCGTTCCATCTCTGCGGTCAACGCTTCAATGTAGTACGAGCCCCCCAGCGGATCGACGACGTTGGTCACGTTCGTCTCGTATGCCAAAACCTGCTGAGTGCGCAACGCGATCTCGACCGATTTTTCAGTGGGCAGTGCCAAAACTTCATCCATCGAATTTGTGTGCAGCGACTGGGTACCCCCCAAGACCGCAGCCATAGCCTCGTACGCGACGCGCACGATATTGTTCTCGGGCTGCTGCGCGGTCGCACTGCATCCTGCGGTTTGCGTGTGGAAGCGCAGCTGCCACGAACGGGGATTGCGCGCTCCGTACTTTTCACGCATGTGACGCGCGTAGATTCTGCGCGCTGCCCGGAACTTTGCGATCTCTTCGAAGAAGTCGATGTGGGAGTTGAAGAAAAAGGAAAGGCGCGGCGCAAAGTCGTCCACATCCATACCGGCCGCCATGCAGGCCTCGACGTACGCAAACCCATCCGCCAGCGTGAACGCAAGCTCTTGCGCAGCGGTCGAACCGGCTTCGCGAATGTGATAGCCCGAGATCGAGATCGTATTCCACTTCGGCATTTCGCGCGTGCAGAAATCGATCATATCGACGATGATGCGCATGTGCGGCCGCGGCGGAAAGATCCATTCCTTTTGGGCGATATACTCTTTGAGGATGTCCGCCTGAATCGTTCCCCCCAGTTTGGAGCGCGGAATGGCTTTCTTTTCGGCGGCGGCGATATATTGCGCGAGCGCGATGCACGCCGGTCCGTTGATCGTCATCGAGGTGGTGATCTCACCCATGTCGATGCCGTCGAATAGCAGCTCCATATCCGCGAGCGAATCGATCGCTACGCCGCACTTACCGACTTCGCCGCGGGCTTGCGGCGCATCCGAATCGTAACCCATCAACGTCGGCATGTCGAAGGCGACCGAAAGCCCGTGCTGCCCGTGCTCGAGCAGAAAGTGATATCGCTCGTTGGTCTGCTTTGCGGTTCCGAAGCCGGCGAACTGACGCATCGTCCAAAGCCGATCGCGATAGCCGTTCGGATGGATCCCGCGCGTGTACGGGTACTCGCCCGGCCAGGCGAGATCGCCCGCGAGATCCAGCTCGGCAACATCTTGCGGATCGTAGACTTTCTTGAGCGGAACGTCGGAGATCGTTCGGTCGATCGCGCCCGAGCCGGGCCCTCTGCGCGACCGGCCTTTTGCGGACGCCTCCTCCCAGCGGCAGCGCTGCTCTTCATACTCGGGAGTCGGCTGCGCGCCCAAACCGCTGGACCGCTCGATCATCTTTGCCATTGCGGCCCAGCTTTTCGACGGAAACGCCTGGTTTTCCCCAAACTTAACGTTCTAGACCAAGCTCGGAGAGGACGCGATCGGTGGCCTCATATGGGTCGAGGCCGTTGCGCGGCTGCGCTTTCAACGCACGATCGAGTCGCCGTTCGATGCGTCCGAGCGCAAGCTGCCGGACCTGATGAATGAACGCGTAGCGCCTGCGCTGTTCGATTTCACCCGTTTCGTTCAGATACGCCACATGCCGTTCGATCGCGCTCCAAAGTTCCTCGATGCCCTCTCCGGCGAGGGCCTGCGTCGTGACCAACTCGGGCACCCAGCCCGACCATTGCAGCATCTCCATCATCGAGCGGATCTCTCGACGAAGCTGATTGGCCATCGGGTGATCGGCTTTGTTGACGACGAAGATGTCGGCAATCTCCATGATGCCGGCCTTGAGCACTTGAATCGAGTCGCCGCTACCCGGCTGCAGCGCAACGAGCGTCGTCTGCGCGAGTTCGGCGATCGCAATCTCGCTCTGGCCCACGCCGACCGTTTCGATCACGATGACGTCGAAGCCGAAGGCATCCATCATGAGGACCGCGTCGCCCGTGGCACCCGCAAGGCCTCCAAGATGACCGCGACTCGCCATGGAACGAATGAAAACCGATTCGTCGGTAAAGTGTTCGGCTAGGCGAATCCGATCACCGAGCAGCGCACCATGCGAAAACGGCGAGCTCGGGTCAACCGAAACGACCCCGACGCGCTTGTTGAGCGTGCGCGCTTTGCGAACCAGCGCCGAGGCCAGCGTCGATTTGCCCACGCCCGGCGGACCGGTGAGCCCAATTGTCCGCGCGTGTCCGGTCTGTGGGTAGAGCGCGCGGATGAGCTCGCCGCCGAGTCCGGCTTCGGCATAGGATATCGCACGCGCAAGCGCGCGTGGCTTGCGCAACTCGAAATCGCGTAGGAGCTCGGCGTAGGCCGGTTGACTTATCAAGACGTGTGGTGTCCTGGCTCACTAGTTTGCGGCCTGCGCCGAAACCGAACCTTCTGCGCGGCGATTTGCGCGCTCGCCATGCTCCTGGAGTTCGAGTTGCCGGCGCCCGCCGGCGGCGAAACGCTCGTCGTACCGCTGACCGGAAAGCGAGTCCGCAACATCCAAACCGAGAGCCTCTTTCACACGCTCTTTCACGACTTTTTTCTTGAGGACGATGCTACGACCTACGTTCAAAGCGGGGACATACCGGCGATGTGGTTGCGAGACTCCTCGGCCCAGACGATTCCATATATTCGCTTTCAGCGCCAATATCCGATTTTGAGGGCCCGCTTCGCGGGTGTGATCGAGCGCAATGCGCGTAACATCATCAAGGATCCGTATGCGAATGCCTTCCAAGCTGATTACACCGTCTGGGAGCGCAAATGGGAGGCCGATTCGCTGGCGTGGCCGGTGGTCCTCGCCTCAGTCTACTGGCGTTCGACGCGCGATCGAACCGTCTTCACGCCGGATTTGCACCAAGCGCTGCAACTGGTCGTCGCGACATACGGCTGCGAAGAACGCCACCGGACGTGCAGCCGTTATCGTTACCCCGAGCGTCTTTACTCGAGCGACCAATATAACGACGCGACCGGAATGATTTGGAGCGCTTTTCGACCATCGGACGACCCGGTTCAGTATCGGTTCAACGTTCCGCAGAACGCGATGGCCGTCGTCGCGTTGCGCAACATTCGTCAGTTGGCCGTCGATGGTTACGGCGACGGCCGTTTAGCCGACGCGGCGCAGTCGCTGGCGACACGAGTCCAAGTCGGAGTCGAACGATACGGCCGCTTTTACAACCCGACACGGAACGTCTGGATGTACGCGTACGAAACCGACGGCTACGGCAAGTACAACCTGATGGACGATGCGAATATTCCAAATCTCACAACGCTGCCCTATATCGATTGGTGCTCGAACTTCGATCCAACATATCTGGCGACGCGTGCCTTTACGCTCAGCATGGATAACCCGTTCTATTTCGCAGGGCGCTACGCGCAAGGGCTCGGAAGTCCCCACACGCCCTATGGATACGTTTGGCCGCTCGGCATCATCGGGCGCGCGATCACCGCGACGTCGTCACTCGAAGTTGCGACGGCAATTACGACGCTGGCGGAGACCGATAGCGAGAGCGGACTGATCCACGAGAGTTTCTACCCGGATGGCTACTGGCGGTTCACTCGTCCCGAATTCGGTTGGGCGAATGCACTAGGCGCCGAACTTTTATTCCGCAGCCTAGCAGGCGAGGGGGCAACCCAGTTCGCTTGGAACGGGCCGATAGTCCCCTACCAGGAGCGCTCAGTGACACCCCGGCTCGTTCCGTTCTTCACGCAGGTCGAAAATGCAGCCGAGCTGCTTGCAACGCTTGGCAGGCTTCTACATGCGACAGGCGGCGCGATACCGCACCAATAAGTCCCTTTGCTATGGACCAGGGTTACTATCGCTATCCAACGATAGCGCGAGATCGTCTCGTCTACGTTTGTGAGGACGATCTTTGGAGCGTTTCGGCGCAAGGCGGCGTCGCTGTCCGGCTAACCGTCAGTTTTGGAACGTGTTCCTTCCCACGTTTGTCGCCCGACGGCGAGCTGATTGCATTTATCTCTACGGATGAGGGCAATCCCGAACTGTACGTGATGCCGGCACGCGGAGGAGAGCCGCGCCGCTTGACGTTCCTCGGCTCGACGCTGGCGTGGGCCACGGGCTGGAGCGAAGATGGAAGCGAGATCTACTTCGTCGCCAATCCCACGGCATGGTACGAGGGAGAGACGCGGCCGTTTGCGATTTCAAAAGACGGCGGAAGGCCGCGCGAGCTAAACCTCGGACACGCCCGCTCGGTTAGCTTCAGTCCGGGCGGCCGGCTTGCGATCGGCCGCAACGCAGGCGATCCTGCTCGCTGGAAACGCTATCGCGGCGGCACCAGCGGAGAGATTTGGATCGATGCCGAGGGCGCGGGCAAATTTACCCGCTTGTCGCTGCCGGATGGGAATCCGTGCTGGCCGATGTGGATCGGCGACCGGGTCTTCTTCCTCGCGGATCACGAGGGGATCGGCAATCTCTATTCGTGCGAGGTAGGCGGAGGTTCGCTACGCCGTCACACGCACGAAAGCGAGTATTACGTGCGCTTCCCCTCGACCGACGGCAAGCGCATCGTCTACTCCGCCGGGGCGCGGATTGGGTTGTACGACCTCGAAACGGAGACGGCCACGCACGTCGAGATCGCAACACACTCGGCCGCACCGCAGACCGCTCGTCGCTTTGAGAAAGCTGCCGAATGTTTGGAAGAGTTCGCGCCGCATCCCGATGGGACGCAACTTGCATTTGATTCACGCGGGCAACAGTTTACAATGCCGTTCTTTGAAGGAGCGGTGATCCGTCACGGTGTCGGCAGCCGCGTGCGGACGCGCCTGACCCAGTGGTTCCATGATGGCAAGCAGCTCGTCTTCGTTACCGACGTCAATGGCTACGAGCAAATCGCTCTCTGCCGCGCCGATAATCCGAGCGAACCCAGACTCATTACGACTAGCGACATCGGCCGCATCACGGACCTAGTCTGCTCGCCGCAGAGCAGCATCGTCGCATTTGCTAACCACCGCCACGAGCTCAGCGTGCTCGACGTCGAGGATGGGTCGGTGCGCGTGCTCGACACGTGCCCATCGCATCGAATCGAAGATCTGGCTTTCTCTCCCGATGGACGTTTCGTCGCTTACGTGTGGTGGCCGGCGCACGGAACCTCAATCATTCGTGTCGCAAAAGTGCGGTCGGGGAGGGTTCACGACGTCACTACGGCGTTGCGCGTCGATCAGTCGCCGGTCTGGGATCCTGATGGAAAGTATCTCTACTTCATCTCAACGCGCGATTTCAACCCCGTCTACGACGCACTGCAGTTCGACCTGAGCTTTCCGCAAGCGAGCCGCCCGTTCGTCGTCACGCTGCGTGCCGACGTCCCTTCGCCGTTCATCCCAAAGCCGAAGCCGATTCACCACGATCACGAACTCCTGCGCCGCGAGCGCACGAACGGCAAACCCGAAAAGGTCGCCGACGTCGATATAGAGTTCGAAGAGATCACGGGGCGCGTGCTGGGGTTTCCGGTCGACGAGGGTGATTACAACCAGATCGTCGCGGCGCGCGAGCGCGTCCTATTCACGCGCTTTCCGGTAAAGGGCATTAAGCCCGCACGGCGCGAGGAGCTTGAAGAAGACGGTCAAGGAACGCTTTTGGCTTACGATTTCGAGCAACAACGTCTCGCAACGCTCGCGAATGAATGCGATGAGATCCGACTGGGCAGGGACTCCCGGACACTGGTCTATCGTTCGCGCGATCGCTTACGCGTAATCGACGCGCTGGAAGAGCTGCCGGAAGAGGGTGAGGAGCGCAAACCATCGACCGAGCCGGGGCGGCGCAGCGGCTGGATCGACCTCGACCGCGCCAGCGTCGAGATCGTGCCGCGCGACGAATGGGCTCAGATGTATCGTGAAGCGTGGCGCCTCCAATCTGAGGAGTTTTGGGTGGAGGACATGAGCGACATCGACTGGGATCGCGTCTACGATCGGTACGCGGCGTTGCTTCCGTGCGTGCGGACCCGCGGGGAGCTCTCGGACTTGATTTGGGAGATGCAGGGGGAGCTCGGCACTTCGCACGCTTACGAGTGGGGCGGAGATTACCGAGAGCCGCCCCAGTACCAACGGGGTTTTCTCGGAGCGGATTTGAGCTGGAGCGAGGCGCGGGGCGGATATAACATCGACCGCATCTATCGCGGCGATTCCTGGAATCGTGAGAGCGACTCACCGTTGGCAGAGCCAGGGCAGAACGTACGCGAAGGCGACTGCATCGTCGCAGTCGGCGGCACGCGCTTATCGCGCGAGATCTCGCCGGATCATCTCCTCGTGAATGCCGCCGGACGGAACGTCTCCTTGACGCTGCGCAACAAGAAGGGTGAGGAGCGCACCGTCTGGGTCAAGGCGCTCGCAAACGAAGCAGCGTTGCGTTATCGCGCCTGGGTCGAAGCGAATCGCCGCATCGTTCACGAACGCACCGGCGAGCGCGTCGGATATTTGCACATTCCCGACATGGGCCCATGGGGATTCTCAGAATTCCATCGCGGCTATCTCAGTGAGTTCGACCGAAAAGGGTTGATCGTCGACGTCCGTTACAACCGCGGAGGTCACGTCTCGCCGCTGCTGCTGGAGAAGCTGGCGCGCAAGCGCGTCGGTTACGATACTCCGCGGTACGGTGCGCCGCATCCCTATCCACCCGAATCGGTCGCCGGTCCGATGGTGGCGCTGACGAATCAATTCGCCGGCTCGGACGGCGACATTTTCAGCCATTGCTTCAAACTCTACAAACTCGGGCCACTCGTCGGCAAACGCACGTGGGGCGGCGTGATCGGCATAGAGCCGTACCATCACCTCGTCGACGGCACGCTTACTACGCAACCTGAGTTTTCATTTTGGTTCGTGGATGCCGGCTGGGGGGTCGAGAACTACGGAACTGAGCCCGATTACGACGTCGACATTGCGCCACACGAATACCGCGAAGGCAAAGATCCGCAGCTCGACCTAGCGCTTGAGTTGATGGAAAAGGCGCTCGCGAATTTCGAGGAGATACGCCCCGACCTGTCGACGCGACCGTCGCTTCCGCTTCCCACGCTGGCGTGAGGTGGCTGGGTCGGGAACCTCTGAAGAAGTCGCTGCATCGATCGCAGCGAGCAGTTTTGCCGCAGGTCGAGACGCGCCCGAGGGAGCATAGTCGGGCCCTCTGTGACCGAGGGCGCAACAAAGAGATGCGACAAAACTGCCGCTGCCCAAAGGGTTTGGGCGCGAAGCCGCCATCTGCGTTGTCGAAGGCTCGGTCACAGACTCTTCCAGTATGCTCCCTCGCCTTCTCCTAGCATCTGGCGGCTTTGCGCGCAAACGATCGATACATGGACTTCTTCGGAGGTTCCCTTGCGTTCTTTATCCCGGCGATCGTCTACATTCGCAGCGCGTCACCCGAACCGGGATCGTGGGACACGGCGGAACTGCAAGGCGTTCCCTTCATCCTGGGCATTTCGCATCCGACTGGATTCCCGTTCTACGTTCTCGTCGGCTTCGTCTGGTCGCACCTCCAGCCGTTTGGTACGATTGCGTTTCGCATGAACGCAATGAGCGGCGTCGCGATGGCGGTCACGTGCGCCGCCGGATATTTAGTTGCGCGACAATTCGGTGCGAGCCGAATCGTCGCGCTAGCTGCCGCACTCTGGTTCGCCTTCACTCCTAATATCTGGTCGCACGCCGCCCGAGCGGAGGCGCAAGACCTCGCGATGATGTGCTCGGCCCTGGCGATTTATGCATTTCTGCGCTGGATGCGGGAAGGCGCCGCCGGATGGTTTGCCGCCGCGTTCGCGCTCTGCGGACTCGGTATGGCGGCGCATCCCAACGCGCTCTGGCTGCTGCCGGCGTTCGTGGTCGGCTCCTCTATTGCGAGGCAACGGCCTTCGGCTAAGCTCGCGGCCGCCGCGGCGCTGTTAGTTGTTGCGGCGCTGTCACTTTACGCGTATCTTCCACTGCGCTCAGCGTACGTCGTCGCGCATCAAATGGATCCGGCCGGTGTTTTGCCGGACGCCGGGGGCGGCATCCTTTGGAACTATAACGACCCGCGCACCTTGCACGGCCTTACCCTCGAGCTGACCGGCAGCGAGTTTCAAACGCCCGGCTATTTTCTGGCATCGCTCAATCCCGCGCACCTCGAAGGCGCGCTCTGGACCCTTGTCTCCGGCCTGCACTCAGAGTATGGCACGTTCGCAATGATTCTCATCGCCGCAGGCTTGGTAATAGCCTGGCGCCGCGATTGGCGAGCGACGCTCGTGCTATTGCTAGCGTGTACGACGGCGTTGCTCTTTTCAGCCTTCTATCCGAACGAGAGCGACATCGGCAGATACCGGCTGCTCGTCTCGTGGCTTGCGGTGCCGCTGGTCGGGGCGTTGACGCCGCAATCTCGGACTACGACGTCGACAGCGCTGCACGTCGCACTCGTCGCGTTTCTCGGAATCGGCGCGGGGGTTGCCTTTATGCAGCAGCGCAGTTTCTTTAATCATGCGCCGGCCGAAGGCGGGCGCTGGGTGATCGATGCCGTGCGCCCTTACGTTCCTGCCGGAGGCACGGTCGTCACCGGCTGGCTCGACGCGACGTCGCTGGCATACGGAGCCTACGCCGACCGTTCGCTGCCGGGACGGATCATCGTTTCAGATAATCAGCTGCGGGTCGCACTCTATCAGCGCTGGGCGAAGGAACGCCCGGTTTTCGTTTTAGTCGATCCTCACAATGTGCGTGCGCTGCCCGGCGCGCGCGACTATGCGAGACTCGACGCATACCACGAGCTCTACACGGTCGAACGGCCGTAAACGAGGCGACCGCTTGACATTTTCGTTTACAAGTGTGTATATCGGGTATCAACAGTCCAACGTTTGGATGAACACCATCCAATATTAACCAACGGACGGTCCAGACCAGTCCATTCTTCTGGAGGATCTTGGCGGTGAACACGAACGGGCGCGCAACAAGGCTGGTGCAGCGATGGCAGGGAGACAGCCGCTGGAAGGGGATCGAGCGGCGCTATGACGCCGATGCCGTAATTCGCCTCGCCGGCAGCCTCGTTCCGGAGCACACGTTGGCTCGAATGGGCGCGCAGCGGCTTTGGCGGGATCTGCAGATGCAAGCGCCGACTGCTGCACTCGGCACGCTCACCGGCAATCAGGCGGTCCAGGCGGCACGTGCCGGCCTGCGAGCGCTATACTGCAGCGGCTGGCAAGTCGCCGCGGATGCCAATCTCGCCGGCGAGATGTATCCGGATCAAAGCCTCTACCCGGTCAACAGCGTTCCAGCTTTAGTCGAGCGCCTCAACAACGCGCTCGCGCGGCTCGATCAAATCGAATCGCTCGAAGGACGAGGCGGCGCGCACTGGTACCTTCCGATCGTTGCCGACGGCGAGGCTGGATTTGGCGGCGCGCTCAACGTCTTCGAACTTACGAAGAGCTTGATCCGAGCCGGCGCAGCGGGGGTCCATTTCGAAGATCAACTCAGTTCGGAGAAGAAATGCGGCCATCTCGGCGGCAAAGTTTTGATTCCGACGCAGCAAGCGATTCGTCATCTAATCGCCGCGCGGTTAGCCGCCGACGTGCTCGACGTCCCAACGATTATCATTGCGCGCACCGACGCGGGTGCGGCAAAGCTCGTGACGAGCGACGTCGATCCGGTCGATCGTCGCTTTCTTACCGGAGAGCGCTCGCCGGAAGGATTTTACTTCACGAAGCCCGGCATCGAGGCGTGCATCGCGCGGGCTCTCGCTTATGCCCCGTACGCCGATCTGCTATGGATGGAGACCGCCGAGCCGAACCTCGAAGAAGCGCGGCAGTTCGCCGACGCAGTCCACGCCGGCTATCCGGGCAAACTCTTGGCCTACAACTGTTCGCCTTCGTTCAACTGGAAAAAGAAGCTCGACGCAGAAAAAATTTCGGCATTTCAATCACTTTTGGGTGAAATGGGCTACAAGTTTCAGTTTATTACGCTCGCCGGTTTCCATGCGCTCAACCACAGTTTCTTCACGTTGGCGCACGACTTCAAAGCGCGCGGCATGACGGCGTATGCGGAGTTTCAAGCGCAGGAGTTTGCGAGCGAACGACTTGGTTACACCGCGACTCGGCACCAGCGTGAAGTCGGCACGGGATACTTCGACGAGGTTGCTACGATCATCGGCGGAGGTTGCGTTTCAACCGTAGCGTTGGCCGGCTCGACCGAGGCCGAACAATTTTACGAAACACCCCAGCGAGCTTCGCTCGCCGGGGACCCCGGGTACGACGGCCTGAGTACGGCGCGGGCGTGAACGTCGCCCCGGGCGGCGTCGCATTGCGGCGCGATCTTCCGCCCGGATTCGCTGACTTTTACGTTCCGCTCCACCGGCGGTTTACGTCCGATCAGCAGCGACTCGTCCAAGCCCGCAAGGAATGCCTGACGCGCGCGCACGCCGGCGACCTTCCGACCTATTTGCCCGCCTCGGAAGCTTCGACGTCGACGTGGCGAGTCGATCTGCCGGCTTGGTGCGCGGATCAACGCAATCAGATGACCGGACCCGCCGACGATGCGGAACTCTGCGTGAAGATGCTTAACTCCGGCGCACCGGGCGTGATGCTCGATCTGGAAGACTCGATGGCCAACACGTGGGAGCACCTCATGCTCGGCCACCACAACATCATCGCAGCACTCTACGGCGAGTTAACCTATCAGGATGCCAAGCGCGGCGGCAGCGTCGCGATTGCGCCGAGCAAAACCGTTGTGTGGAATCGTGTTCGTGGGTTGCACCTCTCGCAGGCGGGAGTCATCGAGCACGCTCTCACTAGTGCTTCACTCTTCGACTTGGCGCTGCTGACTTTTCAGCTGGATTACGAGCGGTTGCGTCATCCGCTCTGCATCTACATTCCAAAATCCGAGTCGGCGCAAGAGGCGCTCTGGTGGAAGGACGTCTTCGATGCGCTCATCGAGGCGAAGGGCTGGGGGCGCGATTCCATCAAAGCGATGGCGCTGATCGAGTCGCATCCCATCGCCTACGAGATCGAAGAGTTCCTCTTCAACTTGCGCGACTATATCGTAGGCCTCAACCTGGGCCGTTGGGATTATATGGCGAGCCTCATCCACTACAATCTCGGCGATCCGGGCTGGCTGCTCCCCGATCGCAACACGATTCCGTTTGACGTTCCCTTCTTCCAACGCGTTCGCACACTCTTGCCGGAGCTGACGCATAAGCACGGCGCGCTTGCGATCGGCGGCATGACGGCGCTCTATCCGAGTCGCGAGGACTCGGAGCTCAACGCGCGAGCGCTCGCGGTCCTCGAACGCGACAAGAGCAACGAGGCGGACTGCCTCATGGACGGCGCCTGGACCGGCCACCCTGATCAAAATGCGATCGCCGTTGCGCAATTTCCATATCCGAACCAACTCGATAAACGTCCGTCGCTCGAGACGCTCCACCCCAATCTGCGCCCATCGCCCGCTGGGGTCGGCACCATGTCGCTTGCGGGCACGCGAGCCGCCGTTCGCACCGTGATTCGTTATCGGAACGGCGTACTTGAAGGGCGGGGCGCGAGCCTGCTGGATGGTTACATGGAAGATCTCGCCACCGACCGCATCTACCGGCTGATGATCGCGCAGCGCCTGCGCTATCCGGGCGAGTCTACGCCCGCGTCGCTGAGCGCGATGTTCGAGGAGGAGCTCGAGCAAATTCTCGCCGAGCTTGGGGAACCGGCCGACGACGTGCGCAAGCGGTATCGGAGGGCGCGCGATCTCTCGGAGCAGATGATTCTGACCGGCAGCTTCGACCCGACGTAATCTCCGGACTAGCGCCGTTCGTCCCGCCGCTGCTCCCGCTCGTCACGCGGCAGTTGACCGCTTCGACCGCCTGCGGTTATGAAGGAGCCAATGAGGACCCGGACCGGTACGATCGCTGCGCTCGCCGCGCTCTTCACGGCAATCGGCCTGCTCTTCTTCAGCTATCACTTTCTCGACGACTTGGCGCGCGGCAAGACTGGGACGGCATTGCCGCGCTTCATCGAGGAAATGACCGGTGCGTACTCGGCCGCCATCGTCCTTCCCATCACGATTTGGACTTTGCGGCGATTTCCTTTCGGCCGGCGAACGTGGCCGCTCGCGCTCGCCGCTCAGCTGGGGGGACTCATCGTTTACACGGTAGCGCACACGTCGTTGATGGCGATCTCGCGTGCTCTGCTCTTTCCGCTTGCGGGTCTTGGACCATACGACTACGGCATTATGCTCTATCGCTACCCGATGGAGGCGTCTTTTGATGCGCTCATATATCCGGTAGTAGCCGGCTTCGTCTACGTCTTCGATCGTTTACGGCAAGCGCGTGAGGCGGAGGTACGGGCTGCCGAACTGCAGACGCGCCTTGCTCAAGCGCAGCTAGAGAACCTCAAGCTCCAGCTTCATCCACATTTTCTCTTCAACACGCTCAATGCGATCTCGTCGGTTATGTACGAAGACGTCGCCAAGGCCGACGCGATGATCGCGCAGCTCAGCGACTTTCTTCGCTTGGTGCTCGACTCGAGCGGCGTCCACGAAGTACCGCTGCAACGCGAACTGGCCGTCGAACGCATGTATGTGGATATTATGAAAACCCGGCTCGATAGCCGGCTGAACCTCAGTTTCGACATCGACCCTGAACTCCGCGATGCAGCCGTTCCCTTCATGCTCCTCCAGCCGTTGCTTGAAAACAGCATCAAGCACGGCCTTTCGCCGAACTCGAACGGGCTCGACATTGCCATCACGGCTCGCCGAACAAGCGGCTCAACCGTCATAGCGATACGCGACGACGGTATAGGTTTGGGCGCAAACGAGGCGATTGAAGGGCACGGTCTCTCCAATGTGCGCGAGAGACTCGCTCACATGTACGGTGACGCCGCGGCGTTTGCGATTGCGCCGGCTCAAGGCAGCGGCACCGTGGTGACCTTAAGCATCCCGTTTTCTTCGCCGGCGCAGGCGCCATCGTGACCCGCGTTCTAATCGCCGATGACGAGGCGCCCGCGAGGCGCAAGCTGGCGCGATTCTTGGAGAGCCATAGTGATCTCGAAATCGTCGCCGAGGCATCCAATGGAGTGGATACGGTTGATTTGATCGCGATCACGCACCCCAACGTCGTATTTCTCGACATCCACATGCCCGACTTGGACGGGCTTGGCGTTGCCGACGCGATCGCCCGAATGGAATCGCCCCCGGCGATCGTTTTCGTCACCGCGCACGATCGATACGCGTTGCGCGCATTCGACGTAAGCGCAGTCGACTATCTCCTAAAGCCCTACGATCGCGCGCGATTCGAACGGGCGGTCGAGCGGGCCATTGAGCGCGCCGCGCTGCCTGACGTCAACGCAAACGCTCTGCTGGCGCGAGTCATCGAACAGGCTCGCAACGAGAGCGGCTACGTGCAGCGGCTGCTGGTTCCGCACGAAGGTCGCTCGTTTTTCATATCGGTCGCGGAGATCGTACGCGTTGCGAGCGATGCCAACAACGTCGAACTGCATACGCGCCGTGGCCTTTTCCGTCTCCGAACTACCATGGAGTCGTTGGAAGCGCGACTCGATCCCGCGCAATTCGTTCGCGTTCACCGCTCTCACCTCGTCAACATCGATGCCGTCGCCGCGGTCGAACCCGCATTCCACGGCGACTACCTGGCGATTCTGCGCAACGGCGAACGCTTGCCGTGGAGCCGACGCTATGCAACGCGCAGGCAAGACCTGTTACCATGAGCGGCGAGCGACGGGTTCCCTTAGCCGTGGCGCTGGTAACGCTTGCGCTGCATCTGGCGGCCAATCCGCATTACGGCTTTTTCCGCGACGAACTCTATTTCATTATCTGCGGCTTTCACCCGGCGTGGGGTTACGTCGACCAACCACCGGTGGTGCCGCTCTTAGCCGCGGGCTCGCAGCTCTTCGGTCACTCGCTCTTCCTGCTTCGCGCGCTTCCGGCGATCTTTGCGGCGGCCGGAGCGTACGTCACCTGCCTCTTGGTCATCGAGTTGCGCGGCGGCGTCTTCGCGCAAATATTAGCCACGCTCGCGTTTTTCTTCGCGAACGTTCTGATGAGCTTTGGACAGAAGGTCGGACCCGATATGGTTGGGCTGTGGCTTTGGCCGCTCGCCTCGCTCTACGTTTTGCGAATTGCAAAAGGCGCCGATCCAAGATTGTGGCTTGCTGCCGGCGCAGCGATCGGATTTTCTCTCTTGAGCAAGTACAGCGTCCTCTTTTTCGCGGTTTCTTTGCTCGTCGCGTTGGCGCTCGTACCGCAACGCGGTATACTGCGCTCACGTTGGTTTTTTGCAGGGGCGGGGCTCGCCGTGCTCATCGCGCTTCCGAACTTCACGTGGCAAGCCGTTCACGCTTTCCCAATGTGGGAGCTGCTGCGCAACGGTCAGAACGGCAAGAATCTCGTCGCCGGCCCCGGACTCTATCTCTTCCAGCAGCTGCTGCTGACCAATCTATTTCTCTCACCGGTCTGGATCACCGGCCTCATCTGGCTGCTGCGCAATCCGACTGCGCGCTTTCTCGGATACACGTACGTTATCCTGATGCTTCTAATGATTGCCCTGCATGCGAAACACTACTACGCGGGAAACGTCTATCCGATCCCCATTGCGGCCGGCGGCGTCGCAATCGAGGGATGGACGAAGGGCAGGACTTGGCTTCAAACAATGCTGGCGGGTGCAGCAATTGTTGCCGGATGCTTCTTCTTGCCCTTCTCGCTGCCGGTGCTTTCGGAAGAACCGATGGTGCGTTACGCGGCGTTCGTCGGAGAATTGTTGCACATCAAACGGTCGGCGATGCAGACGGAACGTTTCCGAACCTCGGTCCTTCCCGAAGATTGGGCGGACATGCACGGCTGGCCCGAGCTTGCAGCGAAGGTCGCGCAAATCTACATCGCGTTGCCGCCGGCGGAGCAGCGCCAAGCGGCGATCGTAGGTAGCAATTACGGCGAAGCCGCAGCCATCGATTTCTTTGGCAAGGCCTACGGATTACCACCGGCTCTCTCCGGCCACAACAACTATTGGTTATGGGGACCTCGCGGTTATAGCGGCAACGTCGTCATTGACGTCAACGGCGACTGCGGCGCCTCCTTGCACCTCTTTCGCTCGGCGCGATTGGTGGCGCGTTTCAATCCGCCATGGGTGATCTCTTACGAGCAGAACATTCCGATCATGCTCTGCGAGGGAATTCGAACGCCGCTGCCACAGCTCTGGCCGAAACTCCGCAACTTCATATAGAGCAAGGTCCGATTTCGCCGGTCCCATTCGAACGAGGACGCATTCGTCGCGCCACATCCTGTGGCGCTCCTATCGTCGCCTCGCGCCTCCCGCCGTCCATGACTCCGGCCGCGGTCAGACGGTCCTCGTTCGAAGGGACCCGGCGAATCGGATCTTACTTGCGTTTTGTGCGATCGTGCCACGGGCGTAGCACGACTTCCCAACTCAGGCCGGCTTGGCGCCTTCTAGGCAGAGCATCTCGAAGAGCGTCCGGTCCTCGTGGAACGGCACGCCCTACTCCCGGTCGTGGTAGCCGGTCATCGCTCTGCCTTCGCCCACTGGCAGCGCCGCTGAAATGCTCGCTTCTTCATTATGCCCTCGTCGTTTCTCTGAGATGGTGCAAAGGGTGACACGGTCCCTATAGGCTATGAATCAGCGCATGCGCCCTCGCGCTACCCGTTACGTGCCGCTTACGGCAGCCATTTTGACACTGATCGTCCACCTAATAGGCAACCCGCATTACGGCTTCTTTCGCGACGAGCTCTACTTCATAATCTGCGGATTCCGACCGGATTGGGGATACGTCGACCAACCACCCCTCGTGCCACTCTTGGCGGCGGGTTCGCAACTCTTAGGGCACTCGCTCTTTTTGATACGCTCCGTTCCGGCACTCTGTGCCGCGGCATCGGTGTATGTGACGTGTCTGATCGTGCTCGAATTGGGTGGCGGCGCGTTCGCGCAAGCGTTTGCGGCGCTCGTCGCGGCGCTCACGCCGGTGTTATTGAGCTTCGGCACGAAGATCACAACCGACATCGTCAGCCTCGTGCTCTGGCCGCTCGCGGCCCTCTACGTGCTGCGTATCGTCAAGGGCGCTGACCCGCGCTGGTGGCTCGCGGTTGGCGCCATCGTCGGCATCGGGGTCGAGAGCAAGTACAGCATAATCTTCCTTGCATTCGCCATCGTCGTCGGGCTGCTGCCCGTTCCAGAGCGGCGCGCGCTCTTCACCTGGTGGTTTCCGTGCGGCATGCTTGTGGCCGTCGTTCTCGCGCTGCCCAACGTCCTTTGGCAAGGCCAGCACGGTTACCCGATGTGGAACCTGCTGCACGACGCCGACCAATATAAGAATACGCCGCTCTCACCCTTGCAATACGCGGCGACCCAATTGTTGATCACCCATCCGTTGCTCGCGCCGGTCTGGCTGATCGGGCTGATAACGCTGCTGCGGCGCCCCGATGCGCGCTTCCTCGGCGTCGCTTACATCGCGCTCATCGTCGAGATGATGGCGCTGCACGCTAAGCATTACTACCCGGGCGGCGTCTATCCCACTCCAATCGCCGCCGGCGCCGTTACGATCGAGGCCTGGACGCGGCGCACAACCCTTTGGCGCCCCGTGCTCGTAAGCTACGCACTCGTTTGCGGGATCCTCCTCGTACCGCTCATCATGCCTATCCTGCCGGAACGAACGATGTTGGCCTACGATCGAATCGCGCAGAACCTGTTCTCGCGAGAAGTGAGGATAGCGCAGGTCGAACGCGTCAAAATCGGAAGCTTGCCGCCGGATCTGGCGGACATGCACGGATGGCCTGAGCTGGCGTCGGTCGTCGCCGGAATCTACCGATCACTACCCCCTGCACACCGTAAAAAAGCGGCGATCTTGGCGAGCAACTACGGTGAAGCGGCGGCAATTGATTTCTTTGGCGCGAAGTACGGTCTTCCACCCACGCTCTCCGGGCACAATCAGTACTGGCTATGGGGCACGCGCGGATACAGCGGTGCCGTGGTCATTGATGTGGACGGTATATGCGACGAGCGTCTCTTTCGAAATCGCCGTGTAGTTGCTCACTTTGCGAATCCGTGGGGCAGACCGTTTGAAAACGGCTTTCCGATCTCCATCTGTGAAGGGATCACGACTCCGCTCGCGGCCTTTTGGCCGAAACTACGGAACTATATTTGAGAGGGTGACCCTGGGAGTCGACCACGCTTCGACTTGCGGGTCGATAGAGTGCAACAGATGTGGGTGAACGCGATCGGCAAGTCTCCACGGCCGCAGCGGCGAGACGATATCGTGTGAAGGAGGCAGGCCGGTAATCCGCGCCATCTCGACTGCGCCCGGACATTGGCGCCGCCAACTCTTGTAAAGCCGGCGAATTGCATAGTTATTAACCGCAACCTCAGCGGCATTAGTGACAATGGTGAAATGCCCGGCCTGCGGACGGGACGAGCGCGCTTCATCCAGCAACGCTCGGGCGAAGCGGTACGAATGCGCAATCGCATGCGTCGCATAGCGTGGATAGCCGTTTGACGGCATCTGCCGCTCGCGCAGAATCGGATTCCACCAATGGAACCGATTTGGTACTCGGAGGAGTCGTTCTGCGACCGCACCCATGAATCTATTCGGTATCAACGAGACGCCGAAGAAGGGCGCGATCGGAACGCAGCGGTCGATCGCATAGTGCTGACCGATCCACGCCGCGAGTAAGCCGCCGAGTGAGAATCCGGCGACCGTCACGCAATCGCCGAGTTCGCGAGCGACCTCAACGCACTGCGTTGCGGCATCGTAGAGATCTTGTGCGCGCAATCGCTCCAGCGCCGTGGAGAGCGGATTTGCATGACCGTGCTTCGGCAAACGCGGCACGAGCACGTTGTGGCCTCGTTCAAAGAGATCGTGCGCCACTCGTTCGAACTGTCCGGGCGATGCGCTGAGTCCGTGAATCAGCACGATCGCGCGGGGCCGCCGCGTCGCATGCACGTAGGCAATCGTGCGCCCTTTTTCGGCGACGCCGGGGTGATCGAGGGCACGAAGCCGCTCGAGCAGCGGAAAGGAGGTAGTCAAGAAAAAGTCCTTAACAGCCCTTGGGTGTATCTCCTTTCGGAGCGCGCGCGCGAACTACGCGCGGAAGAGGAGCGCTACGGTGCACGTAATTACGCTCCGCTCGACTTGGTCGTCGAGCGGGCGAAAGGTGTTTGGCTGTGGGACGTGGCCGGCAGACGCTATCTCGATTGCGTAAGCGCATATTCCGCGGTAAACCAGGGGCACTGCCATCCGCATATCTATGCGGCGCTGATCGAGCAGGCCGCGAAAGTTACGCTCACCTCGCGTGCGATGCGCAACGATCGCATGCCCGGCTTTCTGAAAGCACTGACGGAACTCTGCGGATACGACAAAGCGCTTCCGATGAATACGGGGGTCGAAGCAGTGGAGACCGCCGTCAAGTTGGCGCGACGCTACGGATATACAGTTAAAGGCATACCCGCCGATCGCGCCGAGATCATCGTCTTTTCGAATAACTTCCACGGTCGCACGATTGCGGCGATCAGCGCCAGCACGACGGCGGAGTACCGCGCGAGATTCGGTCCGTTCGTCCCGGGATTTACGGTTGTGCCGTTTGGCGACGCCGCAGCGCTCGAGCGCGCAATCAATCCCAACACCTGTGCCGTGCTAATCGAGCCGATTCAGGGTGAAGGTGGCGTGAACGTTCCGCCGGACGGCTACCTGAAACGTGCGTGGGCGCTTTGCCGCGAACACGGCGTCCTTTTCATTGCCGACGAGATCCAAACGGGTCTCGGTCGCACCGGAAAACTCTTCGCCTGCGATTACGAAGCGGTCAAACCCGACGTGCTGGTCGTAGGCAAGGCACTTGGAGGAGGCTACTATCCGGTTTCCGCCACACTGGCGAACGACGCACTGATGCGTCACTTTCAACCCGGCGATCACGGCAGCACGTTTGGCGGTAATCCGCTTGCATCGGCAGTCGCGCAAGCGGCGCTCGAAGTAATCATCTCCGAAGAACTTCCCGCCCGCGCCGCCGCAGCCGGCGCGAAAGTCATGACGGGTCTGCGCGCCGTCGCCTCGCCGCTGATCGCCGAGATTCGTGGTCGCGGCTTGCTTATCGGGGTCGAGTTGACGATCCCGGCTAAGGGACTGTCGGAAGCCATGCTCGAGCGCGGTATCGCCGCAAAGGAGTGCCGGGAGCGCGTCCTGCGAATCGCGCCGCCGCTGATCATCGACGACACCGCCATCGACTACCTCGTCGAAGGCTTCAGCGACGCGGTCGCAGCACTCGCCGGTTAACCCCAATGGCGGGATCTCCGGCTTGACACTCCCCCCGCCGTGCGTGATATGGTTGGCGAGCCGAAGCAGCGGCTCGTTCCGCTCACCGGATGCCCGCGGGCAATCCGGTCTTCACTTTAAGGAACTCTCGGCTGGTTCCACAGTGGGGCTGCTCCGGCAGCGCTTTTTGTTTTTGGAGATGAGCTCATAGCACGACCCCTGCGCGTCAACGATCAAATTCGCATCCGTGCGGTCCGGGTGATAGACGAAAACGGACATCAACTCGGAATCCTCCCAACCGAAGACGCGCTGGCTCGCGCGCGAGCCGCCGGGCTCGACCTGATCGAGGTTTCGCCGAACGCGCAGCCTCCGGTCTGCAAGATCGCCGACTACGGCCGGCTCAAATACGAGCAGTCGAAAAAAGACAAAGACGCGCGCAAAAAACAGCGGCACTTCGAGTTGAAAGAAGTGAAGCTGCGGCCGAAGATCGAGACGCATGACTACGAGACCAAGGCGCGCATGGCCGAGCGACTCTTGCTCGATGGAAGCAAGATCAAAGTGACGATCATGTTTCGCGGGCGAGAGATTACGTACACATCGTTCGGTCGACGATTGCTCGACCGGATGGCACAGGACTTAGCGCCGTTGGCAACGGTCGAACGCGAAGCACGTCTCGAAGGAAAAAATATGTTCATGATTTTGGCGCCCCGAATTACACCGACGGGGCCGCCGAAGTTCTCAATCGTGCGCGACCGCGACCAAAAGCCTATCGCGCACGAGAGCCAAGCGAAGGAGCGCACCAGTGCCTAAGATACGAACCCATCGAGGAACCGCCAAGCGCGTGAAGGTGAGCGCGTCCGGCAAGGTTCTGCATCGGCACCAATTCGATGGCACAAGCCACATGCTCAGCAAGAAGTCGCGCAAGCGTAAGCGGAACTTCCGTAAGGATCAGCCCACGGCCAAGGGTGATCTCAAGCGCATAGCGCCGACGATTCCCTATCTCGTTTAGTTAGCGGAGGCTCTTCGAAATGGCTCGTATTAAACGCGGCGTCCACGGTCTCAAGCATCGCCGCAAGGTCATGAAGCTCGTCAAGGGCTTTCGCGCGGCGCGGCGCCGCAACTATCGCGTCGCGAATGAAGCGCTACTGAAGTCGCTGGCCTATGCCTTCAGGGACCGCCGCGCGCGCAAGCGCGACTTTCGTTCGTTGTGGATCAGCCGCATCAACGCGGCGGTCCGGCGCGAAGGGCTCTCGTATTCGGTCTTCATGCACGGCTTGAAGAAATCCGGAGTCAGTTTGAACCGTAAGGCCCTCGCCGACTTGGCCGTTACCGATCAAAAGGCGTTCGGCGCGCTCCTCAATCTGGCCAGACGCGCCTCCCAGGAATAACTGCGCAGCACGGCGGCGTAACCGCCCCTAGGGAGCAGGCACAGGCGGGTGGCTGCTAGTATCCAATCTCTCCCGATATGAGACGATGGGTCGCTGCTTATGCGACGGTTCTCGTCGTCAGCTTCGCCATGCCCTCCAGGGAGGCGCGGGCCGACACCGCATTGAGCCTCGCGCCATCGGTCACGGCGCGAGTAGATAGTCTGGCACGCAGTGAACTGCATTCCGGACGCACTCCGGGCCTAGCCATCGGCATTATCGAGGAGGGCCAGCTTGTCTATGCGCGAGGCTTTGGATTCGCGAACCTCGCCAAGCACGATACCATGGCGCCCGACACGGAATTCTATTGCGGCGGGCTCACGATGCAGTTCACGGCGGCAGCGATTCTGTTGCTCGCTCAAGATGGAAAACTCAACCTCCAGGACCACGTCTCAAAATACGTTCCGGAGTTTCGGCTGGGCGCCGACGTCACCATCGCGCAGCTACTCTCGCAGACGTCGGGGCTTCCGAATTACTCGACCGTACCGAGTGTCGCGGCAAGCATGACGCGCACAATCAAGAAGCGCGATCTGCTCGCCATCGTCGACGGCATGAAACCCGTGGCGGCGCCCGGGACGGTCTATGCCGACAATCCGCTCAACTACCTCCTTGCAGGTTTGATCGTCGAGCGCGCCAGCGGCGTGCCGCTCTCCGACTATCTGGAACAGCACATCTTCGTGCCTTTGGTGATGAATCACACGTTTCTCGCGGGAGACAACGGAATCTCACCCTTGCACGCGATCGGTTACACCCGAAACGGCGAGGGATTCATACCCGCCTCAACCTGGGATCCGGCGTGGCTGGGCGGCGCTTCCGGCTTGGTCTCAACGATCTACGATCTCGCCAAATGGGATGTCGAGCTCCCCGTCTTGCTGCGCGTCGACGCAATGCGGACGATGTTCACTCCGAGCGCGAGCAGCGGTCCGACGCATTACGGGATGGGATGGGTGATCGACCGGCGCGGCGGCAAGGACTTCGTCTGGGCGAATGGCGAGATTCCGGGCTATCGCGCGATGAACGCGCTGCTGCCCCAACAGCACCTCGGCGTAATCGTTTTTTCGAATGCCGATTCGTTCCATGGCGCGGTAGCGATTCCCGAGGAGCTGGGCGCGCGCATCCTGGACATTCTCGCACCACCCACATCCGCGCAGCTGGACAATGCGATCGTAGCGCGGGCAAAGGATTGGTTGGAAGATCTAGCGGCGCGCAAAGTCAACCGCGCCGAACTGACACCTTCGTTTAGCGCGTATCTGAGTGACGAGCTTGTCGAACGCGAAAACTTTGCAGCGCTGGGAACTCTGCAAGCGATCGTGCCGATCTCCAGCACGACCGAATCAAACGGCGATACGATCTATGAGTTCTTGGTTCGCTTTCCGCGCGCCCAATATCATTACCGGTTCGTGCTTACTCCCGAGGGTAAAGTCGACGGACTCAGCCTAACCGCTTAGCCTAACCGCTTTATGAAGGGCTGATTTGGATGCAGCTCTAGGAGCGGAGGGCGAAGTTTACTATGGTAAATGACCCGACGCGACAACGAGATGCGTCAAATCAGACCTTCACTAGTCAGTCGTCGCCGTCGGCGAGGCGCCTACCCGTAGCCTCAACAACTTTGCCTAGCATCGTTACCGCTTCCGCGCGAGTCGCGTTGCTAAACATGTATCGCAAACGTTCGTCGGCATCTTCGACGATCAGCACCGCCCGGCGCCCCAGCCGAACGGCTGAAATTAGCGAATTCAAATACGCTTCGTCTTCGGGGGCCAATACCGATTGTTCACCGCCGTCAATGCTGCGCTCCAACAATCTTTTTAGCACGGCATCAATGTTGCTGGGTATCTCCACCGAATAACCCTCCAAGAGCGATTCCGCCGCGTCGGTAGCAACGCAGAATGTGATGGTATTTGTAACCATCGCCCTTAGTCCCCTCTGAATGAGCCTCTGCCACTTTGCAACCAGAATAGGGCAAGCAAGGTCTTAGCGTCGGTTGTTCCATCGCCGACCAACCGCCATGCCGCCTCGTGCGTGAACCTCCCGACTTCGATCCGTTCGTCATCGTCGAACGCGGGGGTACCTGCCGTGAGCTGGTCGGCATGAAAAAAATGCATAAGCTCCGAGCAGAACCCCGGAGTCGTCCAGGCGGAACCGACCGCTCGAACGCGTCCCGCAAGGTATCCCGTTTCCTCGCGCAACTCGCGGAGAGCTCCGTCGAGTAGAGTCTCGTTCAATTCGGCGCTTCCTGCGGGAATCTCCCAAAGCATCGCGCCGGCCGGATGACGGTACTGGCGCACCAAAATCACCTCGTTCGGAGATGGGGTTGCTATGATCGCCAGTGATGCGGCATGCTCGACGACGTCGCTGCGGTGCTCGGTTCCGTCGCTAAAGCGAACGGTATCGACTCTCACATTAAAGACGCGGCCGTCAAAGCATCGGCGAGAGGCGAGAACTCTTGGTCCATCTTCCATCCGCAGCGCGTTGGCGGAACGCTCGCGCCGTGCCTCGTAAGAGGAACCTGATGCGGCAGCCATCCTCGATTCGCGCCGAGCTAGGCTGGCTTGCCTTCTTCCTTGTCATCTTCGTCGTCGCCGTCTATCTGATGGTCCGGTTCGTCGTACCCCATCACTTCAACGATAAAGTCGCCATCATGCTCGCGGCGATCTTCGCCGGCCTCACCCTGATCTTCGTGCGGGCATGGGTGATGCGGCGAACTCAGGCACGCTAGGATGCCGGTGCGGCTCGGCGTTCATGCCCGCCGGCTTGGGAACGTTCGCGCGCTGCGGTCCGTGAAAGGACGCCGCGAGCAACAGCGCTTCGCCTTCGAAGGCGCGACGCTGTTGGAAGAGGCTCGTAGCGCGGAATATACCATCGAGGAACTCTACACGACGGAGCCCGCCTACGAGGCTACGCCGCTCGTGCGTGAACTCGACGCGTACGGGATTCCTACGTTCATCGTCGACCAGCAGTGCGCTGTAACGCTCTCCGATCTCAAGACGCCAAGCATTCTGGCTGTCGCGCCAATCCGGCTGGTCCCGGTTGGGGAGCTCTTTGGCCGCGGGAGGCCAGTCCTTGTGCTCGCCGATGTCAACGATCCCGCTAATGCAGGAACGCTCCTGCGTTCGGCTGATGCGTTCGGCTGCCGTGGCGTTGTGTTTGGGCGACTCGGGATCGATCCGTATCATCCTAAGGTGGTCCGCGGCACGATGGGAGCACTCTTCCGGCTGGGTGTGGCGGTCGCGGGGCCCGAGGCTGTGGCCGAGGTTGCCGCGGCGAGTGGGATAACCCTTCTCGGTCTCTCAGCGCGAGGCGCTTCGCTCGAACAGGCTGATTGGACCGCCACGCCGGCGATTGTCGTAGGGAACGAGCGGCACGGCCTAGGCCGCTGGGAAGGCCTCTGTGCCAGGACGGTGGCGATTCCGATGAAGGGGCGAGCGGAGAGCCTCAGTGCGGGCGTTGCGGGGTCGATCGCGCTCTATGAAGCGAGCCGCCGTTTACTCTAGTAGTGACCGGCGAACGACTTTGTCAAGAGAGCTATTTGGGGCAAAAAAGTCAAGACTACCGGTGCTAAAAGTCGCATGGTATACTCTCCCCAATTCGCGATGTGGGCCGCCACGGAGCCGACGGCTCAGAAGGAGACTGCAAGCGCATGGCAACGTCCAATCTCTTCTGGAGGCTTTTCGCCCAAACGGGTTCGATCGACGCCTACCTGGCATACCGAAGGCTGTACGCGGCGCCCACGACGACCTAAGAGGTTGGGAACTCCGCAAGAGATCCGAACCGAATTTGGAAACGCCCGGTAGAGGAAAACGACCCGGGCGTTTTGTTTTGAGTAGCTAATGGACCTGACCGAACAACTTGCGGACTTAACGCGGCGCTTTGCAAGCGCCGTCGATGCGGTTGAGAGCACGCGTGAGCTGGATCAAGTGCGCGTCGCATATCTGGGCAGAAGCGGCGAAGTGACCAAGATCCGGCGCACGATCGGCACGCTGCCTGCCGACGCGCGCCGGGACGCCGGCAAAACGATCAACAATGCCGTCGCCGCAATGGAAACGCGTTTGCAGGCGGCAACTGCTGCGCTCGAGTCACGCCGTTTTGAAGCGGAGCTTGCCGCCTCAATCGACGTGACCTTCCCAGCGATCCCGGCCGCAGTCGGCTCGATCCATCCGGTTCGCCGCATCATCGAGCAGAGCTGCGATTACTTCATGCGCCACGGCTTTGCGGTGGTCGTCGGACCCGAGGCCGAGCCGGACTATTACAACTTCGACGCGCTCAACATTCCCAGCGATCATCCCGCGCGCGAGAGCTTCGATTCGTTTTGGCTCAACGAGACGCTGCTGCTGCGGCCCCATACGTCGCCGGTGCAAATTCGAACCATGGAGCGCCATCAGCCGCCGGTCGCGATCGTCGCTCCGGGAAAA
>Ga0306920_100001171_pt1 | contig 32432 bp, 28 predicted proteins | sample flu12Cox44000170_FD_204666 | JGI IMG/M metagenome (GOLD analysis project Ga0306920, IMG submission 204666) | Lab enrichment of tropical soil microbial communities from Luquillo Experimental Forest, Puerto Rico - flux4day.12C.oxic.44.000.170 (v2)... | ecosystem: Environmental > Terrestrial >...
CGAAAGCACGCAGCGCCCTGGAATGATGTTGATCGCGCCGTCGGGGATGGCGAGTTGCCCCACCGTGCCCACGAGCGTGGGCGCCTGAGCGCAGCGCTTTTCGACATACAGCACCAGCTCGGCTGCGGCCGCGGCCGCGTCGTGCCGCCGCGCCATCGGCACGGTACCGGCATGGCCGGCGGTTCCCGTGATCGTAATCATCGATCGAACGGAGCCGGCAATCGCGCTCACGATGCCGACCGGGAGGCCTGCTTCGAGCAAGACCGGACCTTGCTCGATATGAACCTCGAGATATCCCAAGAGATCCTCACGGCGGCGCGCGAGCGCGGGAATTTTCGCCGGATCGAGCCCCGCCTCCGCCATGGCCGCGGCCAAGGAGACCCCCTCGGCATCGCGGCATTCGAGCAGCCTCGCGTCGAACCGTCCCGCCACTGCACGGCTGCCGATAAAGCTCGACGAGAAGCGCACGCCCTCCTCTTCCGAAAAGGCGATGACGTCGAGATGGAACGGCAATTTGCGGTTCAATCGCTTGAGATGTTCTGCGAGCACCAGAGCGATGAGGATACCGAGCCGCCCGTCGTATTTGCCGGCGTTGCGCACAGTATCGTAATGGGACGCAACGATCAGCGTACGCGCCGATTCCTCACGCGCGGGATAGCGTCCAATGACGTTTGCGACCGCGTCGACCTCGGTCACGAGTCCCGCTTGGTGCATGAGATCGCGGATTTCCGCCGCCACCGTGCGATGTGCCGGCGACAGATAGGTGCAGGTTAGTCCCTCGGGACTTTCCGACCATCGCGCAAGTCGGTCGGCAAGCTCCATGATCCGCCCGCCGAACGCACCCGGCGGACTGTCGCTGATCCTATTCGCTGGTCCACTCGCCATATCCTTGCACTATTCCCGGTACAGCTCTTGCAACGTTCAAAGCGCCTCTTCATCCTGCGGGGTTTGACAAGGCGGGCTGAGGAAGAAGGGATTTTCCGTCGTGACTGCGGTGCTCACCGAGTGGTCGAGCCTCATCGTGCGGTGGTTACACGTCGTCGCCGCCATGGCTTGGATCGGCAGTTCATTTTATTTCATCCATCTCGATCTCAGCCTCAAGCCGCGCTCCGGTCCGCCGCAGGGTATTCAGGGCGACGCGTGGCAGGTGCACGGCGGCGGATTCTATCACATGATCAAGTATCTCGTTGCTCCAGCCCGCATGCCCGACGAGCTCACCTGGTTCAAATGGGAAGCCTATACCACATGGCTCTCAGGCTTCGCGCTGCTAGTCATCGTCTACTATGTCGGCGCGGAGTTCTACCTCATCGACAAATCCGTGCTCGACCTGACCGCACCCAGCGCCGCGGCCATCGCATTTGCAAGTCTCGTGCTTGCGTGGTTCGTCTACGAGGCGCTGTGCCGCTCCGCGCTCGGCAGCCACGAGGTCGCGCTTGCGCTAGTGGGCTACATCTTTCTCGTCGCGCTTACCTACGCCTTCACCCATGTCTTTAGCGGACGCGGCGCGTTCACCCAGATCGGCGCGCTGATCGGGACCATCATGGTGGCGAACGTGTTCGTGATCATTATTCCGAACCAGAAGAAGACGATTGCCGCGCTGCTCGCCGGGAAAGAGCCTGACTCGACTTTGGGCGAGCAAGCCAAGCAGCGCTCGGTGCACAACAACTACCTTACGCTGCCGGTCATCTTCTTGATGATCGCCAACCATTACCCGCTGATGTTCGCGACCCGCTTCAACTGGCTGATCGTCGCCATCGTGCTGGCGATCGGTCCGGTCATCCGACATTTCTTCAATTCCCGGCACGAGGGCAAAGGCAGCCCGTGGTGGACGTGGGGCGTGGCCGCTGCCGGGATGGTCGCGGTGGCGTGGCTGTCGGGCGCGGGACCGGCGGATATCGGCCCGCGCGCCGATCGCGTCGACGTCAAGGCAGCAGAAAATGCGATCCTCGCCCGCTGCAGCATGTGCCACCGCCATGAGCCGGTGTGGCCGGGCGTGCACGCGCCGCCCAAAGGGGTCGTGCTCGACGATGCCGACACTATCCGGCGTCACGCACGCCTCATCGAGCTCAACGCAGTGCGCTCGAATGCCATGCCACCGGGAAATATTACGGCGATGACGGCACAAGAACGCCAGCTCATCGCCGCCTGGATCGAGGCCGGCGCGCCCAACCCATAACGCACTATCTCTGAGCTGCCTGGTTCGCCGCGCCATTCCGGTCCGCCAGCCTCTATTTCGCGCGAGTGTAAGCGCGCTCACAGAGTCCTTCCGATTCCCCCGCTAGGGTCCGTACCTGAGGAAGACCAGGTACGTGGCATCAGGAGGCGGAAATGGCAGCCAGAACGAGGTTCGCACTCGTCTTCTGGATCGCCGTTGCGGTGGTGGTGACCATCCTGACGATCCAACCATGGGCGAGCGCGCCGGAGTCTGAGGGCCTATCGGCTGGGCCGATTGCGACGCGGGACGTCATTTATCGGCCACAGCGCTGGAACGTATACTGAAGCGGCAAGACGCCGGAGCAGCGCGAGCGAAGGCGACGAACTCAGCGCAGCCCTGCACGCTCGGGGTGATACGGAGCCTTCTGCTCCATCAGAATTCGTGACCGTTCCGGTCGTTACTTGCCTTCGCTGTTCGCCGCTTTGAGAATGGGCGACCAGCGCGCGATCTCCGCCTTCACAAAAGTCGAGAAGTTCGCCGGCGTGCGCTCGTCCTTGCTCGGCAATGACCCGCCAAGGTCAGCGATCCGGCTCTGGACGCCCGGATCATCCAGCGCCTGATCAAGCGTGAATGCCAGCTTGTCGATGATCGCCTTCGGCGTGCCTTTGGGAGCGAAAATCCCGGCCCAAATGCTCATCTGGTAGTCGAGGCCTGCCTCCTTCGCGGTCGGAACATCGGGCAATGCCGCCAGCCGTTGGCTGGAGGAGATGCCGTAAGCCTTGATCGTGCCTGCGGCGATCTGCGGAGCGACGCTGACCGCCTGCTCGCAAAAGAAATCGACGTGCCCGCCAATCAGATCGTTCAATGCCGGGCCTGTGCCGCGATAGGCCACGAGGCTGGGCCGCACTCCGGCCGTGGAGTTGAACAGCAGGCATGCCATGTGCGAGGACGCGCCGATGCCGCCGTGCGCCTGTTTCACGCTGTCACCGTGCTTTTTCAGATAGTCGACAAACTCCCGCAGGTCCTTCGCCGGAAAATCCTTCCTTGCGACGATCACGGCCGGCGCGTGCGCCGTAAAGCCGATCGGCTCGAAATCGCGCTCGGAGTCATACTTCACGCTCGGCGTTAGCACCGGCGCGGCGACATGCGAGCCCATGCTGCCCGCGAGCAAGGTGTAGCCGTCCGGGTTCGCGGCGGCCACCCGCGCGCTGCCGATCGTGCCGCCCGCGCCGCCAACATTCTCGACGACCATGGATTGTCCGAGGATTTTTCCCATCTCCTCGGTCACGATGCGCGCCACGACGTCACTGGGGCCGCCGGCGGGGAAAGGCACGATCACTGTGATGGGCCGCGACGGATAGCTCTGCGCGCTCGCACCGAGTGGTACGGCAAACAGACTTAGGGTCGCGATGCAGAGTAGTTTCTTCAACATGATTGACGGTCGATCTTCGAATTCATTGCAGGTGATGTCTTAGCCGAGCGTCGCTTGCGCGTCACGCGATTGATTGCCGCAGCAATCCGTTTGCTGCGAGAGGGCGGCTTGAGCCTCTTGCAGATCGTTAGGTGCGGCTGCGCGCGCCGGCACCCTTCTTAGTGAACCGATTTTGAGTCGCGTTCGTTCCGTGGCCTCGGCAAAGCCGAAGCTTATGCCGCAGCCCAAAAAATCGACTCCGCACTGCGCCCTTCTTTCAGGTCTGAGAGCTGCTTGCGATAGGTGCCCAGCACGAAGAGGCGAATTGTCGACGAAAGATTCTCGTGCTGGCGCTCGGAATTGATCGTGTCAACCAGTTCCGACACGGTCACGTTTCGCACCTTCGCGATTTCCTTTAGTGCGTTCCAGAATGCATCCTCTAGGCTAACGCTCGTCTTATGACCCGACACGACGATGGACCGCTTGACGACCAGAGATTTCATCAGACTCCCCCGATGGCTGTAGTAAAGTCGTGACATCGGACCGGAAAATCTGTCCTCCACTGTGGCGGCCACAAAAGAATTCTGGACCGTTGCAAAAATCACACAACTCGCGGCATGTTGTTGGAGGCATCCGCGATTGGAACAAGGACACGCACCCTCCAAGCACGCGCGCAAGACACGCTTCAACAGAACTTGTATATGACGCGCCATGTCCCGGCCCGAGGTCTCCCCATATCCCCGCGATCTCGTCGGCTACGGCCGCAACCCTCCCGATCCGCGCTGGCCGGGCGCCGCCCGCATCGCCGTCCAATTCGTCGTCAATTACGAGGAGGGCGGGGAGCGCAACATCCTGCACGGCGACGCAACCTCCGAAGCATTTCTATCTGACGTGCTCGGGGCGAAGCCGTGGCCGGGTGCACGCCACATGAACGTGGAATCGATGTACGAATACGGGTCTCGCGCGGGCTTTTGGCGGCTGTGGCGGCTGTTCACCCACCACCAAATACCGGTGACGGTATTCGGAGTCGCCATGGCGCTCGCGCGCTCTCCCGACGCGGTGGCGGCAATGCGCGAGGCGCGCTGGGAGATCGCCAGCCACGGACTCAAATGGATCGACTACAAGGACGTGCCGGAGGATGAGGAACGCGCGCAGCTCGCGGAGGCGATCCGTATCCATGCCCAGGCGACCGGGGAGCGTCCGCTGGGCTGGTATACCGGTCGTACCTCGGTCAACACCTTGAAGGCCGTGCTCGACGAGGGCGGCTTCCTCTATTCGTCCGATTCCTATGCCGACGATCTGCCTTATTGGGTGAACGGCCCGAAGGGACCGCACCTGATCATTCCCTACACCCTCGACGCGAACGATATGCGGTTCGTCAACGCGCAGGGCTTCGGCAGCGGCGATGACTTCTTCACCTATCTCAAGGATGCCTTCGACCTGCTCTATGCCGAAGGCGCCAGCGCGCCGAAAATGATGTCGATCGGGCTGCACTGCCGGTTGGTTGGACGGCCCGGCCGCGCGGCCGCGCTCACGCGTTTTCTCGACCATGTCGCCGGGCATGAACGGGTGTGGCTGGCGACGAGAGTAGACATCGCGCGGCATTGGCATCGCGAGCATCGCGCGCTCGCCGCCAACGCGCCGGCGATCCAGTAGTGCGACATGGCGAAGGTTGCGCTCACCGAACTCAATACCGCGGACGACGCGGCTTTCCTCGCCGCGATGGGCGATGTGTACGAGCAAGCGCCGTGGGTGGCGCAAGCCGTGTCGAAGCAGCGGCCGTTTCCTACTATCGCCGCCCTGCACACGGCGATGATGGCTGCAGTGCGCGCCGCGCCGCCGGATCAGCAGCTCGCATTGATCAACGGCCATCCCGATCTTGCCGGCAAGGCCGCGCGCGCCGGCGCCCTGACGGCAGATTCAACGGCGGAACAGGCGAGCGCGGGACTGGACCGACTGTCGGAGCCGGAATTCGCGCGCTTTCATCGCCTCAACGGCGCCTACCGCGAGAAGTTCGGCATCCCGTTCATCATCTGTGCGCGCCGGCACGGCAAAGAGTCGATCCTGCAGCAGTTCGAACGCCGCTCGCAGAACGGCAAGGCGGCTGAGACCAAAGCGGCGCTCGACGAAATTTTCCGCATCGCGGCGCTTCGCCTCGATCAGCGGATCGAGGCCGTCGATCGCCTCGCCGTGCATGGACACCTCTCGACCCATGTGCTCGATACCCATTCCGGCTGTCCTGCGGCTGGCGTGATGATCGAGCTCGTCGAATTATCCGCCGACAGCGAGCGACGCGTCGTCGTGCGGGCGACGACAAATCGGGACGGCCGCACCGAAGCGCCATTGATCGCCGGGCGGCCGGTGCCTATCGGCCGGTACGAGCTGCGTTTCCACATCGGCGACTACTTCAGGCAGCTCAAGGCGCGGCTCGACGATCCGCCCTTCCTCGATCTGATACCGGTTCGATTCGCGGTGGCGGAGCCGGAAGGCCATTACCACGTGCCGTTGCTGGTTACGCCGTGGAGCTATTCCACGTACCGCGGCAGCTGACGCTGTGCCCGGCGCTGATCGGGGAATAGGCAACGGCGAGCGAAATGCCTAGTGTTGCGGCAAGGGCGGCACATCGCCGGCTCCTCGCGCCATTCCTCTGGCTGGCACGGCGATTGCTGCAGCAATTCAGGACGGGTTTAGCGGCCGTCGAGGGAGGGTTGAACATGAACAGGATCAGGCTTTTGCGGATGCTCGCCGCAGCAGCGGTAACGGCGCTCGCGGTGAGTCCGGTTGGTGCGCAGACCAATATGAAGTTTGCCCTCGATTGGAAGTTCGAGGGACCATCGGCCCCGTATTTCGTCGCGATCGACCGAGGCTACTACAAGGCCGAGGGCCTCAACGTCACGATCGATTCCGGCCCCGGCTCCGTCGCCGGCATCGCCCGCATCGCCGCCGGCACCTATCCGATCGGATTTTTCGACATCAACTCGCTGGTCAAGTTCCGCGACCAGAACCCGGACAACAAAGTCCAGGCCGTGTTGATGATCTACGACAAGCCGGCATTTTCGATCGGCACCACAGCCAAGACCGGAATTGCCAAGCCGAAGGACCTGGAAGGGCGGGTGCTGGGTGCGCCGGCGGCGGATGGCGCCTTCGCGCAATGGAAGGCGTTCGTGAAAGAAAACGGCATCGACGAGTCCAAAGTCAAAATCGAGAATGTCGGCTTTCCCGTGCGCGAGCCGATGCTCGCCGAGGGCAAGGTCGACGCCATCACCGGCTTTTCGTTCTCGATCTACTACAACCTGCTGCAGAAGGGGCTCAAGCCGGACGACATCAAGATACTGCTGATGGCGGACTACGGCCTCGTGCTGTACGGCAACGCCATCATGGTCAATCCGGACTACGCCAAGGCTAATCCGAAGGCGGTGGCGGGCTTCGTGCGCGGCACCATCAAGGGCGTGCTCGACACCATCAAGGACCCGGATACGGCGATCAAATCGGTGATGGCGCGCAACGAGACGGCCGACGCGAAGATCGAGCCCTCGGGATGCGGGAAGTCCTCCTTGATGAAGCTCGTGACGGGGCTCATCTCCTCGGATTCCGGCGACATCGTCATTTTCGGCGAAAAGGTACGCGGGCCGGTCAAGATTGCCGGCATGGCGTTTCAGAATCCGAACCTTCTGCCTTGGCGCAAAGTCATCGACAACGTGCTGCTCCCCCTCGAGATCGTCGAGCCGCACCGCCGCAAGTTTCGGCGCGAGAGGGAGCACTACCGCGGCGAGGCCGAGGCGCTGTTGCGGACCGTGGGCCTCGACGGCTTCACGGAGCGGTTTCCCTGGGAGCTGTCGGGCGGCATGCAGCAGCGCGTCTCGCTCTGTCGGGCATTGATCCACCAGCCCGCGCTGTTGATGCTCGACGAGCCGTTCGCCGCGCTCGATGCCTTTACGCGCGAAGAATTATGGTGCGTGCTGCGCGACCTCTGGCAAAGACTCGGTTTCACCGTGATCCTGGTTACGCACGATCTGCGCGAAGCGACGTTCTTGGCTGACAACATTCATGTGATGAGCGCGCGGCCGGGGCACATTGTCATGACCAAGAAGATCGACCTGCCGCGCCCGCGCGACCTCGACATCTGCTTCGAGCCGCGCTTCACCGACATCGTACACGAGCTGCGGGTCAAGATCGCCGAGGTACGCAAGGCATGAACACGACATTGGAAAGGCTTTCGCCCTGGCTCTTCACCATCGGCACATTCGTGCTGTGGGAGCTCGTTTGCCGCGTCTTCAAGGTCGATACATTCGTGCTGCCGGCGCCCTCGCAGATATTTCAAGCAATGGGCCAATACTGGCTGCCGCTCGCCAAGAATTCATTCGTCACGCTGTGGACCACGCTCGCGGGCTTTGCCATTGCCGTCGCCTTCGGCATTGTGCTGGGCATCATCGTCGGCTGGTCGCGCACGATCTATCGCGGCCTTTATCCTGTGATGATCGGCTTCAACTCGATCCCGAAAGTTGCGGTGGTGCCGATCCTGATCATCTGGTTCGGCATCGGCGTGGTGCCGGCGGTGCTCACCGCGTTTCTGATTTCGTTTTTCCCCATCGTCGTGAACGTGGCGACCGGGCTTGCCACCATGGAGCCGGAGCTCGAGGACGTGCTGCGCGCACTCGGCGCCAGGAAGCTCGACATCATGCTCAAAGTGGGGATTCCGCGCACCCAGCCTTATCTGTTCGGCTCGCTCAAGATCGCGATCACGCTCGCCTTCATCGGTGCCGTGATGTCGGAGACGATCGGTGCCAATTCCGGCCTCGGCCATTTGATGGTGCAGGCGGGATCGAACTTCCAGATGCCGCTGGTGTTCGCCTGCCTCATTGGCCTCGCGGTCGAAGGCATCGCGATGTACGCCGTGTTCGCCTATGTCGAAGCGTACTTCACGCGCTGGGCGTTTCGCTCGTCCATGAGTGCCGCCGCCTGAACGCGCTTGGTTTGATCGCAGCGGCGCTATTTTTTGAGTCGGTACCCGGTTTTGAAGATGACCCAAACCGTCGCCATGCAGACGGCGAGGAACAGGACCGTCATCCCCAGGCTCAAACCCACGCTCACGTCCGCGGTCTCGAAGAAGCTCCAGCGGAACCCGCTGATCAGATAAACCACCGGATTGCACAAGGCGACCGTCTGCCAAGCCGGAGGCAACACGTTCACCGAATAGAACGTGCCGCCTAGAAAAGTCAGCGGCGTTATGATCAACAGCGGCACAACCTGCAGCTTCTCGAATCCATCCGCCCACAGGCCAAGGATGAAACCGAAGAGACTGAAGCTCACGGTGGTCAGGAGGAGGAATACGATCATCCAGATCGGATGCGCGATGCGCAGCGGGATGAGCAGCGCCGACGTCGCTAGGACGACCAGCCCGAGGATTACGGATTTGGTGGCGGCCGCCCCGACATAGCCGAGCACGACCTCGAAGGACGAAACCGGCGCCGACAGGATTTCGTAGATCGTTCCGGTGAACCTGGGAAAGTAGATACCGAACGATGCGTTCATGACGCTCTGCGTCAGCAGCATGAGCATGATCAGGCCCGGCACGATGAAGGCGCCGTAACTGACGCCCTCGATCTCGGTGATTCGCGAGCCGATGGCGGCGCCGAAGACCACGAAGTAGAGCGAAGTCGAAATGACCGGCGACACGATGCTCTGCAGCAGCGTGCGGCCGGTGCGCGCCATTTCGAAGGTGTAGATCGCGCGCACGGCCCTGATGTTCATTGTTTCTGTCTCACCAGATCGACGAAGATGTCTTCCAACGAGCTTTGCGTCGTGTGCAGGTCGCGGAACCGGATGCCGGCGAGATTGAGGTCCTTGAGCAAGGCGGTGATGCCCGTGCGCTCGCCTTGGGTGTCGTAAGTGTAGATGATTTCCCCACCGCCGGGTGCAAGCGTCAATCGATAGGCCGCGAGTGCGTCGGGTATGGCGTCGAGCCGCTTTTGCAGGTGCAGCGTCAACTGCTTCTTGCCGAGCTTGCGCATGAGCTCGGCCTTGTCCTCGACCAGAATGATTTTGCCCTTGTGCATCACCCCGATGCGATCGGCCATCTCTTCGGCTTCGTCGATGTAATGCGTGGTCAGGATGATGGTCACGCCCTCCGCACGCAGCGCGCGCACGATATCCCACATGTCCTGGCGCAGCTCGACATCAACCCCAGCCGTCGGCTCGTCGAGAAAAAGGATCTGCGGCTCGTGCGCGAGCGCCTTTGCGATCAGCACCCGTCGCTTCATGCCGCCGGACAGCGTCATGATCTTGCTGTCCTTCTTGTCCCACAGCGACAGCTCCTTGAGCACCTTTGCGACGTAATCGGGATTGCGCGGCTTGCCGAACAGTCCGCGGCTGAACGACACCGTCGCCCAAACGGTTTCGAACGCATCGGTCGTCAGTTCCTGCGGGACCAGACCGATCATGGAGCGGGTCATGCGATAGTCTTTGCCGATGTCGTAACCCGCGACCGAGACACTGCCTTCGCTCAAGGTGACAATCCCGCAGATGATGCTGATCAGCGTCGTTTTGCCGGCGCCATTCGGGCCGAGCAGCGCAAAGATTTCGCCGCGGCCGATGTCGAGGTCGACGCGCTCAAGTGCGCGGAACCCCGAGGCATAAGTCTTGGAAACGTTTTTGACCGACAATATGGGTTGCATGAGGAGCAGCGGGTGAGGTCCCGGCATCGCGAATGCAGCGTATATAAGGCCGAATGTGGCGGATGGAGGGAAATGTCCATCCGTCACGGATGTCACCGAGATAGAGAAATGCGCGCTCGCCATTGTGGTGCGGCGAGCGATGTTTTGTATCCTAACCCGTACTCCGGCCGCGCAGCTTGTCGATGGCTGCAAGCACCCTCTCGGGGGTGGCCGGCGCGTCGAGGTGCGGCGTTAGCTTGTGATCGGCGAGGCTCGCGATGGCATCCCTGATCGCGAGCCACACCGAGATCGCCAGCATCAGCGGCGGCTCGCCGATGGCCTTGGAGCGGAAGATCGTCGCGGCGCGGTTTGGCGCATTCTCGAGCATTCGCACATTGAAGATCGGAGGCACGTCGCGACTGCCGGGAATTTTGTAGGTGGACGGTCCGCAGGTGCGCAGCCGGCCTTCACCGTCCCACCACAGTTCTTCGCCGGTGAGCCAGCCCATGCCCTGGACGAACGCTCCTTCGATCTGACCGAGATCGATGGCCGGATTGAGCGAGTGGCCGCAGTCCTGGATCAACTCGGCGCGTAGCACGCGCGATTCCCCGGTCAGCGTATCGATGGCCACTTCGGCGGCGGCTGCGCCATAGACGAAGTAATAGAATGGCCGCCCGGTACTGGTTGCAGCATCCCAATGGATCTCCGGCGTGGAGTAAAAGCCGGTCGCCGACAGCGACACGCGCTTTTCCCAGGATAACGCCGCCAGTTCGGCAAACGACAGGCTGCGGTTTCCGGCATAGACGCGGTTGTCGTCAAACACGATCTCATCTGCCGGCACGCCGAAGTGGTCCGCCGCCACTTCGGTCATCCGGGCCTTGATCTGCCGACATGCGTCGAGCGCGGCCATCCCGTTGAGATCGGAGCCCGAGGAAGCCGCAGTCGGCGAGGTGTTCGGCACCTTCGCCGTGCTGGTCGCCGACACCCGGATATGGTCGATATCGATCGCGAACGCCTCCGCCACGACCTGTGCCACCTTGATGAACAGGCCCTGTCCCATCTCGGTGCCGCCGTGGTTGAGCGCCACGCTGCCATCGGTATAGACGTGGACGAGCGCGCCCGCCTGGTTGAGCGCCGGCCGGTTGAACGAGATCCCAAACTTGACCGGCATGGTGGCGAGACCTTTCTTCACCACCGGGCTGACGTGATTGAAATTCACGATCTCACGCCGCCAGGCGGCGAGGCCGACGGCACGGTCGAGCTCGTCGACGACGTGCTCGATGATGTTGTCCTCGACCCGCATGCCATAGGGAGTGACGTCGTTGCGGCCGACCCCGTAGAAGTTTCGCCGCCGCACGATATGGACGGGAAGGCCGAGCCGCCGCGCGATTGCCTCGATGATCGTTTCGATCGCGAGCATCGCCTGCGGACCGCCATAGCCGCGGAAGGCGGTGTTCGACACCGTGTTGGTCTTGCACGGCAAGCCGCGCAAGCGGACGTTGGGCAGAAAGTAGCAATTGTCGGCATGGCACAGCGCGCGCGTGAGCACGGCGGGCGTATGGTCGGCCACGTTGCCGCCGTTGGCGGCCAGCGTAAGATCGAGCGCGAGAATATGCCCTTCGGCATCGAAGCCGACGTCATACCGGATCAGGAATGGATGACGCTTACCGGTCGCGCGCATATCGTCGTCGCGCGGCAAGCGCAGCTTCACCGGTCGGTGCGCTTTCCAAGCAAGTACGGCGGCGATGCCGGCGATGATGGTTGCTTGGCTCTCCTTGCCGCCGAACGCGCCGCCCATCCGACGCACGTCGACGGTGACGGCGTTAAAGGGCAGGCCGAGCAGGTGCGCGACGCCGTGCTGGACCTCGGTCGGGTGCTGGGTCGAGCTGCACACATGCATGTCGGAAGCTTCCCCCGGGGTCGCCAGCGCGATCTGTCCCTCGAGATAAAAATGGTCCTGGCCGCCGCAGCGCAATTCGCCGGAGAGACGATGGAGCGCGCTGGCGAGCACCGGCTCGACCTCGCCGCGGAGCATGAGCTGCGGCGGTGAAACGTAACTTTCGCGCGCGATGGCCTCCTCGATCGTGAGCACGGGAGAAAGCGGCTCGTAGTCGACTGCGACGAGCTTGGCCGCCGCGCGGGCCTGATCGAGGGTCGCTGCGGCAACCGCCGCGACCGGCTGCCCCTCGTATTCGACGACGCCCGCGGCCAATACTGGCTCGTCGCTGCAGATCGGCGCGATATCGTTCGTGCCGGGAATGTGCGCCGCCGTGATCGCGGCGACAACGCCAGGTGCGGCGAGCGCGGCGGAGAGGTCAATGCGACGGATGCGGGCATGCGTGTGCGGGCTCAAGACCAGCGCCGTTTCCAACGTTCCCGGCGGAGTCGGAACGTCGTCGAGATAGCGGGCCGCGCCGGTGACGTGCGCGATCGCACTGTCGTGGCGCACTGCTGTGTGGACAGCCCCGCGAATTCGTGCCGCGGGTTCGTTCATAGCGCCTCCACCCGCATGGGCTCCGCCAGAGTAGCTTCCAGCTGAAAACGGCGCAGCAGCCCGGCCGCCGCGCGCAGACGATACGCCGCCCCGCCGCGGTGATCCGTCATCGGCGTGAAGTCGCGCGCCAACAACGCCTCGACATCGGCGAGCCAAGCCGGGGCCCAGGGCCGGCCTCGCACCGCCGCTTCGAGGCTGCTCGCGCGCATCGCACGCGCCGCCATGCCGCCATAGGCCGCGCGCAACGTCTCGACCTTGCCGCCCCGCCGCTCGAGCCGAAAGGCGGCGACGACGGTCGAGATGTCCTGGTCAAAACGTTTGCAAACTTTGTAGGCTGCAAAATCCGCACCCGCAGCGAGCAAGGGAATGCGGATTGCAGCGATGACTTCGCCCGCCGCAAGCGCGGTCTTGCGATAGCCGGTAATGAACGCCTCGACCGGCAGCACACGCTCGCCCGCGCGCGAAGCGAGCGTCACCGTGGCGTCGAGCGCGATCAGGCAAGGAATGGTGTCGCCGATTGGCGAGGCGGTGGCGAGATTGCCGGCAATCGTTCCGAGATTGCGAATCTGCCGCGAGCCGATGCGGCTTACGAGGCGACCGAATGACGGAAAGTGCCGGTCGATATGCGGCAAGGCGTCAGTATAAGTGACCGCGCCGCCGATCTCGATCGCGTTTTCGTCCACTTTGATGCGCCGCAGCTCCTCGACGGCTTCGACCGAAATCAACGCCGGCAGTGTCTCCCGATCCTTGCTCACGCGCAGCCCGAGATCGGTGCCGCCCGCGAGCAGGATTGCATTCGGAAGCCGCGCCATCGCCGCAAACAATGCGTCGAGCGACCGCGGCATCAGAAAGATCTGCGCGCCGTGGCGGTACTCCCCGCATGCCGGCAGCGCCGACAGCGCGTCTGCCAGCGCGGGCAACTCGGCAACGAAGCGATCCGCCGGTCCGTTGGCGATGCGCCGGCTCGCCGCCACGATCGGCCGATAGCCGGTGCAGCGGCACAGATTGCCGGCGAGTGCGTCGTGGATGATCGCGTTGTCCGCCGGCTCGCCGCCGTGATGGAAAGCAAACATCGCCATCACGAAACCCGGCGTGCAGAAGCCGCATTGGGTCGCATCGGTGTCGACGAGCGCCTGCTGCACCGGATGCAGCGCGCCGTCCGCCGCCGTCAAACCTTCGACCGTGAGGACTGCGCAGTTGTCGATCTGCGGCAGCATCATCAGGCAAGAATTCACCGCCAGCAGCCGCAGCGATCCGTCAACGCGCCGGCCGAGCGTGATGGTGCAGGCGCCGCAATCGCCTTCCGCGCAGCCTTCCTTGGTTCCGGTGAGATACGGGCGGGTGCGCAGCCAGTCGAGCACCGTCATGCTCGGCGGCGCGCCATCCTCGCTGCATGGCTGTCCGTTCAATAGAAAGCGCAGCGGGGCCATTGCTCGCCTATTCTCGCGCGGGTCAATGAGAGGATGCTAGAGCATCTTCCTTGCCGCTTGAAGCGCAGCGGCGTTGCGCCGCGAATTCCATTTTGCCGGCATGCACTGTAGAATGACGCCTTAGCCCGCGAGCAACGACCCCGCCGCCGATTGGGAGGTAAGCACATGAGATCGCAAACGCGAAGGCTGCGACGATGGTCGCAGCCAGCGGCTCCTGCTTGCGACTACGGCGGCGCAATCGGCTTTCACACGAGCTTCGGAAAAGCTGACCGTGCGCCCCACCAGGAAGCTCAAGGGCGCGCGCCCTTTTGCCCGCCTTATGGTGCTCTGTTTGCAAAGAGATGGTCATGACCACAATCGCCGCGACATCGCCTGCGACTTCTAGCTGGGTGGCAGACTGGATCTCCCGCAATGGCCCGGTGTTCGCAATCTTTGCGCTCATCTTCGCATTGTGGGAAGCCGCGGTGCGCGCCCTCAGCATCCCGGACTACATCCTGCCCAGCCCGTCGGTGATTGCCGCCAAGATGGTAGCATCCTGGCAGCTTCTGCTCTCCAACGCCTTCGTCACATTGCAGGAGATTCTGCTCGGCTTCGGGCTCAGCGTGGCCGTTGCGATCCCGCTTGCGATCGCGGTGGTGTACTCGCGCATTTTCGAGCGCGTTGCATTTCCTTTCATGGTCTCACTGCAGACCATCCCGAAGGTCGCGCTCGCACCCATCCTGGTGATGTGGCTGGGATACGGGATCATGCCGAAAGTCATGGTCGCATTTCTCATCTCGTTTTTTCCGATCGTCATCAATTCGGTGATCGGCATGCGCTCGGCGGAAAAGGAGATGATCTATCTCGTGCAATCCATGGGCGCCAACGAGCTCACGACGTTTCTCAAGATCAGGTTGCCGAAGGCATTGCCTTCGATTTTCGGCGGCCTCAAGGTCGGCATGGGCCAGGCGGTTGTGGGTGCGACCGTCGGCGAGTTCATCGCCGCCGAGCGTGGCTTGGGCTACCTGCAGCTCATCTCGCAAGTTCGGCTCGACACGCCGCTTTTGTTCGCTGCCGTGGTCATGCTCTCATTTCTCGGCGTTCTGCTGTTCAACCTCGTGGCAGTGATCGAGCGGATCGCGATACCGTGGAGCCGAGTGGCCACGGAAGTGGCCGAGTAGGGCCGGCGATGGCGCACGACGCCCGCATCCCGCCACCCGTGGCGAAAGCCCGCGCCGGGGCGCCCATCAAGATTGCCGGCGTTACCAAGCACTACGCCGCCGCCCGCGGCGGCGATGTTCACGCGCTGGCTGAAATCGATCTTTCCATCGCGGCGGGCGAGTTCGTGTCGGTCGTCGGACCGAGCGGTTGCGGAAAAAGCACATTGCTGATGCTCATTTCCGGACTGATTGCGCCGACCAGCGGAGCGATCACCGTTGGCGGCGCGCCGGTCAAGCGTGCGGTCGGCAACGTCGCCATCGTGTTTCAGCGCGACGTGCTGCTCGACTGGCGCACGGTGCTCGCCAATGTCCTGCTGCCGGTAGAGATCAAGAAGCTCGATCAGGTCAGCCACCGCCCGAAAGCGCGGGAGCTCTTGCGATCCGTCGGGCTCGAGGGGTTCGAAGACAAATATCCGGCCGAACTGTCGGGCGGCATGCGCCAGCGCGTGGCGATCTGCCGGGCTCTCGTGCAGGAGCCAGGCTTGTTGTTGATGGACGAGCCGTTTGGCGCGCTCGACGCGCTCACGCGCGAGCAGATGAACCTCGATCTCCAGCGCATGTGGCTGCGCAATCGCAGTACGGTTTTGTTCATCACCCACAGCATCGAGGAAGCGGTGTTGCTGTCCGATCGCGTGGTGGTGATGTCCTCGCGTCCGGGCCGGATCGCCGACGTCGTGCACAACGACTTGCCGCGCCCGCGCGGCGCTCACACGCGCAGCGAGCCTCGCTTCGTCGAGCACGTGGAGCGGATCAGGCAGCACTTCTTGGCGCTAGGCGTGCTGTCGGAGACATGAGTCGGCTGCTTGCCGCGTGCTGAGATCAAGCCACCGTCATTCCAGTTCTTCTCCCGCAACCTGCCGACCGGCCTTGAACACGATCCGCTCCGTTGGGCGGCGCGCCAGCGCGTCGTCGAAGGACGATGCCCGCAGGAGGACAAGATCCGCAGCGGCGCCCTCCTCGATCGCGCCCTGGCCGTTGCATGTCGCGGCGATGAGTTGCGCCTCATTATCGAGATGCGCCGCGATCGCCGCCACGCGCGCAGTCTCGAGCATGTCGCCGTCGCCGAACGGAAAGAACCAGTCGCGGATATTATCGGTCCCGAGCCGCACCTTCACCCCGCCGGCCAAAAGCTCACGCACGAGCGTCACGCCACGCCTGATCGGCGTTCGTTCGCCTCGCTCCTGCAGAAAGAGGTTGGTCTCGGGCAAGGCCACCACGGTGATCTCGGCGCGGGCGAGCTTATCGATGAGCCTCGCTGCGGTCGTGGCGTCGAGCGCAGCCAGCGCGCAGAGATGGCTGAACGTGACGCGCCCTCGTAGGCCGCGTGCAATAACCGCATCGGCGACGAGCCCCGCGAGCATCTTGTCCGGCTCAAGATGCTCGTCGAGATGGATATCGACCGCAAGCCCCGAGCGCTCGGCAAGATCGAGCAGCGCGGAGAGCGCGCGCGGGGCATCGCCGCTGGAATTGAGGCTTGCACCAAGCAAGTCGGCGCCGGCGCCGATGGCGCGCTCGAGCCGCGCGACCGCAGCCGGCTCGGCGAGATCATTTTTTGAGGTCGAGAATGCGACGATATCGACATCGATTGAATCCGCGGCTTGCTGCTTGGCCGCCTGGATCCCCTCCATCGATCGCAATTCGACGATCGCATCGACGTCGGTATGCGTCCGTATCCGCGTCACCCCGTGCTCAGCAGAGCGCTCGAACAGCCGCGCCGCGCGCGCCGCGACATCCGCGACGGTGAAGCCCCCACGCGTCGAGGCCGCCGCCGCGAGCGCATCAGCGAACGAGCGCGGCCGGAACGATTGCACCGTATAGGCGCGGTCCGCATGGGCATGCAGATTTGCGAGGCCTGGAAGCGCGAGCCACGACGCCTCGCGCAGCCGTTCGGCCGGGCGAATGGCGGCGATCAGCCCGTTTCGCACCGTCACGTCGAAGATGCCGTTGCGACCAGGAATGGCAACGGCGGTGATGGTCACCTCTTTCGGCATCGGTGGCTCAAGCTTGAGGCTGCGCCAATTCGGGGCGTGACATTTTGGAGTGCGTTGCGAGCCTTTCACTACCATTTTGTTGACGGCTGCGGCCAAAATTGATCAGCATCGCCAGCTACACGGAGCCGCGGGATCGTCGATGCATCCATGAACATTGCACTGTGGCTTGAACGCGCGGGGAGAAGTTTTCCGGCGAGTCCGGCCGCCGCGCTCGGCGAGCGCGTGGCCCTTGATTATGGGGCGCTTGCCAGGCGCGCAGCGCGTCTCGGCGGCGCGCTGCGCACGAGTTGCAAGCTTGCATCCGGCGACCGCGTTGCGATCGTTGCAAAGAATTGCGTCGCCTATCTCGAAACGCTCTACGGAACTTGGCATGCAGGCCTCGTCGTCGTGCCGATTAATGCCAAGCTGCACGGGGCCGAGGTCGGTTATATCCTCAAACATTCCGGCGCGCGCGTTTGCTTCATCTCGCCGGACCTCGAGGGCGATATCGCGCCGTTCTCGCCCAAATCGCTGGAGAAGCTGATTGTCATCGGCAGCCCGGACTACGAGCGGCTGTTTGCAGCGGATGCCATTTCGACGATCCCGCGCGCAGCGGAAGACTTGGCTTGGCTTTTCTACACCTCCGGGACGACCGGCCGGCCCAAGGGGGCCATGCTCACCCATCGCGTGTTGTCGGCGTTAAGTCACGCCTACGCCACGGAAGTCGATCCGATCATGCCCGGCGACGCCATCCTGCATGCGGCGCCGATGAGCCACGGCTCGGGCCTCTACATCATGGCGCATGTGATGCGACTCGGCATTCACATCGTCCCGGAATCCGCCAGCTTCGAGCCCGCCGAGATTTTTCGCCTGTTTGGCCGCTGGCGCGGCACCTCCATGTTCGCGGCGCCGACCATGATCAAGCGGCTTGTTGATGCGGCCGGCGAGTATGATCTCGACAACGTTCGGACCATTATCTGGGGCGGCGCGCCCATGTATGTCGAGGACGCGATGCGCGCGCTCGATCGTTTCGGACCGCGGCTTGCCCAGATCTATGGCCAAGGCGAAAGCCCGATGACGATCACGACACTCGCGAAAGAGGAGATAGCCGATCGCGCTCATCCGCGCTGGCAGGCAAGGCTCGCTTCTGCCGGCCGCCCCTATGCCTGCGTCGAGGTGGCGGTAGCGGATGCCGACGACCGTCCGCTCCCCGCCGAGGAAACCGGCGAGATTCTCTGCCGCGGAGACGTGGTCATGCCCGGCTATTGGGAGGATCCGCGGGCCTCCGCCGCCACGTTGCGGAACGGCTGGCTGCATACCGGGGACGTCGGCGCCTTTGATGCCGACGGCTATTTGACGCTCAAGGACCGATCCAAGGACGTCATCATCAGCGGCGGCTCCAACATCTATCCGCGCGAGGTCGAGGAGGTGCTGCTCAAGCACGCGCGCGTGCGCGAGGTCTCCGTCATCGGCCGGCCGGATGACGAATGGGGGGAGATCGTGGTTGCCTACGTCGTCGGCGACGCACCTGCCGGCGAACTCGACCAGCTTTGCCTCAACGCCATCGCCCGCTTTAAGCGTCCCAAGGACTATGTGTTCATCGACGCGTTGCCGAAGAACAATTACGGAAAGATTTTAAAGACCGATTTGCGCGCAATGGATGCGAAGCGGAGAAGAGCCGATCATCAATAACCCTGCGGCCCGAACACCTCGATGCCGAACCGGCGCTCGAGCGCACGGCCGAAGCGGTATTTCATCTCCGGCCCCTCGTAGGTCATCGGCGGCGTGCGCAGGAATCCCTTTTCCGGAACGACGCGCAGAACAGTCATTACCGGCCCATCCTCGGCCAGGATTGCAGGCAATTGCCGCTCGAGTTCCTCAAGCGCCTCGATGGTGTGCGTGCGCGGAAAGCCCGCCGCGCGCGCGATGGCGGCGTAATCGGTGCGCCCGTCGTTCACCACGGGGAGGGCGCCGACGGTCTGATACACCCCGTTGTCGACCACGAAATGCTTGAGATTCTGCGCCGCCTGGGACGCTTCGGTGAGCAGGCAGCCCAGATTCATGCATAGCGAGCCGTCCGCATTGATGAGCCACACCGGAACCTGGGGCAGCGACAGCGCCAGCCCGAGCGCAAAGCTCGCGGCAAAGCCCATGGCGCCATGCATATAGAAGCTGTCCTCGCTCTTGGTCGCCGCCCACCATTCGTTGGCTGCCATTCCGAGCGCGCAGACGGCAACCGCATCCCGGCGATGGCGTGCGAGCAGCTCGATCGCCTCGCGCGCCCTCATGCCGTCCCCTCCCCTTTCACCAACCGCCGCGTCAGAAACAACACGAACGGCCGCTTCTGCATCCGGCATGTTTCGAACGCGTCCGGAATCGAGCTCACATCGTCGGGACGGTCGATGACGTGGTAGGGAAAGTCGTAGGCCTGCAGCAGCGGAATGGTGCGTCGGCCCTGGACCTCCTGATAGATGCGGTGATCGTCGATCGAGCCGCGCTGACTCACTATCAAGAACACCGGAATCTGGTGGCGCAGATTGAGCGTCGCCAGCTCGCCGGTGCAAGTGAGGAGCCCCGTCGCGCCCATCAAAGCCACCGAACGCACGCCACCGAAGAATGCACCGCTGCAGATCGCGACCGCTTCCGCCTCGCGCGCCACGCGAACGTGACGGATCTGATTGTCGGCGGCAATCCGCTCGATCAACGGTGCGACCCAGTCGTCAGGCAGCGACGCGGCAAGCCTGACGCCACACTTGCTCAGCTGCTCATGAATTCGCCCGGCCACATCCATGATCTATCGACTGCCCATCCGATCGTCGTCCGCTCAGGGAGCAGCGGCGATGACCTCGACTTCGACCAAAAATTCCGGCCGCGAAAATCCGGAGACGATCACCAGCGTGGACGCCGGCGGCGGATCGGTAATGTAGAGATCGCGCACGCTCATATAGCCTTTGAGATGCTCGCGCGCGACCACGAACGCATTGATGCGAACAATGTCGGCAAACGTAAACGATGCTTGCTTGAGCACGGCGCCGATATTGCGGAAGCAAAGGTGCGTCTGCTCTTCGACCGTCGCGGGCACCTGATCGTCGGGCGCGATGCCGAGCTGACCGGAGCAGACCAAAATGCGGTGATCGGGCGGGATTTCCACGCCATAGCTGTAGCGGGCGAACGGCGGCCGGATCCCCGGCGGGGTCATGTGTCGCATCGGCGTGCACGTCGAATGGCGGGCGATGGGTTGCCCGGATGAACGAGACTTTTGCTATATCATGCACCGACCCCAGAACGTGAGTCCGCTCGATGGGCATTCCGGCGACATTGCGCCAAGACCTGTGCGGCATTCCCCTCCCGGAGGATGCTCAGTCATGACGGCCAAGCGGTTCTGGGCGGAGCTCAAGTCGAGCGACTTTGCCAGGCTCGATGCCAATTCCACGATCGCGATCCTGCCGGTGGCAGCGATCGAGCAGCATGGGCCGCATCTGCCGGTCATGACCGACACCGCGATCGCGCAGGGCCTGATCGACACCGTGCTGGCCCGCTTGCCCGACGATCTCAACGTGCTGATCCTGCCGATCCAGGCGATCGGAAAATCGGACGAGCATCTGCGCTCCCCCGGCACGATCACGCACGCGGCGGAGAACCTCGTGCGCAGCTGGGTCGAGATCGGCGAAGGCGTGCGTCGCGCCGGCTTGCGCAAGCTGGTGATCGCCAATTCGCACGGCGGCAATATCGACGTGATGGGCATCGTCGCGCGCGAGTTGCGCGTGCGGCTCGGAATGCTGGTGGTCACCACGCAGTGGCGCCGCTTCGGCCTGCCGGCGGGACTCTATTCCACCTTCGAGCTCAGCCACGGCATTCATGCGGGCGACATCGAGACCTCGCTGATGCTCTATTTCCGGCCCGATCTTGTCGATATGAGCAAGGCGAAGCACTTTCCATCGAAGGCCACCGAGATGGAAAAAGGCTATACGCATCTGCGGCCCATAGGCCAACACGGATTCGGATGGATCGCGCAGGACATCAATCCCGACGGCGCGGTGGGCGACGCTACGGAGGCAACCGCCGAGAAAGGCCGGCTGACGGCCGAGCATCAGGCCGACGGCTTCATCGCCTTGCTGCGCGACGTGGCGCGGTTTCCGTTGAGCGAGCTGGCGTAGAAGGAAGACTTCACGACGCGCCCGTGGAGAGTCGGGCGATCGGGTGAACGAAGCGAGTGCCGCGATGCTTGATCTCGGGACGAGCTTTCTCGCGAGTGTGGCGCGCGATCCCGACGCGCTGGCAATCGTCGACGGCGGGCTGCGGCTGAGCTACCGCGCCTGGTACGACAAGATTTCGGCGCTCGTCGACGGCTTCGACCACCTCGGGCTCAAGCCGGGCGATCACCTCGTCACCGTGCTGCAAAACCGCTGGGAAGCGGCAACCATCCATTGGGCGTGCCAGTTTGCCGGCATCATCGTCACCCCGCTCAATTGGCGCGCGACCGCCGAGGACCTCGATTTCTGCATCGATGACGCGGAGGCGAAAGCGATCGTTTACGAAGACATCTCCGCAGCGGCCGTGCGTTCGTCGAAAGAGGCGCGTACGCAACGACGCATCTGCGTCGGCAACACGCAGGCGCAGGACGCACCGTTCGACTCGCTCATCGCTGCCGGCGCAGACGGCGTTCGGCCGCGGGTCGACGCCGAGGCCTGGTCGGTGATGCTTTATACCTCCGGCACTACCGCACGTCCGAAGGGTGTTCCGCGCCGCCAGCGCGCCGAGCGCGCCGCCGCGCTCGCGCACGTGGCGCAAAATCTCTATGCCGCGCACGAGCGCACGCTCGGCGCCATGCCGCTCTACCACACCATGGGAGCGCGCTCGCTGCTCGCCATGTCCCTTGTCGGCGGCGCCTTCGTCTGCCTGCCCCGCTTCGAGGCCGGGCGCGCGCTCGAGCTGATCGCCGCCGAGCGCATCACCAATCTTTACCTGGTGCCGACGCTCTACCACGACCTGTTGCATCATCCGCGCTTCGCGGCGAGCGATCTAAGCTCGGTACGCAAGCTCGGCTTCGCGGGGGCGCCGATGACGGATGGCCTGCTCAAAAGCCTAAAGGAGGCGTTCAAGCCGGAGCTGTTCGTCAATCATTACGGCTCGTCCGAAATCTACACCTTCACCATCGACCAGAATGCGCCGGCCAAGCCCGGCTCGGCCGGCCGCGCCGGCATCAACCAGATGATCCGGGTGGTGCGGCTTGGCGCGGCCTCGCCGGATGACGTCGCCGCGCCCGGCGAGGAGGGCGAGATCATCGCCCTGCTGCAAGGCGATGAGTCCTTCGAAGGCTATTGGCGGCGGCCGGATGCGGACGCAAAGGCATTGCGCGAGGGGTGGTACTTCACCGGCGATACCGGATATTTCGACCGCGACGGCGATCTCTTCGTCACCGGCCGCGTCGACGACATGATCATCAGCGGCGGCGAGAATATCTCGCCGGTGGAGATCGAAAGCTGCTTGTCGTTGCATCCGGCGGTGTCGGAGATCGCGGTGGTCGGGCTTGCAGACGAACGCTGGGGCAAGATCGTGGCGGCCTTCGTCAAGCGCTGCAGCGCGGTCGAGCCCGACGAGCTCGATGACTTCTGCCGCGCGTCGGGGCTTGCCAGTTACAAGCGGCCGCGGCGCTACCTCTTCGTGCAAACGATCCCGCGCTCGCCCGTCGGCAAGCTCCTGCGCCGCAAGCTGCTCGCGGGCGAATACGAGCCCGAGCGCGCCGTCGCAATGTCCGCTCCAAGCAAGCGCTGATCTGCGAAATCATGCCGATCGAAGAGCGGGTCTTGATTGCAGGCGCGGGGCCGGTCGGCCTGGTGGCAGCGGCCAACTTGGTGCGCGGCGGCGTGCCCGTGACCGTGTTCGAGGCCGGGAGCGACCTGAGCGAGGAATCGCGCGCCTCGACCTTTCATCCGCCGACCCTTGATATGCTCGATCGACTCGGCGCCGCGGCGCCGCTGATTGCGCAGGGTTTGGTGGCGCCGGCGTTCCAGTACCGCAGCAAGCACCACGGTGTGCTGGCGCAGTTCGATTTCGGCGCCATCACCGACGTCACGGAACACCCCTATCGCGTGCAGTGCGAGCAATCGAAGCTGACGCGCATTTTGCACGGGCGGCTTAGCGGCAAAGCGGAGTTCGAGCTGCAGTTCGACGCTCAGGTCAAGGATGTGACCCAGCATGGCTTGGGCGTGGAGATTGCGGTCGAGCGCAAAGGACGAACCGAGCGGCGCTCCGGCCGATGGCTCATCGGCGCCGATGGCGCCCGCAGCGACGTGTGGCGCGCGCTCGGGGTAGAATTTCCAGGCTTCACCTGGCCGGAGCGATTCCTGGTCGTGAGCACGCCGTTCGATTTCCGCGCCGTCATTGCCGACCTCGTCGCCGTGAGCTACGTCGCCGACCCCGAACGCTGGCACTTCCTGTTGCAAATCCCCGGGCTGTGCCGGGTGATGTTTCCGATCGCGCCGCACGAAAGCGACGAGCTGGCGTTGAGCGGGGAGTTTGCGCAATCGCTCATGAGCACGGTAGTCCCCGGCATTTCCAATTACGAGATCGCGCATGCCACCCTCTATAAAGTGCACCAGCGGGTGGCGGAAACGTTTCAACGCGGACGCGCTTTTCTCGCCGGCGACGCCGCGCATATCAACAATCCGCTCGGCGGGATGGGCATGAACGGCGGCATCCACGACGCGATCAACTTGACGTCGCGCCTGGTCGAGGCCTGGCACGGACGACAGCCGGAGGACGATCTCGCGCGCTATGATCGCCAGCGACGGGCGGTGACGCGCGAATACATCGAGCGACAGTCGATCCAGAACAAACGCAATCTCGAGTCGGATGGGACTGAGTTCGGCCGCAACCTTGCGGAGATCGCGGCCGACAAGACCCGTACCTACGACTACCTGCTGCGAGTGGCGATGATCGCCAGCCTCCGCCGCGCGCAAGAACTGGGCTGAGGCGCCGCCCATGGCCCTCGATCTTCTATTGCGGCAAGCGCGGCGAGCGGAGGACAAGGAAACCCTCGTCGACATCGCCGTTGCGGGCGGGCGCGTCGTCGAGATCGCCGGGCACATCGTCGCCGACGCGCCTGCCGAGCAACTCGACGGCCGGCTGGTGCTCGCAGGCTTTGTTGAGAGCCACATCCACCTCGACAAATCGCACATTCTCGAGCGATGCGACTGCGAGCATGGCACGCTTGCGGAAGCGATCGCGTCGGTTGCCGCCGCCAAGCGCGCCTTCAGCGAAGCCGACATTTATGAGCGCGGACGACGCACGCTGGAGCAAGCGATCATCCACGGCACGACGCGCATGCGCACCCATGTCGAAATCGATTCGCGCGTCGGGCTCAAAGGTTTTCACGCGGTCCGCCAACTCAAGCGCGATTACGCTTGGGCGATCGATCTGCAGATCTGCGCATTTCCCCAAGAAGGCCTCACCAACGATCCCGGCACCGAGGAACTGCTGCTGCAAGCCTGCGAGCAAGGGGCCGACGTGATCGGCGGCTGCCCCTATACTGACACCGACCCGCACCGGCAGATCGCGCGCATCTTCGATATCGCGCGCCGGTTCGATCTCGATATCGACTTTCATCTGGATTTCGACCTCGATCCGTCGTGGATGCACCTCGACGAGGTGTGCCGCCAAACCGACGCACAGCGCTGGGGCGGCCGCGTGGCCGCGGGTCACGTCACCAAGCTTTCCGCCATCGATCATTCCCGTCTTGCCGAGATCGGCCGGCGACTGGCCTCCTCCGGCATCGCCGTGACGGTGCTGCCGGCGACCGATTTGTTCCTGATGGGGCGGGATCGCCAGCCGCACGCGCCGCGTGGCGTCGCGCCGGTGCATCGGCTGCTCGACCAGGGTGTGACCTGTTCGCTTGCCACTAATAACGTGCTCAATCCGTTCACGCCGTTCGGCGACTGCTCGCTCATCCGCATGGCAAACCTTTACGCCAACGTCGCCCAGATCGGCCGCCCGCGCGATCTATCTACGTGTTTCGACATGATCACGAGCCTGCCGGCGCGGCTGATGAACGCGGCGGATTATGGGATCGCGGTCGGTCATCCCGCCGATCTTGTCATTCTGGATAGCCGCGACCCGGCCATGGCAGTGGCCGAACTGGCGCAGCCGCTTTTCGGGCTCAAGCGCGGCCGCCGCAGCTTCACCCGCGCCGCGGCCACCCTGCATCGTCCCTAGACGGCGCGAGCGCAAGCGCGATCGCTCCCGCTACTTGACTATCGCACCCGCCATGAAAGCATGCGCCCCCTGAGCGCAAGTTGGGGAGCTATCATGAAAAAGCTCATCGGCATCCTGGCGCTGGCGACAGTGCCCACTCTCGCAGCCGCGGCGGAAAAGCCTGATTGGGCATTCCCGGTCACGGAGAAAGTTCAACCGCCTCCGCGATTTGAAGCTGGCAAGGTGAGAGCGACGCCGCCGGGCAGCACGCTCTCGATAACGCGCGCCAAGGCGGACGACATGTACGATATCCCGAACTGGTATCCCAACATGTACCCGCCGATGCCGAAGATCGTTCAATTCGGCAACAAGGATACGCAAGTGCGCGCGTGCGGCTCCTGTCATCTGCCCATCGGCACGGGCCACGACGAATCCGCCTATGTCGCCGGCCTTCCCGCTTCCTATTTCATTCGCCAGATGGCGGACTGGAAGAGCGGCGACCGCAAGTTCAGCCCCACGATGGTGGCGATGGCTAAGGTCGTCACCGATGCCGAGACAAGGGACGCCGCCAACTATTTTGCCTCGCTCAAGCCGCAGCCTTGGATCCGGGTGGTCGAGACCGACACGGTGCCGAAGTCCTATATCGGCCCCGGCAACAAACGGCTCCTTCATCCGGACGGCGGTACTGAACCGCTGGGCAATCGCATCATCGAAGTGCCGGAGAACGAGGAGGTCGTCGTCTACCGCGATCCTTCATCCGGCTTCGTCGCCTACGTACCGAAGGGAAGCATCGCCAAGGGCAAGGAGCTGGCGATGACCGGCAACGGCAAGACCATCGCCTGCGGCATCTGCCACGGCCGCACCTTGCAGGGGCTCGGCGAAGTACCCGCCATCGCCGGGCGCCATCCGAACTACGTCGTTCGCCAGCTTTGGAACATGCAGAACGGCGAGCGGGTTGGCACATCGGCGGCGCTGATGCAGCAGGTGGTCGAAAAGTTGACCAACGACGACATGCTGGCGGTCGCAGCCTACGTGGCGTCGCTGAAGCCATGACGGGCGAGTCGCGACATGACGATGCGAGAATCGGAGATCGGCCAAGAAGTGCGTGTCTGTAGCGGACCTTTGGAAGGATTTAGAGGGACCGTCGAACAGGTAGACGAGACAGGTTCACGGCTCGAAGTGTCTTTGCAGCTGTACGGGCGCACAACTCTGATCGAATTTCACGCCTGGGAGATCGAGCCTGTTGTGCGCCCGGAAAATGCAAACTGAGGTATTACCCGATGTCAAATGATCGCACCGGCAACGGGAGGAGGACGATGTGCTGGAGCTCTACCACAACATCAACTCGGTCTGTGCGCAGAAGGTGCGCATCGCGCTGAAGGAGAAGGGCCGCGACGCGCAGGAGCACGTGCTCACGCTGCGCGGCGATCAAAACGAGCCTGCTTATCTCAAGCTCAATCCGAGCGGAGTCGTGCCCACCCTCGTCCACGACGGTGTGCCGATCGTCGAATCCTCGCTCATTCTCTATTATATCGACGAGATTTTTCCCGATCCGCCGCTGATGCCGCAGGCCGCGCCGTTGCGTTTTCGCGTGCGCATGTACAACAAGCTGATCGACGAATACGTGCACAACTCGTGCACGATTCTGACCTTCGCCACCGCGTTTCGGCCGAACTTCCTGAAACTGCCACGCGAAGTCTGGCTCGCCGAAATCAACAAGGCGCCGCTCAAAAGGCGCACGGAGTACAAACGCAGCGTGATCGAGCACGGGCTCGATTCCGAATTCGCGGCCGACGCGCTAGCGCAGCATCAAAAATTGCTGTCATGGATGGCGGATTCGCTCGCACGCGGTCCTTACCTCGCCGGCGACAGCTTCTCCAATGCCGAATGCGCGGTGATCCCCTATATCCTGCGCCTCGAATTGCTCAGGCTCGAGGCCCTGTGGGCTGAATATCCGGCCGTCGCCGACTGGTGGGCGCGCATGCGCACGCGCCCTTCGGTCAAGGCGGCGATCTTCGACCGCATGACGGAGAAAGACTGGGCGCCGTTCAAGAACCTCGCGCCCGATCCGTGGCCCAAGGTGCAGGAGTTGCTTCAGGCGAGAGCGTGACTGCGCGATTGTGCGCAGCATCGCGTGCAGAGGAGCACCGCGTCGCGCCGGCTCCTACGCCGAAGATCGCACGAGGTCGCCACAGAGCCTCTAACGCTTGCCGCTATTGCGCCCTGCGCCGTCTGCGCAGGCTACGCAAGCGCGTCCACCTGGGTGTGTCGTCGCCGAATTCCCCCGCCAGCCAAAGTATGAAACCACCCAACGCCAGAACCGCAATCTCCCCGAACATCAGAAGCAAGAGCACCACCCATGTGGACTGATGCATTGAAGCCGCCCCGTTTGCATTGAGACCCCCATTCTGTTGTGGTTGGGCGACATCAGAGCAGAAAATGCGCTCTGCACTGTGACGCAATCCAAAAAAACTCCGGGCGTTGCAAAAATCTCACGGATTCTGCATGCACGTACCAAATCGGAAAACTGCAAGGCCGTCTGATACCGCGGAGTTCGGCACGGTGATCGGTCACAGCGCGGTTGAGTCTCGCCCGCAAAAGGCTCATCCTCTACTTCCCTCGACAAAGGCTCTACCGCCATGACCGCCGCACGCTTCCCCCAGCTCGCCCATTGGGGCGCCTACACCGCGCTGGTCGAGAACGGCCGCGTGGTCGGCTGCGAACCGTTTGCGCGCGATCCCGCGCCGTCGGACATGCTCGAGGCAATCCCCGCGATGGTGCACTCGCCGCTGCGCATCGCCCGGCCCGCCATCCGCGAGGGCTGGCGCGAGGGAAAGCAACGCACCGGCGCCGATCGCTTCCACGAAGTATCGTGGGACGAAGCGCTCGCAGCGGTGGCCGGCGAGCTTGCGCGCGTGCGCGAAACGTTCGGCAACAGCGCGATCTGCGGCGGCTCCTATGGCTGGTCGTCGGCCGGCCTCGTGCACTGTGCCCGCGGGCTGCTGCGGCGCTTCCTATTCCTCGGCGGCGGCTGCGTCGACCAAGTCGCCAATTACAGTTTCGGCGCGGCGCAATACGTGTTGCCGCGGGTGATCGGCACATTTGGGCCGATCGCCCAGGGCACGGACTGGCCGTCGATCGTCAAGCACACGGGCCTGATCGTTGCCTTCGGCGGGCTTCCCACCAAAAACGGCCAGGTGACGTTCGGCGGCGGCGGTGCCCACACCATGGAGATGTGGATGCAGCGGGCAAAAGCGGCCGGCATCGAGTTCGTCTCCATCAGCCCGCTCAAGTCGGATGCGCCCGGTTTTCTCGACGCGCAATGGATCCCCATCCGCCCCAATACCGATACCGCGCTGATGCTGGCCATGGCGCATACCCTTCTCACGGAGGCGCGCTACGATGCGGCGTTCGTTTCGCGCTATTGCACCGGCTTCGAGCCTTTCCGCCGCTACCTGCTCGGCCTCGATGACGGCGTGGCGAAGGATGCGCCGTGGGCGGCGGCGATCACCGGCGTCGCGGCCGATACCATCCGCGACCTTGCGCGCCACGCCGCCGCCAGGCGCACCCTAATCAGCTGCGCGTGGTCGCTGCAGCGCGCGCACCACGGCGAGCAGCCCTATTGGGCGGCGATCGTGCTCTCGGCGATGCTGGGCGGCATCGGGCTACCCGGCGGCGGCTTCGCCTTCGGCTACGGCTCGACCAACGGCATCGGCGCGCCGCGCGCCGACGTGGCGGGTCCCGACATGCCGCTGCCGCTCAACCCGGCGCGCGCCATGATTCCGGTCGCGCGCATCGCCGACATGCTGCTCAATCCCGGCGCGAGTTACGCCTTCAACGGCCGCGAGTATACGTTCCCCGACATTCGCCTGGTGTATTGGGCCGGCGGCAATCCCTTCCATCACCACCAGGACCTCAACCGCCTGCAGCGCGCCTGGCAGAAGCCGCAAACGGTGGTCGTGCACGAGACCTGGTGGACGGCGACCGCGCGCCACGCCGACATCGTGCTCCCTGCCACCACCCCGCTCGAGCGCAACGACATCGGCGGCTCCTCGCGCGACCCATTCATTCTCGCCATGCATCGCGCCATCGATCCGATCGGAGAGGCGAAGAACGACTTCGAGATTTTCCGCGCGTTGGCGCAGCGTCTCGGCTATGAGCGGGCCTTCACGGAAGAGCGCGACGACATGGGCTGGTGTCAATGGATCTACGATCGGGTCCGCGCCAGCGCGACCGCCAAGGGCATGACGCTTCCCGGCTTCCAGCAGTTCTGGGCCGAGGGGTTCGTCGAGTTGCCGCCGCCCGAACGCGACTACGTGCTGTTCGAAGCTTTCCGCCGCGACCCGGAGCGCCATCCGCTCAAGACCCCTTCCGGGCGAATCGAAATCGCGTCCGACGCGGTTGCCGGTTTCGGTTATGCGGACTGCCCGCCCCATCCCGCCTGGATTCCGCCGGCGGAGTGGCTCGGAAGCACGGACGCGCAGCGTTTTCCGCTCCACCTGGTGACGCACCAGCCCGCGACCCGCCTGCACGCGCAGATGGACCCTGGACCGGTGTCGCGCCGGCGCAAGGTTGCCGGCCGCGAGCCGGTGCGCATCAATCCGCGGGACGCGACCCGGCGCGGCATCCGCGACGGCGATGTCGTGCGCTTGTTCAACACCCGCGGCGCCTGTCTCGCCGGCGCAGTCCTCGATGCCGACGTCATGGCAGGCGTAGTGGTGATGGCGACCGGCGCCTGGTTCGATCCGCCAGATGCGTCAGGCGCACCGGAGCGGCACGGCAATCCCAACGTGCTCACCCTCGACATCGGCACCTCGCCGCTCGCGCAAGGCACTAGCGCGCTCACCGCGCTGGTCGAGGTCGAGCGGTGGGATCAGCCGGCGCCGGCGATTCGCGCATTCACGCCGCCCGAATTGACCGCGGCGGGGTAGAGCTCGCGCCTGATTCCATCCCAGCGAAATCCGCTCTAAAGCTGCGACGGCGTGCTATCATGAGCTGAAGGCATGGAGGCCGCAATGGCGAGAAAGATGCTGACCGGCTCGTTCGTCGCGCTGATCACGCCCTTCAATAAGGACGGCTCGGTCGACTTCGGCGCGTTGCGGACCTTGCTGAAATTCCACGCAGCGCAGGGCACGTCCGCGGTGTTGATCATGGGCTCGACGGGCGAGACCTCGATGCTCGCGCCGGAGGAGAAAAAGCAGATCATCGTCAAGACCACGAAGATGAAGACGCCGCGCATGCCGATCTTCTTCGGCTGCACCGGCAATAACACCGAGGCGACCATCGCCAATGTGCGCTTCGCCGCCGCGAACGGCGCCGACGGCGCGATCCTCGCAGCGCCTGCCTATATCTGCGCGCCGGAGAGCGACATCGAGCGCTTCTTCCTCGACGTAGCGGACGCAACCGATCTGCCGCTCGGCATCTACAACAACCCGCCGCGGGTGAAGAGCGATTTGCATTGGGAGCATCTCCTTCGCATCTTCCAACATCCCAACTACGTGGTGCACAAGGAGTCGACGGCGCGGGTCGGGCAGGTCGCCCAGGTGCTGGCCGCCAAGCCGAAAGTGTCGGTGATGTGCTGCGACAGCCCGAATCTCGGCCTGGTGGTGCCCACCATGTCGCTCGGCGGGCACGGCACCGCCAACATGACCGGCAATATCGCGCCCGCCGAGCTCGCCACCATCTCGACCCCGTGGACGAGCTATGCCGACGCGGAAAATTTCAAGACCACGTATCTCAAACTGCTGCCGCTCTTGCACTTCACTTACTCGGCGATCAATCCGGTCGCGGTGAAATCGCTGATGAAGGTGCTCGGACTGCCGGCGGGCGACTTACGCAAGCCGCTGACCAACCTCGACGGCGAGGCGCTCGCCAAGGGCATTCGCATCGTGCAGGAACTCGGGCTCGACAAGCAGTACGGCTACAAGATCGGCCCCATCTCCGCCGTCGCCGCGTGAGCGCTGCCTCCCGCGGGACGACCCGCTGAATATGGATCTCGGAATCCGCGGACGAAAGGCGCTCCTGAGCGGCGCGAGCCGCGGTCTCGGGCGCGCCTGCGCCTTCGCGCTGGCGCAAGAAGGCGTCGACGTCACCATCGTCGCGCGCGGGCGCGAGGGGCTGGAAAAAGCCGGCGCGGAGATCGCCGCGGCGACCGGCGTCGAGGTGACCACGGTTGCCGCCGACATCACCACCGGCGCCGGGCGCTCGGCCGCGCTTGCCGCGTGTCCGCAACCCGATATCCTTCTCAACAACGCCGACGGACCGTTGCCCGGCGATTTCCGCGGTTGGTTGCGGGATGATTGGATCGCTGCGCTCGACGCAATGATGCTTTCCCCGATCGAAATGATGCGGCTCACCGTGGACGGCATGATGACGCGCGGCTTCGGCCGCATCATCAACATCGTCTCGCGCAGCGTGAAAATGCCGCAACTGGAGCTCGGCCTGTCGAACGGCGCGCGCTCCGGCCTCGTGGGCTTCGCCGCCGGACTGGCGCGACAGACCGTCGCCCGCAACGTCACCATCAACAATCTCCTGCCCGGCATCTTCGACAGCGACGCCCAGCGCACGCACGTTCGCGCGTTGGTGGAGACGACGGGCAAGCCATTCGAGGAGCTCTGGCGCAGTCGCGGCGAGGCCAATCCCGCCAAACGCTACGGCCGGCCGGCCGAGCTCGGCGCCTATTGCGCCTTTCTCTGCTCGCAACACGCCGGTTTCATCACCGGGCAAAATCTGCTGATCGACGGAGGAAGCTATCCCGGGACATACTGAGCGGCCGGACAGAAGGATCATCCCATGAGATTTACGATTACGTCCGCCCTCGCGCTGGCGCTTGCCGCGCCCATCACTGTCGCCGCGAGTGCGGACGAGTATCCTTCCCGCACGGTGACCGTGGTGGTGCCGTTCCCGGCCGGCGGGTCGGTCGACGGC
>Ga0306920_100001172_pt1 | contig 32426 bp, 26 predicted proteins | sample flu12Cox44000170_FD_204666 | JGI IMG/M metagenome (GOLD analysis project Ga0306920, IMG submission 204666) | Lab enrichment of tropical soil microbial communities from Luquillo Experimental Forest, Puerto Rico - flux4day.12C.oxic.44.000.170 (v2)... | ecosystem: Environmental > Terrestrial >...
CATTCTTTTCAATAGGATAGCTGGCTGTCCTCGGGATTCGTTGTTTGCACGCCCGTTGCACGACCCGAAGCCTCTTTTCTCTTGGCTCTCGGGCCGGGGCTGCTCGCCCCACAGGTACCACAGCTCAATCAGCAGCGGGCCTGAGTCGAGCTAGGGTCGCCGGCGGTGTGACTCGAGGATCGCGCTTGTAAGGGAAACCACGCCAAGCGCGACCATGGCAAGCAGAAGAGCGTACACGATCAAAACGGACATCCCCCACACCGCTAGTCGCGGGGCAAGTCACCTTCCAATCCGATATCTATCGTTTTCAATAACTTAAAAGGATAGTTGCAGGAGCGGGTATGACAAAAGGACAAACTTCGTGTAGTAAGTTCTATACGTTCTACAACCTAGTAACTACACGGTCCCGGCCCGGATCCGGCGTAGGCTCCTTTCCATCCGGCGGATATCCCGGGTAATTCCCAGTTGCATACGCGTGCCGGTTTTCCAGACGCCCATCCTTACCTCCAAGGCGACGCACCCGGCGACAGGTCTCGTCAGGTAGGTCCGGCCGACAGTGCTTGACGTTGTCGGCTCTGGGGCCCGCAGAGTGAGTGAAGGCCCAGCTCAGGTCGCTTGGCCAATCACGTCCTTTCCTTCCATGCCAAAATGCTTCGCCGCAGCCAGTAGGTGCGCGTCATTCGAATAAACGATGCGGAAGCCCGCCTCGGCCGCAGTCGCGAGGTGAATGGCGTCGGCGGCACGCAAAAACACTGTCGCCGGAAGCCTCTGATAGACCTGCCGGATGAGTAAGAAAATCTCCTGGTCTTGCCCGAGCCACCGGAATGCTCCGGCGTCGATGTGAGCCCGGACTTGACCGACTAGCGCCGCATAGGCAGCCGGTCGTATTGCCCCTTCGCGCAGCTTGCGATGAAACGCCGCCATCATTTCCGCCTGCCCATATGCTGCCGAAGCTACGTGGTCGCTCGCGGCAAGTATGCGAACCGCTTCGGCGCCGGGATCTTGGTAATACAGGCGGACGAGATAGCTGGTGTCGAAATAGATCACGAAACGTCGTGGGCCCGGTCTTCGGTGATGGTCACCGTGGAATCGGTTCCACCGCGAAGGTATTTGCGCTGCGCCAAGAAAGCCCGGGTAAACTTAGGATTCGCGAAGAACGGCTTTGCCGGGAGTGGCGACGCCGGCACGATCTTAGCAACGAGCCGCCCGCGTTCGGTCACATATACTTCGCCCGCTCGTGCGCGACGGACCCAGCGCCCCGTCGCTTGGTGAAGCTCCCGGATGGTGATGGTTTTCATGTGACCCATTGTGTCACATTGCCAGCAGCGACGCAAGACGAGGGGCGGAGCCGGGCCAATCCGCGTGGCGTTCGTGATCAGGCAGGGCCTGGACCGTTCATGGTCCAATAAGAGTTTCCTACGCTGTCTGCAGAGGCCGCGGGCTTGAGCCCGCCATTCTTTTCAACACTTACAAGAAAGAATGGCTAGCTACGAAAACCCTCCAACCCGATGCCAACCGAAGCACTCAAATCAAATATTTCTCCAGTGGCGCCCAGTAGTTCCCTTTCCACCCTTCAGCGAGGTGTTGTCCTTGGCCGTCGGGAAAACCCACATGATCAAAAACGAGTTTCGTGCCGAAGCCTTTCTCCGTGAGCTCAAACTTGGCAATCGAGTAGACACCCGGATTCCACGTGGCCACACGCCAGGCTTGCACGATTCGTTCATTCGGCACAAGCTCAATCTGTCGGCCTAAAATATGGCCGCGAAACAGAGTGAACGGCCCGCCGGCTTCCCGGCTAATCTGCGTAGGTTCTTTTCCCAATGCCATGCCAGACTGCACCGCTGCACTGAGCTGGATCACCTTCTCGAATTGTTTCGCGTCCGTGAGTGCCTCGTACACCCGCTTCGGGTTCGCTTTAAAAACGGGCTCCTGATGAATGACTTCTGCGCTGCGAGCAACGCCGTCCTCCCTACGTGCCATTCCGTGAAGCGAACCCACCCCAAGCGCCGTTACTCCAGCTGTCGCGGCAACCAGCATCTGCCTGCGACCGTGCACCATCGCACCTGGATTGATTCCATCATTCATATCTCCCTCCGGGATTAAAGCCTTTCTAAATTTCACTACGCGCTGCGGACAGTCCTCTGCATAAAAGCGTGAAACCACAATATGTTCAACATAATCTTTTGCGAACAACTCTGTCTCCACGTCATACTGCCCGAGTCACTCCGGAGGGAGCATATGCCCTATCCTGCCGGCCACCGCGTCGCAGTAAGAAGAAGGATCGTTGACAGTGCACGCAGATTATTCAACCGCTATGGGTTCGACAACGTCTCCATCGGCCAGATTATGGCGGGCGCAAGTCTGACGCACGGCGGCTTCTATAGCTATTTCAAAAGCAAAAGCGATCTCTACGCCGAGGTCCTGGGATGCTTCTTCACCGACCCCACCTGGAAGAATTGTTGGGACGGCGTACATGTGGATCTCACATCCACGGATGTAGGTAGGCAGGTTGTTCGCGCTTATCTATCGCGCCAGCATTTCGAGAATGTCGAGGACTCGTGCCCAATGGTGGCACTGCCAAGCTACGTCGCACGTCGAGGGAAAAGTGTGAAGCGTGCCTTTGAGACCGTGTTCAAGGCCATGGTCAGTATCTTGGAGCGGAGCCTATTAAACAAGAAGGCGCCCAGTCACGCGAGGGCTCAGGCGATCGCCGCTTTGTGCGTCGGCGGAATGGTTGTCGCTCGATCTGTGGACGACTGCGCTCTTTCAGATGAACTGCGTGACGCATGCCTGTTCGTTGCGCTCAGGCTGGGCGGCTGGAATAATGCCACAAATTCCAAGGCGCGGCCAAAGGCGTTGAGGTAAGCAAAACTCGATTCTCACCATCTAATTCCCCGGGGAAATAACCGCAGTTGCCAAGAGATCCTAAGTCCCTTTAGCATCTCAGCCCGAATGGCTTGCTGAAACTTAAGGTCGTTGCAGCCTGGCTAGAATCGGATCGTTAGTCCAACGGTACCGTCGAATTCCTTTAGAAAAACGCTGTCGCCCTTTTCCCAACAACCGGCCCAAAACGGATCGCACCAGACGCCTGTGGTGATCGTATTGATGTAGGTAGGCGACCATTTCCCCTGGAGGCGCACTCCAAGATGCTCGCCGAGGGTGTACTTTATGCCGCCACCGAATACCCACGCGAACCGTGTGATGCTGCCGACGTGACTTCGGTCGGCAGCAAGGTTGGAGACGCCTGCACCAAAAAGGACGAACGGGCGCAGTCGGTTTTCGCGGTTCTTGAAATGCAAAAGGACGTCTCCCAGATACTGGTTAGTCTTGAGGAGGAACAGCTTCTGGTCGGGGCCTCCGCTTGCGGGCTGGCCCAACGCGTCGGCCTGGTTGTGATTCCACATGAATTCCACATTAGCAACGTTATTGACTGGGTAGCCAACGATCACCCCGTAGTTCAGCCCGTTTTGTACGTCTAGGCGCTTGAAGAGGAGCGTCGAGAGATCCACTCCGCGATTGACTTGTCCGCCGATGAAGGGCGTGACTTCGATGCCTCTTTGGGCCCGCGTCGTTGGTGCCGTCGCAACGGTCCAGGCGAGTGCCACCAACACGAGATTCGTTTTCATTTTATTCCCCTAGTGCGCTATTTACATTCTCGTGCCGGACACACACTGCCGCTCCTTCTGCGATTCCCAGCAAGCCGTAATCTCGTGACATACCTGCTTACTTAATCCGGTGAAGGTCATCATCGCTTCACGAGAAAGAGCGATATCGACACTTTCGGCTTTTCCTCGTGAACGTTTCTGTGAAGGAAGCTAAGCCTATTCAATAAAATGATGAGGCAGTGGTGAGCGTTCAACTGTGAGAACTGACAGCCGGCCAGACAATACTTCGTGGGAGCCGCCGCCATGACGGTGCGCGATCCGAAGGCAACCACGTTGCCCGTGGATACAAACCATGCGAGGAAACAAAGGATATGTAAAACCACTACGCCGTGACGCTCTCGTGACAATCGCCACCTTGGATTTTCTTGAAGATGCGTCTCGCATCGGGGGCACAGGAAGAATACTGTGTTGTGAGTCCCACCAACTGGCGCTCCTGCTTTCGCGAGCGCAGTCCTGCCGCGGCGGCCGGTGGCAGAAGATCAACCAGGCGTGGCAGCGCGGATAGCGGAAAAGAAGGTTGGCGTTGTCCTATCCCCCCACCACGCATCTCCCCGGAATTTTGTAGCAGCGATTTGAACTGTTGTCGTGAAAAGTAAACAAGAACAACCCGCCACATTTGCTGAGCGATACTCACGGGCTTATCGGCTACTTGACTTCATCGCTTGCCGAGTACTATGCGATGAGAAGAGAGCACACGTTTAACGCGATTTCCGGCTCCCATTCGTAACGCCTACTTGAATGAGAAGGCCGGCATGAATTTCGAATTGACAAATAATTTTGTCAATGGCCTAATCCACTCGTGCTTCCAGTCGAAGTCATCCACGATCCCGCGGCAGCGACCGTTGCGCTGGATCCGATCCGCTCGCGCATCCTCTCTCTTCTCTCAGAGCCTGCCTCCGCCGCCATGCTCGCTTCGCAGTTGCGAATTCCCCGCCAGAAAATCAACTACCACCTCCGTGCGCTGGAAGCTCACGGCTTGGTCACCGTCGCCAAAGAGCGCCAGTGGGGCGGCCTGACCGAGCGCTTGCTCGTCGCCACGGCGTCCTCCTATATGGTGTCGCCCTCCGCGATGGGGCCGGTGGGCGTCGATCCCGACCGCAATGCGGATCGCCTCTCCGCCAGCTACCTGATCGCGCTCGCCGCGCGCGTCATTCGCGAAGTCAGCGGCCTGCTGCGCCGCTCGGAAGATCTAGACAAGCGCCTGCCGACGCTTTCGATCGATACCGTGATCCGCTTTCGCTCGACCAGCGAGCGCGCCGCGTTCAGCAGAGAACTTGCCGAAGCGGTCGTCTCGCTCGCCGCGCGCTATCACGACGAATCCGCCGCGGGCGGTCGTGATCACCGGCTGGTCCTTGTCGCGCACCCGCTCTCGCGACCACCGCAGACTTTCACCCAGCCGGACTCAGAGGGCTTATCCGGTTAAATTCTTCAGAGTGAGGAGGCACAATGGCAGTCAAAAAAGAACCTAACGGCCGCCGTTCCATCCAGGTCGAGGTCGAAGTTCCGGGCACGCCCGAGGAAGTCTGGCGCGCAATCGGTACCGGGGCGGGAATTTCCTCGTGGTTCGTGCCTAGCGAAATGGAAGAGCGCCTTGGCGGCGAACTCGTCTGTAGCTCGCCCCCGGCATGGATTCGCGCGCGAAGATCACGACGTGGCAGCCTCCCCATCGCATGGCCGCAGAGAGCCGCGACTATGGTCCCCACTCTCCCACCATGGCCACGGAGTGGTACGTCGAAGCAAACTCCGGCGGCACGTGCATTGTGCGCGTCGTCCACAGCCTTTTCGCCGAAACGGACGACTGGGACAACCAGCTGACGGGCTTGGAATCCGGCTGGCCCGCGTTCTTCGCGATTCTCAAGATCGTGCTCGCCCACTATCGAGACTTGCCGGTCCACGCAATTCACGAATCGAGCTTCACCAGCGGTTCGGGAGAAACCGCATGGTCCACCGTGTCCACGGCACTGGGCTTGAAGGGGGCCCTCGTCGGTGAAGATCACAGCGGCATCGCCGGCGTGCCACCCGTTTCCGGCACCGTTGCGTATGTCAAGCACAACGAAATCATCGTGCACCTGGAGCGGCCCGCGCCGGGAGTCGGCATGTTTTACGCCATGCCGTGCGGCGGACCGGTGTGGGCCGGCGTCAATTTCTATTTGTTCGGCAAAGGCGCCGCGGAAGCTGTTCAGCGCGATCGACCGTTGTGGCGTGCATGGATGGATGCGAACTTTCCAGCCGCGTCGGCAGCAAACGACGCGCCGGCTTCCGCAACGACCGCCGGCGCAGATTGATCGCCAGGCGCGCTCCACGCGCCGCCAAACAAATCGCAGCTGCCTGCCCTCGCATCGCCGGCGTCAAACCGCACGGCCGCAAAAGTAGACGGCGAAGGTTGATCCCATGGGCCAGCTCCGCGTATCAAATGGCGCTTAGTTTGCGCGTCGACGGGAGGACGGCCTTGGTTCGCAGCAGGATTCGGAACGCCAAGCCGTGGGTTATGAGAAGAAGAGGCACGTAGTCAGTCAAGATGAAATAACCAGCGCCTAACAAGCCTTGGGAATCTGGGAGCGATACGCGGCTGCCCAGGTAAAAGGCCCAGAGCAGGTCGGCAGTTCCGACCGTATTGAAAACCCAGGTCAGCACCGTCCCGCTGCGAGATCCCAGCGTAGCCGCAGCAAGCAAAGCTAGAACGGCGCTTATTAGATCACCGAAAGCTAGGGGTCGAGCAAATGTGGCAGGCAACTCGGCAGAAACAACGCCTGGCACCACAAATGCCAAGCCGAGGAACCTGAACCCATGCAGCAGCAGGATGGGCTTCAGGTTCCCGGGGCTGGAGCGTTCGCGTAGCGCAGGCCAAATATAGTGCCACGCTACCGCTCCCCAAGCAGCCAAGCCGAACGCGACACTGATTCCGAACAAAACTGGAGATGGCATGGTCGATCCTTTGCTGTGCTCACTGATTGTTGGGGTTATCGCGCAATAGGATCCCGAGCGGCAGGAGCGGCCCGACCGGAATGAACTGCTCGTCCACGAGGTTTTCCTTCGCGAGAGGCAGGCTTCCGACGAGGGCTCGCGCCTCATCTACGTCCTTGCAGTTCAGTATGAAGATGACGCCCTTGCTGTCGCCGCGGGTAAACCACTGCTGAATCTTGCCGTCGAGGTACAGAGGAACAGTGGCATGAATTTCTGCGGGCATGATTTTCATGACTTGCTCGACGCTAACTCCCGGTTTTGACGTAAGGATCGTCAGCACGCCGGTGATCTTGGGCTGCGGCGGTGTGGACTGGGCTCGCGCCATGGGCGCTAGGAACGTCGCTAACGCCATCAGTAGGTAGGACATTTCAATCTTCATTATTCAGCTCCTTTGACTCTTCGCGGAAGTTTGGCTCTTGCTGTGGTACCACTCAGTACCACTCGATTTAGACGTGGCTACAACAAAAAGGCTGCATCCGGCAGCATAACAATTCCGTTTCAACCTGACGCTTGGTTGTGGTACTATGCGGTACCGTCGTTTTTAAGAAAGGGTAATAGCTACCGAGCCGATGCCAAAACGCCGCAAGGAAGGCCGCGACGAAACCGCGGCGCGCGAACGCATCCTTGACGCGGCGTTTAGGGCGTTCATGAAGAGCGGCTACGCAACCACCAGCACGCTTGAGATCGCAACGCGCGCCCGCGTTTCCAAGCGAGAGCTATACTCACTAGTTGGCAACAAACAGGAGATGCTGGTCGCTTGCATCAGCGAGCGCGCCAAGCGATTCGACGTGCCCGCTGACCTGCCGCGATTGCGCGATCGCGAGACCCTGGCGCAAGTGCTGGCTTCCTTCGGGACGAAGCTCGTCCGCGAAGCAAGCCATCCCACGGTCATTGCGGTATTCCGATTGGCGATCGCCGAGGTGATTCACGCCCCCGAAGTGGCACGTGCGCTCGACTCCATAGCGCGCGAGACCAGCCGCGCTGCCGTGCGTAATATCATGGTTCGAGCCCAGGCGTCCGGACTGCTCAAAGGCCGTCCTGCCGAGCTTGCAAAGCAGTTCGCCGGGCTCCTCTGGGGCGATTTGATGGTCAGCCTGCTGCTCGGCGTCGCCGAGCGACCGAGCCCCCGCGAAACCGCGCGACGTGCCCGCTACGCAGCAGACGCTTTCCTGCAACTTCACCCGCTACCGACTAACGCGCCCACGATCTGACTCTGCCAGCAGTGATCCTAGTATCAAGGGGGCGAGTTCCGAGTGAGGCAGGTCAGCATTCCGGTCACATAATGAGCCGAGTCCTGCCTTCCCCGCCATTCAGTTCTAGAGGCTTCTACGGGAACGACGATGCCGCATTACGAAACGTCTACGGAGGCGGAACCTGCTGGGCGCTTACGCCACTACTGTGAAAGGCTCCGCTAAACGCAAGGAACCATAGGGAGAACGGCACGGATGAAAATCCGCCTTCATTTTTTTCCTCGCCCGATGCCGCCTCCCTTTCGGAAGAACTGTCACCACCTTCACTGTTGCTCCGATTCGACCTGCGACGATCCGAGGACCAGCGCTTGATCGCGCTCCAGAGAGCTTCGGCGCAGGTCTTGTGAGCGCGCCAACGCCTTCTGCGCCAGTTCCGCTTGGCCCTGCTTCCGGTAGGCCAAGTACAACTGATAGTGGACGTTGCCGAAGTGGTCCAAAGGAGCTGCCTTCTGAAGGCTCGGGATAGCCTCGGCAAACTTTCCCATGCGGACGTAGGCGGTCCCAAGCAATCCGCTGGCTTCGTCCAAATTCGGTTGCAGCCTGAGCGCGCGAAGTAAGTAAGGCACAGCCTTTTCGTTTTCTCGGTTTTGCACGTGCAGTCGTCCCAGAAGATAAAGTGCCTTGGTGCGCGACGGATCGAGCGACACGGTCTTTTCCAACTCTCCCAGCGCTTCGCCGTCAGAGTGATTGTCGAGGTAGAACTCCCCAAGCGCTTCGTGGAGTTCGGCGTCGCCCGGACGCAACTGCAGCGCCAGCTCATACTCCTTGATGGCATTGTCAAGATCGCGGCGATTCGCGTAGCCTTCGGCACGCAACTGGTGAGTGCGCCAGGAATTGGCAAAGGAGTTCTCGAGGCGCGCGTAGGCATCTGCCCCCAACGCCTGATACGTCCGCTCCAGCCAATAACTGGCTTCGACATTTTCGCCCGCATCGCCGTGCACTTGCGACAGGGCGCTCGCTGCGGGCTCGTATTGCCCCAACGTGAAGTAGATTTTTCCCATGTGGAGATAGGCGGAGCTGGTCAAGCGCTTGCCGTTCTTCAGCGAATCTGCGCATTGCGAATAGAGGCGGGCGCGACATGGATCCTTGTTTGCCGAAGGCTTGAGCGCGTTTTGCCATCGCGAGAAGTCGTTGTCGAAGGATTTCCATTCGCGCGTTGCAAGAGCGCTTTCGTTTGTGGCGGCGTATAGTCCCGCCAACAGGAAATGTCTAGGAGCTCCTTCCGGCTGCTCAAGCACTTGCGATATGGAGGCCTTCGCACTTTCCCGCGTGAGTTCGACTGCGGGGAATTCCCGTGGTACATGCAAGAATTCGGGGGAGATTTCCCAAATTTTGTCCACCGATTGGAGAGCCGCTACGGCCTGGCCGGTAGCGAGCTGCAGGTTGGCTAAGCCAAGCCATGCCGGCTCCGTTCGCGAATCCAACTGCAGCTCACGACGAAATTCTGCTTCTGCTTCCGCAAGCTTTCCTGCATGAAGATAGGCATCGCCTAGCAATCTATGCAAGCCGGATTGCCGGGGGTCAATGGCCAGGGCCTTGAGGTATTCCTGCGCTGCATCATCCCAACGGTCGCGCTGAAACAGCAAGTCACCCAAAAAGCGATGACCCCAGGCTGAGTCCTTGTATAACCTCGCACCACGAAAAGCCAGGCGAGCAGCAAGGTCCAGATATTGGTGACCAAGTTTGTAGTAAGCGTCGGCTTTGTCCGAATCGAAGGCGGCGAGCTGGCGATACTGCTCCGCCGCGCCTTGAAAGTCATCACGGCTTAGGTGATACAAGGCCATGGCCTCATGCGCATCGCGGTTGGCAGGGTCAAGCTTCAGTGCGCGCTGGAGGAACGGAATGGCTCTATCCGGAGAGCCGAGTTTGAGGTAATCCATCCCGACAATCACTGTGGGGCCGACAAGACCGGGCCTTTCGCGCAGAGCGTTGCTCAGGTGGCGCACTGCCAAGTCGTATTCAAAGAGGCTCTGGTAGGCAAGTCCCAGGTTGATTTCGGCCTCAGGTAAGTTCGGATCGAGAGACAGGACCTTCTTGAACTGCTCAGCAGCCTTAGCGAACTCGCCCCGGCGCAGGGCATCTTGTCCGGCGCGAAACGACTGTTCGACCTGCTCTTCCGAAGTTTGCAATGCAGCCAATTCGGAAGTTACCGACCAGATGACGAGCAGGAGGAGTGCGAGCGGCTTCATGCAAGTATTTTCCCGCGAACCGAGCATGGGGTCAGCACAATTCGGAGGAAGGAGAATCGAGCGTGGCTTAAGGCAGAGGGAAGTGGCCCGGGAAACCACCATCGTGCATCTGGACGGGATGGCCCGCCCAGATGCACGAGGAGGATGGCTAGAACGTAAACCTCAAGGCAAACTGGATGAGGCGTGGAAGATTGTATTGACCAGTGACCCGGCCAAAGTCCGCTCCACCACAACAACCGGAATTGGGGGGATTGAATTGCGGATGGTTGAATCCGTTGAAGAACTCCGCGCGGAACTCGACCCCCATCCGTTCGTCGCGACCGAACCTGGTGTTTTTGAAGATCGCGAAGTCAAAGTTCCTCACGCCGTCGTTGCGGATGTTCGGTTCGGTGCGGGAATCGCTCAAGGGACCGGCGGCAGAGAAGTCGGTCGGGTCGCCTTTCGTGAATACGGAAGCGTCGAACCAGTGCGCCAGTCGGTCGTCCAGAGAACCGGACGTCAAATGAGACAAAGCAGTTCTCGTCGGGCGGGCACAGGGCACGTTTGGGATGCCGGCGTTACTCAGCGCGCCGGGGCAACCGCCGATGATGATCGGGAAGCCGGTCTGGAATGTAATGATGGTATTGATTCCCCATCCGCTGATGAGCTTGTTGGCCACTCCGTTTAGGTTATTTCCATACTTCTTGCCTCGGCCGAACGGCAAATCCAGCACGGATGCGAGTACCAAGCGCTGCGAAACGTCAAAGGCATCGAGGCTTCGCTCGTGACGCAGATCGTTTGGATTGGCGTCGTTCCAGCTCACGGGGCTGGCTTCCAGCCAATTGATTTCGGAGTTGGTGTTGTCGATGAGTTTGGCGACGGTGTAACTGGCGAGCACCTGGGCACCTGCAGCGAAGCGCTTCTGCACCTTCATCTGCATAGAGTGGTAAATGGAATCGCGGTTATTCGGCTCCTCGAGGGCCACGTCGTCCCACTGCGGGAAAGGCAGGAGCAATTGAGCTGCCTTGACCTGAAAACTCGTCCCCACACCACCTGATTGCACTGGTCCAGTGCAATCCAAAACATGGGGCGGAGGGCAATTGCCAGCGAACGGGTTATTGACCAGCGTGGTGAGGTTCGTCACATCGGTTGCGTTCTTGGGCAGGAGATTCGCGGGCAGTTGGTCGATGCTCTGGCTATGCATGGGCAGACGGGTACCCTTGGCGCCGGCATAGGCGATATCGAACAAAAGCTCCCCAGGGAACTGGCGTTGGATATTGAAGTTCCACTGCTGCACGTAAGGCGCTTTATAGTTACTGGTAGCTGCTCCGAGGCCATTCCCTTGTGCGTTGATTAAGTCCTGGTTTCTCCCGAAGGGAGGAGTGATTCCGGTTGGGAAGGGATTGAATAATGTAAACTTGGGAGTAACTCCATCCGCCTGTACGGCGAGCAGATTGGTATTAAAACTATTGATGAAGAGATTGTGCGGTGCATCGTCCCAGCGTCCGTCAACCGGGAGGTAAAACATCCCGTAACCGGTTCGGATGACCGTGTTGCGATCCAGTTGGTACGACACCCCGAGACGCGGGCTGACGTTGTTCCACGCGTCAAATGCGCTGCGGCTCGAATGTTGCTTAGTATTCACCAGATCATAAGCGCCCTTTAGATTTGGCAATCCGGCTTGTGCTGCAATGGGACTGGTTTCGGTCGGGTTGAATACGACGATTCGATCAAACCGTTCGGTCCAGTCTCCCTGTAGATCGACACGGACTCCAAGGTTCAAGGTAATCTTCTTGCTGACCCGGTAGGTATCGCCGGCGTAAAAGGCCCAGTAAAGGTTCTGGTCGGCGGTCCTGGCGGGTTCCGTCACACTGTCACCATTGTCCCTTGCATACCCGAGCAGGAAGGAAGCAAGGCCATTTCCGGATGAAGCGTTAGCTCCAGCCGCCGGGTTGTTCGGGTTGAGAGGATTTGCCGAAGTCATGCGAGCATCGAAATTGAAAAAGCCTGCGGGGTCGTTGCTCTGGTAGTAGTTGTTGCGGAGCAGGCGGAATTCTCCGCCGAATTTGAGATTGTGCTTTCCCATGATTTTCGAGAGCACGGGGGCGATGCTTAACGTGTCGTCCCAGGCGCCGATGCCGCTTCCGGTTCCTTGCGAGCACCAACTTCCGTTGCCCCAGTGGTTGTCGCCATTGGTTTCTGATACGCATACCGTCGGAATGTGTGTGTAGGTCATCTGGGGGGCTAACGCGGCCCAGTTTGGCCCAAACGCCGACAAATCGATGCCTTGGCTGATCGGTGTGCGCAGGTAGACATAACGAGTGTAGCCAAGATGCAAGTCCAAGATGGTCTTCGCTGAAAATGAAATGGTATCGCCCAAAGAAACTTGATTGGCGACGGTATCTTCGGTGCAACGATCGCTGCATATGTTCTTATACGGTTCGTCGGGAAGCGACAGAATATGATTGTGGGTGTACCGTCCATAAATTCTTTGCATCGAGCTTAGGTTATAGTCAATACGCGCATTGTATTGGTCGACGTTGCCGCCGGTGCTGTAGCTCTCCACAAAGTTGCCGGCCGGATTATTAGTTTGATTTGGCAGTGGAAAGTAGCCTAAAAGCGCCACAGCAGTGGGGTCGAGCCGGGAGGGATCAATCACGTTCGGCACACCATTGAAGGTGAATTGTGTCCTGCACGTGGCCGCTTTTGCGTTGCAGGCCGCGTTTCCGCCAATACCGCTGGTCGTTGGGTCGTAAATAGGGAGCACCGATGTGGTGTTGGTAGAGCCTATTTTTGAAAAATCTCCGCTGCGCTCCGCAGCCGTAGGAACCCACGTTGTCAGAATATTTCCCTTACGCTGCCGAAAGCCCTCATAACTCCCGAAGAAAAACAACTTGTCCTTCAAAATCGGCCCTCCGGCATTGCCTCCAAACTGGTTTTGCGTAAAGGGGGGACGCTCGGCGCCACCTGCGTTGGCGAAGAAATCGTTGGCGTTCAGAACCTTATTCCTGATGAATTCATATAGCGAACCATGGTACGAGTTGGTACCGGACTTGGTATTGAGGTTGATGACGCCGCCGGCGAACCGTCCAAACTCCGGGCCGAGGTTGTTCGTCTGGACTTTAAATTCCTCGATCGCATCTTGCGTGGGGACAACCGTGACCACGTTTAGATACGCACCATTCGTCGGAACGCCGTCAATCAGAATCTGGCTCTGTCCGGGCATGCCGCCGCCAACTTGAAAATCCCCGAGCGCGAAGGGGTTTGCGCCGACCGGATTGCCCGTAGATGAGTTTCCAGCCGAAGGCTGACCTTGTGGCACAACGCCCGGCACCAGAGCCACCAAGGCCAGCGGGTTGCGGCCGTTCAGTGGCAGCTCTGTGACGCTTCGCTGTTCGACCACTTGCCCCAGCGAGTTGGTTTCCGGCTGGAGCAGCGGGACTTCCGAAGTTACTTCGACCGTTTCAGTTTGCGCGCCAACAACCAGCTCCATATCCACCCGGAGTCCGCTCTCGATTTGCACGAGGATTGGCTCGCGGACGAACTTCTTAAAACCGGCCTTTTCCCCTTCCAACTTGTAGCGACCGGGCTGGATGTTCACGAACGTATAGTTGCCGGACGTATCGGTATTGATGCTCTGCTTTGCTGCGTTATCCAAGTTCGTCAACGTGACGCTCGCGTCCGCCACCGCCGCCCCGCTCGCGTCCGTAGCCGTACCGCTGATGGTGCCGTACACGCGCTGGGCCCAACCGGCCGGAGCTGACATTGCGAGAAACAGAATTGCCACAACAGACGCAAGCCAAAGACCCCTGACATTTCGCATGGATCCCTCCTTGAAATCAATTTCAACGTCAGTGGCCCAGCCACGCGGATGCACCAGCCGGAGGTCCACATTCTTTTTGGTCTAATAAGAAACGAGGCTGACCACGAGAACGGACACAGGGCCACTCCCACCCCCGCAATTGCAGGAGGTTGTAGACCGGCGCGCTCGATTAGTCAAGCAGAAAAATCGATATTCTGGGAATGCAACTGAAAATTGACCTGGTCCGGAAGGTTGGAGGTGTCCCGTAAACGTTTACGACAGCGGGTTGGTCTCAAACCCCCGTTCCAATCGGCTCTCAACCCTTCGCCCATCCCACGTTGGGCACAAGTCCCACCCCCTCTTTGATCGTGACCAGCCTATTGGAAGGGATGCGTTTGAAAGCCTCGTGCAGGCCATTCGGCCAATACACATCGATGTCGGCTAGATTGGCGTTGCCCAAGCCGAAGTGCAAACGAGGATCATTCGAGGAGAAGAAGCTCGATTGACTCAGCACGGCTTGCGCCTGCGTTTTGCTGGCATAGCTGACCAGGACCCTTGCGCCGATCGCGCTGCGGTTCGATTCTACGCCCTGCAATTTCACCTTGATCCAGTTGCTTTTACCGCCGACATCGTTGCGCAACAGCGAGGGGGGTTCATTCAGATTGATGATCAGCGCGTCGACATCGCCGTCGTTGTCGAAGTCCCCAAAAGCGCACCCACGGCTGCAGTGTGCGGACGCCACGCCAGGGCCCGACTCTTCGATGAGTTCTTCGAACACCCCATTACCGAGATTCCTAAAGACCGCGCGCGGTGTTTTGTAGGGATACTGCGCCAGGGTGCGCTCGACCTGCGGGTAAACGTGGCCGGTAACCATGAAGATGTCCGGAAGACCATCGTTATCGAGGTCGACCATGCCGGCGCCCCAACACACGTAGCGCGTTTCGACGCCGATGCGTGAAACGCCCGTGGCATCTTCGAAATTTGCCTTTCCGTCATTGTGATAGAGAATGTTCGCATCGTCGGCAAAATGCGTTTTGAACAGGTCCAGATGCCCATCTAGGTCATAGTCGCCAACCCCCACACCCATCCCCGCCTGCTCCATCCCGTCGTCGCTCAGTGCCACGCCGCGCAGGACTCCCTCTTCACGAAAAGTTCCATCCCGGTTATTCATGAAAAGCAAGCTAGGCGTGGAATCGCAGGCCACATAGATGTCCTGCCATCCGTCTTCATCAAAATCCGCTGCAACCACAGTCATGCCGTAAGTTGGCGCAGCTCGCGAGATGCCGGCCTGTTGTGACACGTCGGTGAACGTGCCGTCGCCGTTGTTCCGATAGAGCGTATGCTTGCCTGTAGCCAGCCCCCTGGGACCGCATTCGACGGGAATTCCCTTCCAGCGACAATTGGGGTTCTCGCCAGGTACCGCTGCATTTTCAAACGAAAAACGAACGTAGTTGGAAACGAAGAGATCAAGATGTCCATCACGGTTGTAATCCAGGAATGAGCAACCTGCTCCAAATCTTTGTTGATCGTCCGATAGGCCGGCGGCTTTCGTTACATCGGTGAAAGTCCCATCCCCGTTGTTGCGATACAGGGTGTTCTGGCCGAATCTTGTGCAAAAGATATCTTCAAAGCCATCGTTGTTGTAGTCGCCGATACAGACCCCGCAGGCCCATCCGGCGGATTCTAACCCGGCTTTTTCAGTTACGTCGGTAAAGGTTCCGTCGCGATTGTTTTTGTATAGCCGATTCGTTGTGCCGTCGGGAGCGCCTCCGAGACGGGTGCCGGAGAGCACAAACAGATCCATCCAGCCATCGTTGTCGTAGTCAATAAACGCGCAGCCGCAGCCTGTGGATTCGACGATGTACTTTTTGACATATTCTTCGCCGTAGATCACCGGCGCGCGCAGACCGGCGGCAGCCGCGACGTCGACAAAGTGCGCATTGAAGGGACGCCCGGAGCCCTTGGGTCTCGCGAGCGGCTTTGCGGTGTGTGTCGAGACACCCTGCGCCAGCAGCCGATTCGCGGCAAGAGATAGCGCAGCGGCCCCCATGCCGAGTTGGACAAACCTGCGCCGGCCAATCATCATGGCGCAGCGGCGCCGGGATGGACGGGCGGACGCCACCTCGAATGATAGAGCTGTGGACGGCGAGTCATTTCTCGGCGGACGCCGAAACCACGGCGGGGTCAGCGAACTGTAGCCAGAAACCCATCATTTCTTCGTCGCTCGGTTCGCCCCAGCGAATGCTTTTCGATGGATCGGGATTCTGAAAATTGTTCTTGGAATTGTCGAAGTACGCGACGGTCATGAGCTTGGTACCTTTCGGCAGCAGGAATTGCTTCTTCAAAAAATACGTCTCCTGCCATCGAAAATCGTAGTGTGGAACGTACAAGAGCACCTGTTCGCGGCCATCCGGATAAATGGCCTTGGTCAGCATGCTTTTGCCGCGAAAGTGCATGTGTGCAGTGTAAGCCACGGCAATCACGTCCTTAGGCAGGACAAAACAAGAAGTGACACGGTGATTTTCGTCGTTTGCGGGAATGAGAAACATGTTATTCCAGATTTCATACTGACCGATCTCGTGCTGAACCGCTTCGCGCGCAAATACTAAACCTATGCTGGTGCGGTCCTTTACGTCCAATCCGTGATGATTGCTGTAATGAATCTGGAACTGCAGATAGCCCCCTGCCGGTACGCGCAGCGCGTAACCCGGGGGCCGCGTCTCCGCCAGGTGACCAGGTAAATAGATAGCCGGCACAATGTTCAAGTAGCCTGAAGGAGTACCGGGAACGCCACCACCGTCGGGCGCCGCGCACCCGTCGTCTATGACCGGCGCTTCCGGGCGCACATGCAGTACCTTTCCGGTCCGATAATGGTATCGATCTTCGCCCTCGTCAGCCTTCCGGTGTTGCTCAAGATGTTTCGCGACTTCGGATTGATCGATCACGGATACGGTGGCGTGATGAACCACGCGACGGTCGCCTGGCAGCACCTCGGCCGCTTGTATCCATTTGTCCTCCTTAAAATTCGTCGGGACATAAATATACTCGTAGTCGTCCTGCGCAGTTCTGGTAACCGTGAACTCGGGAATCGTGAAGATCACGTCGGGCTTGATGTGCCAGGTCAAAGCCGGCGCTTCCGGCACGCGAGGGTCGGAACCATGCGCGCTAGGCTCGGACTCCCCCCGTTTGGCTCCACCTTTCACCCACGCGTCGATTGTAGCAATTTCCTCGTCCGTCAATCGCGCGTCGTTGTCGAACTCGCCGAATGCCGGATCGGCATGCCACGGCGGCATCTTCCGCTGTATGACGTTCTCGCGAATCATTCGCGCGAAAGGCAGAACCTCGTCGTAGGTCATGAGCGGCATGGGCGCGATGTCATTCGGGCGGTGGCATCCGGTACAGTGCTTCTCCAGAATCGGCGCGACGTCTCCGTAGTAGGTAACTTCCGCGCTTGAGGATTTCCCAATCCCGTTACTTGCCGACACGAGCGCACATAGTGCGCTGCCCAGAAGAGTTGCGAAGATTCGCATATCCGTTCGTCTCCGCGAGCAGCGCAAATCCGCTCCTACCCCGTCACCATATGGAAGGAACGGAGATCTTACCCCGCTCGTAGATGGGATTCTACGCTAGTTCGGCTGACCCGACGCGGCCTACCCGATTTTGGCCTTCGATGTTCGCCACCATGCTCAAGCCTCGGTTCGGCAACCCTGCGGTTCGCCAGGGACGATACCCGCCGCGTAAACATCGAGAACGGATGCATGGATTCTATTGACTCGGTGCGTTCCATTCCGAATCAACGGCAATGTTTACATTGAGTGCGGGACGACGGATTCGCCGCTACCCGTCTCGGAGTTTGTGAAGCTCAGCGCAACGGATGAACTGAATCGAGATCGAGGTTCAGCTGCAAAACATTTACTCGCGGCTCGCCCAACGTACCGAATTGCCGGTCCCTCGTGTGTTTGCGAACCAAGGCGCGAAGGTCGTCAGGTGCCATGTGCCTCTCAGTCGAGACACGGCCGATTTGAAACTCGGCGGCGGCTGGCGAAATGTCGGGGTCAAGCCCGGAACCGGAAGCCGTAACCAGGTCCACCGGAACGGGAACTCCGGGATTCTCCGTCTGAGCTTTCTGAACATCGCCCTGCACACGATCTATCAAATTCTTGTTGGTTGGGGCCAGATTCGAGCCACTACTCGACGACGCATCGTAGCCAGCTCCTGCATTCGATGGCCGAGAGTGGAAATATGCCGGCCCTGTGAAGGACTGGCCGATAATTGATGAGCCGACGATTTTACCGTTTTTCTCAATAAGCTGGCCGTTGGCCTGTTTCGGAAACAACAGTTGAGAGAGCCCCGTCATGGCAAGCGGATAGAGCACGCCAAACAGAACTGTCGTTACGAGGGTGAACCAGATCGCAGTAAGACAATTTCTTCTCATAGAACCTCACGCCAAGCCAACATACGTCAAAAGCACATCGATAAGCTTGATGCCGATAAAAGGCGCGATAATCCCGCCGACGCCGTAAATCAACAGATTGCGTTGTAGCAGAGCAGCCGCTCCCATGGGGCGATAACGCACACCGTGCAGGGCGAGCGGCACCAAAGCGATGATGATCAGTGCATTGAAGATCACTGCCGAGAGAATCGCGGATTCCGGCGTGCGCAAATGCATGACGTTCAATACACCGAGCACCGGGAAGGCTACGGCAAACATTGCTGGAATAATTGCGAAATACTTCGCAACGTCATTGGCCACAGAGAATGTGGTCAGCGCCCCACGAGTGATGAGCAGCTGTTTACCGATCTCAACGATCTCGATCAGCTTCGTTGGGTTGGAATCGAGATCCACCATGTTGCCGGCTTCTTTTGCGGCTTGCGTGCCCGTATTCATGGCTACGCCGACGTCCGCCTGGGCCAATGCCGGCGCGTCGTTGGTGCCATCGCCCGTCATGGCCACCAGCTTTCCCTTGGCCTGTTCGCGCTTGATCAGCGCCATCTTGTCTTCGGGTTTGGCTTCTGCGAGAAAATCATCCACGCCCGCTTGACGCGCGATGGCGGCCGCGGTAAGAGGGTTGTCCCCAGTGATCATCATCGTGCGTATGCCCATGGCGCGCAGATGATCGAAGCGCTCGCGCATACCGCCTTTGACGATGTCCGTGAGCGCGATCACTCCGAGCACCTTGCGGTTTTGACACACAAGCAGTGGCGTTCCACCGCCGCCTGAAATCTCCGATACCGCGTGTTCGACTTCTGCCGGCACATCCTGCCCACGCTCAGAGCAGTGCCTCGCGATGGCGTCCTTTGCCCCTTTGCGGATTTCCAGTCCGTCGAGATTCACGCCCGACATTCGCGTTTGCGCCGTGAACGGAACAAAGCTGGTGCCATGCTGCGCAAGTTCGCGCCCGCGAATTCCATATTTTTCCTTGGCCAGCACGACAATGGAGCGCCCTTCGGGCGTTTCGTCAGCGAGCGACGCAAGTTGCGCGGCACTCGCCAAGTCCTTCTCCGCGATACCCGGGGCTGGAATAAATGCCGTCGCCGCTCGATTGCCGAGGGTGATGGTTCCGGTCTTGTCGAGAAGCAGCACGTCAACGTCGCCGGACGCTTCGACGGCGCGTCCGGACATAGCGATCACGTTGCGCTGGATCAGACGGTCCATTCCAGCAATACCGATGGCGGAGAGCAAGCCTCCGATGGTGGTCGGAATGAGGCAAACCAGCAGAGATACCAAGACGAAGATGTTCTGTGGGGCTCCCGAATAGACAGCGAAAGGTTGCAGCGTCACTACCGCCAGCAGAAAGATAATGGTGAGACCTGCAAGGAGAATATTGAGCGCAATTTCGTTCGGCGTTTTCTGCCGAGCCGCTCCTTCCACCAGCTTGATCATGCGATCCAGGAAGGTTTCGCCCGGATTCGATGTAATGCGCACTTTGATTTCATCCGAGAGCACTCGCGTGCCGCCGGTCACTGCCGAGCGGTCGCCGCCGGACTCGCGAATGACCGGTGCGGATTCCCCGGTGATCGCGGATTCGTCCACCGAGGCGACGCCCTCAATGACTTCGCCATCACCCGGAATGAAATCACCGGCAGTTACCGCCACGATGTCTCCCGCTCGCAGCTTCGAGCTGGGTACGACTTCCGTCGAACCATCGCTACGGAGCAGGTGCGCTTGGGTCTCGGCACGGGCCTTGCGAAGTGTGTCGGCTTGCGCTTTACCACGGCCCTCGGCCATAGCTTCGGCAAAATTTGCGAAGAGCACTGTGAACCACAGCCACAAAGTGATCTGCAATCCAAACCCGAAGTGGCCAGAATGATGTACGGCATTCCAAGAGAGCTGGGTCGTCGTCAGCAGCGCGCCCACTTCCACTACGAACATCACGGGATTTTTGAGCATAATGCGCGGGTCAAGCTTGCGAAAAGAATCGACGATGGCACGCGACAAAATCGCAGTGTCCGCTAAAGATTTCTTCCGAATTTGAGCGACTGGATCCATGGTTTCTTAGAAAACCTTTCCTGCATTCATGAGCAGATGTTCGAGAATCGGCCCAAGACTCAGGGCCGGGAAGAAGGTCAGAGCCCCGACAATGAGGATGGTCGATATGAGTAAACCGCTGAAGAGTGCTCCGGTGACGGGAAAAGTGCCTGCGGAGGCAGGTACGGTTTTCTTCCTGGCCAGGTTTCCCGCGATCGCCATAATCGGGATGATCATGAAGAAGCGCCCGAGGAGTTGTGCCGTTGCGGTAGTCGTGTTGTACCACATGGTATTTCCGTTGAGCCCGCCAAACGCCGAACCGTTGTTACCGGTCGAGGAGACATAGGCATAAAGAATCTGGGATAGCCCGTGTGGGCCGGGATTTGTGATGCCGGCGGTGCCGAACGGCCGGACCACCGAAATCGCGGCAAATGTCAGAATTGTGAAGGTCAAAATGAGAACGGCCAACATGGCCATCTTCACGTCGTAGGCTTCGATTTTCTTGCCCAAATACTCCGGTGTTCGCCCGACCATCAGTCCAGCGATGAAAACAGCTAGGACCACAAAGACGAAAACTCCGTAGAGGCCGGCGCCCACTCCGCCGAAGACCACCTCGCCGAGCATGATGTTGATGAGCGGCACCATTCCGCCGAGTGGAGTGAACGAATCGTGCATGCCGTTCACCGCCCCGCAGCTGGCATCCGTTGTGACCGTCGCGAACAGAGCCGTGTTCGCGATGCCGAAGCGAACTTCCTTGCCTTCCATGTTCCCGCCGGCCTGCATTTCACTGGCCCGCTGGTCGGTGCCCGTCAGGAGTGGATTACCCTTGGCCTCTGCCCAATAGGCCGTCGTCACGCCTGCCGCAAACAGAAACGCCATCGCTGCCCACACCGCCCAGCCGTGACGCTGCGAGCCGGTCATACGCCCAAGCGTGTAGGTGAGACCCGAAGGAATCGCAAAGATCAGAACCATCTCAAAGAAGTTCGATACAGGCGTAGGATTCTCGAACGGATGCGCGCTGTTGGAATTGAAAAATCCGCCACCGTTAGTTCCAAATTCCTTGATTACTTCCTGAGACGCCACTGGTCCTTGCGCGATAACCTGTTGCGTTACGTTCTGTGTGGTTGTCTTGCCGTCCGGGCCCGTAACTTGTGCCGTATAAGGCCGGATCAACTCAGCTGTGGTGTACGGTTTTAGGTTCTGCACTACACCCTGAGACACAAAGAAAAGGGTTCCTACAATGCAGACGGGCAGCAGCACCCACAGGAGGCAGCGCGTCGTGTCCACCCAGAAGTTTCCGAGTTTGTCGGTCTCTTTACGCGCAATACCACGAATGACGACGATGGCCAGCACGATTCCGACCGCCGCCGAAACAAAATTGTGATACGCAAGCCCGGCCATTTGCGTGAAATAGCTCATGGTCGATTCGCCCGCATAGACCTGCCAGTTCGTATTGGTTGCGAACGATGCTGCCGTGCCGAACGCCAGCGCGGGATCAACGTTAACGAATTTCTGAGGGTTAAAGGGCAGCCATCTTTGCGTTCGTTCGATCAAATAGAGCAGCGTCATCGAAACGCCGCTGAACAGGAGCATCGAGACGGTGTATTCGGTCCAGCGCATCTCACGCCGTTCGTCGACACCGGTCAGACGATAAACAAGCTTTTCGACTGGCCGTAAGACCGGATCGAGGAACGTTTTCTCGCGGTTGAACACGCGCGTCATGAACAGGCCTATCGGCTTAGTGATGAGAAAGATCACCAGCAAGTAGAGCCCGATTTGAAACCACCCGTTGGCCGTCATTGCTAAAACTCCTCCGCCTTCAGAAGGGCATAGAGCAAATATCCGCAGAGCAGAAAGCAAATCACGAGAAGAGCTGCGTCGCCGAAAGTCATGATGCGTCTCCTATTTCAGGCGTTCGCAACCGCGAACATAGAAAATTGCTACGAGAAAGAAGAATGCGGTCGCACAAATGAACACAAAATCAAGCATGGTTGTGACCTCCTGGGTTGAGTCCGGCGGTTGTCAAGCTCACTCGCACGTTTCTAGAACTTCACGAGAATCGCCATATTCAGACGGTTCTCAACTTTGCGCAGATCGGGAGCCCAGCCAGGTACCATGGCGCCGGGCGATCCGCATATGTTGTTGCCGATCACGGGCGTCGCGCATAGCGAAGCCGGCGGCGTGACCCCACCCGGCCCGGAAAAATACGGGACGCTCGCGCCACGGTAGTTGTATTCCCAGCGCCACGTGATGTACTGGCTCGGCATCCAGTCGAAGGTGGCCGACGCGTCCCACGCCTTGTAGGGGTCGCCGGGATTTTCCGTGAAATACGGCGTGCCGGTGGCTGCAGTCGCGCCGTTGATCGGCGGCAGCAGCACCAGGTAGCGCCCGGGGTTGTTGATTCTTCCTCCGCCAACCGTCAGTCCGTACTTGTCATTGTTGAACCACAGCCGGTTGTAGAGCATGAAGCCAAGAAAGTCCTGCTTGGGGCCTTTTGCGGAATTACCCGCGCAACTCACTCCGCCGCCGTGTTCGCAGCCGATGTCACCGGTCAGGGAGAACGCGGCTTTATCGATGAATCGTTCGGGGTTGTCGTAGTATTTGATCTGAATGCTGTTGTCCGAGTGGTAGCGCACACGGCCCGGCGTATTGAGCGCATCCTCGCCCAGCATGTACTGGTTACCCAGCACGGAAAGCCAGCCGTTTGGACGCCAGAGCAGCTGAAATCCGAAGCCGGGGCGGTTATTAAAGCGGGCATATGACTGCCAACCGTTGATGATCCATGGTTCAATCTTCAACTTGTCCGTGGGAAAAATCTGCACACGCACGCCGTTGAAAAACCACGGAGTATTCGAAGAAACGTAAGACGGCTGGTAGGCCCAGTTGTCAAAGTTGTAGTAGCTGAACAGACCGACGTAGGACATGAAAATGCCGGCGTCCACATTGATGCCGTGCAACGCGTTGAAGTGATAGCCGCCGTAGGCCTCCGACAGATAGCGGTAAGCGCCATCTAGATTCCATTGCCCGCGCGAATAACTGGAATCATTCCGCGGCGTCGTCTGCGAGTACATGCCGAATTGCGTCATGATTCGGGCGCGAACGTTGTCGTAGTGAAAGTCTCCGCCGACCCCCATCTGCGTGAGCTGAACTTCGTTGGCTCTGAAAACTTCGCTCGAGCCGCTAATCGTGTCGTCCTTGGGGTGGTGAAAGGCATAGATGTAGTCCACATCCGCGCGAATCTCGGGTGTGAAAAACGGTGTATCGAGTGGCACCGTCTTGGTTCGGGGATTTCCGTTGAGCCAAGTAAAGTCGGCGAAGGCGAAAGGCGCGGACTTCTCCGATTTCGATCCGGCCACTGTCTGCTCCGAGGGCGGCTTCACAGCTGGTAGGGACGTAGTCGTCGCAGCTGCGTCGGGCACAGCAATCGGAGCTCCTGTAGAAGCAGCGGCCACTGCTGCTACCGGCGTGGTCGCCGTAGCAGGTGAAGCTGCGCTCGCAGTCGAAGATGCAGCGGGCTGACTCTTGCTCTCAAGCTCCGCGACGCGTTTCTCAAGCTGCTCAACCTTGTCCAGCAACCAGCGTTCGCGCTCCGTTAAAGCAGGCTTGGGCGCGTCAAGTTTGGGCGCGCTGGTCGATGTCGGGGTGCCGGTTTTTGCGTCATCGTCGGCAAACACGGCGGTCGAAGCCAGAATCGTAGACAGCGCGCTAAACCGCAAAAGCCGTAGGAATTGCTTGCATTCCGCTCTCATCCTTCTCTCCTGGGTACCGTTCTCACCATTAGATGTCTGACAGTCTGCGCGAACGACGCTTTCTGAACCACGGCTCCGCAACTGCGGTTCAGACCGTTCCGGTCGGGCTGGTTGTGCCCCTTGGCGCGCCCTCGCCCCGCTTCCGCTCCGATCGACGCTTCCCGGGCGCAGCAAAAATGGTTGTCCGGCATTCGGTCGGGCATTCAGTCTTCGCGTTGTAGACGCCCTCTCCGTTTCCTCGTTCACCCAGCGAGCCAGGCAGTAGATCATGAAAGCGCAGCTCAACAAGCCAATCGCAATAAGAACGATCAAACCCATCTCGCAAATAGGGGAAATGCCTCGCAGTATCCGAGCGGAAACTCCCCGACGGAACACCACGTTATCGAAAACCCTGTCAGAAAGTCCTGAGCGCTTCATAAGAAAGGCGTAAAGACTGTTTCGACTGTTATTGAAAATGCAGGAGTTAGAGAGGCACTTCAGCAGCGCTACCAGCCGGAGGCCAAAACCTCTCGCTCCAAAGGCCGGAGCGGTGGCGAAAGCGCGAGTTTCGTAGATGTCCGCCGAAGTGGCTAGGAATAGCGCCCAGCTTCCGGAATTCACATTTACATCGTGGCGGCCCTCGAAGAAAACCACGGTAGCGAGAGTAGGCACACTCAAAAAAACTCAAGTGCACGGCTACGCTAAGGAAGTAAGCTAGTCGTCTCCAATGGGTGCCGCCGGGTGGCATATTTGCCGCCCTCTCGGCGGAACGCCCAGCGGCCGCATCGCCGCGCCAAAGGCATGAAATTCGACGGCCGGCAGCAATCAATCGTTGCGCACGGCAGAGCCGTTCGGCGTTGAAATACGCGACAGGCCACTTCCGCCGGCGCAAACGTCGCGAATCGAGGGAACCGCAAACCAATGCATCCACCATCCAAAGGCAATCAGAACGCGTTGTCATCAGCACAGCGTGAGGCTCTCCTCGCGGGGTTGCACTCTCGCTTTGCGAAAAACATGAGCCGTCATAAGGGACTGGATTGGACGGAGGTGCAAGCCAAGCTCGAGGCCATTCCGGAAAAGCTGCGGTCACTCCATGAAATGGAACAAACCGGCGGAGAACCGGACGTGGTCGCTTACGATCAAAAGACGGGCGAATACGTCTTTTGTGATTGTTCTGCGGAGAGTCCTAAAGGCCGCAGAAGCCTTTGCTACGACCGCGAAGCGCTGGAGGCGAGGAAAGAGCACAAACCAGAAAACAGCGCCGTAGCCATGGCTGCCGCCATGGGCATTGAGCTTTTGGCGGAGGAACAATATCGCGAGTTGCAAAAACTCGGCAATTTCGACAGCAAAACCTCAAGCTGGGTGAAGACACCTTCCAATATCAGGAAGCTCGGCGGCGCCTTGTTTTGCGATCGCCGCTACGACGCTGTTTTCGTGTATCACAATGGAGCGGAATCCTATTATGCCGCCAGGGGGTTTCGCGGCTCGTTAAGGGTCTAGGATTTGGATCGAAGGGCCGGGTCCGACGACGACCCCGCTTGAAACAATCGGCTTAACCCTTTTTGCAGCCTGCCCCTAAAATGGAAGGTTCCTTGGAGCTATAGATGAAAAAGACCGTCACGGTAGAATCGGCATCTAGATTGATCGACGAGCGGATCCGGGAACTTGGGGATTGGCGCGGGAAAACCCTCGCGAGAGTACGAGCGATCATACGCAAGGCGGACCGAGAGATCGTGGAAGAGTGGAAGTGGGGAACTCCCGTCTGGTCGCACGCGGGCATCGTCTGCACGGGAGAGACCTACAAAAACGCCGTCAAGATGACCTTTGCCAAAGGAGCCGCACTGCAGGACCCCCGAGGCCTGTTCAACTCGAGCCTGGAGGGAAATGTCAGACGCGCGATCGACATCCACGAAGGCGAGAAGGTCGACGAGGCGGCCTTGCGGGAACTTATCCGCGCGGCGGTGGCGCTCAATGTGCATCTCAAGAGCCGGCCAAAGGCCCGGCGGGCGGCCAGCAAGGGCGCCCGCTAGCTTCCTAGCGGGTTCCGATGCCGGACCAGGCAAAGGCAGGCGGGGGCGCCGGCCCGCTTAGGCTTTCAAGACCGGCGTCCAGACCTGCATGGCTGTCTCCGTCCGATTGGCCCAGGCGTAGTACGGAATGAATTTCAGTTCAATGTCGCGCGTGTTTGGAGCTTCCGGAGAATAGCGGCGATAGAGTCCTTTGGAGGCGGTCGAACCGACACTGGCCGTGCCACGGTGCTTCAGCACTAGCACCCCGCCAAGCAAATCTTTCTCAAACTCCTCACGGAATTGCGCGCCGTTGCTTCCCCTCAAATCGAACGTCACATCGTAAAGGGCCACTCCGTCGGGCTGATCCATCTGCTCCAGACAATACACGAGTGGCCCGCGCTGCACCGCCACCCGTCCAAAGGCTTCCACCACTCGATGATCGGCCTGAATCACTTGGGGCTTCATCTCGAATTCGAGCCTGACCAAGTCCCCTCTCTTCCATGTCCGCTTCAGCGCGAGGTACTGGCCGGGCGTCGCTCCCGACACCGCCGCTCCGTTGACCGCTACTCGCGCTCCGTTCGACCATCCGGGAATGCGCAGGTACAGAGTAAACTCCACCGGATTCGCCGGACTTACACTGATCTCCACCACGCCATCCCACGGGTAATCGGTCTTTTGCGCGACGCCCAGCGGCGTTCCGTCCTGCAGCTTCCAGTCAAGCTGCGAATTCTCGTAAAGATGTAGGTACAAGCCGTCTTTGCTGGTGCTGTAGAAATAGCCCGGCAGCGAGGCGAACGTGCGCTCCAGATTGGGCGGGCAGCAGGTCGTGTCGTACCAGGGATTGCGAATCTTGTCGCCGCCTGACGGATCGAAGCCCAGCGGATTCCGGTAACAATACAAGGTGCCGTCTAGCGACATTCCGGAGTTGATGCCGTTGTACAAGGCACGCTCGATGACGTCGGCATACTTGGCTTCGCCGGTGGCCATGAGCATGCGCCAGTTCCACATCATGTTGCCGATGGCCGCGCAGCTTTCGCCATACGCCGTGAAATTCGGCAATTCGTAGGGATCGCCAAACGCCTCACCGTCGCTGCGGGCACCCACGCCGCCCGTTACGTACATCTGCGTGCCGACCAGGTCTTCCCAAAGCGCGTTCAAAGTCTTCCAGTAGGTCGGATCGCCCGTTTCGAGGTAATAGTCTGTCGCCCCACAACACGCGTACATCGCGCGCACCGCGTGGCCCTGCAAGTGCGTGCGCGAAGTGAACGGCTTTCCGCAGAAGTGATAGACATAGGCCTCCTTGGGCACTTTGATCCGATCATCGCCCTGCAAGATGTAACCGGCCAGCTCGAGGTAATTCTTGTTGCCGCTGGTGCGGTACATTTCGATGAGCGCCATTTCGATTTCCGGATGGCCGGAAAAGATCGCTTTCTTGTCCGGTCCCGGACCAAAGCCAGGCAGCAGAAAATCGTCCACGAAGCGCCGGCTCGAAGCGAGCATCGTGGCGTCGCCCGTGCCGCGGTAGTAAGCGATACCACCCTGGATCATGTGCCCGATGTTGTAGAGCTCGTGGCCCCAGCGTTGGATCTGCGGCTGCATGCGATCTTTGGCCTTGTCGCCGGCATAATACGTATTCAGATAGCCGTCCGGTTCCTGCACCGCCACAACTTCCTTGATGACCTGGTCGGCTTGGGCGTGCAGCTGTGGAATATCGCCCGACTGCAGCGCAAAGCCCACAGCTTCAAGCCATTTGTAGACATCCGAATCCGAGTACACCGGACCTTGCTGCGGCGCATCGCTTTGCTTCGCCAAACGGAGAAAATTGGTCATCCTGCCGTTGGCCTCTAGCAGCTTTTCCATCGAAGGAATGCTGCTTTTCACGTTGGTCGCGCGCCGCGAGCCCCAGAAGCCTTTAGTGATCGAGACCGCATGCACGGGAACATTTCGCAGTTTCGCGTAAGGCGAGTGGTCGAGGTACAGCACGCCCTGATCGCGCCAATTTCCTTTGCTGCTGGCCGTGTTATCCCAGCTCGTCGCCCTTGACCGCGGCAGGCCCAGTGAACCGACCACCGCCGCCGAGAGCGATGTCCCGACGAATTTTCGTCTCGAAATCCGACTTTGTTGCATCGTAACCTCCGGCGCTGAACGGGAAGCAAAAGAATCGAGTAAACGTTTACCACCGCGGTTTTCGCTAGGCAACCGTTCGCGATGGCCTTTGGCCGGCGTCGGCTACTGGTCGTCGCCATCGTCTCCGTTGTCGGCCGGCCGTTTTTCGCTTCGCGAGCTTGCCACCTGCTGCAGGAAGCCGATCAGGTTGTCGATTTCACGCGCCGAAAGCGTGCGGTCATAGTCCGAGTGCATCGCCGATCGGCCGAGGCGTGTCAATTCGACGATCGTCGCCTTGTTCAGCAAATGGAGAGTTCCGTCGGGCGTCAGCAGCTGCAATGAAAAATTATCTTCATTGCGCGGCATTCCGGTAAGCACCCTCCGGTCGGCCATCGTCGCCCTCACCGGCCCAGTCCGTGGATCGCGATTCCGGTTCGGGGCCACGATCGCCGCCCGCAGGTCGTCCGCTGTCTTTAAGTTCGCGTAGGCGCTCAGATCCGGCGCAAAAAACCCGCCCTTCCCTTCCACCATATGGCATTCCGAACACTTCGCTTTGCCCGAAAAAAGCGCCTTGCCCGCAATGGGGTCGCCCGCTGGTGCCCTTTGCTGGCCGCCCCCCTGTAGCGAGCGCAAATACGCGACTAGCGCCCAGAGCTGTTTTTCGCCGTACGCCCCGAACGCCGGCATTCCAGCACTGACCTTCCCTTCCCTCAGCACTGCAACTAGGTCCGCGTCGCTCTTGCGAACCACTTCGCGGCGCGAAACGATGTCCGGCCCGCGTTCACCGCCATGTCCGTCGAGCCCGTGGCAGCCTGCACACACACTCTCAAAGGTCGTTTTGGCCGCCTGCCGGGCGGGACCGTCCGCATTTCCGGCCGCCGGATTTTGCGCGCAAAGCTCCGCGACTGTGGCACCAGCCAACAGCAGAGCGATCGCGGTTGCGCGGAAAGCATAGGTTCTATGCATAAGCTCCCTGTCGTGGGACTTGCAATTCTTCTCTATTCGGCCGGCGGCGCGCAAGAACTACAGCAAATTCTTTTTTTCTCTCTTCCCCCCTGTGATAAGGTGTGCTCGCTCGTTTCCGTTTCAGCGCAGGCGTATGTTTTCTCGTCGAGGCCATTGTGCATAGAGTCTCCGTAATGATGGCGGGTTTGCTGGTCTGCATTATTATCCTCCCCTTGAGCACAACCTCTTCTGCCTGGGTATCGCTTTTCAACGGCAAGGATCTCACCGGCTGGAAAAACAACGGCGAAGAGAAGTGGGTCGTCGAAGACGGAACCATCCTGTGCGAAAGCACTGCCAACAAGTACGGCTACCTCACCACCGAAAAAACCTATCGCAATTTTGATTTGCGCCTAAAATTCAAGCCGGAAGGCGAAGGCAATAGCGGTCTATTCCTTCGCTCCAAAATCACCGGCAGCAGCCCCGAGCACGGCCCCGACATAGAAGGGATGCAGGTCGAGGTTGACCCAAGCGTCGGAAAACATACCGGGGGACTTTATGAGAGCGGCGGCCGTGGCTGGGTCGCCATGCCCAACGAAGCTGGCGAAAAAGCTCTCAAGCCCGGCCAATGGAACGATTTGCAAGTCTCGATGCACGGCAACCACATCGTGACCCAGGTCAACGGAACGAAGGTCGTTGATTTTACCGATCCGGCCCCCAAGTTCAGCGAAGGCGTCATCGGTCTGCAGATTCACACCGGTGGCGGCGTCAAGATGCGCTGGAAGGACATCTCCATCCAAGAGGAATAGCGCGCGTCATCATGCGACCAAGTCGCCGGGAATTCTTGCAACACTCTGGAGCCGTCTTGATGAGCGAACTGGTTGAAAAGAATCTGCCGCCCATCGCCACTGCAAAAAGCCAGTTCGCACCCGACGTGCCTTCGAACTCGGGCAAAAAGCCGTTGCGCCTGGGCCTGATCCTCGGAGTCGAGCCCGAGCCTGACGCCGCCATGGCCACGCTTAAAGATCTGGACATACCGACGTGCCAGGTCTACCTCAACCGTTTCGACTCCCCCTTCGCCGCACGCCTGCGCAAGTCGCTCGATACCGCCAATATTGAAGCCACCTCGCTCGTCGTCGGCGGTCCCGGCAAGGAAACGTGGGATTTTTACGATGGCCCGCTTACCATCGGCCTGATTCCACGCGAGACGCGTGCCGCACGCATCGCTCACATCAAAGCTGCGGCGGATTTCGCAGTGCGTTGCGACATCCCCGCCGTCCAGACTCACGCTGGCTTCATCCCGGAAAATCCGAACGATCCGGTGTACAAAGAAGCGGTTGCCGCGATGCGCGAAGTCGTGGAATATTGCGGCCGATACCGCCAGAATTTTCGCTACGAGACCGGGCAGGAAACTCCTACTACGCTGGTCCGCGCCATGCACGACGTCGGCCTCGCGAACCAAGGCGTCAATTTCGACCTCGCCAACCTCATCATGTACGGCAAGGCCAATCCCGTCGACGCCATCGACGTCCTGGCGCCTTACATTCAAGGCATCCACGCAAAAGACGGTCTCTGGCCGACGAATCCGAGAGAGCTCGGAGCGGAAGTTCCCATCGGCAAAGGCAAAGTGGATTTCCCACGCATCGTCGAACGCCTCAAACAAATTCACTACCGGGGTGCAGTAACCATCGAGCGGGAAGTGTCCGGACCGCGGCAGATCGAGGACGTTCGCGCCGCGGCAAAGTATTTGCATCAGCTCATCGGCTAGAGTTTCCTGGGAGCGAAGCTATGAATGAAAACGTCAGCAACCCGCAAGAGTCCGCCGGTCCGTCCAGCGACGGAATGGATCGCCGCTCCTTCCTCGGTTCAGCCGCCGGGACCGCCGGATTCATGATCATGCCCTCTTCCCTGGTTCGCGGCATGCAAGCCAACTCCGCGGTGCGCATCGGCCTGCTCGGCTGCGGCGGCCGCGGCACGGAAGACGCCGCCAACATGCTTGACACCGGAGGTGCCCGCGTCGTCGCCCTCGCCGACCTTTTCCAGGACCAGCTTGACGCCGCACGCATCCACTTCAATCAGCTGCTGCAAGCCAAGGACTTTCCTATCCTGGACACCGCGCAGCTTTTCGTCGGTCCCGACGCTTATCAGAAAATCGCCGCTTCGAAAGAAGTCGACGCGGTGGTCATTGCCACGCCGCCCTATTTCCATCCGCAACACCTGGAAGCCGTCGTGGCCGCCGGCAAACACGTCTATCTCGAAAAGCCTGTCGCGGTCGACGTGCCCGGCGCACTCAAAGTCATCGACATCGGCAAGCGGGCCGACGGCAAGCTCAGCCTCGACGTGGGCTTCCAGATCCGCGATTGTCCGCCGTTTGTTGAAATGGTCCGCCGTATTCATTCCGGCGCCCTCGGCAAAATCGTCTGCGGCGAAGCGCACTATCTCACGGGCTACATCGATCGCCCGCAATGGGCAAAGGCTTCGCCCGAAGAACTCCGCCTCCGCAATTGGGTGCACGACAAGACTCTCTCTGGCGACATCATCGTTGAACAAAACATCCACGTCATCGATATCTGCAACTGGATTTTGCAATCGCATCCGCTCAAAGCCGCTGCCGCCGGAGGCAGGGCGGGCCGTCCTGCGGGCGACGGCGATGCCTGGGGCAACTACCATGTCGTGTTCCGCTATCCTGAGGGTGTTGACGTCACCTTCAGCTCCACACAGTTCGCCAAGGGCTGGTGGGACGTAACCCAACGCTTCTTCGGCACCAGAGGCACGTCGCAATCGCCGTACGTGGGGCCGCTCGGCATCTGGGGAGACGAACCCTGGCAGGACCAGAATTCCATCACCCCAAAGGATTCTTCCCAGCCGCAGGCATTTTCCGTTACCGGAAATTTTCGCTCCAACCTTGAACAAGCCGACCCGGAAAAGAAGAAAGCCTTCGTCGCCAGCATCGCCGAAGGCAAGTTTCACAACCAGGCCGCGGCCGGCGCCGAATCCGCTCTCTCCTGCATGATGGCGCGCACTGCCGCCTACACCGGCCGAGAACTTTCATGGGAAGACACGCTCAAATCCACCGAAGTCTGGGACCCCAAACTGGACCTGGAAAAGATCGTTAAGAATCAGGCCAAGTAGGACCAAGCGGGAGCGAGCCATGTCAGAGACAAATCGCCGTGACTTTCTAAAATCCTCCGCGGCCGCGGCCGTTGCGGGCATCATCGGCGCTCCGGCCAGTGTCGGCTCTCGATCGGGAACACACAAGGCCGACGCACCGGCCATCAAAAAAGGGCTGGTCCTCAGCATGCTGCCCGAAAAGCTTGCCATGG
>Ga0306920_100001174_pt1 | contig 32393 bp, 29 predicted proteins | sample flu12Cox44000170_FD_204666 | JGI IMG/M metagenome (GOLD analysis project Ga0306920, IMG submission 204666) | Lab enrichment of tropical soil microbial communities from Luquillo Experimental Forest, Puerto Rico - flux4day.12C.oxic.44.000.170 (v2)... | ecosystem: Environmental > Terrestrial >...
TCGAGCCGTCGATTCGGCTCAAGGGTGTGAACGGCTAATTCGGACATGAGAAGAACTTTCTTCCAACAAAGGGGTTTGTGACCCTATTATAGAGAAAATCCTTCTAATTCAAGTCCAATATTGCCCGGGGGACGCTGTTCAAACCGGGCGGCCTTGGCTCACCAGCGCTTCGACTTCAGCCCGTTGCGGCGCGGCGAAAGCGCCTCCGAAACGGGTGCATTTCAGCGCAGCGGCGGCGGAGGCGAACCTGAGCGCTGACCGCAGATCCTGGTTCTCGGTGATCGCAAGCGCAAAGGCCCCATGGAAGACGTCGCCTGCCCCCAGCGTGTCCACGGTATGAACCGGGAAGGCCGGCGTCTGTTGCAAATTGTGATGCTCGTCGAGCCAGATTGTTCCCTGTGCGCCGCGTGTTCCCGCCAGAAACGACGGAGTTAACTTGGCGATCTTCTTGAGCGCCTCGCCGTCATCGGCGACGCCGGCGGTCTCCTGCAACGGCTCGCTGGAGAACACCAGGTGCGAGGAGGCGGTGAGAAGGCCCTCGCGCAGCGACATGGCGCGGTCGACGTCGACGATCACGGGAATGCCGCGCCGCGTCGCCTCCGCGCAGAGATCGGTGCAGAACGCAGCGCAACGGCTCTCGGTCAGGATGGCGTCGCAGTCCTCAAGCAGGGTGTTGGTGTCGGGCAGGTGCACCTTCCACAATTCCGGATCGCGGAAGGTGACGATCGTGCGCTCGCCGCTCGGGTCGATCATGATGTTGGAGATCGGCGTCACCAGGCCAGGCATGTGCACGACGTGGTGCATCTCGATGCCTTCCTGCGCCATTTTCTCGAAAATGTATCGGGACGTTGTTTCCCGCGCATCGCCCATCGGCCCGCAGATCGAGGCACGGCCGCCGAGCCGCGCGATTCCGATCGCCCCGTTAAGCGCATTGCCACCGCAAATTTCGTCAAAATGCGTGGCGTTTTCCTTGGAGCCGCGCGCCGGCAATCCAGGCACGCGAAACGTCAGGTCGCGCACCGGCATGCCGATGCAGAGAATCCGCGGAGGCTTTTTTCGCGGGACGCGCCGCGAACCTGTTTGGGTATCATTCATGTCGGATCCGAACGATGCAGGAGACCGGCTGGGCTAACAGAGGCGACCGTCATCGAGTTCCCCCTTTTTCAAAGCCGGTCCGGATCGTCCTGTATCCAACGTCCGAGCAGGTGATGTGCAATCGCAAAGGGATGCGGACCTGCAAGGCCGTCGGGATGTTCCCGCCTGATCATCAACGTGGCTTCCGTACGATCGAACCAGCGCGCGTCCTCGAGTTCCGTGCGATCCACAACGATGTCTTCGTTGAGAGCGCGCGCGGTGCATCCGATCATCAGCGACGACGGGTAGGGCCACGGCTGGGTCATATAGTAGTTGACGTCGGTACAACGGATTCCCGATTCCTCGAAAATCTCGCGGCGAACCGCGTCCTCGATGGTTTCCGCGGCTTCGACGAACCCGGCAAGGCACGAATACATTCCAGGCAGGAAATGTTTCTGCCGGCCCATCAGGACCTTGTCGCCCGCAGTCACCAGCATGATCACCACGGGGTCGGTGCGCGGAAAATGCTCGGCCTTGCAATTCGGGCAATCTCGTTTCCAGCCGCCTTCCTTCATCGCCGAGCGGGTCCCGCAATTGGCGCAATAGCCGTGGCGCTGATGCCAGTTCACGAGCGATTTCGCCATGGCGATGGCCGAAAGCTCGCTGGCCGGGACGACGCCATGCATTGCCATGCCGCGCAACTCGCTCACCGCAGCTTCGTCGCGGGTCAGGAGTTGTTCCACTGCAGCGGGCGAAATGCCCATGCCGAACACCGGCGCGCCTTCGCGCAGCCCCAGGAAGATCGTGCCGGGGTTGGCGCCGAATTGCCTGGCCTCCTTGAAGCTGAGCAGCGCGCGGGGGCCGGTGGCCTCGCGGCGCACCACCAGCGAATCGCGGTAGACGACGTAAGCGCGTGCGTCCGGATGTGCTTCCAGCGCGAGCAGCTTCTCCTCGTTACCGCGCAGGTGGGCGGCACGATCGAGAATATGGGAGATGAAGCCCGGCTGCCCCAAGGGAAACGAATCGAAAGCTGTCATGTGTTCAACCCAGTGCCCACTTTCCGAAGTTCGTGCTACCCCTCAGCGCCCACCTTTCACGAACTTCGGAAAGTCATGGGCACTGGCAAACCTACAATTCTAGCGCCGCTTTTCTATTTGAAGTTCCCGACGGAATTTGCAGCTTGAGAGCAGGAACTTCAAATAGGCGGCCCTAGCCAGATCTTGCGGCGGAGTGCGCTGATAAATTTCTGGACCTCCTCCGCATCGTGCGCAAGCGGGGGCACCACACCCCAGACCGGGCGCGGCCAGGCGGCATCGCCGGAGCGGCGCGCAATGATATGGACGTGAAGCTGTGGCACCATGTTGCCGAGGGCTGCGACGTTCAGCTTGTCGCATCCGGTGATCGCTTTGAGGGCGCGGGCGGCGCGGGAGATTTCGCTCATCAATTGCGCTTGTTCGACCTCGTCGAGATCGATGATCTCCACGATGTCGGGCCGTCGCGGCACCAGCAACAGCCATGGGTAATTCGCATCCTTGATGACCAGCACCCGGCTCAGCGGCAGGTCGCCGATATCGATGGTGTCTTCCTTGAGCCGCGGGTGGAGCGACCAGGCGTTTTCTGACATGTGGGCTCCCAGACACCCTTTCTTCAGGCGCGACGAGGCTTCATACCAAGGCGCCACCAACGGCGAAAGCAGATGATCCGATTTCGTTTTCCGCTCCGCGGGGATCGGTGGTCCAAGGCCTTTGGAAACCCGCCTTTCAGCGGGATTTGAAGGGTCATGGCCCGCTTGCTTTCCCTCCGTTTTAGCCCCAAATAAGGGCCGGGAGATTGGCGGTGGACGAGCCACTCGCCAACCGGGTCAGATCCGGAAGGAAGCAGCCCTAACGAGGTCCGGTTCGGGTCGCTCGTCAGTCTCCCACCCTTTTTTGAGCGAATCGGGACAGCCTCACTTCGTGTCGGATTCTACTCCCGCTTTTCCGCAAAGCCGGCTTCGAGAGAGATAATCAATTGCGGATCGATCGATGACCGACGCTGGCGCTCCTTTGATGTCCTCTCACGATTCGGAAAGCGCACTCCAGGCTGGTTTTGGTCCCGGCGGTGCGGCTGCCGGCAAGCCCTATCGCGTGCTGGCGCGAAAATACCGCCCTTTCACCTTCGACGACCTGATTGGCCAGGACGCCGTGGTGCGTACGGTCTCGAATGCCTTCGAAACCGGACGCATTCCGCAAGCCTGGATCCTAACCGGCGTCCGCGGCGTCGGAAAAACGACCACTGCGCGGATCCTCGCCCGCGCGCTGAACTACGAATTGCCGGACGGCTCGGTGAAGGGACCGACCATCCACATGCCCGTGATGGGGGTGCATTGCCAGGCCATTATGGAGAGCCGGCACATGGACGTGCTGGAAATGGACGCTGCCTCCCATACCGGTGTCGACGACGTCCGCCAGATCAACGACAGCGTGCGCTACGCGCCGGCGAGCGCGCGTTACAAGGTCTACATCATCGACGAAGTCCACATGCTCTCGACGGCGGCGTTCAATGCATTCCTCAAAACGCTGGAGGAGCCGCCGGAACACGCCAAATTTGTCTTCGCCACGACCGAAATCCGAAAGGTTCCGATCACGGTGCTGTCGCGCTGCCAGCGCTTCGACCTGCGCCGTGTCGAGGCCGATGTGCTGATGGCGCATCTCGCCAATATCGCGACCAAAGAGGGCGTGGAAGTCGAGGCGGAAGCGCTCGGCATCATCGCCCGCGCAGCCGAAGGCTCGGTGCGCGATTCGCTATCGCTGTTCGATCAGGCGATTGCGCACGCCGCGGGCCCGATTCGCGCCGATGCGGTACGGCAGATGCTCGGGCTTGCTGATCGCACCCGCGTGATCGATCTTTTCGAACATCTGGTCGGCGGCGACATCGCCGGCGCATTCAAGGAGTTTCGCGAGCAGTATGACACCGGTGCCGATCCGGTCGTCGTGCTGTCCGATCTGGCCGAATTCGTCAACTTCGTCACCCGCGTCAAGATAGTGCCGGCGACCGCCGACAATGTTGCCTTCGGCGAAACCGAGCGCCTGCGTGCGCGCGAATTCGCCGCCAAAATCTCGATGCGCGTGCTGTCGCGTATGTTTCAGATGCTGCTCAAGGGCATTACCGAAGTGCAGGGCGCCACCCGCCCCGCAGCGGCCGCGGAAATGGTGCTGGTGCGTATCGCTTACGTGGCCGACATGCCAACACCGGACGAGGCGATCCGGATGATCGAGCAGAGTGGCGGGGCGTCACCGGTCGTTGCTGGCCATACGCCGTCGCGCCAGTCCGCGGCCGCGCCGGTTTCCACCATGTCGGCTCCGCCCGCCCGGCCGACAGCCGGCCCTCGCGCCAATGCGGAAGCCTCGGCGCGACCGCAGATGATGGCGCCGTCTTCCGACGTTCAGTCCACGCCGGCGCGCCGGGTTGCGAGTTTTCCGGAATTGGTGGCGCTTGCTGCTGAAAAACGCGATTTGCAGACCAAGGCCGCGCTCGAAGCCGATGTCCGGCTGGTTCGCATCGAAGACGGACGGTTGGAGGTGGCGCTGGAGCGCAGCGCGGCGCGAACGCTGATCAACGACCTCTCCCGCAAGCTGGAACAATGGACCGGGCGGCGCTGGACCGTGATCGTGTCGAACGAGGCCGGACAGCCGACGCTGCGCTCGCAAAACGAGGCAGCGAGGAACCAGCGCGAGCGCGCCGCCGAATCCGACCCGCGGGTACAGGAGGTACTGGCGCGTTTTCCCGGTGCCAAAGTGGTCGAGGTGCGCAAGCTTGCCCCTGAGCCGCCGGAACCCCATTCTAGTGGTGAGGACCTCACCGACAGCTCGGACGGCGACGACCCATAATTCTGGAAGGAACGTGTCATGGCTGACTTTCTCGGCATCATGAAACAGGCAGCGCAGCTGCAGTCGAAGATGCAGGCGATGCAGGAAGAGCTCGGAAATGTCGAAGTAGAGGGCATTTCGGGCGGCGGTCTCGTCAGCGTGCGGATGACTGCCAAGATGGAAGTCAAGGCGATCAAGATCGATCCATCCCTGATCAAGGCGGATGAGCGCGAGATTCTCGAGGACCTGTTGGTGAGCGCGCATAACGATGCCAAGCGCAAGGCGGAAATGGCCATGCAGGAAAAGATGCAGGCGCTGACCGGCGGTCTCGGCTTGCCGCCGGGCCTGGGTCTTGGCTAGTGGCACATGGCCATTGCGGTTGCCGGCCCAGAAATCGAACGTCTGATTCAGCTGCTGGCCCGCTTGCCGGGGCTTGGACCTCGCTCGGCGCGGCGCGCGGCGCTGCACCTGATCAAGAAGCGCGAAGCATTGATGACGCCGCTTGCTGCCGCATTGCAGGTTGCGATCGAGAAGATCCAGGTCTGCAAGACCTGCGGCAATATCGACACGCAAAATCCGTGCACGGTGTGCACCGACCCGCGGCGCGATCGTTCCATCATCGTGGTGGTCGCCGACGTCGCCGACCTCTGGGCGCTGGAGCGCGCGCACGCGACCAATGGGCTCTATCACGTGCTCGGGGCGACGCTGTCGCCGCTTGACGGCGTCGGCCCGCAGGATCTGACCATCGAGGCGCTGGTCAAACGCGCCCATGATCCGCAGGTGACTGAAATCATCCTGGCGCTGAACGCAACCGTCGACGGACAGACCACGGCGCACTACATCACCGACCTCTTGCAGGACGCCAATGTCAGGGTGACGCGGCTCGCCCATGGCGTGCCGGTCGGCGGCGAGCTCGACTATCTCGATGAGGGCACGCTATCCGCGGCGATGCGGCAGCGAACGCTTTTTTAGCATCGCAGCTTACGGAAACGCGCTTCCGGGATCACCGAGCTTCATTATCGACGACGCGTGGGGTTTCCAACGCCGCAAAATGTCCGCGTCGCTGCAGGTAAGCCAGCAGGATCAGGCTTGGGACCGCGACCACGACGCAGATGATGAAGAACAGCGGCCATCCGGTTGCCTTGGCGACATAGCCCGCGCCCGACGAAAGGTAGGTTCGCCCGACGGCGGCCAGCGCGGTGAGCAACGCGTATTGGGTTGCGGTGTGCAACGGATTCTGGCACAGCGCCGACAGATAGGCGACGAAGATCACGGTGCCGATGGCGCTGGTGAAGTTTTCTGCCGTAATCGCAAGCCCAAGCGCCCATTGATTGACGCCGACCAAGGCAAGCCAGGAGAACGACAGATTGGCGATGGCCTGGAGCAGGCCGCCGATCCACAGGCTCGCGGCAAGCGAGTAACGCTTGGCAACAAAGCCTCCGGCAAAGCCGCCGATCAGGGTCGCGGCGAGTCCGACGCCCTTGACGATCGCGGCATAATCGTTGCGCGAAAAGCCGAGGTCGATCACGAAGGGCGCGGTCATGGTGCCGGAAAAGGCATCGGTAAATTTGAACAGCACCACGAAAGCGAGCGCCGCGAGCGCGTCCTTCCGGATCAAGAATTCCGAAAACGCGCCCCACGCGGCGTTGATCACGCGCGCAAACGCGCTCTCGCTGCTGGTTGCGGCTTCCGCGCGCGCGGATTGTGCGGGTTCGGTGGCGATGAGCGCCGTGACGGCGCCGATCAGGACCATCGCGGCCATCGTCACATAACCCCACATCCAGGCCGAGGAACGCGTGGTGCCGGTGCTCTCATAACCGCTCACCAGGAACAGCGCTCCGGCGGTGGAGGCCAGCATACCGATACGGTAGGCGGCGACATAGCCTGCCATGCCGGCAGCCTGTTCGCTCTCGGGCAGGCTCTCGACCCGAAAGGCGTCGACCACGATGTCTTGTGTCGAAGACGTTGTTGCGACCAGCAGGGCCGCGAGCGCCACGAAGGCGGGCGAGCGTGCGGGGTCGGCGAGCGCAAGCAGCAGGGTTGCCGCGATCAGAAGCAATTGCGAAAACAAAAGCCAGCCGCGCCGGCGACCGAATTGGCGAGTGAAGAACGGCACGTGCAGCGCGTCGACCAGCGGCGCCCACAGGAACTTCAGCGTGTAAGGCGTTCCCACCAGCGCAAACAGTCCGATGGTCCCGAGATCGACGCCGGATTCGCGCATCCAGACCAACAGCGTCGATCCCGACAGCGCCAGCGGCAGGCCGGAGGAAAAGCCGAGGAACATGACGATGAGCACCCGGCGTTGCAGATAGACTGCTAGGCTCTCGCGCCATGTCGGGCCGGGCGCCGCGCTCTGCGTGATGGCCTTTGCAGCGATCTCGGGTGTGGTCATTTAAAAGGTCGATGTGAGCAAGAGGGTTCTCCGGCTTTACCGGGCTTAAAAATCGCATTTGTGGCGCCAGCGCGGCTAATGAGGCGAGGTGCTCACTCCCCCGCCTGCAATTTGCGCTGCAGCGGGAACAGTTCCGGCGCAGGCTTGACGGTACGGGGCGCTTCTGGGGCATCGGTCTTGCTGAAGTCGAGTTCCTCGATTCGCCCAGCGCGCTTCTCGATCTTGTCGGCGGAAATCAGGATCTGGCGAACGTCCTCGTTGGCGTCGGCAAAATGCCTCTGCAACTTGAGCACGCGCTCGCGCAGCCGCCCGAGATCGTCGCCGAGATTGAGCACCTCGGTGCGGATCTGGTCGGCCGCATCGCGCATCCGCGCATCCTTGAGGATCTGCTGCATCACCTGGATCGCCAGCATCAGAAGCGACGGCGACACCAGCACGACCCGCGCGCGATAAGCCTTCTGGATCACATCGTCAAAGCGATCGTGAATTTCGGCATAGACCGATTCGGAAGGCACGAACATCAGCGCGGTGTCCTGGGTCTCTCCGGGAATCAGGTATTTTTCCGCTATATCGCCGACATGCTTCATCACGTCGGCGCGCAATCGCTGGCCGGCCGCTCGCTTTTCGTCATCGGTGCGCGCGTCATGCAGCGCCGTGATCGCCTCCAGCGGAAACTTTGCGTCTATGCAGAGCGGCCGCTGGTCGGGCAGGAACACGACGCAATCCGGCCGCTTGCCGCTCGAGAGCGTGTGCTGGAATTCGTAAGCGCCCTTCGGCAGGCCGTCCTGGACGATCGCCTCCATCCGCGCCTGGCCGAACGCGCCGCGCGACTGCTTGTTGGCCAGTACGTCGCGCAGCGTCGTCACCTGCGAGGTGAGGTCGGTCAGATTCTTGTGCGCGTTGTCGATGATGCCGAGCCTTTCATGCAGCACGCGGAGCGATTCCATCGTATGGCGCGTCGTCTGTTCCATCGACTGGCCGACGCGGTGGGTCACCGAATCGAGCCGCTCGGTCACCGCGCGCGCCATTTCGGCCTGGCGACCGGCCAATGCCTGGCCCATCGCGTCGACGCGGCCGCTGGCCTCGCTTTGCGCGCGCAGCACCTCGGCAAGGCGCTCCTCCAACTCATCGGCGCGCTCAGCCTGCGCCGTCGCCAACTCGAGCCCACGCCGGGTAGAACGCGCGACCACGATCGCGATGGCCAGGAGCAGGATGAGGGCGAGCGCGCCAAGACCGATCAGCGCATCGCTCGTATGGACCGGCCATTCGCCAATCCTGAAAAGAGTATCGTTCATGCCGCTCTTGTAACCGATTCGGCCTTAAATACGAACGAAGAGGGAACATTTATGAGCAGCGTAGGTAATTTTTGTGGTTAACGCTTCCTTAAAAATCATGGTTAACCGCTGGTAAACGCGCTCATCCCGACGCATTGACCCCCGCAAATCAGCAGCTTAAATCGCCGACCATGGCATTAAGAGAAATCATCATCCTCCCAGACAAGCAGTTGCGGCTCGTCTCCAAGCCGATCGAGAAGGTCACGACCGAGATCCGCAAGCTCGCCGACGACATGTTCGAGACCATGTACGACGCGCCGGGAATAGGTCTCGCCGCGATCCAGGTTGCCCAGCCGTTACGCCTGATCACGATGGATCTCGCCCGCAAGAACGAGGAGGGTGAGGTCACGCCGCAACCGCGGGTCTTCATCAATCCCGAGATTCTGACCTCCTCCGAGGAGACTTCCGTGTATGAGGAGGGCTGCCTGTCGATCCCCGAATATTACGAGGAGGTGGAGCGGCCGGCGAAGGTGCGGGTGCGCTTTACCGATCTCGACGGCAAGCTGCACGAGGAAGACGCCGAGGGCTTGTTCGCCACCTGCATCCAGCACGAGATCGACCATCTCAACGGCGTGCTGTTTGTGGACTATCTGTCGAAACTCAAGCGCGACCGCGTGATGAAAAAATTTTCCAAGGCCGCCGCCAAGCGCGCAGCGGAGTAGTGCCACAACATCGATCGTCACGCCCGGGCTTGACCCGGGCATCCACGCCTTGGTTTCCAGCGCAGCCAAAGACGTAGGATGGCCAAGGCATAGGCGAGCGGAAGCGGCGCCGTTCTTCGAACGGCTATGCCCGGCCATGACGAGTAAAAGCGAGATGTCTTCAAAGGGTAAGACCGAGAATGCCGCTTCGTCTGATCTTCATGGGCACGCCCGAGTTCGCGGTGCCGACCCTGCTCGAGCTCGTGGCTCATGGCCATGAGATCGCTGCGGTCTATACCCGGGCGGCAAAGCCTGCCGGGCGCGGCATGAAGTTGCAGATGAGCCCGGTCGAGCAGGAGGCACGACGCCTCGGCATTGCCGTGGCGACGCCTGCGACACTGAAGACGCAGGATGCGCTGGAGGAGTTCCGCGCCCGCCAGGCGGACGCCGCCGTGGTCGTGGCGTATGGCATGATCCTGCCGCAGGCCGTTCTCGATGCTCCCAAACTCGGATGCTTCAACCTGCATGCCTCGCTATTGCCGCGCTGGCGGGGTGCCGCGCCGATCAACCGCGCCATCATGGCCGGTGATAGCGAAACCGGCGTGATGGTGATGAAGATGGATGCCGGGCTCGATACCGGCGATATCGCGATGGCCGAGCGCATCGCGATCACCGAAGCGATGACGGCGGCCGATCTGCACGACGCGCTGGCGACGCTCGGCGGCGACCTGATGGTGCGCGCGATCGGCGCGCTCGAACGCGGCATGCTGCAATTGAGGCCGCAAGCCAGGGACGGCGTGACCTATGCCGCCAAGATCGACAAGGCCGAGACGCGCATCGACTGGAACAGGCCGGCCCGCGATGTGCTGCGCCATATTCACGGATTGTCGCCGTTTCCCGGCGCCTGGTGCGAAATGACGCTCGAAGGCGCGGTCCAGCGGGTCAAGATTTTGCGCTGTGAAATCGCCGGCGGAGCCGGTGCGCCCGGCGAGCTGCTCGATGATCGGCTGATGGTTGCCTGCCAGCAGGGTGCCTTGCGGATCGTCGAACTGCAGCGGGCCGGCAAGCAGCCGATGAAGACGGAAGAATTCCTGCGCGGCACACCGATCAAGCCGCCGGCACGATTCAGCTGATGCCTCGCTACAAGCTCACCATCGAATATGACGGCGCCCCGTTCAGCGGCTGGCAGATTCAGGAAAACGGTCCGTCGGTGCAGGGCGCACTGGAAAACGCGGTCAAGGCGATCTGTGGCGAACAGGTTCGCGTTCATGGCGCCGGCCGCACCGATGCCGGCGTGCATGCGCTTGGGCAGGTCGCGCATTGCGATATTGCCAAACACTTCGTACCGGGCCGGTTTCGCGACGGCTTGAACGCGCATTTGCGGCCGTTGCCGATCGGCGTTCTAGCTGCGGAAATCGTGCCCGACAGTTTCGAGGCGCGCTTCTCCGCCAGGAAACGCCATTATCTCTATCGGATCGCCAATCGCCGCGCCAATCTCGCGCTCGACATCGGCCGCGTCTGGCGGCTACCGCGTCCGCTCGACGTTGAGGTCATGCACGCGGCCGCGCAACGTCTCGTCGGCAAGCACGACTTTACCACGTTCCGCGACAGTGAATGCCAGGCCAGATCACCGGAGAAGACGCTCGACCAGCTCGACGTCAGAAGGGATGGTGATGCCGTCCACATCCTGACCTCGGCGCGTTCGTTTTTGCACAGCCAGGTACGTTCGATGGTGGGTTCGCTGGTCTGGGTGGGCGAGGGGCGCTGGAGCGCCGACGATCTTTCGGCTGCATTGGCCGCGCGCGATCGCGCCGCGTGCGGTCCGGTGGCGCCGCCGGAAGGGCTTTATCTGGTCCGGGTGGATTACTAGCGCATGATCCGGAAAAGTGTGTTGTGGTTTTACCTCGCGACAAACGCGAACGCCTTTGCGCGGAGATCATGCGCAAACAATAAACCAAAGCGCGATGGCGTTTCGACCTAAAGCCATCGCGTCTTCAGCCGAAATACCTGTCCAGGATTGCCCGATAGACCTCCGTCAGCCGCTCGAGATCTTCCACCGGCGTGCGCTCGTCGATCTGATGCATGGTCTGGCCGACCAGGCCGAACTCGATGACCGGGCAATAGCTCGCGATGAAGCGCGCATCCGAAGTGCCGCCACTCGTGCTCAGTTCGGGCTTGCGGCCGGTGACCTTTTCGATCGCTGCGACCGCAAGATCGGTGAAGGCGCCGGGCTTGGTCACGAACACGTTGGAGTTCGAGGGCTCCCACACGATCCGCGCGCGTATCCGGTTGCCTGCCGCTTTGGCAAGCCGCTGCTCGACCAGTTCTCGCAATGTCGCTTGCGTGTGAAGATCGTTGAAGCGGATGTTAAATTTCGCCCGCGCCTGAGCCGGGATGACGTTGCCCGCGGGATTGCCGACATCGACAGAGGTGAATTCGAGGTTGGACGGTTGAAACTGCGCGCTGCCGTGATCGAGCGCCTCGTCGCTAAGTGCCACGATCAACCGCGCCATATCAGGTACCGGATTGGCCGCGCGATGCGGATAGGCGACGTGTCCCTGGATGCCCTCGACATAGAGCGTGCCGGATTGCGAGCCGCGGCGGCCGATCTTGATGCAATCCCCCAGCGTCTCGACGTTGGAGGGCTCGCCCAGCACGCAGTGGTCGAATCTTTCGCCGCGCGCTGCAGCCCATTGCAGCAGCTTGACGGTGCCGTTGACGGAAATGTCTTCCTCATCGCCGGTGATCAGGAACGAGATCGACCCTTTCGGCTCGCCGCCATGATCGGCGAGATATTGCAGCGCGGCTGAGACGCTGCAGGCGATGCCGCCCTTCATGTCGACCGCGCCACGGCCATACAGAAAACCGTCCCTCACCTCGCCAGAGAACGCGCCATGGGTCCACGCGCTCTCATCGCCCGGCGGCACCACGTCGGTGTGGCCCGCAAAGGTGATGTGCGGGGACGAAGTTCCGATACGCGCGTAGAGATTCTCGACATCGGCGGTGCCGGGCTCGCCGAAGGTGAGGCGATGCACCTCGAAGCCCGCGTCTTTGAGGATTTTCTCGAGAACGCCGAGCGCGCCGGCCTCGGCCGGGGTAACCGAGGGACAGCGAACGAGATCGCGGGCAATCGAGAGGGCGTCAGCCACGGCTAATCCCGCAGCAATTCGTTGATGCTGGTCTTGGCGCGGGTGCGTTCGTCGACACGTTTGACGATGACGGCGCAAGCCGTCGCAGGACCGGGCTGGCCGTTCTTAAGGGGTCGCGAGGGCAGGGTGCCCGGTACGACGACGGCGTATTCCGGAACTTCGCCGACAAAGGTCTCGCCGGTCTCGCGATCGACGATCTTGGTCGAGGCGCCGAGGAAAACACCCATCGCCAACACCGCGCCCTTGCGCACGATCACGCCTTCGGCGACTTCCGAACGTGCGCCAATGAAGCAATCATCCTCGACGATCACGGGTTCGGCCTGCAGTGGCTCCAGCACGCCACCGATGCCGACACCGCCAGAGATATGCACGCGTTTGCCGATCTGGGCGCAGGAGCCAACCGTGGACCAGGTGTCGATCATGGTCGCTTCGTCGACATAGGCGCCGAGATTGACGAAGGAGGGCATCAGGACGACGTTTCGGGCGATGAAGGCCGAGCGGCGCACGATAGCCCCGGGGACGGCGCGAAAACCCGCATCGCGAAAGCGGTTCTCGCCCCAGCCGTCGAATTTCGAGGGCACCTTGTCCCACCAGGATGCCTTGCCCGGACCGCCCGGGATTGCGGTCATGTCGTTGAGGCGAAACGACAGCAGTACCGCCTTCTTCAGCCATTGGTGGACCTGCCACTTCCCGCTCGCCTCGCGTTCGGCCACGCGCGCCTCGCCCCGGTCGAGCAAGTCAAGCGCGTGATCCACGGCGTCGCGCACTTCACCCCTGGTCGCGGCAGAAATACCGTCGCGGGCGTCGAATGCAGCGTTGATGGTGGTTTCCAGGGTAGAAACAGACATCGGCTTTCCCTTAGGGGCTGAAAGCCGACGTTGTCGGGATTCGGATGCGGAGAGTCAAGGCGTTGTCTCAGTCATCACCCGCGAAAGCGGGTGATCCAGTAAGCCGCGGCAGTCTTCATGGATTGGGATCGCCGCGATTACTGGATACCCCGCATACGCGGGGTATGACGGCGAAGAGGAGATCACGCGCCGCGTTGTCGCGATATCCCCTGCAAAAATCCCGTCAGATCGTCGGTGACGTGGTCGACACAAGGATCGTCGCGGCCTTCCATCTCCCAATCCTCGCGCACGACCTCCCGGCTGCCATCGGGCACCACCAGCACCGTCGTCATGCCGAGCTGATGCGGAATCACCAGATTGCGCGCCAGATCCTCGAACATCGCCGCCTTCCGCGGATCGACCCCGTAATCCCTCAGAAATTTTTGATAGGTCTGCGGTGCAGGCTTCGGTTCGAGATCAGCGGCGATGATGTCGAACACCGCTTCGAAATGCGCATCCATCCCGAGTCGCTGCAGGACCTTGTCGGCGTGATCGGTCGAGGCGTTGGTCAGGATCAGCTTGCGCCCGGGAAGTTTTGCGATCGCTGCTCCCATCGCCGGATTCGGCTGCAGCGGCGAATGATCGATCTGGTGCACGTAAGCGAGAAAGTCATCGGCGCGCACGCCATGTTCGGTCATCATCCCGCGCATGCTGGTGCCGTAACGCCGGTAGTAATCCTTCTGAATCCGGCGCGCTTCCTCCGGCGATACCTTCAGCCACGCGCCGATGAACTCGCCGATCCGTCTGTCCACCTGTTGCCACAGATTGACGTGATGCGGATAAAGCGTGTTGTCGAGATCGAACACCCAGGTGTCGACATGCGTGAATAAACGAGGCGTCATCTCAATTTCAACCCGTCGTCCCCGCAAACGCGGGGACCCATACCGCGGAATCTTTCGATAAAGCGCAGCGACAGAGCTCATCCACATTACAAGGGTTTGTGGTTATGGGTCCCGGAGCGCGCTCGCTTTGCTCGCTTGTCCTGGACGACGGTGTTGCGTTCGGTTGGGCCATCACGGCATCGCAAAGCGCAGCGTTTTGCCACCGCTCGACATGTCGACGGCGGCAAATCCGGTCGAAGCAAAACCTCTCGCTGAGCAGTCGCCCTGCTCGCTGGTTTCGAATTTGTTCTCGCGCGTGCAAAGTGCGGTCGTGCCGCCCCAGTTCAGCGGGCGGTCCTTGAATTTGACGGCGCGGTTTTCGACATCGACCGCTTCGGCAAAGCTGAAAATCCGCTTGGGTTGGCCGATCACGTCCGGATGCAGGCATTTGCCGGGATCGATCCGATACCAGCCGCGGCTGACCACCGTCTTGCCGTCGTCGATACCAACCGCGGCCATGACCTTGTGCGGCGTGTCGTTGCACCAGGTGAGCCCCGTGGAAGATGGCGACTGCACGGCCTCGATCATGGTGGTGAAGAAATTCGGCGATTGCACGAAATCGTTGGTGAGCCCGCGGCTTTTCAAGAAGGCGGCCAACGCGGCCTGGGTTTTCGGCCCGTCGACACCGTCGATCGGCGCCGCGTCGAAACCCGCGATCACCAGCAACCGCTGTACGCCGGCAAGCCTTGCCTGCTCGTCGTCATATTCGCTGTCCTCGGCCAGATAGGCCACGAAATTGCCGTCGTCGGCCTTGGTCGGAACGATCTGGGTGAAGGCGGCGGGCGTTTGCCCGGCGCGGCATTGGCGAGCGGCGGCGATCACGAAATTGTCGGACGCGACACAGAGCGTGTCGGTGCCGTTCTGCGGGATCGGCGATGCGCCATAGACGGGAAGGGCGCGTGCGTTGAGCAGGATGCGGTCGGCGCTCAGCGTGCCCTGCAAGACCACGCGGCAGGCTGCCGGGTCGACGCGAAACCATCCGCGCGTTGCAGTGGCTGACTTCTCGTCGATGCCGATCGCGGCCTCGATCACATAGCTCATGCGGTTGCAGAGCTTGAGATCGGCATGAGCGGGCGAACTCGTCAGCGCGAGGAGAAGGAGAGGAAAAGCCAGGCACCCGAAATAAGATGCGTTCCCGCCTTCATGCCCGGACTTGTCCGGGGCATTCACGTCCTTCTTGCCTGCCTGGTCCGGCTGCATCGTCACTTGTGGATCAGCGTGCCGGTGCCCTGATTGGTGAAGAGCTCGAGCAGGACCGCGTGCGGCAATTTACCGTCGATGATGACGACGCCCTGAACGCCCTGTTCGAGTGCGTAGATGCAGGTTTCGACCTTCGGAATCATGCCGCCCGAAATGGTGCCGTCGGCGATCAGCTTCCGCGCGTCCTTGATCGAAATCTCCGCGATCAGCTTCTTCGATTTGTCGAGCACGCCGGGCACGTCGGTCAACAGCAACAGCCGCTTGGCTTTCAAGGCGCCGGCAACCGCACCGGCAAAGGTGTCGGCGTTGACGTTGAAGGTCTGTCCCGAGCGCGAGGTCGCCAGCGGAGCCAGAACCGGAATCAGTTCATAGCCGATAAGCTGATTGAGCAGCGTCAGATCGACCTTCTCGGGCTCGCCGACGAAGCCGAGATCGACCACCTTTTCGATATGCGAATCCGGATCGACCATGGTACGCGTCGCCTTCGAGGCCAACACCATGTTGCCGTCCTTGCCGCACAGGCCCACTGCCTTGCCGCCAGCCTCGTTGATGTAGCCGACCAGCTGCTTGTTGATCGAGCCCGCAAGCACCATTTCGACGATTTCGATGGTTGCGGCATCGGTGATGCGCAGGCCCGCGGCGAATTCGGATTGAATGCCGAGCCGCTTGAGCATGGTCGCGATTTGCGGGCCGCCGCCGTGCACCACCACTGGATTGATCGCGGTCTGCTCCAAAAGCACGATATCGCGTGCGAAGGCCTTGGCGACGTCTTCCGCACCCATGGCATGGCCGCCATATTTGATGACGATGGTTTCATCGTCATATTGCTGCATGTGCGGCAGTGCCTCGGACAGGATGCGGGCCTGATCGAGCGGACTGATATGGGGCGCGTCGGTCATGAAGCGAATCTCGCGGTGGTTTGGATCGGCGTGAAGTTTTCACCCGGATCGTGCGGCGGTTTCTATCCGATTGGCGAGCGCCGCGCAAAGGATCGCGGGTTGTGCGGTCATTTTCGGCTGGGCCATGCGGCAGCGATCGCAAGCACCAGCCAGCTTGCAATCAGAAGCGTGCCCCCGGTCGGCGCAGCGAGGGGAAACAGGCTGTGGCCGGCAAAGTGCCGCAAGCTCAAATCGGTGGCAAACAAGGCTGCCCCAACCACGAAGCCGCATGCGGCCAATAGACCGCCGGTGCGATGAATGACGCCGCGCTCGGTCAGGGCGGCGGTTGCGAGCACGGCACCTGCATGAAACAGCAACATCGAAGATGCCGGCGCAAGCCGGGCGGCATCGTTCTGATGGGTGGCAACCGCAGCCAGGATGACGCCGTCGGCGCCCATCACGCCGGCCAGGATGATCAGGATGCGAAAGATGCGTAACTCTCTCATCGCCGGCGTTCCTCGAGCAGCCGCACCATCGCACCGCGCAGCTCCGGCAGGCCGGCGCCGGTTTGCGAAGACGTCGCCATAATTTCCGGAAATGCGGCAGGGTGCTTCGAAAGCTCCGACTTGATTTCGGCGATGCGTCCTTCGACCTCAGCCGGCTTGACCTGATCGATCTTGGTGAGAACGATCTGGTAACTCACCGCCGATCGGTCCAGCGTTTTGAGCACGTCGAGGTCGACCTCCTTGAGGCCGTGCCGGGAATCGATCAGCACGTAAACCCGCCCCAGACTGCTGCGGCCCTGCAGGTATTTGTGGATCAGCGCCGTCCAGGACGCCACCTTGGCCTTGGGCGCCGTGGCATACCCGTAGCCGGGCATGTCGACCAGACGGAAGCCGGCATTCTCGGGCCCCTCGAAGAAGACCAACTCCTGGGTGCGCCCGGGCGTGTTAGAGGTCCGCGCCAGCGCGTTGCGGCCCGTCAGCGCGTTGATCAGGCTCGATTTGCCGACATTGGAGCGACCGGCAAACGCGATCTCCAGGCCTGCCATCGGCGGCAGTGTCTCGATCGAAGGTGCGGCCCAGAAAAACCTGAAATCGCCCGCGAATAATTTGCGGCCCCGCTCGATCAGCTTCGCATCGATATCTGCGTTCATGCGGGGCGTCCGGGCTTCATCGTCGTCGTCATTGCGAGGAGCGTAAGCTCCGAAGCAATCCATTCTTCCGTCCCGTGGTGAGATGGATTGCTTCGCGGAGTTTATCATCGGGCGCGCACTTGGCGCGACCCGTTGGCTCGCAATGACGTGCCCCGATGTGCGACCGCGCGTATTATGTCTTCGATTCGGCCTTCTTCGAAACGAAGGTCGCCTTCAGATTATCGAACAGCTCCACCTTCACGCCGTTGCGGTGCATGATGAAGCTCTGCTGCGCCACCGAGAGCAGGTTATTCCACGCCCAGTAAATCACCAGACCCGCCGGGAAGCCCGCGAGCATGAAGGTGAAGATCAGCGGCATCCAGCCGAAGATCATCTGCTGGGTCGGATCGGGCGGCGTCGGGTTGAGCTTGAACTGCAGCCACATCGTGATGCCCATGATGATCGGCCAGACCCCAAGCCAGAGGTACTGCCCGAACAGCGGAATCTGCGTCGGATCGAAATGCAGCAAGCCGAACAGGTTGAACAGATTGGTCGGATCGGGCGCCGACAGATCCTTGATCCAGCCATAGAACGGCGCGTGCCGCATTTCGATGGTGACGAACAGCACCTTGTAGAGCGAGAAGAACACCGGAATCTGCAAGGCGACGGGAAGGCAACCGGCGATCGGGTTGATCTTCTCCTTCTTGTAGATCTCCATCATCTCCTGCTGCTGCTTCACCTTGTCGTCGGGATAGCGCTCCTTCAGCGCGGCCAGTTGCGGCTGCACCGATTTCATCTTCGCCATCGAGACATAGGATTTGTTCGCCAGCGGGAAGAACGCGAGCTTCACCAGAACAGTGACCAGAAGGATCGAAATGCCGAAATTGCCGAAGAAGCGATAGAAGAAGTCCAGCGCCAGGAACATCGGCTTGGTGATGAAGTAGAACCAGCCCCAATCGATCAGAAGATCGAAATGGTTCAGCCCGAGCTCCTTGTTGTAGCCGCCGAGCCCTCCGATCGGAAAATTGATGCCGACCACGCTGGCTTCCTTGGCGCCGGCGAACAGCCGCGCATTGGCGCTGCCGGTGCCGCCGATCGCAATCGTCTGCGGATCCAGCAGGTAGTCGGTCTGATAGGTTCTGACGGCGCCGACGAGATTGGAGGAGAAACGCGCCTGCAGCTGGGCGCTCGTGTCCGGCAACAGCGCCGAGGCCCAGTATTTGTCGGTGATGCCGAGCCAGCCATTGGTGACCTTGAAGTTGACCGCCTTGGCGTCATCGATCTTCTTGTAGCTGAATTCCTGCAGGCCCTGGTCGCCCAGGTAGCCAATCAAACCCTCGTGCAGGATGTAGTAGCCGGAGACCTTCGGGGTGCCGTGCCGCGAGATCAAGGCGAAGGGATAGAGCGTAACCGGCGCATTGCCGACATTGGTCACTTCGTCCTTGAGGGTGAATAGATAGCGATCGTCGATCGAAATGGTGCGACGAAAGGTCAGCCCTTCGCCGTTGTCGTATTTCAATGTCACGGGATGGCCCGGCGTCAGGCTGCCCTCATTCTCCTGCTGCCAGACCGTATTCTGGTCGGGAATCCGCGCCGTCGAGCCGCTGGCGGCGACCCAGCCGAATTCGGCATAGTACGGATTCTCGCTGCCCGAGGGGGAATACAGCACGATCGGCGGCGAATTGGGATCGACGGTTTCGCGGAACTGTATGAGCGCGAGATCGTCGATGCGCGCGCCCTTCAGCGAAATGCTTCCCGAGAGGCGGGGGGTTTCGATCTTGACGCGCGGGGTGGCAGCAATCGCACTGTCGCGGCTCACCGGCGTTGCAGCGGCCGGCTGATTGGTGGCAGGCGGATTGGCCGCCGGCGCCGGCGCGGTTCCGGATTGAGGCGCGGTGCCGCTTTCCTGCGTGGCGGGCTTGGTCGTCTGGCTCTGCGCGACCTGCGAGGCGCGCTGCTTTTCCATCTGCGGAACGTTGTAGAAATACTGCCAGGCGAGCAGCACGAGCCCGGATAGAATGATGGCGAGGATGGTGTTGCGATTTTCGGTCATCGATCAGGTCTCGTCATTCATTCGGTGTTCGCGTCGGGCTTTTGAAGTCTGGCGGTTGAGGCGATCAAGCGCCGCGCGCAGGTCCCCGAGCATGCTCGAAAAATTACGGGTAAGGGCGGCGCGGCGGCCGACTAGCACATAATCACTGTGAGGCGGGAGCGATACGGCATCCAGACGTTTTACCAATTCGCGAAGCCGGCGGCGGATGCGGTTGCGTTCGGTTGCGGTACCGTTTTTTTTGGTGACGGTGAAACCCACCCGGACCGGGCCACCGTCGTCGCGACGGCGGCCTTGCAGCACGAAAGCGGCCGAGCTGACCCGCGCACCATTGGCAACGGCGAGGAAGTCCGCCCGCTGCCTTAGACGATCCATGACAAGATCTCTCCGGGAAGCCCGGGCTAGTGTGGTGGATTTGGCATTCGATTCAGTCTCACCGCGAGTCCTCAGATCGAATGTCAAATCCAAAACCACACTAGATTCCGATATTTGCTAGTGTCCCATTGGTTCTGACATTCGTAAACGAAGCCGCTGCGACATGGTACGAATGTCAGAGCCGGGACGCTACGCGCTCAGACGTTTGCGGCCGCGGGCGCGGCGTGCGGCGAGCACCTTGCGGCCGCCGGTCGTGGCGATGCGCGCGCGGAAGCCATGACGGCGCTTGCGCACGAGTTTGCTGGGTTGGTAAGTCCGCTTCACGGGTCGTTCTCCGCTGAGACCTAGCCCTGCTAGGGCTGGCGATCGGCCTGATAAATGAAGATATGTCCGCGCATGCTGGCAGGCCCAAGCGGGCCATTTTCCGGCCTCAAACGAGCCGCCCCGGTCAAATCGGGTCACCGCGGACAGTTGGCGCGGCTTATACGGGAGCGACCCCTTTTCGTCAATTGCGAGGTGGCTGGATTGAGCTTCTTCGAAACGGCGCATTTGACGCGAATAATCCAGCATTCGCGGTGTATTAATGAAGGATGAGGGCTCATCTCCCGGTCCGTTGGCCACCTACATTTAGAACGGTCCTGGAGATAGGGATTTCTGGACCGTAATGGGACGGTCTGGATCGCGGACGGGTTCCAGGAACGGCTTAGCGTCATCAAACCTTAATTTGACCGTTCCCCGAGGCTGGCCGCATCCTAAAACGCGATGCCCCGAAGGCAGTTATGACGTCAGTGAGCGATGAGAAGACGACCACGGAAGAGCTGCGGCCGACGTCGCGGCGCCGCCTCGGCCTGTCCGGCAAGCTGCTGCTGCTCACCATTCCGCTGGTCATGATCGCGGAAATCCTGATCTACGTGCCCTCGATCGCGAATTTCTGGATGAACCGGCTCAACGGCAAACTGGCGGCTGCGAATACGGCCGCGCTGGTGCTGGATGCCGCCCCCTCCGGCATGGTTCCGGATTCGCTGGCGCGGCAAATCCTCGACAGCATCGGCGCGCGCGCGGTAGCCATGAAAATGGGACAGCAGCGGCGGCTACTCGCCTCCACCGGTTTGCCGAAGGCGATCAACCATGACGTCGACATGCGTACGCTGACGGTCTGGTCTTCGATCGTGGATTCCTTCCAGATGATGCTGGAGACCGGCAATCAGGCGATCCGTGTGATCGGCCCGCCGCCGGGCGGAGGCCAGTTCATCGAGGTCGTGATCGATGAGGCGCCACTGCGCCAGGCAATGTATGTGTTTTCCCGCAACCTGCTCCTGGTTTCGCTCGCGATCGCGATTCTGACCGCGGCGCTGGTCTATCTTGCGCTGCATTTCCTGTTTGTGCGGCCGATGCGGCGGCTGACCGAAAGTCTTGTCGGTTTTCACGAGAATCCCGAAAGCCCGGCGCGGATCATCGTTCCGTCGAATCGGAGCGACGAGATCGGCGTTGCGGAGCGCGAATTGTCCGACATGCAGCGCGATCTGGTCTCGATGCTGCATCAGAAGAGCCGGCTCGCGGCGCTCGGGCTTGCAGTGTCGAAAATCAACCACGATTTGCGCAATCTGCTCGCATCCTCGCAATTGCTGTCAGATCAGCTCTCGAGCGTCCCCGATCCGCGGGTGCAACGCTTCGCACCGAAGCTGATGCGCTCGCTGGAACGCGCCATCGCATTCTGTCAGTCGACACTGTCCTATGGCCGCGCGCAGGAGGCCGCCCCCGACCGCCGCATGATCCTGATCGAGCCGGTCGTGATCGAGGTGCGGGAAACCGCTGGCCTTGCCGCCGACGCCACGGTCACCTGGATCAGCGCGATCGAGCGCGGGCTGATGATCGACGCCGATCCCGATCAGCTGTTCCGGGTGCTGCTCAATCTGGTGCGCAATGCGGCCCAGGCGCTCGAAACCCTGCCGCGCGGCGACGCTGCCGCCATGCAAATTCGCATCACCGGTCGGCGTGAAGGGGCGGTCGCGATCATCGAAGTGTCCGACACGGGTCCGGGCATTCCGGCCAAGACGCGCGAACACCTGTTCGAGGCCTTCCAGACTTCGGGCCGGCCGGGCGGCAGCGGGCTTGGACTTGCCATCGCCGCCGAACTCGTGCGCGCTCATGGCGGCGAGATCCATATGGTGGAAGGAACCATCGGCGCCACGTTCCGGATCACGATACCTGACCGGCCGGTGGAACTCCTGAGCGTCCGCAACGAGCGGGCGCGAGCTTAAGGTACGGGCGGCTGTCAGGATTGCCGCGCTGGCCGGCGCGCCGCGGAGCCTTTCGAATCGGCTGATATCGCAGGCAATTTTAGCGTTCTCGCTGGCCCGGGCTCTTGGGGAAACGGGCAGCGCATCGCGCGGCGTTGAAGGGGGGAAGCCGTCCTCACGGAGCTTGCCAAGCCACCCCGGAGCCGGTAGCAATGGCGCGCCTTCGCGACCTGCAGACAGTGTATTCCGAAAGCACGCGGCACGATCGGGCCTTGATGGCCCGAAATGCCAGGCGAAAAACGCGCCCGTAGCTCAGCTGGATAGAGCACCAGACTACGAATCTGGGGGTCGGACGTTCGAATCGTTCCGGGCGCGCCACTTCGGTACAAAACTGGGCTTCCTGTTCGCGCCGCGGCCGCCGCAACCCGCGCAGCTCGTCGCCTGTTAAGGGCGACGCTCAACCATAGACAATGATGGCCGGGCGAAATCTTCGTTTGCAAAAAATATCCCGACCGGAATTTTTGAAAACCGCCGCCGATCCGGCTCACGCCTGCGTTCCCGGTGGAACGACGTAAAGCGTCAGCGCGAAGATGGCGTAGATGAACACCAGCAACGCGCCCACGAACCAGGCTGAGCGCCCGCTCGTGGTGATGAAGCAGGAGGTGACGGTGGCGATCATCACCATGGTCACCGCACCCGGCCAGAACTGCAAATCCATCGGCTTCGGACCGACGACATAGCTCAAGAGCACGAGCACCGGCGCGACAAACAAAGCGAATTGCGAGGCGCTGCCGAGCGCGATGCTCACGCTGAGGTCGAGCCGGTCCTTTCGGGCCGCGGAAAATGCCACGGCCATTTCCGCCGCGGCACCGACCAGCGAGACGATGATGAACCCGACAAAAGCCGGGCTCATTCCCAGTGTCTCTCCGGCCTTCTGCACCGAGCCGACGAAGATCTCGCTGACCAGTGCAACCAGCACCGTCACCGCAAGCAGTGTGCCGACAGCGAGCCCGGTAGGCCAGGTCTCTTCGCCGGGTTTGCCGTGATCTTCGCTGGCAAACAGCTCCTTGTGCGTCTTGAGCGAGAACAGCAGGCCGAGCCCGTAGGCGAGGATCAGCAGTACGGCAAGGCCGGCACTGAGTTTCTGCGATACCATTCCGCCCTGCGCCAGATCGAGATCGGCGACTGCCGCCGGGGCGAGCAGGGCGACGGTCGCCATCAAGAGCAGCGCCGAATACAGTCTTCCGCCTGCGCGGTTATATTCCTGAACGTGATGCCGCAGCCCACCGAGCAGGAAGGAAGCGCCGAGCATGAACAGCGAATTGGTGACGATCGCGCCCGCAATCGATGCCTTGACCAGCATGTACTCGCCGGCCTGAAGTGCCGCGATTGCGATGATCAGCTCGGTCAAATTGCCGAGCGTCGCATTGAGCAGTCCGCCGATCGCATCTCCGGTTTTCGCAGCGACGCTTTCGGTCGCGTGACTGAGAAGGGCGGCAAGCGGCACGATCGCCAGCACGGCGAGCACAAACAAAAGCGTATGAGACGAGGGAGCGACCTGCTCCGCGATCAAGACGATCGGTACGAACACCAGCATCCACAACAGCGGGTTGTGCCGGATTTCCTTCAGAAGCGGGTTCATGGCGATCGATGCTCCGTTGCGTTCGAGTGCTGGCGCATTGTCCCAGCGCGCAGCGGCGGCCCGTTTGATCTGGCTCAAGGTTGTCGGAGCGCCGGCCAAATCGCGCCGGCGCCGCTTTCAGGGCACGGGCGCGACCGTGACGCAGGTCGCGCAACACTCGCGCAGCGTTCAGCCGCCGATGACGACGACCATAATCGTTCCCCAAGTTGTCAGCAGGATGTTTGCGACCGGATAGGCCGGCGTATAACCCAGCACGGCCACGGGGCTTCCCGATCGTTCCTGCACCGCAGCCATCGCCGCGGTCACGGTCTGGCCCCCGGTCATCGCCCCGAGCAGAAGGATCGGATTCATCCGAAGCGCAAAATGACCCAGGCAGAAGCCGACGATCTGGGGCAGCAGGGTCACCACGGCGCCGCCCAGCAACAGCCCGATGCCGGCCTCCTTCACGGCCGAAATGAAGATCGGGCCTGCGTGTATTCCGGTGAGGCCGACAAAAGCCGCAAGCCCGAGCGATGTCATCAGGCTGATGGCGCCATCAGGAATCCGGCCGAACAGGGGATAATGAGTACGGAGGTTTCCGACCAGAAGCCCCGCCAGCAGCGTGCCCACGCTGGTGGAAAGGGAGATCTTCACGCTTCCAACGGAAAACGTGAGGAGAACCCCGGCCAGGCCGCCGAGAAATATCGCAAGCCCCATGACCACGAAATCGATGCTTGGATTGGGACTGACGATCGTGCCGATCTCTGCGGCGGCGCGGTTGACGATCGCTTCAGGCCCGACGATCCGGAGCAAATCGCCACGCTGAAGCACGATGTTGGCCGCAATCGGGAGCTCCTGATTGCCGCGGCTCAGCGACCGCAGATAGAGACCACGCGTCCAGTCCTGCTCTGATGTCTCGCCAAGTTTCATGCCGGCAAGCTTCGGATCGATCAGGATCACATCCGCGGCAATGACGGCAAAGTCGAGAAGCTCCTTGTCCTCGATTTCCTCGGCGCGCGATCCGACCAACTCGACAATGATCTGCCGCGGCCCGGACAGAGCGATCACGTCTCCCGACTCTAACCTCGCGTCGGGCTTTGCCTCGAGAATGGTTTGTGCCCGGCGGAGCCGGTGGATGAACAAGCGGTGCTCGGGCACGCGCGCCTCGGCTTGGGCGACGGTCAATCCCACCAGAGGCGAGGTCTCAGGCAACCGGTAGGCGCGCAGTTCGAATTTTCGCCAGGCGGATGCGAGACCGGGCTTGGCGCGATCCATTCCCAGCGTGTGCTCCAGCTTTAGTGCTTCCGCCTTCAGATCGGTCTTCAACAGCATCGGAACGATCGTCGTGACGAACAGGATCACACCAGCATAGCCGAAGATGTAGCAGACCGCGTCCGCCACCGCGACGTGGGCGACGAGCTGGGTCCGCGCCGCCTCGGGCAACGGCAGTCCGTTGATCGCATCTGTCGCTGTCCCCATTGCCGCGCTCTGGGTGAGAGAACCGGACATGAGCCCGGCGGCAAAACCCGCATCCAGATGCAGGAACTTGGCAACGACGATCGCGGCCAAAAGGCCAGTGATGCACATGACGATGGCGAGCAGCACCGGCTTCAATCCATCGCGTTTAAGAGCCGCCATGAATTGCGGACCGACCGAGTAGCCGATTCCGAACAGGAACAGCAGAAACAGGAACGATTTGGTCATCGCCGAGACTGGGACGTGTGCAAACTGCCCCACCAGCAGCCCGGCGAAAAGCGCGCCTGTGACCGGTCCAAGCGAAAATGCCCCGATCTTGAAGCTTCCGATCCAGTAGCCTGCGGCGATCACCAGGAATAACGCGAGCTCCGGGTAGCGCACCAGGAACTGTTCCAGCCAGGCGAGCATGCGACTTGTCCCAACGCGAAGCCCCGCCTCAGGTCAGATCGTGTCCTCCAAGGAAAGAAAATCCTTGGGAACACGGAACGCCCAGCCGAGCCCCGGAATCATTCTCAGCAACGAAGCGAATTTTAACGGCGTGAAGGGACGGACGTTGATCTACATCAACCGCGCGAATATCCGCGCCCGTTTCGGCATCGATTATTCTCTTTTTAACCATTCTGGAAGGTTGAGATTTATCGCACCTGCACCTCGACAAAACCGATTTTATCGAGGTCAAAGCGATAGTGCGCCTCTTCGGTCGGAAATACAGTCTTGATGACGCTTCCCGTCATCACAATCTCACCGGTCTTCAGCCCGATCCCCCGCGAAGCCAGCTGTGAGGCGAGCCAGGCGACCGAATTGAAGGGGTGTCCGAGAATGTCGCGTCCGTGCCCTTCGCCAATCGAGGCGCGGTCCCTTGTTGCACGCCCCCGAACGCCCCCAAGATCGGGCCATTTGCCTGCAAATTCCGACAGAACAATGCCGGCGTTCCAGGAATTGTCGGCGACAAGCGAAAGCACATCCAGCTTGCCGTAGTCAGCATCGCGATCGTCGACGAGCTCGATCGCCGCGCAAACGCCGTCGATGTGAGGCGCGATCGTCTCAGCATTGAAGGCTGCGCCCGCGACAGGAACGTCCGAGCCGATCCGCACGGCGATTTCGAATTCTAGGCCGAGCCGTCCGAAATCCGGGCGACGAACGGCTACCGCCGATCGATGCACGCGGCTTGCGAGCACGACGCCCGCGATGGGGTGGTCAATTCCGCAAAAGGTCTGCATCGCGGCCGATGTAAGACCGACCTTGTAGCCTGCCGGCTCACCATGCGCGCTGCGGAGCAGGCCGACATACTTTTCCTGGATATCGTAGGCATCGGAAATCGTAGCCGGTGCCTCCGGCGGCCCCAGCGACTTGAAGCGTATGTTGGCCTTGTGTTCGGCGAGCAGCGTTTCGGCCGCGCGCATGGCTGCGATGTCCTCCATGAAACCTCCCGCACCTTTTTGAAAATCCTAACCCGCCACGGCTTGCGGTCAACCATGCAAAACGAGCCACGGCGTAGCAATCGAATTCGGACATGGACGGGGTGTTACTGCAAGAACTTCAGCCGCGGAACGCCCGGACGTCGCGCGGCTCAGGCTCGCCAACATCATACTTGTCGGATCGCGACTTGCTCCGATAGCTTGACGCGCCCCAATCGGTTGAGGGTCTCGCCCGTGTCATCTTACAGTCGTCGACGGCTGCCAAAATTCTCAAGAAAATCAGGGTGATTATGATCCAGGTAAACGGGCGAACCTACGCCAAACCTCAGCGCCCCACCGTGATCGTGTGTCTGGATGGCTGCGACCCTCGCTATCTCAATTTTGGCAACGCTTCCGAGGTGTTTCCAAACATCTCCAGGATGATGCGCGAGGGCTTTTTCGCGCTCGCCGATGCCGCGATGCCGACGTTCACCAATCCCAACAATGTTTCGATCGTGACCGGCGTGCCGCCGGCGGTTCACGGCATTTCCGGCAACTACTACCTCGACCGAACGACCGGCGAGGAGATCATGATCGTCGATGCAAGCCCGATGCGCGCCCCCACGATCCTTGCCGAAATGTCGCGCGCCGGCGTCCGCGTCGCCGCGATTACGGCCAAGGACAAGCTCAGGAAGATGCTTGGCCATCGCATGGAGGGCGGGATCTGCTTCTCCTCAGAGAAGGCGGGCAGCGCAACGCTCGCCGAAAACGGCATCGATGACGTCGAGGCGCTGGTCGGGCGTCCCTCGCCGGACATGTACAGCCCGGACCTCTCGCTGTTCGTGCTCGATGCCGGCATCAAGCTGCTGGAGCAGGACCGTGCCGATCTTTTTTATCTTTCGCTGTCGGATCTGGTCCAGCACGCCCACGGCCCCGGCGAACCAGAGGCAGACGCCTTCCACAGCGCGGTCGACGCCAGGGTCGGCCGGCTCGCCGGCCTCGGCGCGGTGGTCGGTCTGATCGCCGACCACGGCATGAACGACAAGATCCATGAAGACGGCACGCCGCGCGTGGTTTTCCTGGAAGAGGAACTCAATCGTCGCTTTGGGCCAAATGCAGTGCGCGTGATCTGCCCGATCACCGACCCTTTCGTGAAACATCATGGCGCGCTCGGATCGTTCGTCAGGGTGTACTTGCGCAAGGAGCTGGAGCTTGCCGCGGTGATGGACGCGGCTGCCGCTATGCCCGGGATCGCGCTGGTTCTGGACGGCGAGAGCGCCGCGGGCCGGTACGAGATGCCGCGCGATCGCGAGGGAGATTTCGTTGCGATCGGCGAGACTCATGCCGTGATCGGCGCCAGCCGCGCCGAGCATGACGTCGGCGGCCTTCATGGTCATCGCCTTCGATCCCACGGCGGATTGAGCGAGCAGATCGTGCCCTTCATCGTCTCGCATCCGGTCAACGAAAAATACCGGAGCCTCGCGGCGACGCGACGGTTGCGCAATTTCGATATCTTCGATTTCGCCTTGAATGGCGTGCAGTGAATCCGGACGGCAGAAGCCGTCGGGATCATCAGGGGGAGGGGACTCCATGGTTGAGACAGGGCAGGTCATGGCGGGACCTTTCACCGCCACTTCCGACAGCGAGGCGCTTTATCGGCGCTACAAGTGGACCGCCTTGCTGGGCGTCTCGTTCTGCTACCTCTTCTATTACACCGGCCGGCAGACATTCGGATTTGCGATTCCCGGCATTCAGAAGGAGCTGGGGCTTTCCAAGGAAATGCTCGGGTGGGTAAGCGCCGCGATGCTCTGGGCCTACGCGGTCGGCCAGTCGATCAACGGCAACCTTGGCGACAAATTCGGCGGACGCACCATGATGTTTGCGGGCGCTGTGCTATCGTTCGCGGCCAACTGGGCCACGAGTTTTGGAAACGGCTTCGTCAGCATCCTGCTGGCGTGGGGTTTGAACGGTTATTTTCAGTCGATGGGTTTTGCGCCGGGAAGCCGGCTGCTTTCGAACTGGTGGGGACACAAGAACCGCGGCTTTGTCTATTCGTTCTATGTCGGCATGTCCGGCTTTTCGTCGGTGCTGGCCTATTTCCTTCCCATCGTCATTCTCGGCGGCTTCGGTCTCGACTGGCGCTGGATTTTCCGCCTCTCGGTCGTTTTGATGCTGTTTGGTGCGATCGTCATGTTCCTGACGGTTCGGGAGAAACCGGAGGATCTCGGATTGAGCCATCCGGCCGACGATCGCCCCTCGGATGAAGAAATCGAGCACGAAGCCAGCCTGTCGCGCTATCAAGCCGTCCTGTCGAACTGGCGGCTCTATGCCGCCGGCTTGTCGATCGGCTTCCAAAACGCGGCGCGGTATGCGCTTTTGGTCTGGATCCCCGTGCATTTTCTCGGACCGAACTGGAAGTCGGCATCCGCTGCGATCGACCCGTTGTGGATCACGGTGGCATTGCCGATCGGGATGGCGCTCGGCGCCTCGACCAACAGCTGGATGTCCGACATCGTGTTTGGTTCGCGACGCTATCCGGCCATCATCACCTACATGATCCTGGCCGCCGTCATCGCGATCGCGATGATGTTCGTGCCGCATGGCAGCTTCCTCGGGATCTTTGGGCTCTTCCTTTGCGGCTTCTTCGTCTTCGGTCCTGCGTCATCGTTCTGGGCGCTGTGTCCGGATATTTTCGGCCGGCGTCTTTCGGGAACCGCGACCGGCGTCCTCAACTTCATCTCCTATGCGTGCGCAGGATTGGGAGAGCCGCTCATCGGGCGGCTGATGGACCATACGGGAGATACGTCGGTCATTTTCCCGGTCGTTGCCGCCCTGTGTGTCGCCAGCGCGTTCTCCGCTCTTCTGATCAGGCGGTAGCGGAGCGGATTCGACGCGCGCTGGCGCACGATCATGTACCCATGCGCTTACAGCTGCCTAAAGCGGTCGTTACGTCATTTTCGACAGCGAGCTTACCCGGGCAGTAACAGCTGCTTTCAAATCAAGAAATCGTTTGCACCGCGAGGCTTGCCGACCCTCTTAGCAGTTTTACCGGCACGTGAAGAATCAACGCTCTGGTATTTCACGTGCTCAATAAACGCACGCAGTTTGGGCAGGACCTGACGTCTTCCTGGATAGTACAGGAAGACCCCTGGCGCGGTGACGGCGAAAGGCGTCAGCAGGGCTTGCAATCGGCCCTCAACAATCGGGGCCTTGGCAAGCGGACCGGGCACCTGTGCAAGCCCCAAACCTTGGATCGCGGCCCCGAGGAGTGTGGGGTAGTCGTGCGCGATCAGCGGCCCGGAGACGATCGCCTCCACTGTCCTGTTGCCGTCAACAAAGGGCCAGGGCGCAATCGACCCGTTCGAGCGGCGCATTCGGAGGCAGGCGTGCTGACGCAGATCGTCGATGCGCTCCGGGCGCTTTCGCTCGCGCAGATAATTCGGGCTGCCAACGACAACAAACGGGAATGGTGGCGTCAGCCGCACCGCGACCATATCGGCAGCGATGAACTGACCCAACCGGATGCCAGCGTCAAACCCTTCGGTCGCGAGGTCGACCAGCCCCTCGCTTGCGGCGATCTCCAGCTCGATCTCGGGGTAGGCCTGGCAGAAAGAGGCGATCACCGGTTCCAGGATCAACGGGACGACCGCTTTGGGCACAGAGAGGCGCAAGAGCCCAGTGGGACGTTGTCCTAGATCATGTGCAGCCTCGCTTGCGGCGACGAGTTCTTCGAAGGCGGGCTTCGCGCGCGAAATGAATCGCTCGCCGGCTTCGGTCAGACCGACGCTGCGCGTCGTGCGGATGAAGAGCGCTGCGCCGATGCGCGCTTCGAGTGCGCGCACCGCCTGGCTGATAGCCGATGGGGTCACCCCAAGTTCGGCGGCGGCGCGCCGAAAACTGTGGTGCTGGGCAACGCACAGGAACGCCTCCACGCCATCGAGCGCACCCTGCCTGACTGTGAAGTTCTGCTTCATAGCCCATCAACATTATCGCGAATAGTCGCTCGCGGAAAGCGGCCTTACATCTGACTTGCAAATCAGGAGCACCGCTGATGTCGAGCCCGAACATTCACAACAACCTGGCTATCTCGAAGAACAAAGGCGACCCCGTGATCGGGCAAACGAAATCGATGAAAGCAATCCGTAACGTCGCCTCGGCACTCACCCTAATTCTGACAGGAGCTACTTCCATGTCCCATCCATCCATTGCCCAAGCACAAGCCACCTCACCCACAACCACTGGGGTGATGGCCATCCTTACCGTGAAGGCGGGCGTCACACGCGAACAAGTCATGGCCGTCATGCCAGCTGAAATCCGGCAGACCGTGCAGCTCTACCTCAATGGAAAGATTCGTGAATGGTATTCGCGCGGCGATGGTCGCGGAGCTGTTTTCTTGCTGGATGCGAAAGATGTCGCCGAGGCGCAGGCAATCATGGACGACCTTCCGCTGGCCAAGGAAAATATTATGGATCACGAATACATCGCGGTCGGTCCACTCTTGCCGCTCCGTTTGCTCACGGCCAATCGCTAGCCCAAGCGGGGGCATACCCCAAAAAATAGCGATGCCCCGAGCGAAGTCGCGACAGTCGACGATTTTCTGAAATCACGTTGTCATAGGCTTCGCTCCATTCCTCTCAACGGTTGGCGCAAAGACCGCGGTGTTCGAGGCCGCATCAACTCAAACCTGATAGGAGCGCATAATGTCCCCGGCAACTATCTTCCGACTACATCTTGTTCTCGGCTACGTTCCGTGGCTGCTTTGTTTTGGCGCGTACGTCTGGCCAAGGCTCAGGGCGATGGACCGGATCGAAGCGCAACGTGCCATCGCTACTCTGCACAGCTTCCGTTTTTTCGGGCTCGTCTTCATCATTCCAGGCGTCGTCGGCCCCAATCTGCCGGCCGACTTTGCCACCTTCGCTGCCTATGGCGACTTCGCAACCGGGGTGCTGGCCATTCTCGCACTTCTCACGGTGAGGACGCGTCCGCTGTTTTCGCTATTTGTTGTCGCCTTCAATCTCGTTGGGGCCGCCGACATCCTCATCGACTATTATCACGGCAACCAGGTCGACCTTCCTGCGCTGGCGGGCCAGTTGGGCGCCACATACGCAATCCCGATCATCTACGTTCCCGTGCTGATGATCACGCACGTCGTCGCATTCTATTTGCTGTTGCGTCCTCAAGCCAAGGTCGCCCTCGCCGGCGCTGCGATCACCTCTTAGTTCTGATTAGGCACGCACCATGGGTTCTAGCGCACCGCGGCATCCGCGAGGATCAGAAGTTCGCGATACCTTGAGGCGCCGTCTTGCAAGAACTTCGGAAAGCAAAGGGCACCAGCAAAGCCACGTTTCTGGTGCCGATTTCCGATTTGAAGTTCCTGAACGGACTTGCAGCAGGGGAACTTCAAATCGGCGGCGCGAGGGGCCTTTGCAAAAATATTTCGCTTCTCGATTCGGTAGAAACACCTGTAGACCTCGTCGCGTCCCGCCTCGATAAGAGGGGCGCTTCGCGATCGTCACGGACGTTGGGTGCGGGATGCGATGGACGCGTGTGGCGCGCGAGACGAATGCGCTATGGCGGACGGCGAAGTCGTGTGGTCCTGATATCCCGACGCTGATATCAAGTGGGCGACGATGCTTGCGCATCGCGCCTGCGATGGTGGCAAAATAGCCCGGCTCACCAAGGAGAGCGCGAAGGAAGCCGTTAAAACCATTGCGCAGGGAAGGCCGGGTGATCCGGCGAACCTGTGGTGACTACGCTCGTGTGCTTCTTTCAATTCGCACGCGAGACTGCGGGTGCCCACGTCGCGCCGGCTTTC
>Ga0306920_100001177_pt1 | contig 32348 bp, 31 predicted proteins | sample flu12Cox44000170_FD_204666 | JGI IMG/M metagenome (GOLD analysis project Ga0306920, IMG submission 204666) | Lab enrichment of tropical soil microbial communities from Luquillo Experimental Forest, Puerto Rico - flux4day.12C.oxic.44.000.170 (v2)... | ecosystem: Environmental > Terrestrial >...
AACTCTCGGCAAGCGCCCGCAACTCTTCCGAGACATCGGCGAGGTGCGCAGCAAGCGACAGTTCGGCGCCGAGCGCATGCAGTTCTTCCAGGTAAAACTGCAGCACGTGGCTCGACTGCAGCTTGAGTGTACCGCGCATGACCTCGGCCGTGACGAACGGATTGCCGTCGCGATCGCCGCCGATCCAGCTGCCCATTCGCAGGAACGTGGCGAGCTCGTCGGCAGCCGCCTCACCAACATTCACCTTGTCTTCCAGTGCGCAAATCAGCCGCGGGACTTCGTGCAGGAAGGTGTAGTCGTAGAATGCCAGGCCGTTGGCGACTTCGTCGAGCACGGTAAGCTTCGTCCGGCGCAACAGATTGGTCTGCCACAGCGTCAGCACCGCCCGTCGCAGCTGTTCATCGCTGGCCTCGGCCTCCTCCGGCGTCAGCTGAACGCGCTCGCGCCGGTCCAGGAGCGTGGCGATTTCCATCTCGCGGTCCATCGTGCTCTTGCGACGGACCTCGGTGGGATGTGCCGTCAGCACCGGACTGACCAGGGCGCCCTTGAAAAAGCCGCGCAGGTCGGCCGCGCTGAAACCGGCAGCCTTCGCGTGCGATAGCGTTTCGGCGAGCACGCCCGCCCGCGGCGCGCCCTTGGCGGTACTGCGCGCGCGCATCTGGCGAATGTTGTTGTTGTCCTCGGCAATGTTGGCGAGATGGGAAAAATAACTGAACGCGCGCACGATGCGCAGGGTCTCGGCAATCGACATGCCGTCGAGGATGGATTCAAGCTCGCGCCGCGCGGCGGCGTCTTCGTCGCGGTGAAAGCGGATCGAGGTCTGCCGGATGCGCTCGACCAGATCGAACACATTAGCCCCCTCCTGATCGCGCACGGTGTCGCCGAGGATGCGTCCGAGCAGCCGGATATCATTGCGAAGCCTGGCATCTTCTTCCTGCGCCTGGGCATCGTCGGCGCGGTTGGAGCGGCGTTCGGCGTCAGAAGGCATGTTCTGAGGGGACGTAGGCTTGGAAGACTTGGGCTTGAGAGACATCGGCTTGCGGCTCCAGAAACTGCCCGGCGTCACAAGTCTGCAATTTTTTTACCGCAGCGCAAGATCAAGAAAGAGGCGGCCTTGAGGAGCCACCAAGGGCATGGCGCTAAATCCTTCGTCCCGCCCGCTCCCAATAGGGATCGCGCAAGCGGCGCTTGAAGATCTTACCGGAATCCTCACGCGGCAGCTGGGTCTGGATTTCCACGTGCTTGGGCACCTTGTAGTCGGCAAGCGACGCCTTGAGCCGGGCGCGGATATCGGCAACCTCGAGCGACACTCCGGCTTGCGGTTCCACGATCGCCATCAGCGCCTCGCCAAACTCCTCGTCGGGAATGCCAAACACCGCGCAATCATGCACGCCGGGGACGGCATACAGCACCGCCTCGATTTCGGCGGGATAAATGTTCACGCCGCCGGAGATCACCATGTCGCGCTTGCGGTCGCAAATAAAGACATAGCCATCGGCGTCGATATAGCCGACGTCGCCGGAAGTGATGAAACCCTCCCGTTCGATCTCGGCGCGTTTTTCCGGTTTGTTGTGGTAGGTGAAATCCGGACTAGTCGCGATCCGCGAATAGATTTCACCGATTTCGCCAACAGACAGCACGCGCCCGTCATCGCCGATGAATCGGAGCTCCGCCCCCGGCGAAATCCTGCCGACGGTGCCGGGCTTCTTCAACGCATCCTCGGATGTTGCGAACGTCACCGCACCCGACTCGGTCGAGCCGTAGAACTCATAGATCACCGGCCCCCACCACTCGATCATCGCGCGCTTGATGTCGGGCGGGCACGGTGCCGCGGCGTGAATCACATGGCGCAGCGAGGATACATCATATTTCCTGCGCACTTGTTCCGGCAGCTTCATGAGGCGGATGAACATGGTGGGAACCATGAAGATAGTGTCGATGCGCTGCTCTTCGACCAGCCTCAGAAATTCCTCGGGGTCGAAGCGCGGCATAACGACAAGCGCGCCGCCGAGCCGGCCAGCGCGAAGGCCGAACGAATTCGGAGCGGAATGATAGAGCGGTCCTGGCAGCAACGCCCGTGAACCCGGCTTCAGACCATAGATCAGAACGCGCATTTTTTCTGCGGCGGCGATCTGCTCCGCCGTCGGCGCGCTGCGCCTGACGCCCTTGGGGTGACCCGTCGTACCCGAGGTGTAGATCATGTTCTGTGGCTGTGGCACCACCGGGCCGTCATATGACACCTGCCGGGCAAGCCATAAATCAAAGTCGATGCCAAAGTCCGGTTTTTCGAGGCCCTCGGGATCGATCTTGTAGTTTTTGAGAATCTCCGGCGGTGTCGGCACGCTGAACACGCTAACGCCCGGAGGGATTGCCTCACGCAGGCGATGCAACATGTCGGCATGACCGACCAGAACCGACGTCCCGGAATCCTTCAGAATGTAGTTGATCTCTTCGGGCTTGAAATGCCAGTTGACCGGCACCCCATAGGCTCCCAGCCGCATCGCCGCGTAGGCCACCTCGATGAAGGCGATGTCGTTGCGCATCAGGATGCAAACGCTGTCGCCTTGTTTGACGCCGAGCTCGCTCAAGCCGCCGGCGATGCGTGAGGTGCGATCGGCGACTTCGTCGTGCGTCCGCGCCCGCTCGCCGCTGATGATCCCGAAGAAGAGTTGAGACGTTTCACTCATTTGCTTGCGCGTACTGCTGCATTCAGGCATCCGCGAAACGCGGAGCCCGCTTGTCGATGTTGGCGCGCACGGCCTCGGTCTGGTTCGCGCTGCCGATGAGTTTCTGCTGCTCGGCGGACTCGGCAAGCAACGCCGGCCCAGGATCCGCCGAAAGCCCGTTGAGGAGCCGCTTGGCGGCACGAATTGCCTCGGGGCTCCTGCCGGCGATCTCGCGCGCGACTTCAAAGGCCGCCGCACGCGGGTCGTCGCAAATCCGTGTCGCGAGGCCGTAGGCCAACGCCTCCTGCGCCGAGAAAATCCGCCCCGTATAGGTCAGTTCACGCAAGATATCATCGCGGACCAGACCAGCGAGGATCGGCGTCCCGGCCATGTCGGGCACCAGTCCCCATTTGATTTCCATGATCGACATGCGCGCATCACCGCTGAGAAAGCGCATGTCCGCCCCGAGCGCGAGCTGAAAACCACCGCCAAATGCCACGCCGTGGACAGCGGCGATCACTGGCACCGGAAGCTGACGCCAGCCCCACACTGCCTGTTGCGGGAAGTTGGCCAGCCCATGGGTGCGTTCGGTCAGATCGCGTTTTTCACCTCCCGGAATTCCGTTGCCGCCCTTTTCTTTCATGGCGGCGAAGCGACCCATATCGAGCCCGGCGCAGAACGCCCGTCCTTCGCCGGACAATACTACCGCTCGCAGCCCCTTTTCGCGGGAAAGTCGCCCCGTCGCGTCGACCAACGCGGCAAACATCTCCGCATCGAGTGCATTCATTTTGTCCGCCCGCACCAGGCGGACGTCGGCGACGCCATCCATGATCGAGATCGAGACGCGCTGCTCCATGAGATTTCTCCTCGGGCGTTTTTCCTGGCTGCCGCTTTACAGAAAGCCGCTGGGCGGATTTAGTCAATCGACCAATCGATAGCCAATCCGTTCGGGTGAAACCATGTTCAAAGATCAGCTTCTCGCCGGGCGGCGCATCCTCGTGACCGGTGGCGGCTCCGGCCTCGGCAAGTCCATGGCCGCGCGCTTCCTCGAATTGGGCGCCGAAGTGCATATCTGCGGCCGCCGCAAGGTCGTGTGCGACGAAACCGCGACCGAATTGATGGACCTCCATGGCGGCAAGGTCACGAGCCATGGCGTCGACATCCGCAATCCGCTTGCGGTCGACGAGATGGTCGAGAATATCTTCCGCGAAGGTCCCCTCACCGATCTCATCAACAATGCCGCCGGCAATTTCATCTCGCGCACCGAGGAGATGAGCACGCGCGGATTTGACTCGGTTGCCAACATCGTCATGCACGGCACGTTTTACGTGACCCATGCGGTGGGCCGACGCTGGATCGCCAACAAGCAGCGCGGCAATGTTGTGTCGATCACGGTTACCTGGGTGCGCAACGGCTCGCCCTATGTGGTGCCGTCGGCGATGAGCAAGTCGGCAATCCACGCCATGACCATGTCGCTTGCGACCGAATGGGGTCATTACGGCATTCGCTTGAACACGATTGCGCCCGGCGAAATCCCGACCGAGGGAATGAGCAAGCGTATCAAGCCGGGCGACGAGGCCGGCGCCCGCACCAAGGCGATGAATCCGATGGGCCGGGTCGGCAAAATGGAGGAATTGCAGAATCTCGCGGTGTTTTTGATTTCCGGGGGCTGCGACTGGATCAACGGTGAAACCATAGCGATGGACGGCGGCCAGGGGCTGGCGATGGGTGGCAACTTCTATCAATTGCGCGACTGGACCGACGAAGACTGGAACAAGGCACGGGAGTCCATCAAGGCGCAAAACGAAAAGGACAGGGCGGCAAGGGGATGATCCCGGTCGCGGCCTCCCTCCCCGTATTGTATTTGTCGGCGCGCGGCGCCAGTATCGCGTGAAGAAAAATCCGACCTCCAGGGGGAGACATGTCCGCTACCGAACAGCTGACAAACCTTGCCGAGATGGTCCGCGCCCGAGCAAAGACGCGCGGCGACGCCGTGGCCTTCGAATTCGAAGGACGTCAAACCAGTTTCGCGGAATTCGACCGCAACACCAACCAGGTCGCCAACGCACTCATCGCGCTTGGTATCAAACCCCACGAGCGCATCACATATCTCGGCAAGAACGGCGATATCTACTTCGAGCTCCTGATGGGCGCAATGAAAGCCAATGTGGTGATGGCGCCCGTGAACTGGCGACTTGCCGGGCCGGAGGTCGCCTTCATCGTGGAGGATTGCAAGGCTCGGGTTCTGTTCGTCGGGCCCGAGTTCATCGCGCTGGTCCGGAATTTGAGATCGCAAATTCCCGGCGTTCGCACCATCATCACGACGGAAGGCGGCGCGCCGGAATGGCAGGATTTTACGGCATGGCGTGACGCGCAAAATGACAACGACCCAGGTGTCGCCATCAGCCCGAACGACATCGCGATCCAGCTCTACACCTCGGGCACCACAGGCAAGCCGAAGGGCGCGATGCTGTCCCACGCGAATTTCCTCAATCTGGTCAATACGGGCAGCGACGCCGAAAAACCCGAATGGAACACTTGGACGACCGATGATGTTTCGCTGGTGGCGATGCCCATCTTCCACATTGGCGGATCCGGCTGGGGCGTGATGGGTCTCTATCACGGCGCCAAGGGCGTGATCGCCAGAGAGTTCGACCCGACCAGGGTGCTCGATTTCTTCGAGCAGTCCGGCATCACAAAGCTGTTCATGGTACCGGCCGCGATGCAATTTGTGGTACGCCAGCCGCGCGCGCGCCAGGTTGATTTTTCGCGGCTGAAATACATGCTCTATGGCGCCTCGCCGATTCCGGCAGCGCTGTTGAGGGAATGCATCGAAGTCTTCAAGTGCGGCTTCGTGCAGGCGTACGGCATGACAGAAACGACCGGCGTTATCGTAGCCCTGCCGCCCGAAGACCACGTCGTCGAGGGGTCGGAGCGCATGCGCTCGGCAGGCAAGGCCCTGCCCGGCGTGGAGCTTGCCATCCTCGACCACGGGGGCAACAGGCTTCCGCCCGGCGAGGTCGGCGAGGTCGCGACCCGTTCCGGCTCTAACATGGTGGGCTATTGGAACCTTCCCGAGGCAACCGCCAGGACGCTCGACGCCAACGGCTGGTTGCGTACCGGCGACGCCGGCTATCTGGACAAGGACGGTTACCTCTATATCCACGACCGCATCAAGGACATGATCATCTCGGGCGGCGAGAACATCTATCCGGCGGAAGTGGAAAGCGCGGTCTGCGATCACCCTGACGTAGCGGAAGCCGCCGTGATCGGCGTTCCCGACGACAAATGGGGCGAAGCGATCAAGGCGATCGTGGTGATGAAACCGGGCAAGACGGCGACAGCCTCCGACATCATCAATTTCGCGCGCGAGCGGATCGCAGGCTTCAAGACGCCGAAATCGGTCGAGTTCATCGAGGCGTTGCCGCGAAATCCCTCCGGCAAGATCCTGCGCCGCCATTTGCGCGATCCCTATTGGGCAGGAAGAGACCGCCAGGTGAACTGAAGCCTGACCTCTTCGCCACCCTTTGTAACCGTTGGCGCGATCGGTTGCCGCGTGCATTCGTCGAGCCATCAACGCGTGACCCGAGAGTTGCCGCATTGATATATCGGCCGAGCCAAACTGCAGACATACTTGCGACACCCTCGCGATGGATGGTTCACGCGCCGCACATCGTGCGGCATCTCGGCTGGTGATGGGGCGGTCGCCGCCGACTGCGCTGACACTGGCCGATCGCGGGCGCTGCCGTCACCCCCGTGGCGGCAGCGCCTGGTGCAAAGTCGATCTGCTACCTCGGCCTCATCGCTTGCCGGCTCCCATATAGCCGAACAGGAAGCCCGCGACCTTTCGCATCTGGATTTCCTCGCTGCCTTCGGTGATGCGGTAGCGACGGTGATGGCGGTAGATGTGCTCGAACGGCTTGTGTCGCGAATAGCCCATGCCGCCATGCACCTGCATGGCGCGGTCGGCAGCCTCACAGCACAAGCGGTTGGCCCAGTAGTTGCACATCGAGACCCTGTCGGACAGCGTCTGCTCGACCTCGGCTTGCGTGAGCTTGTCCATCTCCCAGGCGGTCTTGCGGATCAACAGCCGCAACATCTCCGCTTGTGTCGCAAGCTCGACCAACGGCCACTGGATGGCCTGATTTTCCGCGAGCGCCTTGCCGAACGGCTTGCGCTCGCGCGCATACTTCACGCTCTCATTGATGCAGTAGACGGCGGCGCCGAGCGAACTCGCCGCCTGGCGGATGCGGTTCTCGTGCACGAAACACTGCGCCAGCGACAGGCCTCGTCCGACCTCGCCAAACAGCGCATCCTCGGGCACGAACACATCAGAGAAACTGACGCGCGGGTGATCGGTCGGCATGTTGAAGGTCCACATATATTGCTCGACCTTCACGCCATCGCTCCTTGCCGGCACCAGGAAGCAGGTGATGCCGCGCGCATCGCCGTCATTGCCAGACGTGCGGGCAAACAGCGCGCAATGAGTTGCAACATGCATGCCGGTCGTCCACATTTTCTCGCCGTTGATCAGCCAGCCCTTGACGTTGTCGCGGGTCGCCGGCACCGCCCTGGTTTCCATGTGGGTCGCATCCGAGCCGTGTTCCGGCTCGGTGAGACCGAAGGTGATGCGGTACTTGCCGGCAATGGAACCCTCGATCATCGCCTTTTGTTCGGCGCTGCCGTAGCGGTCAAGCATCGTGACGAGGGGAAGATTGCCGACGATCGAATGTTCGTTCTGCAAGTCGTTGTGCAAACCGAGCCCCTTTGCGGCAAAATGCTCGCGGATCACGGCCATCCAGAGATTGGAGCCATCCTTGCCGCCGTAGCGCTTCGGAATTGCAAAACGCAGATGCCCCGCCTTGTCGGCAAGATCCTTTGCCTTGCGCAGCAAAAGTTCCCATTCCCTCCGCGGCAAGCCGCCGTTCTCGAAATCTGTGCGTGCCCATTCGCGGCGATGGTCGAAGAAGCGGATATTGTCGTCAGCCTCTTCCAGTGGCTTGATCTCGCGCGCGATGAAGCGATCGAGTTCGTCGAGATAGGCGACCAGATCGGTGGGCAAATTGAAATCCAAGGCGCTGCTCCTTTTTTCTTGTTTATGGTTTTGAGGGACGATTAAGTTGGCAAGCCGAACCCAAGTCAAGCAAGGCGACCAGGCTTGTGGCGCGGCCCAGCCTGCATAGCCGGATGGTATCGCAGGCCGCAGGCAAAATCCGGGAAGGCAACGAGGAAACAAACATGGATTTGAAATTCTCAAAGGTTACGCGCAAGGGACCAATCACGATCGTGACGCTGTCGCGCCCCGAAGTGTACAACGCATTGCATATCGATGCGCATTTCGAACTGAACAAGGTGTTCGACGATTTCAGTGCCGATCCGGAGCAATGGGTTGCGATCGTGACCGGCAGCGGCGACAAGGCCTTTTGCGCCGGCAACGACCTGAAATGGCAGGCGGCGGGCGGCAAGCGCGGCTGGGACAAGGGCGGCTTTGCCGGGCTGACGTCCCGCTTCGATTGCGACAAGCCGATCATTGCCGCGGTCAACGGCGTTGCCATGGGCGGCGGGTTCGAGATCGCGCTCGCCTGCGACCTCATCATCGCCTCGGAAAACGCAACCTTCGCCCTGCCCGAGCCCCGCGTGGGTCTCGCCGCGCTTGCCGGCGGCCTGCAACGGTTGCCGCGGCAAATCGGGCTGAAACGCGCCATGGGCATGATCCTGACCGCACGCCACGTCTCGGCCAGGGAAGGGCTCGAACTTGGTTTCGTCAACGAGGTGGTACCGCAAGGCGAGGCGCTCGCGGCCGCCGAGCGTTGGGCGGAGACGATCTGCAAGAATTCGCCGATGTCGATCCGCGCCTCCAAGCAAGCGATCGAGAGGGGATTGGCAGTGTCGCTGGAGCAGGCGATCACCGAGCAGCGCGAATATCCGGCGGTCAAGGCCATGGCGGCGTCGCAAGATTATATCGAGGGACCCAAGGCGTTTGCCGAGAAGCGCCCGCCGAAGTGGCTGGGACGGTGACGCGGAGCGTCATCCCGCGACATTGCACAGCGATGAACCCGGGATCTCGAGATTCCGGGTCCAGTGCTCGCGCACCGTCCCGCAATGACAATGGAACGAGCTTCATGAGCTGCGCTCCTTCCCTAATTCCCGTTTGTACGACGCATAGTTCGGCTGATCGACCGCGAGCTTGTCCATCGTCGTTTGCCAGAGGTGGTCGGCCAACCCCGGCGTCGTGAGATCAACCTGCCCTTTTGCGATGCTGTCGGCGAGCGCGCGGTTGAGCTCAAGCAGCGAGCCCTGCATGTCCAACAGTTTTGCAAGCCGCGCGGCCTCCATGGCGTCGCTTCCCACCGCTAACTTCAGTTGGCGCGTCACCAGGTCAAGGATATTGATGGCGACGCGAAGCTTGAAACCGCTGTGACCGGATATCACCGGCGCGATGTCGTCGCGCAGGAAATCCGCAACCGCCTTAGTCAATTCGATCGGCGTCGGCTCATCCTGCATGTGAAACCTCCATTTGGAATCACGCGTTTCCCCGCGGCGCAAGCAAACGCAGCAGATCGATCTCGGTTTCCGAGGCGCGGCGGCCGATCATCGCGTGCTCCATCGAATGATCGGAGCCGAAACGAAATCGCTGCATCATGCGGCCGCACATGATGCCCCAGCGCAGCGTGCCCATCACCTCAAAGAAGGCGACGCGATCGGGATCGACCTTGCCGCCGGCCGCCTCATATCCTGCAAACAGTTCCTCCCGCGAACCAAAGCCGCCGACCGGCTTGTCGATCTCGCCAAAGCGCCAGGAATTGACGCAAATCCAGCCCAGATCCTCCATGGGATCGCCGAGATGGGCGAGTTCCCAGTCCAGCACCGCGGCCACGCCATCGGGTGCGATGATGAGATTGCCGTGGCGGAAATCCCCGTGAACCAGCGTTACGCGGTCTGGCTGGCCGGGATCGTGATCGCTCAACCATCTCAGCGTCAGTTCGAATACCGGACGCGGCCAGCCGGAGCCACGATACTCCCGGTCGAGCTCGGAGATTTCACCTGTCGATGTTATCTCGCGAAGTTTCGGCAGCTCCGCGCGCGGCAAGCCGTGAATGCCCGCTGCCACCTGTCCGAGCCGGCGCGCCAGGTGCGGTCGCACCGGCGCGAACTGCTCGTCGCGCAGAATCTTGCGTGCGATGGTTTCACCGGCAACCCGCTGCATGATGAAGCCGGTGCCGAGGTCGTCCCCAGGCTTCAGCACATGGATCACGCGCGGCGATGGCAAGCCGGCATCGTGCGCGAGCTGCATCAGCCTCGCTTCGGCCTCCAATCCGGCGGCGCGCCTAAGCGCTCCGCCAAGGCCTTCAGGCGCGCGGCGCAGGATGACGCCGACATTGCCAGTGGGATGGACAATGTCGAACGACCAGGTTTCCTGGCTGGCGCCGCCGGACAGCTTTGTCGTGCCGGATATTCCGGTCGCGCCGGGATACCAGGAACCAACCGAACGCCTGAGTTCGCCCTCGATCATTTGCCCGCGAATTTTGCCGGACGCTTTTCGAGAAAGGCGGTGACACCCTCCCTGAAATCCTCACTCCCGCCCGCGACCCGCTGCGACCGGAATTCGAAGTTGAGCTGATCCTCAAAGGAATTTTCCGGGCTTTCCCAATAAAGCTGCCGGATCAAGGACAGCGCGACCGTGGGCCCACTGGCGAGCTCGCGCGCGAGCTTCATTGCTTCACCCATCAGCTCGCCATCATCGTAGACGCGGTTGATCAAACCCCACTCCAATGCCTTCTCCGCCGGCAACCGTTCGCCCATCAGCGACAATTCCAGCGAGCGTGCCTTGCCAATCAGCCGGGGCAGAAGCCAGGTCGAGCCGCAATCCGGCACCAGCCCGATGCGGCGAAAGGCCTGCAGAAAATAGGCCGAACGTGCGACCAGGATCATGTCGCCCATCAACGCGAAGCTCATGCCGGCGCCGGCCGCCGGCCCGTTGACCGCAGTGACCAGCGGACAATGCAGGTTTTGCAGCCGCCGCAGGAACGGATGGAATCCGGTTTCCAGCGCCGCTCCCGCATTGCTCTTTCCCGGCTTCTGCTGCTGGCTGCGACCTTGCAGATTGGCGCCGGTGCAGAAGGCGCGTCCCGCGCCAGTCAGCACGACGCAACGCACCTCATTTTTTCTCTCCTCGATCGCATCCATCGCCTCAGTAAGCCCACCGAGCATGTCCATTGAGACGGCGTTCATGACCTCCTGATGGTCGAGCTTCAGGACGGCGACGGCGCCGTCGATTTCGAGCGTACAGTGCTTGAATTGCATTGTTCCTCTCCCGCTGTGATCCGTTATTGTCGTCCGCGCGGCGGCATGCTGCGGATCTCTCCCGCCATAATTGATTTTTACGGCGGCCTTGTCCATGGTTGGCAGGTCGCATCTGATGTGCGTCATACAAAGATGGAAACGCCCCATGAGCATGTTCGATCTCACCGGCCGCGTGGCGGTCATCACCGGCGGCAACGGCGGTATTGGACTTGGCATCGCCCAGGCACTTGCGTCCAGTGGCTGTAACGTCTCGATCTGGGGCCGCAATGCCGAGAAGAACAAGGTCGCAGCTGCGACCATGGCGAAAGGCCCCGGTAAGGTCGATAGTCGCGTCTGCAACGTGGCCGATCCCGCATCGGTGAAGGACGCCATGAAGGCGACGCTCGATGCCTTCGGTCGGGTCGATGGCTGCTTTGCCAATGCCGGCATCGGTGGCGGCGGCCGGCGGCCCTTCATCGACCGCACCGGAGAGGAGTGGCGGACCATGTTCGCGACAAATCTCGACGGCGTGTTCCATGTATTCCAGCAAGCCACCCGCCACATGACCGAGCGCGCCCAGGCCGGCGATCCCTTCGGCCGCCTGGTCGCGACCTCTAGTCTGGCCTCCCTGTTCGGAACCGCGCGCAACGAGCATTACGCCGCCACCAAGGCCGCCATCAACGCGCTGTGCCGGGCGCTTGCGGTGGAGCTTGCGCGTTTTGGCGTTACCTCCAACGCCATCCTGCCCGGCTGGATCAAGAGCGATATGACCGCGCGCGCGCTCGCGGACGAGAAATTCGTTGGCGCGGTGATGCCCCGCATTCCGATGCGACGGTTCGGCGAGCCCAGTGATTTCGGCGGCATCGCGGTCTACCTCATGAGCAATGCATCCTCTTATCACACCGCCGATTGCTTTGTGATCGACGGCGGCTATACCGCGTTTTGAGGCCAGCCATCGTCCGCCCTCGTGTCCCGGACGCGGCGCAGCGCTTCTTCAGCGTGCTGCGCTGCGTCCGAGGCACGCCTTCGCATTCCCGCGGCACGATCACGCTCGATACCCTTCAGGTGTATCTTGCATAAAATACAACCATTGCTTTTAAATGGGGGTCAGGGAGCCCCCGCATGGCAAACAAACCAGATAATGCATCAAGGATTCTCGCGACGGTTCCGGCAATCGCCGCAATCGGAGCCGCCGCGGGTTCGGCCCTGCTGCCGGAAAACGTTGAAAAACTTCGAGCCTTTTTTCTCAAACCCGCTGAATGCGGGTGCCATTGCCGTCTATACCACGGCCGTTCTTGCCATCGTCACCGCAATCCTCTTTCAGCTCGTGCTTTCGGCTCGTTTCAACGATCGGAGGGGACAGCGCAGCGAACCGGCGCCGGTGGCCATGACGGCCGAACCGCCCGCGTCTCTCTCGCTCACGGCGGAGGAGCGCGCCTTGCGCGAGCGCGAGCAGCATCTGTTCAGCATCCGCGCCGCATTCACGCGCAACCAGCGTCGAATGATCAACGAGACCGAAAGAATTCAGCGCACCGGATTCCTGAATTTGATGATCGGCATCTTGTTCTCGGTGGTTGCGCTGGGCATCCTCGGCTATCCCCTGATCGCACCGAATACGGCGCCCGCAACCGACTGGATCAACATCGTGGAACGCTTTGCACCCCGGATGTCGGTCGGCGTCCTGATTCAGCTCATCGGCTTTTTCTTTCTCCGCCTCTATGTGGCCGGCGAAAACGAGCTCCACTACATCCGCAACGAGATCACCAATCTTGAATCCCGATCGATCAGCTACAACGCCGCCGCCGTCAACAACGACAAGACGGCGATGAAGGATCTGGTGGCGCAGCTCGTTCGCACCGAACGTAACTTCAAGCTCAAGAAGGACGAACGGACCCTCTATCGCGTTGACGAGACCTACAACGATCTCGGCGAGCTTCTGAAGGAAGCGATGAAAGTAAAGCGGTCGAAATCGAATAAGACCTGATCCACGTCCGTCATCTTCGCCGGTCTGGAGGCCAAGGCGATCTGACAAGGGTATTGCGTGAGGTCGCAATATCCGCTGATCTAGCTGCCTGATGTCCCCTCACCCAGAGCTCGTTCATGGAATACGCAGCCGCCGATCTCGCCCCCCGGGAGCGCTACAAGGTGCTCGCCTCGTTTGTCCTGCCGCGCCCGATCGCCTGGGTCACGTCAACAGGCCCGACCGGCGTCGCCATGGGCGATGGAGTGCCGGACATGGAAGATCATCGACGTCAACGGCAACCGCCAGCTGATCATGGGTGAAGGCATCAACTTCCATATCCGCGATGAACTGTGGGACGTTGATGCCATGCGCGTGCACATGGAGCGCTACCATCCGATGGGACGCATGTTTGCGGACCGCTACTGCCGCACCGACGACCGTGTGATCTTCCCGGCAGCGGAAGGCGCGCGGGGCTAAATCCAGGCTCTATGCATGTCGTCCCTGCGAAAGCAGGGACGACATCAGAGTCGGGATGGTGCATCCCGACATGCTGATCGAACTTGAATCGATCGCGCGCTATGCCGCAGCCGGCCGATGCGCGCGCAGGAAGGAGCGGATCTGGCGCACCGCGAGCGGTATCCGTTCCTTCGGCTCCTTCCACGGAAACATGCTCACCTCGGCGTGCGGCGCCAGCATCGCCGCCTCCATCGCAATCGCATACGGGTGAGCCGGAATATCATCGGGAAGGATCAGAACCGGCGTCCGACATTTGCGCACGAAATCGCGTGTCACAGTGAACACGAAATCCGGATCGGTGCGGTACATCCTGGTCAGGAACCTGTCGACCTGCTCCATCGTGACATCAGGCCTTCGCTTGACGAGTTCCGGTCCCCAGCCCTTCATGTTGTTGTCATAGAACAGATCGCGCATCTCGGGCCGCGAGCCGCTGGGTTGCGCCAGCACGGCCGCGACCACGCGGTTTGGCGCGCGCTTGAGCAAATTCCAGATCAAGGGCCCGCCGATGCAAAAGCCCAGCACCATGAATTTTTCGATGCCCAGATGATCCATCAGGCCGAGCTGGTCGTCGGTATGGGCATCCCACGGCCGGTCGATCTCCAGCGGGCCGGTGGACTGGCCCGCATTGGCATTGCGAAGATCGAGGCCGACGCAGCGGTACTCGTTGCCAAACTCGCCCATCGCATCGAAGGGGGAATACGGTGCGGACAGGTTTGCGATCGTCGAGTTCAATCCGCCACCTGCAATCATGAGCAGCGGAAAGCCGGAGCCCGCCTCCTTAAAATGAATGCGAACCGGGCCTCGTTCGTAAAAGCTCATGGCGGCTCCTTCCCTTTATTTGTCCCGCAAGCACACCTCGGCATCCACCGCTCTCGTGTCCCGGACGCGGCGCAGCGCTTCCTTAGCGGTGCGCCGCAGAGCCGGGACCCTCACAGGCACCGAATAGGACCGTGGGCCCCGGCTCAGCAGCGCACCACACCGGACGATGCTTCGCATCGCCGGGGTCGTGCTGCGCTGCGTCCGGGGCACTGGCCGGCAGCTCTTGTCTCTGCCCTTCACGACACCGCGGCCGCGCGCGGCATTGCCAGAGCCGTCATGGCAAACCCCTCATAACCCCTCGCCACGACGTCGTTGCAAATCTGCCGATAGAGTCCGACACCGCCGATATAGGGCATGAAGATACGCGGCTTGCCCGGGATGTTGGCGCCCATGTACCAGGAATTGGCCTGCGGATAGAGCGTCGTATGCGCGACCTCGTTGACATGGGCCACCCACTTTTCCTCGGCCTGCTGTTCGGCCTCGATGGCGTCGAGGCCATGCGCGCGCATATGAGACAGACAATCGGCAATCCAGTCGACATGCTGCTCGATCGAGACGATCATGTTCGAAAGCACCGACGGGCTGCCCGGTCCGGTGATGATGAAGAGGTTCGGAAAACCCACGCTCATCAGGCCGAGATAGGTTTTTGGGCCTTCGGCCCACTTCCGGTTCAGCGTCAGCTCGCTCCGGCCGCGAATTTCGATTCTTGCGACCGAACCGGTCATCGCATCAAAACCGGTCGCGAGCACGAGCGCATCGATCTCGTAGTCCTTGCCCCCGCATCGCACCGCATGCGGCAGGATCTCCTCGATTGGGTTGCTGCGAATATCGACCAGGGTCACGTTCGGCCGGTTGAAGGTTTCGAAATAATCGGTGTCGATGCAGATACGCTTGGTACCGATCGGATAGGTGGTCGGCTGCAGCAGCTTTGCGGTTAAAGGGTCGTTGACGGTGTGTGCGATCTTTTCGCGGACGAAATCGGCGGCGGTATCGTTTGCCGCCTTGTCCAGCGCAAGATTGTTGTAGACCAACATGAAGGTCAGCCCGCCGCGCTGCCAGCGTTCTTCATATCTGGCACAACGCTCATTGTCGCCGTCGTCAAGCGCGCCGCGGTCGGGCATTTCCGCATAGATGCCGTTCCTTGCCTCCTCGCGGGCAAAGCGCCGCACTTCAGGATAGATTTTCCGGAACGCGTCGCGCTCGGCGGTCGACAGCGGCGCATTGCGGGCGGGAATCGAATAGTTGGGGGTACGCTGGAAAACCGTAAGGCGCCTCGCCTGTTCGGCGATCACGGGCACCGACTGGATGCCGGACGAACCGGTTCCAATGATGCCGACGCGAAGGCCCGTGAAATCGACCTGTTCATGCGGCCAGTTGCCGGTGTGATAAACTCTCCCCTTGAAGCTATCGAGCCCCCTGATGTCGGGTTTTCGCGCATTCGACAGGCAGCCCGTGGCCAGCACGACGAAGCGCGCCGATACGATCTTGCCATCGGAGGTCTTAACCTCCCAGGTCGCGGTATCCTCGTCGAAGGAGGCCTCTTCGACGCAGGTATCGAATTGAATGTCGTGCCGCAGGTTGAAGCGGTCGGCGACGTGGTTGGCGTATTTCAAAATCTCCGGCTGCGAGGCGTAGCGCTCGCTCCAGTCCCACTCCTGCTGCAGCTCTTCAGAGAACGAGTAGGAATACTGCATGCTCTCAACGTCGCAGCGCGCGCCGGGATAGCGGTTCCAGTACCAGGTGCCGCCGACGCCGCTTCCCTGTTCGAAGACCCGTACCGAGAACCCCAATCCGCGCAGCCGGTAAAGCATGTACATGCCGGCAAAACCGGCGCCGACCACGACGACATCGTAGCTTTCGGCCTGGCCATCGCCCGAAGCCGGTTGCGGGGTGGACGATTGCAGGGCCAATGATTTCAGGGCCGACATGGCGCTCCCTTGAGGTTTCCTTCGGTCAGGCGCAAACATTCTACCCGCGCGACGAAAGCGCAAGCGGCAAATCGAGCATGGCCTCTTGCATATTTTGTTGCGGGGAATGGCCGGGGTGATACCGGCTCGTAGCGTCTGCACGCAAGTCGGATGTGGGCGAAACCCGCTTGGCTTGAAGCCCCTCGATGCGTTAGTGGTCCGATTCTAACATTCGCTACCCATCTGGGCAGCCGCTTTTGCGAATGTTAGAATCAAAGGACCACTAGCAAGAGCAAGACGAGAAATCGCGTTCGGGAGAAACCGCCATGAAATCGCCAATCTGCGACATGCTGGGCATCGAATTTCCGCTGCTTGCGTTTAGCCATTGCCGTGACGTGGTGGCCGCGGTCAGCCGCGCGGGCGGATTTGGCGTGCTGGGCGCCACCGCGCATACGCCTGAAAGCATCGAGCAGGAGCTGAAATGGATCGACGATCACGTCGACGGCAAGCCCTACGGCGTGGACGTCCTGATCCCCGAGAACATCTCCACATCGGGGGAAAAGGACGTCACCTGGAAAAGCCTGGAAGGACGAATCCCGCAACAGCATCGCGATTTCACGCGCAACCTGCTCAGGAAATACGACATCGAACTGACAACGACCAGCGTTGCCGACAATCAGCCGCAGCCCTTTGATGCCCGCACCGCGATGGAAATGCTCGAAGTCTCCTTTCGCCACCCGATCGGGCTGATCGCCAATGCCCTCGGCGTGCCGCCCAAGGAGATGATCGACATGGGCAAGAAGCGCGGCGTGCCCGTCGCGGCGCTGGTCGGCGCCAAGGAGCATGCGCTGCGCCAGGTTGCCGCCGGCGTCGACATTCTTGTCGTGCAGGGCACGGAAGCCGGCGGCCATTGCGGCGAGGTTTCCACCATGGTGCTGGTGCCCGAGGTGATCAAGGCCATAAAGCCGATCCGCGACGTGCCGGTGCTCGCCGCAGGCGGCATCATGACCGGACGCCAGATGGCGGCCTGCATGGCGATGGGCGCAGCCGGCGCCTGGACCGGCTCGGTGTGGCTTGCAACGGTCGAATCCGAAACGTCGGAGATTTTCCGCGAGAAGATGATTGCCGCCTCCTCGCGCGATGCCGTTCGCTCCAAGGGTCGCACCGGCAAGCCTGCGCGGCAGCTCCGTTCGGTGTGGACCGATGCCTGGGATCGCTCTCCCGACAGTCCTGGCGCGCTGCCGATGCCGCTGCAGAGTATCGTCAGCCGCGATGCCTTCAACTCGATTGACCGCGCCGCGGCCGCCGGCAACGCCAAGGCGCGCGATCTGGTCAGCTATTTCGTGGGCCAGGGAGTCGGCCTGATCGACGGCGTCAAATCGGCGGGCGCCGTGGTGCAGGAATTCAAGGAGGAATTCGTCGAAGCGATCGAGCACATGAATGCGCTGGTCGCGGATTGAATCTGGAAAGCAATAACGAGAACAATGGCTGCACAGTCCGAAGAGCGCATTCCCGTCATTGTCGGCGTCGGCGAAATCATCGACCGCCCGAAGGAGATCACGAAAGGCCTTGAACCGCTTGCCCTGCTGGAGCAGGCGCTGAGGCGCGCGGAAGCGGATTCCGGCGGCAAATTGCTCGGCGAGATCGGCTCGCTTGATGTCGTCAATTTCCTGAGCTGGCGCTATCGCGATCCCGAAAAGCTGCTTGCGCAACGCCTCGGCATCTCACCCGCCCATTGCTACTACGGCCCGGTCGGCGGCGAGAGCCCGATCCGCTATCTGCACGAGGCGGCGCAGCGGATCGCGCGCGGCGAATGCGCGGTTGCCGCGGTCTGCGGCGCGGAAGCGCAATCGAGTGCGACCAAGGCGCAGCGCGCCGGGATCGATTTGCCCTGGACGCCGTTCGCCCATGATGTGCCGGAGCCGAAGCGGGGCGCGGCGTTCCAGAAACCACTGGCGGTCGCGCTTGGCGTGTTCCGCCCGATCACGGTCTATCCGCTCTATGAATCAGCGACGTCGGCGCAATGGGGGCAGACCCCGCGCGAGGCGTTGGCGGAATCGGGCGCGCTGTGGTCGACCTATTCGGACGTCGCGTCGGAAAATCCCAATTCATGGCTCAAGAAGCGCTTCACAGCGGAAGAGATCACGACGCCCTCGGCGGACAACCGCCTGATCGCCTGGCCCTACACCAAGCTCATGGTCGCCAATCCGACGGTGAACATGGGCGCGGCGCTGTTGCTGACCAGTCTCGCCAGGGCACGCGCTGCGGGAATTGAATCTGGCCGCCTGATCTATCCCTTGGGCGGTGCGTCGGCCGAAGAACCGCGCGACTACCTGCTGCGCGACCAATTCTACGAGAGTCATCCGCAAAACGCGGTGCTGAAGGCGGTGATGGATCTGGTCGGCGGCGACGGCAAAAAGTTCGACGCGATCGAGCTCTACAGCTGCTTTCCCTGCGTGCCCAAGATGGCACGGCGGACGCTGGGCCTTGGTGCCGACGTCAAGCCCACTGTTACAGGCGGGCTCACCTTCTTCGGCGCGCCGCTCAACACCTACATGACGCATGCGGCCTGCGCGATGGTGCGGAAACTGCGCGCGGGCGCCAAACTCGGCTTGCTCTATGGCCAGGGCGGCTTTGTCACCAAGCACCACGCGCTGGTGCTGTCGCGGCAGGCTTCAGGCGAAGCGCTTGCGCAGGACACCAGCGTGCAGGCGGAGGCCGACCGCAACAAGCGCGCGGTGCCGGATTTTGTCACCGAGGCAAAGGGCAAGGCAACGGTCGAATGTTTCACCGTGATCTATGGCGGCCGCAACGGCCGCATCGAGCACGGCGTGGTGATGCTGCGGACGGAAGAGGAGAGGCGCACGCTTGCACGCGTGCCGGCGCAGGACAGCGCTACCATGGCGCATCTCCTCAACATGGACCGCACGCCGGTCGGCTCGCTCGGCGACATCACCATGGCCGAGGATGGCGTGCCGCAGTGGCGCGTGGGGTGATCCGCTCACCTAACGCATGAGACTGAGCGCATCGGAAAAGAATTCGCCGCCGCCGAAATTGCCCGATTTTAGCGCCAGCAGCATATCGCCGGCTTTGGCTCCGACCGCCCGCAGCACGGGCACGCCGGGTGCGATCTCGGCTCCCACCAGGAAACCGGGAATCCCGAGACGATCGACCACGGCGCCCGAGGTTTCGCCACCGGCCACCACCAGCCGCCGGACACCGGAGCGGACCAGACCTTCGGCGATGTCGGCCATTGCCTGCTCGATCGCGTGTCCGGACGCCTCGCGACCATGGCGCACCTGAAGGGCCGCGACCTCGCCCGGTGCGGCACTGCTTGCGATCAGCACCGGGCCGCTGCCAAGCCGTTCGCGTGCCCAGGCCAGCGCTCGGCGCGATTCATCGCCGCTCCTGATGAGTCGCTCGGTGTCCAGATGCAGCACCGGCATGACGGCCTCCGCGCTTGCGATCTGGCCAAGTGTTGCCTGCGAGCAACTGCCGGCCAGACATGCCGCGGGTCCCCCGACGGGCGCTTCGGGGATCGCGCCCGGCGCCGACTTTCCAGCGCGCGAGTCGACCAGCGCACGCACGAGCCCAAGCCCGATGCCGGAGGCGCCGACCGAGAGCCGATGATCCAGCGCCACCGCCCCGATCGTCTCGAGATCGCCGTCAAACACCGCGTCGATGATCGCAGCACCTGCTCCCTTCTCGGCCAGATCGGCAAGCCGGCTTCGCACCGCCTGGGCGCCACGCGCGACGATTGCAAGTTCGACCAGTCCGATGCTGGTCCGGCTCTGCCGCGCCAGCACCCGCACCAGGTTCGAATCATGCATGGGGTTGAGCGGATGGTCCTTCAGCGGGCTCTCGTTCAGAGGGACCGAACCCACGAACAGATTGCCCTGGTAGACGGTACGGCCCGTCGCGGGAAAAGCCGGCGTCACCAGCACGATCTTGTCGCCGCAATCTGCCCGCAGTGCGTCCATGACTGGACCGATATTGCCCTTGTCGGTGGAATCGAAGGTCGAGCAGATCTTGAACAACACATGCGCCGCACCCCGGCCGCGCAGCCATTTCTCCGCCGCTCGCGAGCGGGACACCGCATCCGCTGCTTCGATCGACCGGCTCTTGAGCGAAACCACCACCGCATCGACTTCCGGCAAGGCAAGGTCGCCGGCCGGCACCCCGATGGTCTGCACCGTGCGCAGGCCCGCGCGCGTCAGCGTGTTGGCGAGATCGGAGGCACCCGTATAGTCATCGGCGATGCAGCCAAGCTTGAGCGTCACGGCCTTGCCCCCGCATATGGCTTGAACCAGCCAAGACCGTCGGTGGTCTTGCCGCGCGGGACATATTCGCAGCCGACAAAGCCGCCATAACCGAGCCGGTCCAGTTCGTCGAACAGGAACGGATAGTTCAACTCCTCGCCGTCAGGCTCGTTGCGCGAGGGAATGCTCGCGATCTGGATATGGCCGACGATCGGCATCATCTCACGCAGGCGCATGGTCACGTCGCCATGGATGATCTGGCAGTGATAGATGTCGAACTGCAGCTTCAGGTTGGGAATATTCAGATCGAAAATCACGTCGCGCGCCAGACCGAAATCATTGAGGAAATAGCCGGGCACGTTTCGCCGATTGATCGGCTCGATCACCACGTCGAGCCCGTGCGGCGCGAAAAATTCAGCCGCCCGTTTCACCGATTTGCGGAATGCCGCTATCGCGAGGGGATCGCTGCGCGCGGCAATCCCCGCCATCAGATGCAGCCGCCTGACGCCGGTGGCCTGCACATAAGGCAGCGCCTGGTGCAAGCTTTGTTGCAAATCCTCAAAACGGTCCGGTAGCGCGGCAAACCCCCTTTCGCCGGCCGCCCAGTCGCCGGGTGGCAGGTTGAACAACGCCTGCGTCAGGCCGTTTTTACGCAGCCGCTCGCCGATATCCTTTGCCGGGTAGTCGTAGGGAAACAGGTATTCGACCGCGGTGAAGCCTGCGCTCGCTGCCGCCTCGAAACGGTCGAGAAAGGGAACCTCATTGAACATCATACTGAGATTGGCTGCGAAGCGGGGCATCGACGGTCTCTTTCCTCTTTTGCTACTTCGTCTCGCCGGGCAACGTCGCACCGCTCATGCGGGCATACATTCGCGCGATCGATGAATCGTCATCGCGGCCCATTCCGGCGCCTGATGCCGCCAGAAACATCTGCAGTGCCGCCGCAGCCAGAGGTGCCGGAAAGCGTGCCGATCGCGCCATGTCCTGGACGATGCCGAGGTCCTTGACGAAAATCTCGATCGCGCTGCGCGGCGTGTAGTCGCCCTTGAGCACCTGCGGCATGCGATTTTCGAACATCCAGGAATTGCCGGCGGAAGCCGTGATGACCTCATAGACCTTGGCGATATCGAGGCCTTGTCTCGCCGCAAAGGTGATGGCTTCGGAGGCGGCGACGATGTGCACGCCGGCCAATAGCTGGTTGACCATCTTGAAAGCGGCCCCGAGGCCCGCCTTGTCGCCGAGCTCGTAGAGCTTGGCCGCCATCGTATCCAGCGCGGGCTGCGCTTTCGCAAACGCCGTGGGGCTGCCGGATGCCAGGATCGTCAGTTGTCCCTGCGCCGCGCGCTGGGCACCGCCCGAGATCGGCGCATCGAGATAATGCCGTCCCGTCGCCTCCAACTGGCTCGCAAGCCTGCACGCCGCTTCGGGATCCATGGTCGCGCAAGACATGAAGACGGCATCGTTCGGCAGCGTCTCGGCGACGCCGTTCCGGCCGAACAGGATGCTATCGGTCTGCGCGGCGTTGAGAACCACGCTGACCACGATGTCGGCATTGCTGGCGGCCTCCGCCGGCGTGGCAGCACTCTTGCCGCCCTCCTTGACGAACCGTGCGGCTGTCTCGGCCGAGATGTCGCAGCCGGTGACTTCAAAGCCTGCGCGGGACAGCGACGTCGCCATGCCAAAACCCATCGAGCCGAGCCCGATCACGGCGACGCGTGGTTTTACCGACTGAGACATGCGATCGATCCCCCTTGGGCATTCCTTCTCGCCGCTATTAACGGCTTTGCTGATGCCTATCACGGCTTGGCCGCGCTGCCAAAGCATGGGAGAACGCGCGGGAAAAGGGAAACCGCTATGCCCGCGAAAAAGACCGGAACACTGAAGAGGAATGTGGCAAAGATTATCGAGGCAAAGGCCCGCGAGGACATCTGCCGCTTCGGCCGCTCGCTGTTCGAACGCGGGCTGACGCCGGGTTCCTCCGGCAATATCAGCGTCAGGCTTGATGACGGCGGCTGGCTGGTGACGCCGACCAATGCCTCGCTGGGCTTTCTGGAGCCGGCGCGGCTGTCGCGGATTTCGCACGACGGCCGCCTGCTTTCGGGTGACGCGCCGACCAAGGAAGTACCGCTGCACACCTCGCTCTATCAGACCCGCACATCGGCGCGCGCGGTGGTGCATCTGCACTCCACGCATTCGGTCGCCCTCTCAATGCTGCCGGAAATCGATCCGCGCGGCGCCCTGCCGCCGATGACGGCCTATTATCTGATGCGCTGCGGAGCGACGGCGCTCGTGCCCTATTACCGGCCCGGCGATCCGGCGGTGGCCGATGCCATCAAGGGATTGGCTGGAAAATATTCGACCGTGCTGCTCGCCAATCACGGACCCGTGGTGTCCGGCGACACGCTTGAGGCCGCCGTCTTCGCAACCGAAGAACTGGAGGAGACGGCAAAGCTCTATCTGCTGCTCCGCGGGCTCAACCCGCGCTACCTGTCGCCGCAGCAGGTGGCCGATCTTGTAGAGGTGTTTGGATTGCATTTGCCGGACGAGCACCAGCATTAAACTCTCGTGCCCCGGACGCAGCGCAGCACTGTGATGCGCTGCTGATCCGGGGCCTACGGGCGAGGAATAGGTCCCGGCTCTGCGTTGCGGCATTTCACGCCGCAACGCGTCCGGGACACGCAATACATGTCAAATCACGGCAAGGTGCCGGTTCAGAAGGTCCGTCACCAGCATCAATCCGGGCGCGTGCGTAATCGCGAACGGCAGCTTGGCTGCGGCGATCACCGCCTGCGGCGTGACACCGCAAGCCCAGAACACCGGAATTTCGTCGGAGGCAACCGGCACCGGATCGCCATAGTCGGGTTTCGCAATATCGGCGATCCCGATCAGGTGGGGATGACCGAGGTGAACCGGCGCGCCGTGAACGGAGGGAAAGCGCGAGGTGATCTGTACCGCGCGGATCGCGTCCTTTGGCTTGAACGGGCGCATCGACACCACCATGGGACCTGCAAACGGCCCGGCCGGAGTGCAGGCGATGTTGGTACGGTACATCGGCACGCGCACCTTGCGCTCGATGTGACAAATCGGCAGGCCCTCCGCCATCAACGCGTCCTCGAACGAATACGAACAGCCGAGCACGAAGGCAACGAGATCGTCGCGCCAGTGCGCCGCAATGTCGGTCGGCTCTTCCACCACCTCGCCGTCCCGCCAGACGCGATAGCGCGGCAGGTCGGTGCGGATGTCGAGGTCGAGCCCGAGCGCGGGGATTTTGGGATCGCCGACGTCGGACATGCCGATGATCGGACAAGGCTTCGGGTTGAGCTGGCAGAAGCGGTGGAAATCGCCCGCCTGCTTCTCGGGAAGGATGGCCAGATTACCCTGCACAAAACCATTGGCGATGCCGGCAGTCGTATTCGCCATGCCGGCGCGGCAGGCAAGCCGCGCCTCGAGGCTCGGCAGCCGTTGCTCGCCGGGCGGGTTGCTTTGCGCTTTCCGGTTCAAACCGATGTTCATCGACAATGCTCCGCGCCTCGACAGGTCCAGTCGAAGAATTCTACCATGCAACGCCTCAGCATGCATCCTTTACGAACTTCGGAAAGTGGGCACTAGATGACCAAACCCCTATCCAACCTGCAGATTGATTCCGCCCGTCTCTGGGACGCCATTCATGAAACCGCGAAGTTCGGCGCCACACCTAAGGGCGGGGTGCGGCGGCTGACGCTCTCGGCGGAAGACAGGCAGGTGCGCGACTGGTTCCGCAGGGCGTGCGAGGAAGCTGGGCTTGAAGTCCATGTCGATGCGCTCGGCTCGATGTTCGGACTTCGCAGGGGACGCGACATGTCGAAGCCACCGATCGGCCTCGGCTCGCATCTCGACACCCAGCCGACCGGCGGAAAGTTCGACGGCGTGCTCGGCACGCTGGCGGCCCTTGAGGTCGTGCGCACGCTGAACGATGCAGGTATCGAAACCGAGACACCACTCTGCATCTGCAACTGGACCAACGAGGAAGGCTCGCGCTTTGCACCCGCCATGATGGCGTCGGCGGCCTATGTCGGCGACTTCACCACCTCTGACATTCTCTCGCGCAAGGACGCAGGCGGGGTAACGGTTGCCGAGGCGCTCGAAACAATCGGCTATCGCGGCGAGATGCCCGTCGGCTCGCAAAAACTCTCGTGCTTTGTCGAGCTGCACATCGAACAGGGGCCGATCCTTGAAGCCGAAGGCAAGACCATCGGCGTGGTCGATTCAGGCCAGGGCGTGCTGTGGTATGACGGCAAGATAATCGGCTTCGAAAGCCATGCCGGCTCGACGCCGATGCCACTGCGACGCGATGCGCTGGCAACGCTGTCGGAAATCGTGCTCGCGGTGGAGGGCATCGCGAAGAAACATGGCCCGAACGCGGTCGGCACGGTCGGCGAAGCCGTGATCGGAAAGCCTTCGCGCAACGTCATCCCCGGCGAAATCGCCTTCACCGTCGATTGCCGGAGCGCCGACGCCGCGATCATGGACGCACTCGACAAGGACCTGCGCGCTCGCGTTACCGAGATCGCGGCGCGGCGCAAGGTCGAGGTCACCCTTGAGCTGGTCTGGCGCAAGGCGCCCACCCACTTCAATCCAAAGCTGATCGAGGCAGTCGAAAATGCCACGAAGATGCTTGGCTATTCCCACCGCCGGATCACCTCGGGCGCGGGGCATGACGCCTGCAATCTCAATACAAAAATCCCCGCGGCGATGGTATTCGTGCCCTGCAAGGACGGCGTCAGCCACAATGAGCTCGAGGATGCAACGCAATCCGATTGCGCTGCTGGCGCCAACGTGCTGATGCATACCGTGCTGGCGCTTGCGGGCGTCGCATCCTGATCAAGCCCTATCAATATCCCGGAGGCTACCTTGCGCGGAGTGTTCGTCGACGCCAATGAATCGCTGGCCAGGATTTTCGAACGGCTGGAAAGGAAAGGCGATCCCAAGGTGCGGATCCATCGCGATCCCGACATCACCTCGGACCAGTTGCCGAAAGTCCTCGATGGCACCGAGATCGCTGTTGTCGACCACACGGCGCTGCCGACCGAGATTGCGCGCAAATGCGCCGGGCTGAGGCATGTCGTCTTTCTCGGCACCGGCGCGCGCAGCTACATGAATCCGGAAGAGCTTGCCGAGCTTGGGATATCCGTGCACCTCATCAAGGGCTATGGCGACACGGCGGTCGCCGAATCTGCCATCGCCTTGATGTGGGCCTCCGCGCGCGTGCTGGCGCAGATGGACCGCGAGATGCGCGGTGGCAACTGGCTGCGCGAGGACGGTATGCAGCTGACCGGCAAGACGCTCGGCCTGATCGGTTTCGGCGGGATTGCGGCCGAGGTCGCGCGCATTGCGCGCGGCAGCGGCATGCATGTGATCGCGTGGAACCGGACGCCGAAGGCATCTGCCGGCGTCGAGTTCGTATCGCTCGACAGGCTCTTGGCCGACAGCCACGTGGTGTCGCTGCACCTACTGCTCAACGACGAGACACGCGGCTTTCTCTCGCGCCAACGCATCGCGGCATTGAGACCGGGCGTCATCCTCGTCAACACCGCGCGCGGCGCACTCGTCGATGAGGCCGCGATGTTAGAGGCCCTGAAGTCGGGCCATATCCGCCATGCCGGGCTTGACGTCTTCAACGTCGAGCCGCTGCCCAGGGATCATCCGCTGACCAAGCTGCCCAACGTCACCTTGTCTGCGCATTCGGCGTTCCGCACGCCCGAGGCGAGCGAAAATCTGATTTCGGCCGCATGGGAGCATTGCCGCCGGATCGCGAAGGGCGCGTAGCCAGGCGCTCGGGTGGGCAAAGGCGCTTACGCGCCGTGCCCACCAATCTTTTCTACCAGCCTCTGATGGCAAGGAGAGAGGGTGAGTTTGCCCGCGCCTCACTCAGAGCGTTCGCCAAATCTCATCATGAAGCGTATTGGGCACAAGGATGCCCGCAGCCTTCTTGATCAGCTCCAGGTATTTTTGATCAGCGAGAAGCTTTAACCCGGCAGCTTCGTAGTGGGCCAGGTTCTCGTAGTTGGCAATCCAGCCTATGCGAGTGGCGTTACCTCCAACCGGAACGACTATCTTTATATCGACGCCGGTTGTTGCCTTGACCTGCGCGCTGGCCTCGTTTGCGAACGCCAGTGCCGCCGCGAGCATGCCAGGCGCAACGCTTGCACTCCTTTGAACGACAATCATCGAAAACCTCCTTAATATTCATTTGAGAAACATGCAGAGCATCTTGAAAAATATCGCGCCCGCTCAGACGGGCGCCTCCGCAGTAGCAGCGCCAGATTATGATGGCGGTCAGGCTTGGCAATGCGTCAAGTTGACCACCGCGCGGCGGTTAGCTGATGTTTGTGACCCCTCACACGCTCTGCAAGCGCATCCTAAGAGCGAGCTTCGCTCGTCCCGGCTCGCGCAAGGGGAGAGGATACCCCCTACTCCACCATCTCGGCGACCGCCTTGCCGCAGGCGACCGTATCGGCATTGCCGCCGAGATCGCGGGTGCGCAGCGTGCGTTCGCCGAGCGTGCGCTCGATCGCCGAAACGATCGCCTCCCTCTTCCCTTCTCCCCTTGCGGAGAAGGTGGCGGGATGCAATCGATGCGAGCCAGTATCGACCACTCTAAAACCTGCGAAAGCAGGTTGGGCAAAGCATCAATTTCGGATTGATTTAGATCAACAGGCGACCAACTTCGCCGGTTTCGGCTGGCATTCAATGTCTGCTGTTACCTGCGCCGCCCCTCACAAGGATATGGCGCTTCGAGTACTGAACGGCGAGAAGGCCATGAGCGGCGTCGACATCTTCGCGTGGATCGTTCTCATCATCGTTGCGGTGACGCTTATCGTGGTGTTTTGCCTGATGGGCGCGCTGCCCGGGCATATCGCCAGAAGACGCGGCCATCCTTGGGCTGACGCGGTCAGGGTGGCCGGCTGGGTCACGCTGATCTTCGGCTTTGCGCTGTGGCCGGTCGCGCTGATCTGGGCCTATGTCGACGTCCCGGCCCAGCAATCCAGGGAGCAGCGGTCATGATGGTCGCCATCATGTCCGTCTATCTGGTGCTGCTGTTCACACTCGTGTGGCTCGGCGCCATCCGCTTCAACGCGTTCTGGAAAGCCTCGCCGTTCCTCCTGCTGTTGCTTCTCACCATCGGCTTGTTCATTCCGATGGGCTGGGGCGCGCCGCAAGGACCGGCGCTGGTCTATCGCAACTCGGTCTCAATCGTGCCGGACGTTGCTGGCGAAGTGATCGACGTGCCGGTCGCTCCCAATACGCCCCTGAAGGCTGGCGACGTCCTGTTCAAAGTCGATCCCGTGCCCTACGAGGCGAAAGTGAAGGCGATCGAGGCGCAGTTGAAGCTATCGACCACGCGCCTCGGGCAAATGACGCAATTGTTCGAACGCGATTCCGGCCGCGGCTTCGATGTCGAACAGCGCCAGTCGGAGGTCGACCAGTTCACTGCAGAGCTTCAGGGCGCGAAATATAATCTGGACAAGACGACGGTGCGCGCGCCGGCTGACGGCTATGTCACCAACCTCGCGCTGCGCAAGGGCGCGCGAGTGGCGAACCTGCCGCTTTCGCCTGTCATGGCCTTCATCGACACCTCGGACACGCGATTGGTCGTCAACATCGATCAGATCGACGCGCGCTACATAACACCCGACCAGAACGTCGAGATCACCTTCAAGTTCGCCCCCGGCCGCGTTTACACCGGCAAGGTCGAAAGCATTTTGCAGGCAATTGCGAGCGGCCAGGCGGAGACGTCGGGCACGGCGGTCGCGCCGAGAGCCATTGAAGCCGCGCCTTTCGTGGTCAGGGTGAAACTCGATGACGACGTCTTCGCGAAGTCACTGCCGGCGGGCGCGACCGGCACGGCTGCTATCTTCACCGAACACGTCAAGGTCAGCCACATCATCCGCCGCGTGCTGCTGCGACAGTTGGCGATCCTCAATTACATCAATCCGTTTTGAACCCTGGAGGTCGTCGTGAAGACGGCTTCGCCGCCGTGCGGGCGGGATTTCCGGGCTACTCCACCATCTCGGCGACCGCCTTGCCGCAGGCGATCGTATCGGCATTGCCACCGAGGTCGCGGGTGCGCAGCGTGCGTTCGCCGAGCGTGCGCTCGATCGCCTGGACGATCGCCTCGCCCGCGGTCTTTTCGCCGAGATGCTCCAACATCATCGCGCCCGACCAGATCATGCCGATCGGGTTGGCGATGCCCTGGCCGGCGATATCGGGCGCTGATCCATGCACCGGCTCGAACACGGAGGGAAAATCGCCTTCCGGGTTGATATTGCCGGACGGCGCAATGCCGATGGTGCCGGTGCAGGCGGGTCCGAGGTCGGACAGGATATCGCCGAACAGGTTGGAGCCGACCACCACGTCGAACCAGTCGGGATGCAGCACGAAATTCGCGGTCAGGATGTCGATGTGATACTTGTCCCACTTCACACCCGGATATTTCTTCGCCATCGCCTCCACCCGCTCGTCCCAATAAGGCATGGTGATCGAGATGCCGTTGGATTTCGTGGCCGAGGTCAGGTGTTTCTTCGCTCGCGAGCTCGCGAGTTCAAAGGCAAATTTCAGGATGCGGTCAACGCCGATGCGGGTCATCACTGTCTGCTGGGTGACGAACTCGCGCTCGGTATCCGGGAACATCCGGCCGCCGACGGATGAATATTCTCCTTCCGTGTTCTCCCGCACCACCCAGAAATCGATGTCGCCTGGCTTGCGATTGGCGAGCGGTGACGGCACGCCCGGCATCAACCGCACCGGGCGCAGATTGACATATTGATCGAACTCCCTGCGGAACTTGATCAGGGAGCCCCACAGGGAAACGTGGTCGGGAATTTTGGCCGGCCAGCCGACCGCGCCGAAATAGATCGCATCATGCCTGCCGATCTTCTCCTTCCAGTCGTCCGGCATCATCTGGCCGTGCTTTTCGTAATAGTCGTAGGAGGCGAAGTCGAAATGATCGAAATGCACGGTCACGCCATGCTTTTTCGCCGCAGCCTCGAGGACGCGCAGGCCCTCCGGCATCACTTCCTTGCCGATGCCGTCGCCGGGAAGGACCGCGATCCGGTATGGTTTCCTTCCGTTGCTCATCTAAAAATCCTCATTGCTCGCCCTGCAATGGACCAAACCGCGTTTTCGCGCAACGCTGCAGTGCAATGTTGACCCCGACGCGGGCCGCCGCCTACTTATTCGCCCGACGAAATCCACCCCTCACAAGCGAGTATCTCCATGGACCTGCATCTGCGCGGCAAGCGCGTTCTGATTACCGGCGCATCGAAGGGGATCGGCGCGGCCGCGGCCGAATCCTTTGCCGAGGAAGGCTGCCATCTGCGCCTTGCCGCACGCAGCGGCGATCAACTCAAGGCGCTCGCCGACCGCTTGCGCTCGGCCCACCAGATCGACGCGACCGTCCATATCACCGATCTACGCAAGGGCGAAGATGTCGCCCGCCTGGCCAGGGAAGCCTCCGATATCAACATCCTCGTCAACAATGCCGGCGATATTCCGGGCGGTTCGATCGACAAGATAGACGAGGCGACCTGGCGCCATGCCTGGGAGCTCAAAGTGTTCGGTTATGTCAACTTAACCCGCCTGATCTACGCGCAGATGAAGGCACGCGGCGGCGGCGTGATCGTCAACGACATTGGTGCTGCCGGTGAAAAGTTCGACGCCAACTATATTTGCGGCAGCGCGGGAAATGCCGCGCTGATGGCGTTCACCCGCGCGCTCGGCAGCAAGAGCCTTGCCGACAATATCCGCGTGGTCGGCATCAATCCGGGTCCGGTCGGGACCGACCGGCACGTCACGTTGCTCAAGACCCGCGCCCGGCATCAGCTCGGCGATGAAAACCGCTACAAGGAATTCCAGAAGGGCATGCCGCTCGGCAGGCCAGCACATGCCCGCGAGATCGGCGACCTCATGGCCTACCTCGCCTCCGACCGTTCCGGCTACACCTCGGGCGTGATCGTTACCGTCGACGGCGGCATCAGCGCCGGCTGGAGTTAGCCGGTGCCGGCCCGCCCCGCCCCCGCCGGCTCGCGCCGGCATTTTCTGAAGACGGCGGCTGCTGCGGGCCTTGCGGTCGGTACACCGGCGTTTCCTGCGCTTGCAGAGGAGAACACCCGGATGCCGCTCGCCGAGACGCTGGCACACTATGCGGCCAGCCTGAAATATGAGGACCTGCCCGAAGACATCGTCCGTCTCGCCAAGCGCACCATTCTCGACACCATCGGCTGCGCTTTTGGCGGCTACGACGCAGGGCCGAGCCAGATCGCGATCAAGCTTGCGAGCGAGGTCAGTGCCAAACAGCCGGCGACCGTGCTGATCCGCGGCACCAAAACCAGTCCCGATCTTTCGACATTCGCCAACGGCGTCATGATCCGCTATCTCGATTTCAACGACGCCTTTGTCAGCCTTACCCATGGTGCGGGCCATCCGAGCGATACGATCGCGGCGCTGTTGAGCGCGGCCGAGCTGAAGGGACGAAGCGGTCGCGACCTCATCACCGCAACCGTCCTTTCCTACGAAGTGTTCTGCAAGATCGCCGACGTGTTCGACTATCTGGGCAACGGCATCGACCACTCAACCATGACAGGAATGGCGGCGGTAGTCGGCGCCGGCAGGCTGATGGGACTTACGCCGGACCAGATGGTCCAGGCGATCGGTATCACCGTCGGCGGCAATACCGCAACGCGCCAGGGCCGCGCGGACGCGCTGTCAAACTGGAAAGCGTTTGCGGCGGCCGACGCCTGCCGCAAGGCGATCTTCGCCCTCGAGCTCGCACAGGAGGGAATGACCGGTCCCGCCAAGGTGTTCGAGGGCAGCTACGGCTTCTTCAAGGTCATGGGCAAAAAGCCGGTTGAACCGCCGCAGCTCGGCGAGCCCTTCGGCATCCGCCGCGCCTTCACCAAGCGCTTTCCGCTCGGCCAGTTCTCGCAGACCGTCGCGCAGGCCGCCATCGAAGCGCGGTCGTTCGTCACGAGCCCCGACGACATCCAGGAGGTCATCATCCGGGTCTCGCATTCCGCGATCAAGATCATGGCTGACAGTCCCGAAAAGTGGAAACCCTCGACGCACGAAACCGCCGATCACAGCATCCCCTATGCTGCGGGTCTCGTGCTGATGTACGGCAACATCGCGCCCGAATATTATGAGGCTCCCTACCTGCACGATGCGCGCCTGCTCGATCTCGTGAACCGCATCAAGGTCGCTCCGTCGGAGGAAGCCGACCGCACGGAGAACGAATTCAACCTGTGCGAACTTGAAGTCGTGCTGAAGTCGGGGGCACGCAAGACGACCCGCGTCGAATATCACCGCGGACATTTCAAGAACCCGATGACCGATGCCGAGCTGGAAGAGAAGTTCCGCCTGATGGCACAAAAGCATCTGCCGGCCGATCGCGTGGATCGACTGCTGCGCATCCTCTGGGGGATCGAGAACGAGCCCGAGGTCGCGAACCTGATCGCCGCCACCGTGGCGTAGCGCTTACGTTTGCGCTGCAGCGCCGCGCGGGCGGGTAACCATCCTCCTTTTCAGTCACTGAAATACAAGCGGCCGGCCGGGCTTATACTTTCATTGCCCGCACCAAAGGATTAGCCTGTCAAGCCTCGACATCGTCTGGCCCGCCACACGAGGGGGAGTGAAGGATGAAGACGATCCTGGTGCCCACGCAAAATATTCCCGCCATGAACTCGGCCCTGGAGACGGCGGTGCTGCTCGCGCAGCGCACAGGCGCCTATATCGAGGGCTTCGCGCTGCGGTTCGGCATCCCGCAGTTTGTCGTGGCCGAACTCGCCAGCGGCTTTCCCATGGAATCCTACCAGGCCCGGCGCGATGAAGAGACCACCGAGGCCCGCCAATTGTTCGAAACTTTCATGCGGGAGCATGGCATTGCATCGGCCAGGAGCGG